>OKQK01000033.1_pt1 | contig 69265 bp, 65 predicted proteins | sample 1609911 | NCBI WGS metagenome assembly OKQK01 (sample SAMN04436595, study PRJEB24849) | human gut metagenome | biome: human gut; feature: NICU; material: stool | host: Homo sapiens | place: USA: Saint Louis, MO | collected 2009-11-17 | reverse complement strand
ATTAGCATAAATGGATATTACGATTTAGAAATAAACTATTTAAAACAAATATATCAATTTTTAACTGACAAAAATATTGATTCTTATTTAAATGCGGTAAATATTATCAACATCTTTAAAATCATTGGAAAAGAAGATATTCACAGATCTTTAGTTGAGGAACTTACAAAAATATCTGCAAAAGAAAAATTTACGCCCCCTAAAGAAGTAACCATGTATTATGAAAATTACGTTGCAATAGAAAATAATCCTATTCCTGAAATAAAAGAGCAGTCATGAAAATATTTTCATGACTGCTCTTTTATTTTTTATTATATAAGGTGCCTAAACATTTCCAAGCCACCAACAAAATTACCAATCATTCCTCCCAAACTAGCTAACACGAACACTAAAAACACTCTCAAAACACGGTTTTTATATATCTTTTTCAAAGATTTTATATCTTCATCCATCGTTTGAAAATCACGTACTTTTGGTTTCCTTAAAGTAGCCTCTACAATAGCAGAAAACACTCCTACAGACACCATTGGTAGCAATGTAGCAAGGGGGGCAAACACTAGGGAAGTGACAATTGTTAAGGGGTGAGCCAACGCTAATAAAGTAAATAGTGCTGATAAACCACCGTTCCAAATGCCCCATCTCATTATTTGGTCTTTACCTACATCTACACCTAAGAAAAAGGAATAAATTAACAAACCTATGATAATCAAAGGTATGATACTCTCTAAAACTTTAGTTGACCAAAGCTTTGGCGGTAAAGTTTCTAATTCTTTTATATTGATTTGTTGATTACTTTTTAAGTTTTTCTCCACACCACGTAAATGCGCCTGCCCAATAACAACTACGATTTTACCAGCTTCCTGATCTGAAATTTTCTGAGCTAAATATTGATCTCGTTCTACTAACAGAACTTTCCACAGTTCTGGATATGCTTCTTGTAGCTGTTCAAAAATAGGCTCAAAATTCTCAGAATTCAACAATTTTAGCATTTCTTCTTCAGATTCTTCCGCACCTTCCAAAACACTACCAAAAGCATAAGGAAGTAACGCTTTTTTTCTTAGTGGTATTAAGCGCCAAAATCGTTTAAAAGTTACTTGTGAGTCTCTGTCTACTAACGCTATTTTAGCACCAACTTTTTCTGCACTACTAACAGCCTCAAAAAATTCAGCACCAGCTACAGAATCATTAATCTTAGCCAAATGTTTTTGAATTAATTTGTAAATAACGCTAGAAATTAATACAGTTAGTCTTTTTTGTTTAATTACTTGAACAATATCTGTATCCGACCATTCATCAGGGTTCAGGTACTTGTCATATCGGCTTTGATCCCATTCAAGGCAAACTACATCTGGATTTTCTTCTTCGATTATATTTTTAACTAATTCAGCACTTTCACTGGAAATATGTGCAGTCCCGACTAAAATAATTTCCTTATCCTTTATAAAAACGCGACGAACTAATTCCATATACCCTCCATTACTTCTCTATTCTCATTTTTTTGTAGTCATATTTTGCTCCTATTGAATGCATTAAAACATTTTTTATTTTACTTTTTTCTAATTTTGCTGTTCCAACTTGAAAAATTGGAACGACCCCCATATCATTGATCAACAATTTTTCAGCTTTTTTCAATTCTTGCCAACGTTTAGAAGAAGAATCCTTTAGCAATTCATCATAATTTTTATTTGAATATCCACCATGATTCATTGGACTATTTGTTTCAAAGTTTGCTAAAAAGCTAATAGGGTCTGCATAATCAGCTTGCCATCCACTTAGGCTCAAAGTAAAATCCTTTTTTGTTAGGCGTTCCATAAAGACATTTGCAGGAATTGGCGTCACAGTAACCTTCAATCCTTCTAAGCTATCTTGCAACTGTCCTTGCAGAAATTCTCCTGCCTTTTGTTCAAACTCTCCATCACTTACAAGTAAATCTAAAGAAGTATTTTTGGATAAATCAATTTCTTTTTTAGCCTTATCCCAATACTCTTCTGCTTGTTTTTTGTTAAATTCAACTAATTTTTCATTAGCAAAATCTTTTTTATTTACCGGATTAAAGGCCATTTCTTTTGGTACTACGCCAACAGAAGCAACGGACCCATTATCTAGTAATTTTTTAACTAGACTTTCCCGATCAATTGCATAGCTAATCGCTTTTCGGACATTTTTGTTTTGTAAAAGCTTATTTTCCCCAGTTTGGTTCATTTCTAAAAACATTGTATTAGCCATTAATGTTGTTGAATATTCTTTATCTTTCTTGTATTGTTTTGCATATTCACCAGCTAAAGGCGCCTCATCTAATTGCCCATCATTATACAAATTTATTCCTGTATTAATTTCTTTGACGACTTGAAAATTAATTTTATCCATAGAAACATCTTTTTGATCCCAGTACTCTTTATTTTTAGAAATCGTCCACTTATCAGAAGTTCCTACTCCCTCTAAGTTTGTTAAGTTAAATGCTCCATTTGTTACAATTGCTTTTTGAGAAACCCCATAGTCTTTCCCATACTCTTTAATTGCTTTCTGCTGTACTGGATAGTAAGCGGTTAAGGATAACAGATCAGTAAAATAAGGTGTTGGTTCAACTAATTCAATTTCTAATGTTTTCTCACCAATACTTTTCACTGCTAAAGTATCTTTTGCTTGTTTTCCTGAAGCAATTTCTTTGGCATTTTTTATAGCAGAAAACAGTTCCACATTTGGAGAAGCTGTTTTAGGATCTACAACTCTTTGCCACGCGGCCACAAAATCACTAGCAGTTATTTGTGTACCATCAGACCACTTAGCGCCATCTTTAATCACAATGGTATAAGTTTTGCCATTATTCGATACTTTTGGTTGACCAGCTGCAATGGCTGGTTGCGGTTGATTTTTTTCATCTAATCGATACAATCCCTCCATCACATTGGCTAATAAAGTTATACTCGTTTGATCTACAGCAGTTGCTGGGTCTAAACTTTGGACAGGTGTCCCTGCAGTCAAAGTAGCTACCTGTTCTACTTTTTTTTCTGTTGCATCTTGTGAATCTTTTGTGGCAGTATTTGTCCCACAACTAGCTAATACCAAAGGTAATAACCCAATACCTAAAAAACAAAACTTCTTGTACTTCTTCATTTTTATCAACCTCCGTAGTTTAAATTTGCTAACTAATTCTAGCGATATACAAATAAAATAACCAATTAATAGCTATTATATTTACAATTTTATCAAATAAACTTTAAAAGGGATACAAAATAGAGAATGAAATTTATCCAAACAAATGAATCAATTACTTATTTTTCAAGCCAATTATGCAAAGTGATTTCAGAACCTTTAGAATTATCCCTATTTTTTATATTTTCTTTTTCTAACGCACATTCAACAAATAAATTGTAAAAAGACTTGTAAAATAAGCCTTTAGGACTTTTAACAGTAGAATCCGTCTTGATTTTATGCATCACTCGTCGCAAGCATTTGTCTATTTCTTCTTGATAATCTTCACCAATTAGAACGAGATTGTATTCTTTTTCTACTTTAGTTTTAGCACGAATAATTGTTCCTACTTGCTCATGAGCTTCTTGAATAGTATCAGAAAAGGCAGCAACAAATTCTAAGCTATTTTTGCTAAGAAATGTATGCTCTTGAACTTCTGAAAATTGATCGAGCAATAATTGTTGTTGCAATCGTTCTTTTTCAGTATCTATTGTATCTATTGTATCTAAAGAATTAGTTAGATATAGATTGGGTTGGTTTTTCCCACTTTCGAACAAAGTATTGGTATTATTGGATTCTTCTGGACGTTGGTTTTTCCCACTTTCGAAAGAAACGCCGATTTTATCATGTTTATCCGAAGGTTGGTTTTTCCCACTTTCGGGAAACTCATTTGTATAGCTAGCATTACTGATGGCGTAAACATCTGTTGCTGAAACTTCCAACTTACCTAAATACAATCTGTTTGGGTAGTTTTTGAATTCACCAGTAGGGAGTTTTTTCGGAGGAATACGTTTTTCATAAAGTAAATTTTTGTCTTTTAATTCTTTTTTTATTTTTGCAATTTTATTTTCTTTACACCCTAAAATATCCATCAGTTCATTTCGTGTAAAGATAAAATATATATGCCCATCTTGATCAATCCAATTATTTTGAATTGAATATTCACATCGGTCTTGGAGCATTGCGTAAGCTATTTTACTATCATTAGACATATTCTTATAAAATTCTGATGTAAAAAGTACTTTAGGTAATTGGTAATACAAATTTCTATAGGTTTCATTAGCTGAAATAAATTGAAAATCGTTCATAGCTTTACCTCTCTGTTTTTGTTAGTTTATAGTTTAACCTACTTTTATTTCCCTTGCAAATACTGATATAACAGTATTTTCCTACTTTCTTATTATATCACGATATTTCGATATAATGCAATTGTAATATTGTAATATTGTGATATTACAATATTCAAAAGATTATTATTGATACAACAGCGTTTGTAGAAAAAAAACAACAACAATATTATGATATTGTTGTTGTCTAATATTGTAATATTGTGATTCCACAATATTATCAAATTTTATTTTGTTTTTTTGCCATTTCATATCCTTTAATTAAATACTCTTCAGGAATAGATTTCAAAAGCGTTTCTTCGATAACATCAGGTTTACTTTTTTCTGGTTCACCAATTGAAGTCCAGTATTTTAAAGCATTTGCAAGGATTGGATTGATCCGAATACTATCAGCATTTCTTTTGCTGTTACCTTGTTGTTTAATCAATTTTTCTATGTTTTTTTTATTCATAACAATGTGTTCATGTGTAGTTTTTAATTCTTTTTCATTAGAAGTAGTTGCTTTAGTTGGATTGGTGTCTTCTTTTCCTGCACCCAAAAGTCGTTCCGCGGCTGATTTTCCTCTATTATTACTCATTCAAATCTCCTACCTTCTCTAAAAATTCTTTTGTAAACTGGATATAATCGTCTTCAGCGGTCGAAGTCTTATTAAAGCTAATCAAGTCGGAACCTGCTGCTTGAGCTTCATCAACAGTGATAGTTCGTCTAATGTAAGTATCAAATATGTTTACGTTGAGGGCATCAGAAATTTGATTTGCTGTTTTATTCATTTCTTTTGAAATGTTAAATCTTTCATTATATTTTGTGAAAAGAACACCTCGTATGATTAATCTATCATTTGTGTATTCTTTAACAGTCTCGATTGTTTCGTTCAATTTAACTAATCCTTTTAGTGAAAAATATGCGGCTTCTACAGGAATAATAATTTCATCAGAGACAGTGAACGCATTTACTGTTAATATACCTAAACTTGGTGGGCAATCAATAATAATATAATCATAGTTTTCTTCAATTGGTTGAAGAACTCTTTTAAGTCTATGTTCACTTCCAACTTGTGTAAATTCACGTTCTGCTGAAGAAAGAGCAATATCAGCAGGAATTACATCGATTCCTTTGTAATTTAGAATAGCTTCAGTAATCGAAGCCTCATCTTTTAATACTTCATATATTGTTGGAACATTCGTGCCATCAATGTCGAATCCAAAATTATCAGTGGCATTTCCCTGGGGGTCCATGTCAATTACAAGTACGCTTTTGTTAAAAGTAAAATGCAATGCCGCTCCAAGGTTAATGCTAGTCGTTGTCTTTGAAACACCGCCTTTTTGGTTTGCAACTGAAATTATTCGTGCCATAATAATGTCCTCCTTGTGATGTTATGTCATTATTATATCACAATATCGCAATATTGCAATATCATAATTTATTAATATTACAATATTGTTCAATCGTGGAGTCATACTATTGTGATTTATTAATATTACGATATTACAATTGCATAGTATTGTTACTTCGCGATATAGTGAAATTGTAGCAACGTGATATTGTAATAATACAATATTATTATAGTTTGACTATACGATGTTACAATAGTGTGATATCACAATATCATTCTTCGTCTATAATTTTTTTAGTTCGTCTGTGGCGTTCTAAGTGCAGCAAATAATCGTCTTGCAGTTTTAGAAGGTCTGAATATACCTGATCCATAGTCTGGCTGGCCGACAAAGAAAGAGAATAAATAAATGAGATAGGAAGTGTTTCAATTTTTTTGTTACGAGTAATCCAAGAAGAAACAGTTCCTTGAGAGAAAGCATGTAATTCACAAAATTCTTCTACAGTAATCCCTAGTTGCTTGATAATGTATGCGTTGATAGGGTGTGGATATACAAAGGTTTTTCTAGGCATGGTGGGTAAGTTTCCTTTCTTAGGTTATTAATGCGCTTGCAGTAATATTGTACTAAAAAACATGCAATAAGGGGTACATGGAACATAGAAACGAAAATGCACGGTAGAAAAGCGAATAACTGTAGATAAAATCTACAAATTATTCGCTTTTTTTATTTTGTATACGGTTGGCCGAGAAAGTCCATTTTCTGTTGCGATTTCTGCTACTGTATCTCCTTGTTTTAATTGCTTGACTACTGTTTGGTAAACAAGACGTTTTTGAGGGTTTTTAGAATTTGGCGCATACTCTGTCGGACGTCCTTTATACCGTCCCGCTTGTTTGGCTAAAAGGACCCCTTGACGTTGTCTCTCCTTAATTTTTTCTCGTTCATTTTGGGCAATATAACTCAATAACGATAAAAACATGTCAAACATAGCTGTATCTAACAGTTCATTCCCTGTATTGAAATTTAAAAATGGGGCGTCAAGAATTTGTAATGAGACGTTTTTCTGCTTCATAAACGCGACCGTCTGTTTGATGTCTTCATAGTTTCTTCCTAAACGATCAAGCGAAGCAACAACCACACAATCTCCTTCGCGAATATAATTCAGCAGTTTTTGAAATTCAGGTCGATTACAATCTTTTCCACTTGCTTTTTCTTGAAATAATTTGTCGATTTTGAGTTGGTTCAACAGTGCAACTTGTCGGTCTAAATTTTGGTCTTGACCAGACACACGAATATAGCCAATTTTTACCATAAACTCTCCTTAAAAAGTGATATAATTTACATGTAAAATTTACTTGTGTTTTTACTGTCATCATAACATTTTTAAAAGTAAATTATAAGTCTACTTAAAATTTACTTCTAGGAGGATTAAAACAGAATAAATGAAAGATAAAAAGGATTCTTTTGGAACTTATTTAGGGGAGCCTAGTGCTGAACAATTAAATCAATTTTTTTATTTACATGAAAAAGATTTAGAAATAATTTCTACAATGAGATTGTCTTCAACTAAATTAGGATTTTCATTACAATTAAGTTCGCTAAGATTTTTAGGAACATTTTGTACAGATATAAACACTATTCCTGAAAATGCGATTATTTATGTGGCAGCTCAGCTAAAAATTAATCCTAAAGAGATACATAATTATAAAAGGCGACAAACAAAAGATGATCATGTCAAGTTAATTAAAAATATTTATGGGTATAAAGAGTTTAGCCATCTAAAAAAGTATTTAAGTAATTGGCTATTAAATAGGGCCATTTATACTACAGAATCTACGAATATGCTCTTTGATATGCTTCTAAAAAAATGTTTAGATGAGAAAATAATATTACCAGGGTTTACTACTTTTTCACGTTTTATAGCTAGCATCGTTGAAAAAGCTGAAGAGCAATTATATAAACAATTAGCATTAATTCCAACGAATAAGGAGAAAAAACAACTCTTAAATCTTTTAGAATTAGTTGGAACACCTGTTTATGGAGCAACAATTAAAATGGATATTTTAAGAACTCCTTTGACTGACTACAGTTTGAAAGAAATTTCTAGAGGATTTGAACGATTAAAACAATTCCAAACTTTTTCTACAGAAAACTGGCAAATAAAATTAATTCCTGAAGGAAAAATAAAAATATTAGCCAATTATGCATTTAAAGCTAAAGCCCAATTGATTCAACGTATGAGTGAACAGAAAAAAATAGCTTTGTTAGTAGCATTTATTTATATCTATAAACGAAAAGCTATGGACGAACAAATTTTAGCCCTGGTTAATTTTTTTGAAACAATTTTTAGACGTGCTAAGAATAAAGAAGCTAATGAAAGACTTCGGACAATTAAAGATTTAGACCGTGCAGCTTCAACACTTTCAGATATTGTTGAATTTGTTATGATAGAATCCTCTAATAACAGTGATAGTTCTATACGTAGTCAAATTTTAAAAAAATATTCTGAAGAAAGCATTTATTCTGCAGTCACACAAGTTAGAAAATTAGTGAAAAATGAGCAAGAACCTATTGCTATTGTTGAACTTCTAACTACTTATCGAAAGTTTAAAAAATTTATTCCGGATATTTTAATTACTTTAAATTTCGACAGCAACAACTATGGAAATAATTGTAAAGAACTTTGGTCTTTCATAAATAATCGTTTCCCTAAACCAATCACTTATAAAATGTTTCAAACAATTGAACATACTATTCCAAAAAAATGGGTTTATTATATTCAAGAAAATCCAAATCAGACTAATAAATGTGTTTTAATTGCCGCAATTGAATGCTTAATTCAATCGTTCAAACGGCATGATATCTATATTTCCCAAAGCAATCTTTATAACAATCCTATGGATTGTTTACTGGATAAACAAACATGGCTTCAACAAAAAGGGATTGTATTAGAACAACTAGGTCTACCTTCTTCTGGAGAAGAAGTATCTTTATGGTTAAAAAAAGATTTAGATCTTTCTTACAAAGAAGCATTAAGACGTTGGCCTACTTCTAATATGGCTCGAATAGAAAATAATAGTCAATTAATTGTTTCCAGATTAAAAAAAGTTTATGAAAATAAAGAAGAGAAAGCGTTTAAATTACGTATTCAACAATTATTACCCAAAATTGATTTAACAGATTTGTTATTAGAAGTAAATCAACAATTAAATCTTACTCAACTATTTAATCACTTAAATGACAAAGACACAAAAATGAAAGACTTAGATATTAGTTTACTAGCTGTTCTTTTAGCAGAAGCTTGTAATATCGGTTTTTCTCCAGTTTCAAAAAATAGTATTGATTCGTTAAAATATGATCGCCTAATCTATGTTAATCACCACTATATTCGAGTAGACACGCTCTCTGCAGCTAATCAAAAAATTATTCATGCACACCGAAAACTTGCTATAACTAAATTATGGGGAGACGGTTATATGGCATCAGCTGATGGTATTCGTTATACTACTCCACAACGTTCTCTATATTCTAAAAGCAACCCAAAATATTTTGGGCGTGGTCGAGGAATTACTTTTTATAATTTTATTTCTGATCAATATATAGGATTTCATGGTATGGTTGTTTCTGGTACACTCCGTGATTCATTGTACTTATTAGAAGGATTTCTTAATCAACCTAGCGAGCTAACTCCTAATCAGATAATGACAGATACAGCTGGTTATAGTGATATGATATTTGGGCTTTTTGCCTTATTAGGATTCCAATTTAGCCCGCGAATCGCAAATGATAAAGGAACAAAACTTTGGCGAATTGATTCTGATGCGGATTATCACGAACTTAATACACTATCACAAAATAAAATCAATTTAACACTTATTCAAACTTATTGGGAAGAAATCCTTCGGGTAGCAGGTTCCTTAAAATCAGGTAAAGTTAATGCGACAGAGTTAACAAAAGCACTTCAACGAAATGGGCAACCAACAGAGCTAGGTAAAGCTATTACTGAATATGGGAAAGTGTATAAAACAAAACATCAGCTTCGCTATATTTCTGACGAAATTTATGCACGACAAATTCTAGAACAATTAAACAAGGGAGAATCACGTCATGCTTTATGTCGAAATATTTTTTATGGACGTAAAGGAAAATTATACCAAACCTATTATGATGGAATGGAAGAACAGCTTAATGCATTAGGATTGGTTACTAATGCCATTATCTATTGGAATTCATTGTATTTAGAAAAAGTCTTTGAACAAATGAAAAAAGAAGGATATGATTGTTCAGAAGAAATGTTACGAAAACAATCTCCTTTAATTAGTGATCATATTAATTTTGTTGGCAAGTACACCTTTAAATATGAACAAGAACTTTCTGATGGAAAATTACGTCCATTAAATTTGGAAAAATTTTAGTAATGTTCGTCTTTTTTTATTACCGTGCATTTTCGTATGAATGTTCCAATAAAATATTTAGCATAGAAAAGTAGATAATCACAAGAATCGTATGAAATCAAGGTTTCTTGTGATTATATTTTTATCCTACCGTGCATTTTCGTTTCTATGTTCCATGTACCCCAATAAGGGAAGGGTGTATCTGCTTCTTTTTGGTTGACCTCTTTTAAAAATATGTTATACTAAAGGTGCGAAACGACATTAAATCGTACAAATAACACAAAAAGCAATCCTACGGCGAATAGGATTGCTTTTTTTTTACACTAGTTGCGACTCCTAGCGTGTGTGTTGATAGCAGCTTACTTTCGGTTATCGTCTTCCTCGTCCAACACACGAGAAATCATTTCCAGAACCAATCCTACAAAGATCGGTGCGATAACCAACGACATTAAATCTTTCACAAATAACACACCTCCAATCGAGGCGAGCTGCCGTATTAATTATATCATAGATTGAAATTCTGCCAATTCAATAATAAAACCTTCAACAATTTATCTAGCTGTTCTATGATCTTTTCTAAGCGTGTAAACTCGTTTACACCAGGAACATTTATACTTGTTTGAGTCACTCGTAACTCTGCTTGCTAGACAGCCACAGCTGCATTCTACATAAGCCACTTGGCGGACGCTGTCTCCTAGAGGAATAATGGTACCATTATAATCATATGCCTTCATTACGAAACCCCCAATCGCTAAAATACTCATCTAACTTTTTCTGCTCTTTTTTTGCCAAAGAAGGATTGACCAAACCTTGAAAAGGGTTTGAATTTACTCTTTCTTCTTGTTTTATTCTGCTAGAATGACGATACATACACACGAAGTCAATTTCTTCTATACTATAGGAATCTTCACCAATTATTATTTTGTTTTCTTCCGCATATCCTCGAAAAGTTCCTATAACTGGTCTAGGAAAAGGATTGGTTTCTGAAGACATAAGTAATAAATATAATGGCTTATTTTGTTTGATTGAGCGAGAAAAATAAGAAGAAAATTCTTTTCTATTTTGCTTCATTTGGTTGTACCTAAGCCAACAGTTCCACCTGCATGGCCACCAACAAGGCTTGCTCGTGAAATTGCTGTGGCGCCTTCCATCAGTGAAGAAGCATGTATCAGTGCTTTAAACCCAAATTTCTGACGAATTTTATCAATAAGAAAATACATATCCGTTTCATGAATTTGCTCCTCCGGAACAGAAAATAAATCCAGCTGTAAATTTTTGTTCCATACAAGACGGCCATAGGATACCCCTAAATTTCGTACGTCGACCCCTGGTGCGTAATTCTCTTCAAAAAGACGCAGTACATGTTCAGTCAAGACTTTTGTATTATTACTTGGTTCTACTTTCATTTGTCTACGCCAGCCGGTTTGGCCGTATTTGTCTGTCTGACCTTTTGAGTAGCCAACAAACAAAGAGACACAGGTTGTCTGACACGATGCCATGCGTAAGCGACTAGCAACCTGGTCCGACAATTCCTTCAAAACCAATTTAATTTGTTCTTTATTTGCATAATCTTTGGGTAAAACCTGACTATTGCCAAATGATTTTTCTGTTGGCCGTCCCGCTTTTTGCCCTAAAAAACTACGATCTATGCCCCATGAGTGCGCGTACAGCTGTAGCCCCATGATACCAAAACGCTCTTTTAACATGTAAGGTTCAATGTGCGCTAGGTCATAAATGGACCGAATACCTAGCTTTTTTAAGCGAGCAGCCATGCGATTTCCTATCCCACAAAATTCTGTAAGAGGGGAGATTGGCCAAACTTTTTTTGGCACATCTTCATAGCGCCATTCAGCCACAAAGCCTGGTGCATTCTTTGCTTCATTATCCAATGCTAACTTGGCCAGCAACGGATTTTCCCCAATTCCGATTGTCACATACAATCCCATATGGTTATAAATCACACGTTGAATAATCTTGGCCAGTTTATAGGCTGTGTCACACTTAAAATAGGTCAGCGAAGCAGTCACATCAAGAAACGATTCATCGACACTGAATACAGAATGATCTTCATCAGAAACAAAGCGTTTATATAAATTATTAATTTCTTGATTTTTCTTCATGTATAATTTCATGCGTGGAGATACAATAATTAAGTTCGGGTGGTCCGGAACTTCATTTTTCCTTGTAACATTGGAAATGCCTAATACTTTTTTTGCCATAGGGGAAGCAGCGAGTACCAAGCCACCCGAATTTTCAGAATTGCTCATGACCACAAGCATTGTCTTCAATGGATCAAGTCCACGTTCTACGCATTCCACGCTGGCATAAAAACTTTTTACGTCGATACAAAGCACATCACGACTGGGTTCTTTCGTATAATCGAACGTCAAATTCATCCAAAATCCCTTCTTTCTACTAACCCATTATACGAACTAATGTTCTCTTTGGCAACTAGTAAAATTCAGTTTTCCGTATTTTTTTACACCTGTAAACTTTTGGCATAGTTGGACTGAACGCAGGGAGGGAAACTATACAAAACGTTGAAGGCTAGTTGAGCAAAGCGAAACCAATTATTCGTCTTTTATCTTCCAGCTGTATTCCTGGCACAAATGATTATTCGTATTTAAAAGGGATTTTTCCCATTATTTCCGTCTGCAGTCTATCATTTAACAATATAAATACGAATGTTCAACATATTCTTTGCATAACTACCGAGCAATATTTTTGAAAACGGCTTAGAATTGCTCTCTCAAACCCAAATTATAGATTATTGTTTTATTTTTATGTTTGTTTTTCTTTTTTTCGTTTCTCTGCAGTAATTCCATAACGTTGACGATATCTCTTAAAAGTCCTTCTGTTGATACCAATTTGTTCTTCAACTTCTTTATCTGTTGCACCTTCAAGAAATAGCTTAAATCCTAACTGAAGGCGTGGATCGTTTTCACTGTATTTTCGTTTTCCCCCTGTGTATCTACCTTTTTGCTTTGCTAACTTAATTCCCTGTTGCTGCGTTTCACGAATATAACGGCGTTCTTCTTCTGCTTGATATTTGTATAATTCGATTATCAAGTTATTAAGTAAACGGCGCAAATTATCGTCAGTTATCCCTGTTAAAGCTGGTAAATTCAATACTTCAAGCGTAGCTTTCTTCAGCTGAATTAAATTCATCGTTTCTGTTAACTCTTTATTATTTCGTCCTAAACGTTTTAATTCCGTCACAACGACAATATCACCTTCACGTATGAATTTCATCATTTCTTGAAATCCTTCTCGATTGGTGTCTTTTCCGCTAGCTTTGTCTGAAAAAATTTTATCGCAATTAGAAAGCAACTCTAATTGCCTATCTAAATTTTGATCTGTACTGCTCACACGTGCATAACCTATTTTTGCCATAGTAATACTCTCCATTTTAATATTCTGTTGCCCAACCCTGTTGACTGTGACTTTTGGATTTAAATGGCCTGTTTTTTTGAATATTAAATGGCTTAATTAAGTTTGATACGTTGATTTTCACTTTAATTAATAAAGAATAAGTTTTTATTTTTCAATTAGATTCAAATGTCTTTATTAATGCTGATTTTTATTATAGACTATAAGAAAATTCTAATGAAGGGAACGACTACAGTTATGAGACTAGTACCATATGACCCATCATTTCAAGGTTATATTGAAAATTATTATGTAGAAGATCTATCATACACTGGACTACCTAAAGACATCCTTAAGAACGTAAAAGAAACTTTTTTCCCTGTACTCTGTTTTGAGAAAAATCAATTAGTCTGTTTTTTTATTTTGGATAGTGGGAAGGATAAATTTCAATATACAAAAGATAAAGATAGTTTACTATTACGTGCTTTTTCAACAGATTCTCTCCAAACTAAAAAAGGCTATGCTACTTCCGCGTTAAATCAACTACCTTTTTTTGTGAGAAAGCATTTTCCATCAGTTAATAATATCTACTTAGGTGTAAATAAAAAAAATGAATTGGCTATTCATTTGTATAAAAAAGTAGGCTTTGAAAATACTCATAAAACTTTTAATGGACCTAAGGGAATACAGAAAATACTAACATTAAAAGTCTAGAATTATTTATTACTACTCTTTGGCCCGGCGTAAACATTGCCGCCTAAAATCCATATAAGAGAGTTAAACTTCATTTTTTTATTTAAGTGTACAGAAAATGGTCCCTTTCTGTACACTCTGTTTTTTTATTCTATTTTTTGAAATATGAGTATATTTAGTGTTCATAAACTCGTAATAAATTCTATGTTCAATTATATCGTTTAAATAAAGTTATGTTACAATAAGTTTAACTAAGGAGTGATTTTTTTGAAAATAGGATACGCCCGGGTATCTACCGGATTGCAAAATTTAGATTTACAAGAAGATAGCTTAAATAAATTTGGTTGCGAAAAAATTTTTACAGATCATATGAGTGGTGCAAAAAATAATCGACCAGGATTAGAAATGGCCATTGACTTTGTTCGAGCTGGAGATACACTTGTCGTTTGGCGTTTAGATCGTCTAGGCAGAAATATGGAAGATTTAATTTCGCTTGTTAATCGATTGAATGAACGGGGTGTAAGTTTTCATAGTCTTCAAGAAAATATTACGATGGACAAATCAAGCTCGACAGGTCAATTAATGTTTCACTTATTTGCAGCATTTGCAGAATTCGAACGGAATCTAATTTTAGAGCGTTCAGCTGCTGGCCGTGCTTCTGCTAGAGCTCGCGGACGTTTCGGTGGACGCCCAGAAAAATTATCTTCAAAAGATTTAGAATTACTCAAGACACTCGTTGATAGTGGTACACCAATTAAAACAGTTGCGGACAAGTGGAATGTTTCTCGGACAACCGTTTATCGTTACTTGAATAAATTGGAGGTAAAAGAGAATGACAGGAAGGAAAAAAAATCTCGCTAGTTTTTCTAGGGGTCCCGAGCGCTTAGTGGGAATTTGTATCGATAAGGGGTACAAATTCCCACTAAACCAATGTTTCAAGGCCTATTTATTTTTTATATTCAATTCTCTTAAGTGTTTAGGAATAGATAACAAGTCAAATTTATACTCTCCAAGAAAAGTGATATGCTCCCAATTAATAGGAGATACATGCTTCATATACTTAGTTACTTCGGGATCTATTTTGACGAGATAATTATAAGCTGCTTGTAAGTAGACGGCGTTCCATATACTTATTGCATTTATTAACACATTAAGCGCACTAGCACTTTGAAGTTGTCGGCGAATATCGCGCTCCATAAATTTTCCGCGTCGCCCAAAAAATAGTTCTCTAGCTAAAGCATTAATCGCTTCTGTCTTATTTAGTCCATGAGTGATCCTTCGCCGTAGCTCACTATCTGTAATATAATCTATCATAAAAATGCTCTTTTCAATGCGACCTAGTTCTCTCAGTGCAAGAGCTACTCTATTCTTACGTGCGTATGAGCCTAGCTTTCCTAATAGTAAAGAACTAGATACTTTTCCTGTTTGAATCGAATAGGCGATTCGTTTAATTTCATCATAGTTTTCTTCAATAATTTTTACATTGATTTTTCCGCTTATATCTTCTGATAAGTTAGGGTAGTAGGAAGGTGATTTGATAGAAAATAATTGTGATTTTTTTATATTTCTGATGCGAGGTTCAAAATCAAAGCCTAGTAATGCGGTCATTCCAAACACCTGATCAGAATACCCATTTGTATCAGTAAAATGTTCCTCAATATCTAGATCTGTTTCATGATAAAGTAGGCCATCAAGGGTATGAGTAGCTTCCCTTGTATTAGTTGAAGCAACCTCGATATGATGAGTCGTATGCCTATCATTTATTGATCGAATCATTGTAGCTCCTTTTTCCATACTTTTGTAATGTGGATTAACATCGGATTTTAGAGCTGAGACGCCCACTGGGACGCGCATTCCGTCTGAAGCAGTGGTTTTTCCTTCACCCCAAAAGTCTGCAACAGGAAGCTTTAACTGATAATTAACCAAAACAGATTGAGCACGAGTCAGAGCTTCTTTATAAAAGCGCCATTGTTTGGCATTGGCTAACTGAGAATAAGAAATTCCAGGAGTTGATTGGGCCATTTTTTCAAGACCAATATTCATCCCTAAACCCAGCAAAGCAGCAAAAATAATTTTTCTTTCTTGTTCACTCGGCGGTTTCCCTGTAGAATCATGACTAAATTCTTGTGAAAAGTTGGTCCAACTGTCCACCTCAATTAAAAGATCACTAAGCCTTATCTTAGGAATTATTGAATAAAGTTTTTTTCTATATATTTCTGCTTCGCTAGGTGTAACTTTTTCCAACTTTTTAAGGTTTGCTCTTGAAATTCTCTTATCAACTGTCGAATAAAATTGAAGCTGTAAATCTAAAATTATTTCCCGATCCTTTAAATAGTCCTCAAACGTGTCTGGAATAGTTTCTGAATCAATACAAGCAGATAAATCAACTAAGTAATCATCAATATTTCGATGGATCATACTTCCTTCAACTGAAATATCTCCTGATCGAATATTGTTCTTTAGCTCGGTGAAAGCTACTAACTCATAGTAAGACCGATCTATTTTCCCCTCTTCTGGCCGAACAAGGCTTTTCCATTTTTTACTCACAAAATCAGTAGAAGTATCTGCCGGTATTTTTCTTTTACCACTATTGTGTAAATCAGTTAGTTGAGTTAGGGCCATGAGGACTGGATTTGCTGCCGGAGTTGCTTTGAACGAAAGGGTCCTCAATAACATTGGCGTGTATCTTCGGAGGTAATTAGCTTTATTTCGAACCATTTCTAAATAGCCATGATTTTTATTACCTGTAATTTTTTTAGCTTCTTCTCCATCTTGTACTAAATCTTCCCAAGGCATGATTCGTTCAATTTCGTCAAAAGGATTACTATCATTATCTTTTGCAAAGTGAAGAGCATCAATTAAAGAAGCATAATGTTCCAATTTTTTAGTAGCCAATTTTCCTTTTTCTTTTAACTGTTCTTGTGAATCACGTGTCCCTTTGCGTTTAATACTTGCTAAAATGCGGTCATTAATCTCAATCAGTTGATCGATCAGATATTGATGATGATTGACTAAAAAAGCAATAAGTAAAGAGTATCTTTTTTCAAGCTCAAAACGGGAGAAGTCATATGCATCATAATTTTCCCCTAGTCTAGCTAGCTGAAGAAACCTGTTCCGATTAATATGGGAGACATTAATTGTCCCGAGTCCCATGGAAGCAATCACTTCCACTTTTTTACAAATACTCATAAAGCTTTCTGGATTTGCCTTACCTGGAATGTCTTTTAGCCAAGCGAGTTTAGTTATTTTCGTCTCTTCATAAATTTGAAACAAACTCTCTAGTTTTTCAATTTGTATATCTGTTAATGAACAGAGCAATATTGAAAATAAGTTGTTTTCTGCTTTATCTCGACAGCGGCTTATAATGTCTTCAAGTGTAGCTATAGATGGAAAAATAATTCTTTTTCGAGTTAAGAAATCAATTGTTTTTTTCATTAGATAGATAGAGTCATCATTTTCTAAAGCTAGTTCAATTAAATATTCTATTAACTGTTTTTGTGTATTAGCACTACCGAATCGATGATAGTTGAATACTTCTAAGATCTCGTTGAAGTGATTTGCACGTGTATTTCTATGATCATATGAATTTAAATCAATTGCATCAAGATGGAGCTGTCGACTCACATAAGAAGTTAGTCTGGTTGATTTAATCGGCCAATTACTTAAAGAACACCCAGGATACCGGGCCAAACAAAGTTGTATCGCAAATCCTAGTTTATTGACCTTTCCACGGTGTTGATTAATAACCTCCAGATCATAATCAGAAAAACTAAAATACGCTTTAAAATCCTCTTCTGATAAGTGGTCTACAGAAAGAAGTTGTTCACGCTGTGAAGTAGTTAAAATTCTTTTCATAGCCATATCTTAAGCATTCCTTTTATTGAGGTAACGGTAAAAGGTTGTTTTGCTTAATTTAGAGGCATCAAGAATTTGACGAATAGAATACTCTTTGCTGTCATACATTTTTAAAGCTAAATCAATTGATAGCTTACCTTTACTTGGACGGCCCCCTTTTTTTCCTCGGACTCTGGCTGCCTTAAGACCAGAGTTAGTTCGTTCAATAATAATATCCCGTTCCAGTTCTGCTAAACTAGCCATAACTCGGAAAAAGAATCTTCCCATAGACGTTGAAGTATCTACGTTATCTTGAATAGATATAAAATTGACACTAAGTTCTTCAAATAATTCAGAAAGTTCAATCAAATGTTTAGTTGATCGTGAAATTCGATCTAACTTGTAAATGACAACAGAATCTCCTTCACGTAGTAGGTTGATCATTTCTTCTAATTGCGGTCGGTCTTTTTTCGCACCAGTTACTTTTTCTTGAAATAATTTATCAATTCCATAATGAGTAAGTGCATCAATTTGTAAACTAAGATTTTGATCATCCGTACTCACTCGAGCATAGCCAAAAATCATAAAAAAACCTCCTTAATTTTATAATTTAAATGTACCATAACTCATTAAGTATAACTATATAGGAACTATGAAAAAGGAACGGATTTTGGTACTTGATTTACTTAAAAAACATTTAGAAAAAGCAGGAAAATGAAAAGGTACCATAAACGGTCGTTTATGGTACCATTCAAATTTATCCTTATTGTACAAAATAACAGCGAAATTTTTAAATCTATTCCTTATCGATACAAATTCCCCGTAGGCGCTAGGGACCTCTTTAGCTCCTTGGAAGCTGTCAGTAGTATACCTAATAATTTATCTACATTCCCTTTAGTAACGTGTAACTTTTCAAATTTACAAAAGCGACTCATAGAATTATTTCCTCCCGTTAAATAATAGATAACTATTAAAAATAGACAATACTTGCTCATAAGTAACGGTACTTAAATTGTTTACTTTGGCGTGTTTCATTGCTTGATGAAACTGATTTTTAGTAAACAGTTGACGATATTCTCGATTGACCCATTTTGAAACAAAGTACGTATATAGCTTCCAATATTTATCTGGAACATCTGTGGTATGGCGGGTAAGTTTTATTAAGACACTGTTTACTTTTGGTTTAGGATGAAAGCATTCCGCTGGCAGCTTAAGCAATTGCTGAATCGAGACTTGAGTGTGCAAGAGCAACCCTAGTGTTCGGTGAATATCCAAGGTACGCTTGTAGAATCCTTCTTCAACAATCAGATAGATGTCAGACGCATGGCTTTCAAAAACCACTTTTTTAATAATTTGTGTGCTTAAATGGTAAGGAATATTCCCAACAATTTTATACCTCTGTTTGTTAGGGAATTGAAACTGTAGAATATCTTGGTGAATTAAAGTGACACGAATGTTCAGTTTTAATTTTTCTGACGATAAGTTGAATAGATGACTGTCTAATTCAATAGACGTTACCTGTTTACTTATTTTAGCCAGTTTCGTCGTTAAATGCCCTTTACCTGTTCCAATTTCGTAAACGGTATCGGTTTCTTTTAAATTCAATTGTTTTATTATTTGGTTGAGTACTTTTTCACTCGTTAAAAAGTTTTGAGAATATTTTATATTTTTGTTCATGTAATCACTCCTGAAGTGATTACATCTATAAATAAATACAGAAGTTAAACGATTTGTTTGTAATTTTAGTTATCTGTTTAAAAAGTCATAAGATTAGTTACTGGTAGGAATTAATCTAACGTATTTATTTATCTGCGTAATCACTGTTTTTAGTCTGTTTCAAAACAATAGATGTTTTATCTACATTACGCATTTGGAATACCAACATGACGAATCCCTCCTTCTTAATTACAAATTTTTAGCATCTAATTTAACTTCAATTCCTATTATACAAAATTTTAAGATAATGCACTATCAACACACTCTTAAGTTTGCTTCTAAGTCTTATTTCCATAACTTTAGGGTTAACCATACGCAAGACCAATCACTCTCGGACAATACTCATGATTTTAATGATAAAATCCATGTTAAACCCATAGATAAGAAATACACCTGCAATAACCGTTACCTGTTTGTGCCAATTTAAAAATGCACCACTTTTTTATAATTAAAACGGTTGAAAACTGTACCACTAATAACTCACAATAGAGAGATGTCACCGTCAAGTTAAATGTACAAAATAACAGCGAAATTTTTAAATCTATTTCTTATCGATACAAATTCCTCGTAGGCGCTCGGGACCCCTTCTAAAGAAAAACGGAGAAACGCCCAGAAAAAGTATAAAGTAATCGAACCTTTCTTAAAAGATGAATTGTCGTTAGCAGATATTTCTAGTAAAGAAAAAATTCCTGTAAGAACACTCTCTCGTTGGAAACAAAAATACCTTACACTTGGTTTAGTGGGCCTGATTCGTGAAGAACGTTCTGACAAAGGGACACTCAAACTACCAAAAGAGTTAATTACAACGATTGAACAACTGGTATTGAAAAACAAAAAAATGAGTGTGGCAACGATTCATCGAAAAATAGTCAATGGTGTTTCTCATAATCAAGAAACTAAGGTTATTCCAAGCTATGATCAAGTTTATAAAGTAGTAAAAAATATGGATGCTTCTTTGATCTATCTTTCTCATCATGGAAAAAAGAAATACGAAGAGCGTTTTGATCTTGTACACATCACAGAAGCAAATTATCCTAACGAAATCTGGCAAGCAGATCACACTCTATTAGATATTGAAATTTTTGATGAAAAAGGACAAAAAAATCGCCCCTGGCTCACGATTATTTTAGATGACTACAGCAGATGTGTCGCAGGGTATAACTTATCATTTGACGCACCGAATGCCCTTCGAACTTCCTTAACTTTGCATCAAGCTATTTGGACGAAAAGAGATTCAGAATGGCCGATTTGTGGAATTCCAGAAACCTTTTATACCGATCATGGCAGTGACTTTACTTCAGAACATTTAGAACAAATTGCAGCTGATCTGAGAATTAATTTAATCTTTTCAAAAGTAGGTGTTCCAAGAGGGCGTGGCAAAATCGAGCGGTTCTTTCAGACGGTTAATCAGCTATTTTTAGAAAATCAACCAGGATATATTGGCAATTCAAGCACAGCCAACTTATTGACTATACATGAATTCAAATTACGTTTACACGATTTTTTAATTAAAGAGTATAATTATCGTGAACACTCTTCCATAAAAATGGCACCCATCTATAAGTGGAATGAATCAAATTTTTTACCTAATATGCCCGAAAACTTAGAAATGTTGGATTTATTATTATTAGAAGTGGCAAAGACCAGAAAAGTTCATCCAGATGGCGTTCATTTTCAAGGTATTCGTTACACAAATCCAAACCTTGTGGCTTATGTTGGTGAATATGTTCTTATCAGATACAATCCTGCCGATCTTGTAGAAATCCGTATCTATTATGAAAATAAGTATTTGTGTAATGGGATTTCGCCAGAACTATCTAATTACTCTGTGGATCTTAACGAACTAGTTTCAGCTAGAAACAAACGTCAACGCACGTTGCAAGAGAAAGTACATTCACCAAGTGCTGTAGATCTTTTAATCGGTGAAAAAAAGAAAGAATTACAAAAAAATCCAAAGCAAAAAAAGTCAAAATTAAAGAGGTACTATAATGAGTGAGAACAAGCAGTTTATTGAGACGAAGGAGTATCGCCGCTTTGCAGAATTTTGTGATGCTTGTATCCAATACAAGTATATTGGTATTTGTTATGGTCTTCCAGGAGTAGGTAAAACGTTATCCTCTAGACATTATTCTAATTGGGATAAGATTGGCAAACAAATTAGTTATAGTAGATTTGCCGACATTGCTGTAAAGGCAACAGACGAAGTACTTGATGCACATACCATTTTTTACACTGCACCAGCAACAGCAGCGACTAAAATTGGGCATAACGTATCCAATCGCTGTCTGCAATTAACTAGTACAAAAGGACATTATTTATGGAGAAAAGGCCTCATTGATGAAGAAAGTGTGTACAAAAATTTTTATGAGTATGAGGGGATTGATTTAATTATCATTGATGAAATTGACCGTTTGAAGTTACAGCACTTAGAACAGTTACGCAGTATTTATGATGAACATGATTTGGCTATGGTTTTTATTGGAATGCCCGGGATTGAAAAGCGATTATCTCGTTACCCCCAATTGTATTCTAGAATTGGCTTTTCTCATGAATTTTCTAATTTGAGTAAAGACGAAACCCATCATATTTTAGATTATCAATGGGCTGATCTTGGTATTGACTTGACGCTAGAAGATTTTTATGATTATGAAGCCATTACTACCATTATCAAGATAACTAAGGGTAACTTTCGTTTAATTCATCGACTATTTACACAGATTGATCGTGTTTTAAAGATTAACAACATGAATACAATTACTGTGGATGTAGTTGAAGCAGCAAGAGATAGTCTTGTGATAGGTATTTGATAAAAATGGCACTACCTTAAATAGATAGTGCCATTTATCTACAGAAATAACAGGCCATTTAAATCCAAAAGTCACACTGTTGACCCTTCACAAACCCAAGTATACCATAGCTAGACAAAAGGACCAACAGGGTATACCCTGTTGGTCCTTTTTTATTAGTAACTTATGTTAGTTAATTTGATATTTTATTTTTAGCAAAGTCTTCTAATTTTTTCTTTTAAATATTTAATAATAACTATTTTCTCTGTTTTTTCATTATTAAAAAAGGTCACTAAACAAACTATATATAAATTAAAACATAAGAAAAACGTTATTTTTCTAGTGCAGTTATTAGTTCTGGAAAATCTTTGATTTTTTCAAATAAACCTTCAAAATTTGATAGAAAACTTGTATTCTTATTAGGATCATCTGACTTATTCTGTTCATATAATTTTTTTAATCTATCAAAGACTTCCTGTATTTTTTGGTTTTCTGCAAACTCACTTTCCAAGGATAAGACTGATAGATAGATAATATAATGTAAATTTATATATATATCATTCCATGAAAATGTATCTATTTCTGTAAATTTCCCATAATAACCTTTATAGGTATACGAATTTTCGACTGATTCCAATGCAATATTTCTAAACATCTCACTTATTTGCTCATCAAATTCCAACTCTTGCAATTCTTTCAATTCAATTGACTCATACCCCAACAAATATTTAAAGAAATCGGCGAGTATTTCTTTTAAAACAGCTGGAAAAGTAGAATCTGTTTTATAAGGTCCAGATAAAACATTAATAAAATCAACTATTTTTTCATTTATAGTTAATTTATCTTGTAATTCAATAAATCTTATTATCTTTTCAACCATACAATCTTTTAATCGTAAAATTGAGTCGCTTTTTCCTTTATCCCATTGCAGACATGATACGTCAAATTTATCAATCACAAAAATAGAAAATAAAGCTAATTTAGGCTCTGTACTAACTAAATCATATATTCTAGTTCTATGAGACTCAAACAAATAATTATATATTTCTCTAGTATGCATTGTATAAATATCTTCTAACGTACGATTAAAAAAACTATCATAAAAACTGCTAAGAATTTCTATTTTTTCTTTTTCTGTTAGTAAAAAAAACATCTCTTCAATTACTCTTAGTTTACTTTCGGGAATATCTCCAGATTGCTTATACCATTCTGCAATTTCCTGGTACGTTTTAAAAAAGCTATCTTTATCCCCTCCTATTCTGGTCCTAGGTGCGTATTCTATTATAAACTCCCACAAAGTATGAAGCTGTGCTAGAGTAATTTCATTTGTTTTATCATGAACTGCATCATTTCTAATATCTTTAAAATATATTAGTTTAGTTCTTTCTGCATCATTTAGTCTTAATATATTCGTATCAGGGCTTGCTTTTAATGCATTAACAAGAACATTTTCCCATTTATCATCATCAAGCATGTCTTTTTTTAAACTATCCCACTTCTTCTTAACCTTATTTTCGTGTTCTTCTTCTGTTGTTTCATCTTTTTTCTCAATAATACCTAAATAGGGGTTATCATTATAACTTATTATATTTTGTCTAATTTGTTGTAAAAAACCTACATACGAAGTAATATATGCTGATCTATACGCTCCTATTGAATAGGTCATAAAAGACTCATCAAATAAATATGTCACTTTATTAAAATACGGGCTGTTCAAAATTTTTTCTTTAGTATCTCTTATAAATTCCATTTGTCCCATCCTTTATAAATTTTTGAATTAATGGATTATGTAAATAAAATATAGTTAGAACAATAAATAAAAATTTGTTCATTATCTGTATATGAGTTATAATTTAAATTATATACTAATTTTACTAGTAATTTCATATTTAATTCTGCATCTTATACATATTTTTGCTTAGTTACCGTTTTCTCATCAGATTATTTATCAGTAATTACTTATAATGATAGTTCGAATGCTAGCTAAAAACGTAAATCATCGTTAGTTATACCCGTTAACGCTGGAAAATTCAACACCTTAAGCACTGTCCTTTTTTGTTAGATAAAACTCATTGTTTTTGTTATCCTCCTACAAATCTAAGTATATCATGAATACGAAAAGAACCAATAGGGTATATCCTGTTGGCACTTTAATATCAAGCTTTATAAAAATATAGAAATACATTATGAGGATTTCTATATTTTATTTATTACTTAGTTTCTATCGTTAAATAGGTATCATTTGATAACTTTATTTTATTTCGTAACATGTTTCTCTATAAAATCACTTTGGATTTTTGTGGACAGCATTCTCTTAGGCAAAACAAAAATTTTCTTTTTACTAATTTTCATTAAGTAAAATTCATTTGTTTCAAAAACATCTTCTATGTCTTTCCAAAAATATGAATACCCTTATCGTTTATTTCTACTTGTCTTGGTTCAAAAATATTTAAATCCATACTGTTTTCAATTTTTTTACGGCTGGGATAAATGTAACCATTATATATAATTACAATCCCTAAAACCACGCACAGAACTATCATCGCTAAATAAGCAAAATGTTTCGTAAATAACTGATTTATCAAAATTCTAACCATGTAATCTGGAAGTGTCTTTTTAAAGTTATTTAATTGAATATAAAGTGATAAAATCATATATAGAGAGACAAGTAATAAAAATATACCCGATAAGTAGTTAACAATTATTTTACGTTTTCCTTCTATGTCATAATTTCTTGTATATAGTCTTATCGATTGGAAGTACTCTTCTTTCTTTAACTTATAATCAAAAATCATGTTGCCCTCCTTTTTTCACTTGGTATTTGACTCATAATTATAAACATATAACTCAATGATGGCTTCACTAAAGTATAGCATATACTAATTTATTAAGAAAAAATAGAGGTAACCAAGTAATAAAATTGGATACCTCTAATTTTTAAAAATTTTTATTTATTACCAAACATAGATGAAAGAAAAACAAACAATGCAACGCTTAAAGTAGCTGCTTCTCCAATACCAGTTCCATAAGCTGCAACTAATGCAACAACCCCGGCCACGCTAGCAAGAGCTATTCCAATTTCAGCCGTCCATTCTGGAAGTGAAAAGTTATCCGATAAAATATCTTCATAAACATCATTATATTTACCTTGAGGAATCTGAGGTTTAACTGGCAATAAGGGTTTAGGATATACTTCGATTTTCAATTCCATTTCTCCTTTATTTTCTTCATCACCAACATTTGTTTTGATAACAATTTGAGTTCCTACAAGTCCATTTCTAGCACAAAAGCCTGTTTCAATAAATCCTTCTTTTACTGCAGGGGCTAAATCATTAAGAATATTATCCATACTTTGCTTAGAATTATTTACAAAGTATTTTCCATATGTGTTAATAGATTTATCAAGAGGATCAATATAGATTTGTTTATCTATCTTACCTTTTGATACCTTAATAGACAATCCAGATTTATTCATCTGCCTTGTCCAACTAGCACTTACCGTTGTGTACACATCTAAGGTAGGCGTACTCATGATTTGCATAGGTGTATCAAGTTTAATACCTACATCTTTGATTGTAAAATTTTTCCCTAAAGCATTCAGTAATTTAATTGTTTCTAACTGGATTAAATTACCGATTGTTGTAGAAAATGCCTTGGTCCCGTGATCTCTTCCAGATACGGCCACTTTATCAATAGGAAATCCTAATTCACTATGTTCATAGAATTGATCAAATGCCCACTCTTTTGGCATTGGAAAACCTAGATTTCCACTAAATCCTGTAGACATATCAGATACAAAACAATGTTCAACAAATCCAGCATCAATTGCTTGTTGACAGACGTTTCGTGTACCATAAATTCCAGTTTTGTACATGCCATTTGCATCTAAAGATTCTTTTACTTTCTTGATATACGGTAAGACCGTTCCTGGAATGTTACCATCTAAAATATCTACATCAACGGCAAAGTAAATAGTCGCTCCATAAGGAAACCCTAGTTTAAATGCTGCGTTATGCGCTAAAGAACCATCTCTTAACCCATTTCCTTCGTTAAAGTAGCTTTCTTCCCATCCACCATCTTGATAAATAGGAAAAATACTTAATCCCACACTAGTAATGGCTTGAATTTCTTCAAGAGTCAGATTTTTATCTTTTTTATTTGCTCCCACTCCTACGCTACCTGTTAAATAACGTCCAACAATAGAATACCCATTGTCTTTAATTAGTTGTGCTTGTTGTTTTGTTAATTGAGTAGCCATGTCACAAGCACTGGCTGCACGATCAGTGTTTCCTGCACTTGATAGAAGACCTTTGATTACCGTCATATCTGCGGAAGTGTTATAGGGGGGTAGATTCATAAATAATCGGAAGTTTTCTACTTCAGCTGCAATATAAGAGGTAAATGAACCACTAAATACTGCAGATTGATTAAATCCATTTACATACAACGCCCATTGTAGAATTTTTACGAAATTACCAGTAGATCCAACTGTTAATGTTGGTGTCTTAGCCGTTGTTCCTGGTCCATAAAATCCGTTTGCTGTGTTTTCATCCATACCCATCTCTGCTTGAAGTGCATATATTAAAGCACTATTCGTGTCTCTTTGATACACACCATCACATGGCAACAATCCAAAATAACGATTATACTTAGCATTTAAAGATTGTTGCATTGACCGAATATTTTTGTCCCCTCCTGGCACCAACGCGAATGCACTCATATCAAGTAAGGCTTTCATTAACATTGCATTCATGTACCCACTAGGTGCTAATCCTGCCATTTCTTGAAATTTTTTAATCGCTAATGTTGTGAGACCTGTCATTAACCCATCAACTGCTTCAGTTCCAGAAACGTAAGGATTAATCCCTTTACACCAAAAGCCACCTTGCATTATTTTCACAATATTTCCAATTCCTGCCCCAAAACGTTCATTTAACTGTTTTTCTACTTTTTCTTTAAAATAACGTTCCGTGGTAGGACCAAAATTATCTGATAATTCTTGGATTCCCATTTCTTTTTGCAATGCTCGACGTAATCCATAGATAGTTGGCCAGCCCGTTTTCCCATTTTCTGGTACTTTATTGAACCCAGAAACATTTCCATACGTCTTATTTAACCATTTTTGTGTACCTAAAACCATTTCATCCATTTGTTAATACCTCACTTTCCAAATTTGTTGTACTTTATAAATTTATTTTGTTAAAGCTTTTTCAATGCTTACTCGTAAATCTGAGCTAGTAACACTTTTTACGAACGTATCTGAAGCCCAGGTAATTGACATCATCCCCGAAGCAAAATCTGCCCGAATTAATCCACGATCCGTTTCCGGATATTTTTCAATACTTAATAAAATTTGAGCAACTTCCTTAGATAAAGCAACGTTGTCTTGCCCTAAAATTGAATTTGTACGAATAAAAACACCATAATTTTTGATATGGAAAGTAATAAAACGAGAACCAGCTCCACCTTCTTGATAGCCAGTAATATTATTCCCTAAATCAACTGGAATCCCACTTTTTTCTGGGATTACTTGAATGTTATCTTTTGCTTCTTCGTGCGTATCAAATTCTAATTCTGAATATTGTGTTTTTGGCTTACTAGCCTTTGATTCAATCTGTTCCTGATTAAAGGAATTATTGCTAGCGTATGTCTCAATTCCTGTTTGTACTGCAATTGTTGTTAACAAAATTGTTCCTAAAATAAATAGACTTTTTTTCATAATTATTTCTCCTCTTTCTTTTCTTTTTCATTTGAATTATTTGTTTTATCGTTATCCATCGTACTTTTACTGTATCTGTTTATGAAATTCTGAAACAATGAAACATCGATTCCTATTTTTTGATAATTTTCTAATATTGATTGAATTTCCATTAATAAATATCCAAAGTAGAGTACATAGAGTAATCCTGTACCTGTATTTCCTGGAATAGTCATTGCTAACGGGATAAAGAATATGAGTAACATTAGTGCAGCTATTTTCTTTAAAATTCCATTGATTCCTATTCTTGATTGAAAGTCTATTTTTGGATTCATTTTTGCGGCAAAAACTCCTGATAAGAAATCAATAATCATTGCGCAGCAAATCATTGCTAGAATAAACATATGGTTACTTTCTAGTCCCATATGAATAATCAGTTCTTGTATCTTATCCATAGAACTCTCCTTATCTGTATGTTTATAAAGATTCACACAGCATTTCATTTAGAAACTTTTTAAAATGTTGTTTCGTTCTTTGTGCTCTCTTTCTACTCTTTTCATCATAGTTGGAACCCCATTGGCATAGCTTTGAAGCTTCACATGACGTATATCCTTGTAACAACAAGAGGATAAATTTGCTTTGTTTAGGAAATTTTTTTATATAGTTTTTTAGCATCTCTTTATAGCAAATTGCTTCTTCTATATCTATTCCTGCATCTTTTTGTTGACACGTATTACTATCTAACTCGTTCCAACGTGCAGAGTCATAAGAAATACCATTTTTGTCAGCGCTATCACATGTATTGCTTTTGTATAATCGCCACACACTTTTTTCAGCAAGATTCATTCTAAAAAGAACAATATTTTTAAAAGTATGTTCTACTTTTTCTTGTCTTGCATATGTTTCAAGCGCTTCCCATACGGCCAAATCAAAAGAACTTATAAAATCTTCATACGGGATACAAAGCTTATAGAGTTCGCTTCTATGCTTTGCATTTTTTGCAGATACACCTATATATCTTTCCATATATTCCATTACATTTATCAAATCTTCTTCCTTATTTGTAAACCTATAGATATCTGATAACCGAGTTACTTCTGCCCAAAACTCCACATAATCACTACCTTCTATTTTTATAAATGTATGTAATGAAAATATCCATTTTGTGACATAAAATAATTACGTTAGTAATGGATTTCATATAGGTGTGTATTTAGTTTTCAATGATCTTAATGCTTTATCTTAAGAAATATTGCTTTAAACACTAATAACTAGTGTTTAAAGCAATATAATTTGTACTAATTAAAGAATCCTTTGCCCCATACAGTGTCTGTACGACCATCATCTGGTCCCACTGCCACGTAGCGGCGCAAACCAGAGCCTGCAATATAACTAATCCACGCATAGCCATTTGCGAAAATATAACTGTCATAGCCAATTGACTGACCTGCTTCGTAATAATCTAATGCAGCACTATTTGGATCGGTGTCCGCACTGACCGGAAGCTTGCGATTTGGAACAAAATTACCTGCTTTAGGTACCAACCCAATAGAATTAGGGTGTGCCTGTGAACCAGGATCTCCACCATTATCAAAAAATCCTGTTCCCCATACAGTGTCTGTTCGACCATCATCTGGTCCTACTGCCACATAACGGCGCAATCCTGAACCTGCAACGTAACTAATCCATGCATAGCCGTTAGCAAAAACATAACTATCATAAACAATAGCCTGACCAGCTTCGTAGTAATCTAAAGCCGGACTATTAGGATCCGTATCACCACTTACCGGTAATCTCATACTTGGATAAAATACACCCGCTGAAGGATTCACTGAATCTCCTTTTGAACCAGAAGAATCTCCAGGATATGGTTTTGAAGCACCTCCAAAACGATAAATAGCAGCTGTAGGGCGTCCAGCACTAACCCAATATTGATCATAACTATTTATTGTGATACCAACGTTTGTACTAGCATTGCAATGAATAATCATATTTTCATCAATAAAAATCCCTGTATGACCGAACTCTCCACCTGAATTGCCTCTAATTCCCCAAATGAAAATGTCTCCTCTTTGAGTAGCATAGTTCCCATTTATCAGTGGTAATTGTGACCAACCTACACGCTCAAGTTGTCCAAAAAGTGAATCTGTATTTCCTGGATAAGTAGTAGGAGGAATGAACCCAGCTTCTCTTAATGCAAAATATACTGCACTAGAACAATCATAAGAGTTTGGTCCTAATCGGTAATCCATACTGTAAGTAACACCTTGGGCTTTTTTACCTTCCATCCAACGAATCATTACATCAAACCCAATACGAGCTTGGTTATTTGTCTCAGTATTTCCAGAAGCCCCTTCTAGATAAAGTGAAGCCTCAGCATTTCTTCGTTCAACAAGTTTTGGTAATTTAATGCTTCCGATGTCATAGACATACAATTTCATTTCTCTTGCAGCCGAATTAAATTCCTTTGTGTTTGTAAAATGCATAACATCTGAACTTGGTAAAAAACCTAATCCTTTTGAATGAGAGAAAGAAACTAATGCATCAAATTGATTTTGGGTTGCTTTAATTGCCAGAAGCTTGGATATTAATGTTGCATGTTCAGATAAATCATCACGTAAAATTTGTTCAGCTTGGCTTTCCGTGATAGTCATTCCTGATTTAATTGGGTGTCTGTCATTTGATAAATGACCATACCCAATTGACAAAATTCCGTCTCTTCCTGCTACAGCTTTAAGTGAAAAGGAAGAATATTTTTTACATAGGTTTACTGCTTTTTGACTATAATTCATAAAATCACCTCAATATTTTTTGTCGCGACTTTTTTCGTATACGCCTATATATGTTGATGAGAATATCTATTTGTGACAATAGAATAAGTAATTCTTTTGTTTTATTATTAAGTACGATAAAATTAGTTATAGATTGTATAAGGAGGAATATTATGAAAAAATTAGTTTTTGTTGCTTTAGTTGTTCTTTTAACAGGGTGTAGTTCTCAGAAAGCAAATGAATCTAAAGATCAAGAAGAATCTGCCACTAACTCGACATCAGTGAAAAAAAGTACTAGCAATTATAATTCTAGTACAGAATCAAGCTCTAGCACCGAAATAAAAGAAACTTCTACAAGTTCAAGTACGAATCAGGTTTCCACAACTCCTAAAAGTGAACCATCTACAAATGTAGAAGAATCAAATTCTTTAGAATCTGCACCTTATGCTGTAGATATTAGTAATTTAAACAATCCACTAGTATTCAATTTTAATGGAATGAATGTGCCTAATTCAGTTACTTTAGAGAATTTAAATTCAACACCTACAGCAACCTTTCGAACTAAATTAATTGGGGCTGAAAATAGCCAATTGAAAGAATCTATTAATAAATATGAGTTATCTATAAATACAATTCCCACAAAAGAGATTAGAATATTTTCATCGGGCGATAATAGCATTAGAACAGTTAAAGTAAATACAGAATTAATTTTAGGAAGTAATATTTATTCAAACTATGAACGAAATATATCAGGTAATTTATACTTGTTTATCAATAAAAATGGAACCATATCTTTAATAACTCCGAATTACGCAGGCAATGTTACTGATGATCAAAAAGATGTTATGCTAGAAGTAACTCAATAACTAGCGCAATTAATTAATAAAAAGAAATCTTCTAAGTAAGAAGGTTTCTTTTTATTAATTTCATCTATTGATAACTTTATTTTTAAGGTACTCATCTATAGACTACTTTTTCAATCTCTTATTCTTAATGAAGTTTCCAAAATAGCTTCTATATAAAAAATAGTTACATCACTTTTTTAACGAAAAATAAAAAGGTGACGTATTTAGTAGTCACCTTTTATAAAGTTTTGGAATTAGCAAGCCCGCTTGCTCTTGTTCTAATAACATTTCAAGACCGATAGCAAGAATTTTCGATTCGCTTTTTCTATATTTTGTTTTGAGATACTTTAACCCTTCTTGTTGTTTTAAATTTAAATTAGATTGTGCACGCTTATTACCTTTCTTTATAGCCATTCTGATCCATCCTTTTTATTAAATAGTATTCCCTCCATTAATAAATGTATTAGTTGATTAGCTCTTTATTTTTAAATTGCAAGCCTTCCTGGTAACCAGACTGAAAAGCATCGAAGTTTTCAACCTGATGTGAGGTGTCTTTTCCTTTAACTAAGCCTAGCTTTGAGACTTCTTCATGGACTGCGACAGGCAACTGCAATGCAAGTTCGTAACCATTCGTAAGTACCTGGGCTTCAAATACAGAACTAAGAGCTGTCAAATACCCTTCGATATAGTCTTGTTTTAATTGCCATTTTCGTTTATATTTTCGCTTAATTTCCGGTTGCTTCATAAACTCTTTTGAACAAAAGGCAACACTACCTTTTGCATATAAAAATGTAATTTCTGCAATCTCTGCATCTGTTGTTAAACCTACGTAGTGTAATTCTATATCTGAAGAACTTTGATAGTAATTCTTCACACGAAAATTCTTTGCAATGATTCCAGCTAGTCTGTAGACCCATTTATGTGGTCTTCCTTTGTAAATCACTTTATCTACAACCTTTTCCTGTCTTTGGTGTTGCTGATAATGAAACACTTCTTCTTCATCAATTCCATAGGCTAGCATCAATTCCTGGGCCTTTGCTAAAGCTGTCATTGATTCTTCATCATTCGCATCGTTCGCTAGTGCTAACAACCGTTGTATTTTATCTTTCCTTTTTTCATCCATTGGTATTCACCTGGGTCTTACTATTCTTTAAAATTGGATCATCTGCTGTATTTCTTGGAAAACCATACACGACTCCTTCTAACGCTCGTTCCATTTTCGTTTGTTTTTCGGTTCTTTCCTTTTTACTTTCATGATATAACTTTTTCAAATCGATTTTTTCAGTCATGTTTTACATCCTTTCTTTTATTAAATGTTTTTTGTTACCTTGCTAAACTCAACCTTTTTGAATCTTCTGTATGGATTTTTTATTGTTTTTGATCAATGTATCAATCATGTTTTGCGTGATTGCATCCGGAATATACCCTTGCTTAATAAACAGCAGTTTTTCAAGATTGGCTCTGTACTTGTTGATTAATTTAACGTTATTTTTATCCACTTGATCGCCAGATCCAGAATGATACACTTTTTCTTTCAAGCGACGCTGCTCTTTTCTAACTACGCTAAGCGCAATCGTTAATTCAGACGTATTGAACGATTCAAGTTCTTTTATCGTCGTATATTGATAAAAGCAAGGATCTTCTATTATGGTTAATTCCCGTATTTCCATACTCATTTTCCACCTTTCTTATAATTCCTTACATTAGGCTTCAGCTGGGCCAAAAAGCCCAACTGATACCATAAAATATATATTTTTTTATCTATGCAGTTCGTAAAAGACTGCCTAGTATTGGATCAAATTGAATCATTCCAAATTCTGAAAATGCAGGATTCGTCGTATTAACTACATACACATATTGCCTATAAGATTCTAAATCCCTGTGACAGTAAAGCCAATCACTAGTATCGCGTCCAACGTAGAATAATGATAAAAATCTCTGGCCATCTGCTGTTTTATTTTCAGTTATATAGTACACCAGGAAGCCATACTTCTTTTCGGCCGTCTTTATGATTTCTTCTATTTCTTCAGTGACTAAAATATTTTCACCTTGAAAGTAATTGCTGGTGTAGTGGCATTTCCCTGTTTTCATGAACTCATCAATGACAGAACTTGATACATCGGCAAGCATCATTCTATAACATGCTTCTTTTTTTAGAGTTTCGTTGGCCATTGTCGTATTACTTAATCTTCTCATTTGTATTCCTCCAAAAGCAATATTTTTTTTAATTCGTTACTGTTAGATAATTGTTCCATTCTATGAGTTGTAATGAATCCTTGCCATAACTCCATCGTTATGGCAGGAACCCATTGAATATTTTTCTAAGGTACGCTATACTTATTCATGACTATAAATAGTTAACGTCCTAGAAATCTTTTGTCTTCAGCAAAAGGTTTCTTTTTTTGTGCTTTCAGCTGCAGGATCTAATAACTTATTGATAAATTCCTTATCTGCATCTGTACAAGCCGGATAATAGTTAGAAATGAAGAATTCTCCATTTTCGTCAATTTCTAGTGCTACTTTTCGCAACCCTTTAACGAAATAGAATATTGGTTTTTTCTTCCACTGCGTCACTGCACCGCTTTCTATCAGCTCTTTTGTTCTCTCACTTACCACCTTGTTTTCATCAGCTTCCTTCATTTGTTCCAAGGTCGCAATTTTATTTTTTAGTTTCGTGATTGCTGCTCCGTAGGTTCTCGCCTTAATTGCTGGTTTTGTCTTGTTATAGGCTTTTGCTTTTTCGTTAGCCTTTTCAAGCTCTTTTAGTTCATTTTTAAAGTAGTCAATGTTATTGACGCTTGTTTTTGCGCCAACCGTCGCATAACTTGATTTACCGACCACATGAACGTCTTTAATTAGCTCGTTTTTTTCCTTAAAGTCTTCTACCTTTTCCAGCATTTCCACTCTTTTTTCTTGTTTTTCTTGTTCCTTCAGTAATTTAATTGCACGATCATGATAGCCATTTACTTTCTTATAAATGTCCCCACGGCCAATAATGTTAGGCTGTCCGAAAGGGATACGGTCATGTTCCGCTCTAATTAAGCGGTGTGTTTCTTCGCTTTCTCTTTTTAGTCGTTGCAATTTCCCTTGTGCTTGTTCAAGTCTAGTCATTTTTACTCGCTTCTTTCTGTTTTTTATTTTTTTCAAAACTCATTTTTTTTGAAGATTTAGGAAGGGGTGCTTCTTTTGAACTTCGTTGGTTCGGTATTTTTCTGTGGTCCTCTCCTTTCTTTGTTTGCTGTTATGATCCATTTCTTCAGTGAGTTTGAGGTTTTGGGTGCGCAGAGAACAGACATCAGACACAAAGAAAACACAAGGGCGAGCTTGCTCGTGCATTTTACCCTTGTGTTTTCGACTGGCTGTTGTATGATTCGCAAGTACACAAGGCCGGCTCACTGAAGAAATGATAACCGCAAGAAGGGGCCGAGTGACAGAAAAATGGCATAGAACCCACGCCTTTTTTCTGAAGCAGTGAAACTGCTTCAGAAAAAACTTAAATCTGCGGAACGCTTCCTTGTGGTCTCACAAGGAACAACTCGTGTCAATGTCCTTTTCCGTTAAGCGAGGAACGAGTAGGAAAAGGAAACGTTCCTCATTCGGAACGAATGGGAATAGAACGTTTAATTGACTCGTGTTGAGTGCAGCAGAAAATCCATTGGTTTTGGAGCAAGGGCAACTGCACCGCCGCGGAACAATGGATTTTGTCCTAGATTTCGGTTAGGAATGCTAAGAACGGTCTTTTCTTAGCATTCCTAACGTTTAATCTTTAATTACCTTGACCCATTTGTCTACCGCTTGTTTCAATTCATCTGGTACCTTTTGTCGATTCTTCTTTCCTTGTAACTGAACAACCCTATTGTAGTTGTACTCTAATGTGAAATAAGATTTTTGAGGGTTCTTCTTCTCTCTTACGAAGATAATCGTTGTTTCTCCCTTTGCGTGTCTGCTTATATAGCTTGCTACGCAATGGTTTAGTGCTTTTCCTTCTTTTTTTATGTCGTTTGCTCGTTTAGGTAACACAAATGTGAACCCATCAATATCTCGTTCATACTTCCTTAATTGTTCCAAACGTTCTTTTATTTCTTTATCCCTTTCTTCATAGTTCACCTGATTAATTCTATCCACTGCACAATCGTGTGCGACTTCTAAATCTGGCGGTAACTGATTACGTTTGTTTATTTCTATTTTTAGGAGCGTTAACATATTGAGGTAGTCTTGATAATACTTAAATGACTTTCCTTGCTTTACTAACCAATTCTGAAACTTAACAGCGCCAATCTCATTTGGAAAATCGGATATGTCGCTCTTTAATACGTATTTTTCAATCCCTTTTACCATTGGTATGTTTAAGCTTTCAAATGTTTGTTTCAGCTGTATCTCTTTTAGACTATTGTCTGTATTCTTTAAAAATGTTTTGTACTTCCTTAGACAGTTCTTTGTAAGTATTCGCATGTCTACTGCACCACTCATAACATCATATGCTAATTTATGAGCATTTATTTTCTGAGCAAATTCTATCAAGGTTCTATATTTGTACGTGGTAGCTAAATTGTCAACGTTTAATCGCTCTAAATTTAGATATTTCAACTCTGACACACGTTCTAAACGCTTTTTCCATTCATTAGGATATAAGGCTATGCCCATATTGTAACCATAATATACAGGTAAACATATCTTTCCAATCTTGATATGTTGATTATTTGAAAATATTTCAATACATTCTAGCTGTTCACGAAAACATTGCACTCCATTTTCATACTCTGAAATAACTTTGTAGGTCTGTACTTCAATTCGCTTACTTGTACTTAGAACAATCTGAAAACAATTACTTGAATCATAAAAGGTCAATCGAGAGTTCTTTCTCAATTTTTTCTCAATTATCCAATCGTGTTTTCTTGTTGAAGCAACAATGGTTTCATTTTTATTTTTCCATACATATGTCCGAAAAGAAGTGTAGCACCATTCAAAGAACGCTCTTGGCGGTTGTAATTTATTCTCTACATAGTCATTAGTATTCATTAAAAATCTTCCCCCTCAAACAAATCTATTTCGTTATTATTCTTGGTTTCTACTGGTGTTGGTCGCTGTATTTTTTGATTGATATAATCGCTTTTTATTGTCGCTTGTATTTTTGGTTTATCCGTTGGCAGTTCGTCAAGCGTATAATATTCTCTAACCCAGTTAAAAACAGTAATGTGACTAGCCATTGCCCCGTTACCATTACGTATTTCATAGGCCTTTTGAATGCAGTAAGCTTCTGCCCCTTTCAATGTTCTATCTTCCTTTAAAATACCAGTCAAAAGGTCTTTATCGGTTTGCTGACATAGCCAGTTGTGAATAGCTTCTAGTCTATTGTTAGGTTCGGTTTCTAGTTCTTTTAACATCTTTTCCAGTGCTTGCTCTTGTATAGTCAATTGACTAGTTAAGTAAAAGCGTTCATAAGAAAGTCTGTCGCTAATTACTATCCACTTGTATTTCGTCCCTTTATCTATCGTTTCATCAATGGTTAGATAAAGGGACGAGTAGTTACCGTCAGGGTCTTTAATCGCAACGGTTGCTTGTTCTGGTAGCTTTTCAAGATAAGAAAGTAATGTCACGACTGGATAAAGGGCTACTTCATAATTAGGATAGAAACATAAAAATTGAAAGTCGTTTCCGTTCTTTTCTATCTTGTCCTTTTTGAATGCTACACTTATATAGCCTTGTGTGTCGTCAAAAATAGTAGTTGCTAGATTTTGATTGTATTGTTTGAGTGCGTGTGTTAATTCTTTTACAGTTTGTATGTTTTGAAAATCCATAACGTTCCCTCGTTTCTTTTGTTAGTCCAACCTCTTATTCATAAGAGGTTGGGGGAAATTCACTTGTCAAAGGTCATGAGATACGTTATACTTGAACTACAAATTTATTCAGGTATAACTACCAATTCTTTAGAAATCTTTTGTTAGTGGCAAAAGGTTTCTTTTTTTGTATTTTTTTCGTGGAAATAATTCAACACCTCTAAAATATCTCTTTCACCTCTTTCGTTGTTTTAAATGATAAATTCTGTTGTTTCGTGATTATCTTCTGTTAAGATTATTTCTTGGTCGTAATACATGTTAGAAACTAATTCATGTGCTTGTTCTTCGCTTTCTGCATAAACATATACAGCTACCTCTAAGGTTTCAACAATTGTCACACAGTATTTTTTCTTTTTTTCAGCCATTCTTACACGTCCTTCCATTCAATGTGGTTCAACAAAAATGATAGTTGGTTTAAACGGTCATTGGCATTTTTTAAACAACCATAATTTAATAACAGCGTGACAGTATCATTTTCATTGATTGCTTGGCTTAATTTTTGGTATTCCAGTTGTGCCTTTTCTAGGTCAAGTTTTAATTGTAGCTCATTCATTTTAACCACCTCCTTTCAGGTTTTTGGGTTTTGAACAACCATTTTTGTTAGGCGTTTGAGGAAGTGAAGCTGGACGGTCAAAAATTCCTTTTCGTCAAACGGTGTAGTCTACCCCCTTTTTCGTTTTTGTTTAGGTTGTTCATTTTCGCCAGTGTGTTCGTGTCGCTCGCTGTGCCGTGGAAGGACCATAGACATAAAGAAAAAACAAGGGCGAGCTTGCTCGTTTATATACCCTTGTTTTTTCGACTGGCTGTGGTACTGTAGCAAACAGTGAGCAGCGCGTTACACACTGCAAAATGAACGGCCTGAAAACGAAAAAGGTCGCGTGACACTGTTCTGACATCAGAAAAGGGATTTTTGACCGGAACGCCCTTGACTTTGTTTTCTAGTAGGTATGAAATACCTACTAGAAATGTTAATCACTGCGGAACGCTTCCTTGTGATCCCACAAGGAACAACTCGTGTCAATGGCCTTTTCCGTTAAGCGAGGAACGAGTAGGAAAAGGAAACGTTCCCCAATCGGAACGAATGGGTAGAGAACGTTTAATTGACTCGTGTTGAGTGCAGCAGTTAATCCGTTGGTTTTGGAGCAAGGGCTACCGCACCGCCGCGGAACAACGGATTCATTCCCTTTTCCCGAACTAAAAAAGGCGCACGTCTATAATAGATTGTTGCGCCCTAGTCTTGCATGATTATTTTTTATTGTGTTAAAATTGCTTAGTACAATCGCATAATCAAAAAACACTACTATTCGTCTGGTCGTTTAGTAGTGTTTTTTATTGATTTGTAATATCTTTCCGATTCATCGAAATAATTCACTATGTGAGCCTATTCGGGCTAAAGTTAGGATCAATTTATCACCGTCAATTTTATAAATCAGTAACCAATCTGGTTCAATATGGCACTCTCGTGTACCTATATAATTTCCTGTTAGTGCATGGTCTTTATACTTTGGCGGCAATGTTTGCTGTTCTTGTAAAAGTACTAATACTTCTTTTAATTTCTCTAAATTCTTTCCTTGTTTCTTTGCTTTCTTAAAGTCTTTTTTGAATTGGTTCGTGTAAAATATTTCAAGCATTTAAATCCTCCATTAAATCCTCCACGGAAGAAAATCCACCATGAACATTTCCTTCTTTAATGTCTTTTAATGCTTGTAGAGTCTCTTTGTTTCCCTTATTAATCATAAAAGGAATTGCTTGCTCATTAATAGACTGTTTTAAGAAAATCGTAATTGCACTTGTCATATTTAACCCTAAATCATCAAATAATTGTTCTGCTTCTTCTTTTAAATTTTCATCAACATTTACATGTATAGGTTTCTTTTTTGTAGTAGCCACCTTTACCCCTCCTTTATGTATATAATTATAACACATTATGTTGTTATCAACAACATAATGTGTTATAATTTCTCGCCAAAAACTTTCAATAATTCATAGCGATTTCTTATTTATTTACTAAACCCCCGTTGTGTCACATAACCTGGTATGCTCCAGATTCCGAGTGACTCATTTTTAGCCTGTTCTTGGGCTTGCTCTAGTTCTGACAAATATTTAGTGTTAGGTTCTTTTATATAGGCCACACGTGCTAAACCTTCACTCACAAGTGTTTTTTGTAGTAATGTTCCATCTACAAAAATATAACCCAACGCTCGGCCGTAGCGATCTGTTTTATCGCCTTGATCATATTCAAAAGTAATTTCTGAAGCATTAGACAAAAGCTCTTTTGTACGTTTGCTAGCTTCCAATCCGAACGGCTGAACTTTTGTTTTCGGTTTCACAGTCTCGGGTGTGTCAATTAATAAAAACCGAACTTTTTGTTCTTTTCCGTCAATTTTTAATACTGTGGTATCGCCATCCACGTGCCTAACAAAATCAGCTGGTATACGTTGATCGTTTGAAATAGTTTGAGTAACATTTTCAGTAACTTCTTTTACACTATCCTGTGCTTTTTGTTCAAGACTTGCGCATCCTGATAATAAAAAAGTGGCTACTGCTGTAAGCAGCAGCCACTTTTTACCGATTAACTTTTTCATTTTCTCCCTCCTTCAGATAAATTTTAATGATAAGCAGGCGGTTCCATATCATCCATACCATAAAACGGTTCGGCGTTCGCCATTTCTGGCATTTGTTGTTTTTGTTCTCTATTTTGTACAGTTTCTTTTGATTCTAAAAATTCAAAGCCTGCTACGACTAATTCTGTAACATAATGCGTTTGTCCTTGTTGATCATCATAAGAACGTGATTGTAATTCACCATTTACTGCAATTAATGAACCTTTTTGCGTATATTTTGCTAACACCTCTGCAGGTTTCCCCCAGATTACACATTGAATAAAAGTCGTTTGGGCATTCCCGTCTTTATCAAGTCTTTCTCTTTTGCAAGCTAATGCAAAATTAGCAACGGCCTTCCCTGTTGACGTTACTCTTAGTTCTGAACTTTTTGTTAATCTTCCTACTGCACTTGTTTTAATCATTTTTGATTCCTTCTTTCTTTTTTATTTGGTCGTCCAAAGAGGTAAAACCTCTTTGGACGTAGAACCTAATTTTTTCCTAATGTAATTCAATTCCTATTTACGCTGTTAATGTCTTTTGTTTGACTTGTTCTTCTTTCACTACCTGCGAACCATACATATTGCGAATATCGCTCATATCGTATTTTTTCTTACTACGTTTTTTATATCCATCAGGGGCTAAATACCAGGACTTTTTGTTGTTGCTCCATTTCATATTTAAAGCTTTTAACTCTTCTTTATAAGGCTTTGTGTTCCCTGATACCCATAAGAATGCGCCTATCACTTCAATTGAAACATTTTCCATTTTTAGCGTTAACAACTTGTGTATGATTTCTTGCCATTCTTGCGGTGTTTCTGTCGTTTCTTTTTGGTAGTACTCACCTTCTTTATTTTTGTGTGTATTTTTAAGCTTATCGAACAACGCTTCATACTCGTTATTTATTTGCGCCATTTCTTTATCAGTACCGCCCATGTCAGGGTGGTACTTTAAAGCTAGCTTTTTATATACGCGTTTCAATTCTTCTAATGTCGTTACATCTTTGATAAATTTCATGCTAATCGCCCTTTCTGATTGTTGCTGAACAGCTAAGCTGCCCAGCGTTCCAATTTTTCAATTGATTTTTTATCATTTTCAAGGTCGGCTTTTGTGTACCATGCTGGTAACTCTTTATCAGAAAATAGACTGTAGATAAATTCTAAGATTTCCATGCTTTCTCTAGCTTTAACAGCTGATTCACATTGATTAACGTAATATCTTACATCTTGTCTAAGTCTATCGACATAAGAATAATGAAACGTTTTGTTTCCTTCTACCATTTTTTTAAATCTGTTTTTTTCTTTTGTTGTTAGCATTTTGCTTTCCTTCTTTCATTTTTTATATTCAAACAACCAATAAATAAATATGTTTTTGTCAACGCTTTTCCAACCAACCTTTTCGGTTGAGAGAGTGAGGCGCCGGGTGTTAGGGGTGCAACCCCTAAGGTTTGATTAGGCTCGTTTTTAGACGAAGGCCTGTTTGTTTGATTTCGCTTTTCAGTTTTCAAAGGTCAGAGGGGAAATTCTGGTTAGATTCCCTTTTCGTATATCGGTCGTTCGGCATAACCGACTAGAAAACATGTTCTGTCGGAGGACAAGGGTCGGCTTGCCGATGCCACTTGCCCTTGACCTCCGACAGGTTATGTTTTAGGTTATACTCGCCGAGTGACTGATATACGATTAGGGAATATTAGAAATTACACGGCTGTGAGAACTGATAAATCAAACACACTAGCCCTTCCTAAAAACGGGCCTGATTCAGACGCATGGTTTTTGCATCTGAATCACTACGTCGGTTCTCCGACGTAGAAAAAAGAACGAAGCTTGACTTCGTTCTTTTCCTCTCTTAGGTGAGCGTATGCGAACTCAACCAATCTATTGGTGTTCTTCTGAAAGAAGAAAAGCTTGTTAATCATATTCTACGTGCTTTTTTACTTCATGTAAGCAGCTACTTAAAATTATCAAGTAGTTTATTAATACTTCAAATTTCTCGACATAAATTTCAGGAATAGAGACACAATACCTGTTAAAATTAACGCAGCGAATTTTTTCAAAATTTAAGTTAAAAGGTGTTCCATAGAAAATAGTAATTAACTTTTTTAAAGACAATAAGTCATTAATAAAAATTGGGACAGCTTCTTTAGAAATACCATATGTTCCATCATGATAAATAGTGATTTCTACATCTCCTAAAATACATAAGTTTTGATTATCTAGCGTTAATCGATAAGATCTCACGATTGTTTTTGCAAGTGTAACAGGTTGCCACCAAATGACATGCCATCGTCTTTTGCTTATGGGAATAAGTCCTGTTTCATCATCCAGACATCCTAATTTTTTTAACTCTCTTTCGTAACCGGCTAGCTTCTTGTTGAATTCTTTCTCTATTCTTCTCATGAAACTCACTCCCAATTAATGAATTTATCTTTTTCTAGTAATCGTTTCAGTTCACTTTCAAATTCTTCAGCTGAAAAAACATGCAATCGATCAAACACTTCTTTGTACTCGTCCCCTTCTTTGTCAATAAAATATTCTTTAAACATATCAAGTTCTTCTTTAATGATTGAACTAGGTGTTACATAAATTAAGCGTGCATCTTCATAATTTTTTAAATGTTTAATGTATTTCGGAAACACACCCTGACTATAACGTCGTTTTGTTTTTAGTGTTAATTCTATTTCAAATTGCCACTCTACTTCTCGTCCAATACTATCCAAAAACATAAAAATGAAGTCAGGAACAAAGTATTTTACGCCTTTTTGATTTTTCTTCTCGTCCTTTACTTCATATACTTTTCGACGTTCTGATACTACCGCCTTAAGGTGCGGGTGCTTATTACAAAGTTCCAACATTTTTATCAGATAATCATTAATTTGTAAGTGGTGTTGTAAATTGTATTCAGGAACTTTTGGCAAGGTGTAGTACCCACCAATGTAATTATGCCCTTCTTTTGTTAGGTAATAGAACGTGTGCATTCCATTTTTTGATCGGGCAATTAATCCATCTGTTTTTAATAAATTTAAGTGCTTATAAACTGTGCTTTCTGCTGATAACCGTTCAATTTGGAAAAAGTCAATTAATTGTTGAACTGAGATAACTCTTAATTCATGGAGTAGACATAAAATAATTAGCCTTGTTTTATCTTTCTTAGTGTAATCAATGTAATAGTTATATAGTAATGGTTTCAAAATATCACCGCATTTCTATAAAAAGTACAAATAGGCAAAGCCTATTTGTTTCATTGAAAAAGAGTTTCGGAACAACGTGTAGAAATTCTTTTTCAGCTTTTAAGTCCTCCAAGTTTTGGTGGAGGATTTAGGAGGTTGTTGCTTTGGGCGATAGTCCCTTCAAGGTTTGGTGAAGGGGCGTCTATCGCAAGGGGTAGTTGTTAATCTTTTGAACTTTATCTTTTGAACTTTTTTCTTTAATTTTTATTACTTCTATCACCTTACTCATTCTATTTTTTTACTCTATTCTGTTTGTCCTCGGCGCTTGGTATTTTTTTCGTAGTTGCAAAATTCCTGACCATTTTCGCTTAATGGGGGTTTTAACCCACGTTGAGCGAAAATGGTCAGGAATTTTGCAGGCGGAGAAAGCCTTTTATACCAAGCGCCGAGGACCGCTCTCCTAGATTTTTTATTCTATACCTACTCTATACTTACTCTACGCTTACTCTATGGCTACTCTCGTTTTTCATTTGCTATTTCTTCTAAATCTTACTATTATTTTTAAGCCAATTTAATGCGTTTCGCACGTAAACTTTCTGTGGTGGAAGGTTTACATTTTCTGCTGTACGATAAATAATAAACTCCCCTGTACGCAATTCTTTTATCTTGTTTGGACTAATTTTGAAGCGATCTACATTACGTTTGGTTCCTCTATCTCCTGACCAATCAGATTTTCCAACATCTGAATAGCCATCTTCTTGTTCCGTAACTGAAGTTACATCAATGTCTTGGTACGTTCCCATTGTTTCACTCCAATACTCGGCTTCACCTTTTTCGTTGGTCTTTCCAATGAACAAAGTATTAACATTTCCGACAAGTTGTTCCATTAATTTATCGCCTAATTTTGCAATATCTGCCATCGTTTGAGGGGTGAAAATACCATAAACACCTGCACCTCTACCTTTATTTACCATATCAATAAACGTTTCATTTAGATAAGAAGCAGGTTCATCAAAAATCACAAGGACTTCACGTTTCACATTTTTTCGATACATTTCAGAAGCAAAATAATTTACGTCTCCGACTAACATTTGCGCTAAAGTGCGGATATATTCTTTGTAAATCAATCCATTGAACGATACGTAAACTAACTTTCGTTGATTGACAATTTCTTGCACATCGAGAACATTTTTTGCGTTTTTAGTATCAAATAATTTTCCTAACTCACTGTCCAATAACATGTTAATGTTTGTCTGTAATGCTTCTGATGTGGCATACAAATAAAACGGTGAATCTTTATGTTCATAACGAATAAATAATCGTTCGAACAATTTTTGTTTGATATTTTCTCCTGTTTCTTTGTCTGTTGGCAAATATCTTAGGTTTCGTTTTAGTAATAAATAGTACGAGTCTAAATCTAATGTTTCTGGATTAAGGACAATCGTTTCCGTTTCTTTTTGTGCTATTCCTAGTTGGGAAATGTTTCTAAATTTACTGTTCTTAATTTGTGAATCTTCCTCTTTTTCTTCTTTATCAAGGTCTGAATCAGGCAGTATCTCGCTTCCTTCTTTCACTGATTTTTTCTTAGGTTTTTGTATTTTCTTTTCTACTTCAATCTCAAATAGTTTGGGATTGTTTGGTAAAATCGCATCCGCAAATAAGTGTAAAACATTTCTCGGAAGTAAAAATCGTTGAACAAATGGTAGACTTCGTTCAACGGTTTCTGTCGTACGAGTGTCTCCAGATAAAGTAACCTTGGCTCCTTTAAACTCGTCTAACAATTGAATTGTTACTTGCAAAAGAGCTTTCGCTGCGCCTGAATAAAAGACACTTTCTGTTTCGGCTAAAGACACTAACTTATCTCGAATAGATATGTCATTTCCATGCTCTACTGGGTTGTATCTCATATCGCCATCATCCGTAAAAGCATGCACTTCTTTGTCATAAAATTTGGCAATTTCTCGCATACTTTCTAATGTATCTCGAGCGCCTTTTCCATCAATCAATATCACCGGAAAATTAAATTTGACTGCGTGTTGGACAAGTAATTGAAGTAACGTTGTTTTCCCTGAACCTGTCGTTGCGGGAACAAGAACATGCTGATTGAACTCTGAAAAGTTGATGATATACGGCAACCCGAACTCACTTGTACCAAGCAATAATTGATTGGATAGTTCTTTATACTTGTCAATATCAACCGTTTCTACTGCTTCTTCATACGCTTCTTCTTGTTCATCTGTGAAGCGTTGCGACTCTTCAAATTTATTTTTTTCTCGGTCTTTGTAGGCTTTTGATTCGGTTATTTTCTTCCGTTCGTCTTCCTTTGAAATCACTTTTCGTTTTGCCACAAATGAAGAAAATGCCAAAAAAATGGCTCCCATTCCGCTTGATCCAATGAGCAAAGCCACTATTGTCTCCCAACTAAAACGAAGTGCTGTATGAAGAAGATTTAAGGGGAAAAGAAGATACGCAGACAGATACCCTCTGGGAATCCAGAGGATAAATGCAAAAACATTTATTACAAATAACACAGCTGAAAAACTAAGAAAGACAATACTATTTCGTTTCAAAAAACTCTCATAATCCATATCAAATACATTTGCAGCCTTGTCTCTTTTATCAACCGCTAGACCAATTAATAATGGAATACTGCCTAAAATCGCAAAAGGATATAAAAGAACTCCGACTAATCCAAAGACTAGTCGGAGTTGGTGGTAGCGAGTCATTTTTTGTTGTTCTTGCCCTATTGGCGGTTTCTTTGGTTGTAGCAAGCCATTGTTAAACAAATTATTTCCTTGCACGAGGTTGTCTCACTCCTTTAGGTTTGTTTGTTATCTTCTGTGTACCAGGTTTCTTGCGTTCTCTGCGAACAACTGGTGATTGTTTAGTTCTCTTTTCTTTCTTAATTATTGGCGTATTATGTCTATTCATACGTGTGATTGGCTCATTTACCTTGGGTTGTACACGTTGTGGTGTAGAATGCGTTTGAGGTACATCAACTTGCGTTACTTGCTTCACTTGATCCATTTTTTTACGTACTTCTGGACGTCGATAGGCAGGATTACTTCCCAAAGTTCCACCACTCCGTTTGACCGTTTGGGCCGCTACTTTTGGTTGGATATTTTGACGAGTCGTTGGTTGTCCTGTTCGTCTTGGACTACGAGCAACCACTTGTTTTTTCATATCTTTTGGTTTATTTGTTGGTTGAAGCACTTTTTCTCCTTGTCGTTTCATAAGTGTTTGATGACCTGTTTCGCGTTTTTTACTTCGCTGTCCAGTACGCCGATTTTGATTTCTTAAAGCTGTTAAATTAGTTGATTCGTCGCTTTGATCATTAATTTTTTTGAGTGATTCCTGTTTTTTCAAGCGATCTTTTTCATATTCTTTTTGACGAGCTGATTCATGTTGCTGCCGTTTGAGTTGTTCTTCAGATTTCTGTTCTTGCATACGTCCTTTTTCGTGCGCTTGTCTTAATCCTTCTTGTGCTTTTTCGATAGCATTTGGCGCTTTATGTTGAGGCCTTGGCTTCAACTCACGGCGTAGTGCACTACGTTTTTCTTGTTCTTTATTTAATGGTCGTTGTTTTAAGCCAGTTTCTGCTTTACCATGTTTCCTTGCTTCTTCTTGACGTTTTTTAATAGCTGCTTTACGTTCTTCTTGTGCCTGTTTCCTGCGCTCCTTATTCTCTTGCTTTTGTTCTCTTGCCGCTCTACGCATATTAGCTTCTGTGCCAAAAGGATTTCCGATAAACCCGACACCATCAGAAAGTGAAACACGGCCCGTGACAAGATTAGCAAAGAATTTCCGGAAGACATACAAGCCAAGCGGTGTAAGAAGATAAATAAGTATCGTTAATATCTTCTGCCACACGTTTTCTGTCTGATTGCTTAATTGAAAACCTAGTGATAAGAAACTTGCAAAGAAAATAGTCGCAAAACCAACCATTCCCTTCATAAAAATAGTCATGCCAAAGGTTTTAAAGTAATTCGCAAAGACGTTGGTTTCAGTTAAAAAGAGTCCTGCGAACAACAATAACGGTAACAACGGCAATAGGAACAATTGAATGACAGCAATAATTAATCGTAAGAAACTTAACAGAAAATACACCACTGTTTGAATGAAGTTAACTACCAGGTAAAACAAACCATAAAAAGTATTGGTCCAGTTGTTATAATACATAATTGATCGGTTCTTTAAGTCTTTACTTTCGTAATTTACAACTTCTTCCATTAACTTATCATTTTCTTCGCTATTCATATCGTTGTCTAACAATAAGTTGATTCGATCATATTCTTTGTCTTTATACTTCACTGTTTTCTTACGGATTTTATTAACATCACTTGTTCCGTAGTTCATGAGCAAGTAAGGTTCATACACATTGGTGTAAAAAACACGTGAAGCAATTAAATTTCCTGCACTTTTTGCTCGTTGATCTGCAGATAATTTTTGCTCTACTTCATTTCCGTTCTTATCTTTTCCTTTCTCTGTCATTGGTACACTAACATCACCTAAGACCGGATTAATATTCACAAATGCAGTCTCAACTTCTTTATCTACACTAAACATCATATCAAACAAAGAATTGGACGTGTTGGCATCTTTTAGGACGGAAAGACCCGTAAAAATAAGAATCGTCATTAAAAAAATACCAAAAAACCGTTTGTATCGTTGTTGTCCAATAAATTTTACACCTAAAATAACAAAGACAAAGGCAATACCAATCGTTCCAGCAATGCCCAACATGTTAGTTGCTATGCTAGACGTTAGGTTCATAATCGGTTGCTTAATAGCAGTTATAATATCCATACTAAATAGTGTTTTTACCATAACTGCATTAAACTCTCCGAGTCCTTTTACCATTGACCAGACAAAAGTCTTTATTGTCGCAGAAGCATTTGTGATGGCTTCATTAAAACCCGTTACAGATTCTTTCTCTTTTTCTTTAGTCATTAACTCAAAAGCATTGTCTTTGTAAGTATCATAAATTGTATCTACATTAGTAGTTGGCTCTGTAACAATAACTTTATTTTCATCAGGTTTAGGTGCTGCATTAACAGATGTAGTTTGTGTAACAACAAAAAAACAGCCTACTAGAAACAGTAAGGCTGTTTTAATTAATAATTTCTTGTTCAAGGTATCACCTCTTATTTTTCTTTGACTTTTTCAAGAGATATTGTGTTTTTCCCATACTTAGCAGTTATTTTCCCATTCTTTTCTTTTACATCAGAAAATATATTTTTGCCTATATTACTTATATCTATAGTCAATTTTTCTTCCTTATCATTGTAACTGTATGTTCCGCTATAGCTTGACCCAGACTCTAATAAACTAACTTCTCCATCTTTATAAAAAGTGAATTGAGTTGACACACCAAAACCCGTTCCTTCCCATTTACCACCATCGGCAGTCAATATCTTTTTCATATCTGATCCACAACCTGACAACAATAACAAGCCGACTAAGGCAATAAAAGGTAGTACTTTTTTCATGCTCACTTCTCCTTTTTTATGATCCTTGTTCCATTGCCAACGCCATTTGAGTAGCTTCATCCTCTTTATTAGTAGACGAAACGGCCATTAACCAACTATCGAATAAAACATCAATTGCAATAGGCTGGCTACGCCCTCGATGGTCTTGGAATAAACAAGTCCCTGATTTTAGTTCATTAATTAACTGAATATTTGCTGGGTTCGTATCCATACCAAAAAATTCTAAAACTTTTTTCTGTGCTTCTTTTTGGTTTGGCCGGAACGCAAATTTATAAGACAATAGTTCTTTTTTATCTTCTTTATCATAATCCATAAACGCTTGTGTGACAAGGTATATATCGGTCATGTTCGCACGTCCTTGGCGTAAACTTCCTTCAATTAGAAAACGTCCTTGGGCCGTGTCTTCAAATCCTTTCGCTTCATCGAAAATAATCGCAGCATCTTCAGTTTTATCTGTAGAGAAGATCGTTGTCATTTTCATAATAACTTCCATAATAGACATGCCTGCGATTTGTTCATTGTTTAATCGTCCGCTGTCTATTTCCGCTTGTGTAGGGATTTTAAGCCCCTGGGTACCTAAGACGTTGATTTGATTTTCAAAGCGAATAGGTTCGCTGTAATCGTTCCCTAAAAGAATTTTACCTAACCCAACATTGTGGCCAGAAATTAAATTGGCTAATTTAGGGTCTTTTTCGCGAATAACCTCGATTACTTTCGTTAGGTGTTTTTTCCCTTTACCTTTCATCACCGCATTGACAGAATCTAAAATCAGCGTCTTCTTATCACTTGCAGTGTGACTGTCTGTCGTAACTTCACCAAAATTTTCTAACACGTTTCGTGCGGTTTGAATAGCTTCTTCTCTTGGCAGAAATAGCAATGGATCTAACATTCCTCGATACCTTTCTTCACTTGATAGCGAAACAAAGTTAATGCGTTGATACAAAGCTTTAAATTCTAGAATATGTCCGAACTTATCTAATGCTCGTTTGAAAAAAAGGACGGTTTCATTTTTAGGATCAATATAAAGTATTTTTTGTCCTAAAAACGTTAACCACAAGAAAATGTACTTAACAAGTACTGACTTTCCTTGTCCAGGTGGGCCAATGATTAGCGTATTCCCATTTGTATATTGTGCGCCCTCTATGGCTTTTTTAGTCAAGTTTGGGAAAAACCATACGATTTTGCTTGATAAAGAAAGTGCCTGTTGTACGGACTTGAATTTTTTAGCAGTTATGACACGACCTAGAGGCATGCCATAGCGGTTACCAATTTCTTTTTCTAAATCCATTCCAAGGTCCGCTACATAACCTGTTGAAACAACATGCTCATAGCTTTTAAATTGATTCTTGGCGCCAATTAAACACTGATTAAACAATGTTAATTGATCGACTAGCGGACGATACAACTTGTAGTCTGTACCGTCCAAAACAAATTCGAGTTCTTTTATTTTCTCTTCTAATGCTTGTTTACTATCGGCTGAAAGTACAAACGTTGTCGTCATACGACACAATCGTCGTTCTTTACTACGTATCTTTTTACTTAGTTCATGCAAGCGCTCTTCCCCAAATAAAATCACTTCGTCTTCGTCTAAAATACCGTCAACTTGTGTTTGCTCTTTGTCCTGTTCATAGATTCTTTTACGACGTTTGTGTACATCGCGTTTATCTTTATCTGGGTGGCGAAATGTAACCTTGACATGGGTTTCAATCGTGGTACTCAAACTATCCTGCAAGTTTTGTATAATCGCACTTCCAAACATACTCGTTGGCAAACTGATCAACGGTAAAAAAGCAAGGTAATGTGTTTTATCCAATTGTTCAATAGTCATATATCCCGTGTTATTTTCAATAATCCCCTCCGTCATTTCTTCCGGAAGTAACGTTCGTTCAGGTAAACGAGTATTTGCACGGTGAAAGAAATAATAAAACAATCGACCTATGGTTCTTGGATCCATGCGTTCCACATTTTTAAAATTTGATAAGTCTTTGTAAATCTTGTTTTCTAATCCTTGATATGCGCGATAAAGTTGGCTAACTGGTACATGAACCCCTGTTAAAGCATTGATTGCCTTACGTCCAACTTCCTTGAACAATTCTATATACTCCATAGGATTAGCAACTTGTATAGGTGCGGTAAAACGAATGAACAAATACGTACTATATTTATTCATTTGGACTTCGTCTTTTAGAATATCACCCGCTTGTCGGAAATAGGTTTCTCCTAAATCCGCAAAGCTTCCCTTTACCAGGTTATCGATTGTCGCTTCAATCTGTTCGTCGAGATCAAAGTATTCTGGAATATTCATAAAATGGTAGTCGAACGTGTCTTGCTCGAATACGCCTTTTCCGTCCTCTATGTATTCCTTGAAAAAGTCTAAATTATTCAAAGGAAATACTTGGTGTGCAAGTTTATAACCTACCCACACGTCGTTAGAGGTTGTAAAAAGAAAATTATTCGTAATGGCTTCAATTGGAAAGTCTAAGCGCGGCTCTTTACTTTTTAATGGCACCTTATCAACTCCTTTCTTTGCAATCACTATTTTTTTACACTTGTACAAAAAAAAGACGAGTGATCTGTTCACTCGTCCTTTGTTGTTTATTCACTTATAAATCATTAAAACGGCAGGTCATTATCAGAAATATCCACTATGCTATTTTCTGGCGAAAATGGATCCAGAGGATCAGGTTTATCCATTGACTGTTTATCAAACGTAGCTTTACCTGTAGCCTGTTCTTTTCGTTGCTCGTTTACTTCTCTTGATTCTAATAGTTGGAAGCTTTCTGTGACAACCTCAGTTACATAAATACGCTGGCCTTGTTGATTCTCATAGTTTCTTGTTTGAATGCGACCAGTTAAACCGATCAGAGTCCCTTTTGTTGCATAATTTGCTAATGACTCTGCAGCTTTCCGCCAAATAACACAGTTGATAAAATCTGCTTCCCTTTCATTGTTAGCATTGGTAAAGTTGCGATTAATGGCCAACGTAAATTGACCTACGGCTGTTCCACTTTGCGTATACCTTAAATCTGGGTCTTTGGTTAATCGTCCAACTAATGTAACGTTATTAATCAAGATATTTACCTCCTACTCATGTAGTTGTATTTTTTGTTACTACTTTTGTAAATAAGGCTTCTTTATGGTTTCTAACCATTATAGCATGCTTAGTCCATCCGTTCACTTATCCTATCTAAATAAACACGCCCATCATCACCAATTATTTCGGTTACTTTATCCTTTAAATATTTGCAATTACAACTTCTGTATTCTTTAATTAACTGCCCCAGTTCCCTTAAATTTTTTGCTTTAGCTTTGACGGATAAAGTAGCCTTATGACCTACTTTATTTAATTCATTAATGGTTATATAAAATGACGTGTTAACAAACAATTCTTTTAGCTTTTGTAAATCTTCTTCGCTCTCACAATCAAAAGATAAATCCTCGTTTGTAACAACATAAGTCCCGTTTGACCAAACTTCTATACATAAACTGTCGTCAACAGTATCGTTATACTTATTCTCGTATAATTCATACGATTTCAGAATCAAGTTTCTATACTTAACAGCTACATCCTCGGTGTAATCTTCTACAGTTCCTAAAGACTCTAAAAATTTTGTCACAGCTTCAATTCTTTTATCCACCTTCATCCCTCACAATCTCTTTGTAAACACTTTACTGTTATTTTCTAACTTTGTATTGGACTTTTTCTTTATGGAATTGGACAAGTAGCCCATGTTCATATCTTTTTTTCTTTTGATACAAGAAGTTTCCTCGACCAATTAGATAATCAAGAAAGCTCTTATTATCCCATTTTAAAGAAAAGAGCGTCCACACAAGGACGCCCACTCCTACTATAAGAATCAACCAAAAATTAGCAATAATTGTGGTAAAAAAATTGATTTTAGCGACAAATGAAATAATCGCGAATATCAATAAGAGAATAAGGATACCAATACCTACAAAAATTTGTTCCAATCGAATGCCGTTTGGCGCAAAAGGCAATGCTACCCCTTTGATACTGTAAATCTTGTGAGGTTGTTTAAATTCTCGTGTGTAATTATATTCCATCAAAATCGCCAACCTTTTATTGGGAAAATAAAGCCGGCATTTGGTTTGAAAATTAAGTCTTTCAACCAGGTACCAATTTTTTCAGCATCTTTTAACACTAAAACCAACGCGATTAAAATTAAGATTAAGCAGACTGTCGCAATTCCTCGTGCGGCCCCTTGTGTTGCAACCGCTACAACTAAGGATACCAGTCCTAAAATCACTAATAGTATAATCACCTGTGAGGAAATATTATTTGCTAAACCAGATAAATCAAACATATTCTTACACTCCATTCATTTTTTTAATAAAATAACTATCTTTTGTTGCTTCAATTTGTAATGAGAAGTTAGACGTTAGCGGACTTTTCCCTTCATAACTGAATTGGTAGGTTCCTCGAACATCATAGACCCCTTGTCCTGTTTCTCTTAGACTTGTAATATCTACTTTTTCTAGCGTCGCATGTTCTAGTCCTTTTACATTGGCAATTAGTCCTAACTTTTCATCATTTTTTACATATAATTCAAAGAAACGATTGGTAAATTCCGTTAGTTTTTTTGTTTCTTCTTCATTTACTTCTTTTCCTTTAGGTATAAAACGTTGCTCGTCATAAGCAACTTTGTTACTCTCACTTGTCTTCGCTAAATTCATTAACGTTGGTCTATCAAGTAACTTCAGTTCATTTTCTGCATAACTAACAGGCAAAATCACTTGCACTTGGCGCCATTCTTTCCCTTCAGTAAAACGGACATCATAGTACAAGCTGTAAAGTGATTCTTTATAATCAACTGTTTCTAATCGAATAAAGCGTACATTTCGTGCAACGCGGTCATCATTTGTCTTATCAAGACCTAAATCTTCTGCACGCAATCCAGCAGCTAAATAAGGGGTTATTTGCGCTTCCCAGTACTCTTTTCCTTCTAATTTTGAGGACACTGTAAATAATCGATCCACAAGTTTCATTCCGTCATATTTCAATTGATCACTTGCAGCTACGCCTTTATTCACGCTTTCAATAATTTCCTCACGATTTACTTGCTTTTGCATCGCAAGCCTTGTAAGCGTGTTTAATCGTCCAAAACTCATTAATAAAAATAAGCTTATCAAGAAAAATAAAAGGAAAAACACCATTGAGTAAATACTTTTCGCCGAACGTGGCGAAAAACGAATGGTTCGAGAATTTTCTGGTTCTTTCTCTTTCTTCCTGAAGATTGCTCGGATTATTTGAACCAATGAAGAAACACGTGTCTCTTTCCTCACTTTTTCTTTCTGGGCTTGCTTCCCTGCTTGCGGATTGAATACAGCCTTTTTGTTACTCATCTTTTAAAATCCCGTAACGTTGAATTAACGATTGGGGGACTTTACTTTCTACGACAACCTCGTTTACCACCATGCCTGCACCTTCTAAAAAAGCTAATGCTTCTTTATAAGCGGTCTTAGACGTCTTGGTGGCCTTTTCTAATTCGTCGTAAAATATCCGAGCGCCTGTTTGATACTGCTTATTATGCACCCGCCATAAGATAAATAGCGCCGTTTGAATCGCTGGGCGTTCATAAGCATAATTTTTAGCAATACGTTCCGTATTTTCTACGGCTGTCTCCTTTTCATTCACATGATTTTCGTGCATTAATCTTCACTTCTTTCGTCGTTATTTTCAGCAATTAATTGCTGAATTTTTTTCGTATCTATTCCTACGTACCTTCTTTTCGGTGTAATAAATGTTGGTACTTTTTCCAACGTATATGTCTTTATATAGTGACGGTTTTTAGGTTGATTTAAATTGATAAATACAATGTTGTTTTCGCCCTGGTCCTCTTCGTAAACCGTTGGATAGACCTTTTGACAATCAGCACACGTATCTTTGTAAAAAAATAAGACACGTGTTTCATTGTCTGCTAAAACTACGGCCGCTCGCTCCTTTTCCTGATTGAGCATTGCCTTTTCATTTTGTTTTACCATAAATAAAAAGAGGCTTATCCCCCCTAAAACAAGCATTAAACTAATAAGCGTTGTAATTCGTACTTTTTTACTGATTTTCCTCACCTAAATTCTCAATGGTTGTAAATTTCTTGCTTTCTTCATTGAAAGTTACCTTATAAATAAAATTGCCACGTTGCGCTTGGCTTCCTGCGATTCGAACTGAATATTCTAGTCGGACCAATGCCGTTTTTTCTTTTCCTGTATCTTTTTGTGTGGTTCGATAAATTTCAGGTGCCTTATCTAATTGAGAAACGGTCACAACACTAGGAACAACTTTATCTGCATCCCTTGGGAATACCCCGGATAACCCTTGCTCTGTCGCATAAACAGTTGCTTTTTCTTTTCTTTTAGCTACTGTTTGTTCTTTATTGCTAGTATCATAGTCAAACACAAGTGAAAATAAGGCATTCACTGCTTTTGTTAATGGCTCATTAACAGGATCTTCTTTTTCATCCAATAATTGTTCAATTTTTCTAGATAAATCATTCAGTTGTCCGTTTTTTTCTTCTAAAGTTTTCTTTAGGACTTGCTGCTCTTTCTCTTTTTGATTTTTTATTTGTGCATTTTCTTTTTTCTCATTGAAATAACCGCCTCCTAAAGTGGTCAGTAAAACAAGTAAAAGAACGATCACTAGTGGTTGTGCTTGCTTTAAACGCTCCCTCATTGCTACGCTCCCTTTCCTTGAATAAAATCAATTTGTTCAACCGTTGCTCTGTCTAATACTCGCCATGAACGCGTACCAGAGCCTTGATTAATAACATTTGCTTCACTCACAAGAATACTGCCGTCAGAATTGACATACTCTACAACTGCCACATGCCCATAGGGCGGTGCAGAACCTCCTATGCCACCTTGCATACTAGCTACCCAACCAACACTTGGTTTTCCTTTTACTACTGTGTACCCTTTCGCACGAGCAGAATTAGCCCAACCTGCGCCATTTCCGCCATCACCTGAAAACCATTCAATTGGTTTGCCAATTTGCGCCATACGATTATAGGCGTACCACGTACATTGTCCAAAAGGATAGTTATTTCCAGCGTAATCATTCGAATCGATAGGCGGAAGTGTTAACTTTCCTTTATAAGCACTTGGTACTTCTAATGATGGGGCAGTATTTTGTCCTGTAACTTGATCGGATGTATCTGAAGTAACAACGCAATCAGAATTTTTACCAGATTTTTCGTTTGTGATTGGCGATTTTCCGGGAATATTTGGGACAAGTTCGCTCTTTTTAAACGGCGCGTTACCATATTTCTGTATTGCTTCTTGGTCCAACCATTGAAACTGTTTGCCTAAGCTGTTGTATGTGGCCTGTAACTTCATGAGGTAAGTAGGGTCTGTTGCCCATCCTCCTGAATAAATAGCTGATAAAGTACTTAATCCGTCAGTATTATTGATAGCACCTGTATACAGTGTCTGGTGTGCCATAAATTCTGCTTTTCCAACAATTCCAGCATTGTAGTCTTTAAACCAGGTATATGCCCCACCAGTGCCATCACCGACGTTTGACCCTGGCTTTGTACCAGAAATATCAACAGAATCTTGGCCGAATGTTGCTAAAGTTACAGGAAAATCTTCTTTTTTTGACGTTTTAACACCGCCCATATTGTGCGCCTGCCAAAATGACGTCCCCGATGGATTAGTAAAATTAAACCCATTTTCTACCATCGTTTGAGAAATACTAGCAGACGGTAAAAAGCCACCTGCTTTCCATGATAAAAGGTAAGCATCTTTATGGCTTTTTACAAACTGCTCGATCGATTTAGGTGTATCTGTCGCATCAGTTGGATTATTTATACTTGGCTGAATACAATCATTTTTTGAAGTATCTGACGTACTCGTTAATAATAAAAGAAAAAAAAGTAAGCCTCCAAAGACTAAAAATATAGGCAAGAAAAAAGAGAGAAGCCCAAAGATAATTCTTTTTTTATTCATGGTACGCTCCTATCTATACGCTAGCTTATACTTTAGCTTTGCGTTTTTTAAAGATGACAAACCCAGATACTACAGACAAGATACCGCCTACGGCAGATAAAAAGATATTCATTTCTTCACCTGTGTATGGTAAAACCTTCATTTTACCGTCCTTACCTTTTACTTCTACATTTCCGCTAGGCAATACTTTGTAACTCGATTGAATAGGTTTTAACCCTTCTGCTGTTTGTGTAAGTGGAACACCTTTTTCTACAGCTACAATGTTTTCTCCGTCTGTAGTTGTAATAGGTGTTGTTACACTTGGCACGTGTGTGATTTCTGCCAAATTACTTGTTTCAATAGGGACTGTTGGCTGTTGTGTACCATTTCCAGCGTGATTTAATTCCCCTGTTGGCGTTACAACAACGTCGATTGGCTTGCTTGGTTCTGCTGGTTGTACTGGTTTTTCAGGTTCTGTTGGTTTAGTTGGTGTCACAGGTTTTTCGGGTTCTGCTGGTTTGCTTGGTGTAACTGGTTTTTCAGGTTCTACTGGTTTACTTGGCTCCGTTGGTTGTTCTGGTTCACTTGGCTCTGTAGGAGTTGTCGGTTCTGTTGGTGTTGTCGGTTCCGTTGGAACTACTGGTTTTTCAGGTTCTGTTGGTGTTGTCGGCTCTGTCGGTTCTGTTGGCTCCGTTGGTGTAATAGGTGGCTCTACAGGGTCTACAGGTGGCTCAATTGGCGGTGTTGGATCTGTTGGCTTTTCTGGTGTACTTGGTTCTGTTGGTACTTCAATGGGCGGTGTCGTAGTATCATCAGGGATAATTTCTTGTGCAAAAGCAGAAATTTCACTTCCCCCAAATAGTAGTGTGGCACTAAATAAACTAGCAAAAAGAATTTTTTTCATCATTATTTCCTCCATTTTAATTTTAATTTGTAAGTTCAAAATCTTCTTCTGTCGGTCGTTCCATTACGACCAGTTGTTCTTTTGTTTCTTCAGCTGTAAACGTAATTTTCTTTGTCGATTGCTCGTCTTTTTCATTGATTAATACAACAATGAACGCTATCGTCCATTGTTTGTCTTTCTTCTTTACTTCCCAGGGAAACATACTTCTCGCTCGGCTTTTCTCCGATAAAAAATCAGATAAGGTTTCTTTTTTTACAAACTTTTTTAAAACTGCTTGTCTGGTTTTTGCATCTGTTTTTCCTGAATAGTAATTAGTTAGAAAGAATCGAGTAAATGTTTCTACTTTATTTTGCTCATTGACTTGTTCTGTTAAGGTATTGAGTTCTTTTTTCACCTCTAATTCTTTTTCTTGATAAGGTGTAGAATTGGTTTTCCCTAATAAAAAACCACTCATAAGTAGAATCAATCCAATAAGTGTGATAAGACTAACGGACAAAAAAACTTTTTTCTTCACTGGTTTTGTATCAATAGTTGCCTTCTTTTCTGTACTTTTTTTGTTACTTTTAGCTCGTTGCTTCTTTGGCAATGATTGATTAACTAACTGTAAGAAGTTTTTTACTTCTATTGGATCAAGCGTTGGATCATTTGTGACTGGTTCAAGTAATACGTCTAACATATCCTTTTGTTTGACCGGTAATAAAAGTTCCGCTTCTAAAATAGGTAGTTCTTGTTCTTTTCCTGTATATAAAAAATAGGCTATCGTGCCTCCTTGTTTTGTGGCCAAAACTTCTTGATTGGCTTGTTCAAGTAACAAAAGACCTTGAACGAGCGAAAATCGTTGATGGACTGGTAAAGCTATTTTTTCTGCTTGTGTTGCTTCTAAATCAAAAGAGATATACATAAACTCACCCTTACATAGGTTCTAAAATTTCAGTGAATACCACTTTTAACGGGGTGTTCTTGGAAAATTTAATTCGATATTCTGTATCTTCCAAGGATAAAATGTAATTTTCACTGTCTTCTTGATAATAGGTGTACTCATTTCCTTTAACATTGAAATGGTTCTGTATTGCTTTGTGCTGTTTCATTTCAATTAATTTAGGTAACGTGGCTAGCTGATAACCTCCAACTATTCCTATCCCTAAAATAAAAACTCCTGATAAAATAATCATTTTTTCCCTCCTATATTTTTGTGTCAGGCATCATTTTTTTATTATTGCTTCCTTTCAATAACCCATTTTAAAAGAAATCCCAATCGTCTAAGTGTCGTTGGTCTTCTGGCATATTTGCTAATTCTTTCCAATAAGCATCTTCTAAAACGTCTAACATGAATCGTTTTATTCCTTCGTATTTTTCTTCTAATTCAAGAACACTGTATCTTTCTTTTAAAATGAATAAGCGACTAGTTGAATCGTCCATGATCTGTTGCCGTAAGCGAAAAATCACTCTTTCTAACTCTTTTAGTGTTTGTTTCTTGAAAGAAGTATCATAAAAACAACGTTTTAGCGTGATTTTTTGTGTTTCTTTGTCTAACCAAACATCCACAAATTCCAACGAATTTAGCCTATTTAATAGACTGTAGGCAGAAAATCCAAGCAAACAACTTAGAACAAAAGATACATACATTGGCTTTTCTTTCTCCTTTACTTATGCTTTTAACGTTTCGCCGAAAATCTCTTCAAATACTCCTCTGTTAATAGGTGTTTTGATAAAAAAGACAGGCACATTGATTCTGCCTAAATTTGGTTTCACATAGATACTTTTTTCTGGATATACTTCTAATGCCAAAGATTTTCCATTTTTAATGATATTCAACGTGGTGATCTCTTGAATGTTTTCTTCGGTAATTTGTTTGTTGTACCACATTTCCATTGCTCGTGTATTCTTTAATCGAACTTTAACTAACTTACCTGTGTTTCCTCTCCACTGTAAGGTCAAATCTTTTTCTTGGATGGCAATTTCTTTCATCCCCTTTGCCTCTCTTTCTGCTACTACTGCTTCCAATGTTTCCCCTCCATAACTAAAAAAAGAAGGACAATCAGTTCGTCCTTCTTTTCGTCTTCAATTATTTTGTTTCTTTTCTACGTTTAAAGCCTAAGCCTGCTAAGCCAAGCATTGCAGCTAAACTTCCAGCTACTGTTAATAAGACATTTTGTTTTTCGCCTGTTTTCGGCAATTCTGGCACTATACTTGCCTTTTCTACCACTAATGGCTCTACTGGTGCTTGTGGTGTTTTTGGTGTTGGTGGCACGATCACTGTTTTTTCTGGTGGTGTTTGTGGTTTTTCTGGCGTATGCGTCACTACCGTATTCGTTTTAATCTTCTCATTGTTGAAAGATTCTTCGATTGTGTTGTAAACGTCTCCTGCCGCAATTCGTTCTACACCAATGAACGCTTTCCATGAGTGTGCAACGTTTTTGTTTTCTTTTAGATTCATCGCATCTAAAAAGGCTTGACTGGCCGTGATTTTCACTACCCCTTGTTCAAAGGTCATCGTGAATAGTTTCGAAATGTCATCCCCTTTATTCACTTTGGTTCCGTCTGCTAAGACAAACGCAGAATTGGCAAACACAGACCATTGGCCACTAAATTTGTCATGTTTTACGTCTAGTTTGTCACTAAGCGACCATTCTTCCACAACACCAGCGTATTCTGCAGGAATGTCACTACTTGTAAATTCATAGAAGAATTTCTCTCCTAATTTGATTGTAGCGCCATTTTGACTTTGTTTGTCACCGACTTTAATAACTACGTCTTTTTTAGGGTTCACTTTTGGAATATGGTTGACAACGGTATTGGTTTTAATTCGTTGGCCAAATGTATTTTGTTCCGCTGAATTATAAACATCCCCAGAAACATCAGCTTTGACTTTTGTAGGGAGCGTTACACGCAATTCTTGCCCACCATGCGCTAGAATAAAGGCTTGTGGGTCTTTTGCAGAGATTGTCACCGTGCCTTTGGCATCGTCCCATGAGATCGTGAACTGATTAGTAATGTCTACCCCTTTAGAATCTTTGACACGAAGTAAGTCTTTGATTGGTGTCACTTTCGTTTCATCGTAATCATCGAAGAAAGAAACGCCTGTCGCAAGATCGACTGTATCAAAGGCAAAGTCTTTATCGTACCCTTTTAAGTCCCAGGTCATTTCATAAGAAAGAACATCACCACGAGCCACTTTTCCATGATTAATGTCTTCCCCTTTCTTGTTATGAACGACTTTAGTTGGTTTTGGATCATCAGGTGTATGCGTCACCACCGTATTAGAACGAACAAGCTCTTTGTTGTAGTTTTCTGTTTGCGTATTTTCTACGTCACCTGTTTTGATCCGTTCGACTTCCAGATACACAGACCAAGCTTGTTTGCCTACTTTATTGCTTCCTTCATTTAACGCTGCCAATAATGCTTGATTCATTGTAAACGTCAAGTCTTTATTGTCTTTGTTTTCTAAAAGAATGTAAGCAGAAATATCTGTTCCTGCTTTTAACGTTTTGTCCCCTACTTTAAGGTCATAGTTTGTAATAGCGTGCCATTTCCCTGTGAAACGATCATGGGTCGTGTCCAAGACATCATTCATGCCCCATTCTTCTGTGATTCCGCCATAGTTGGCTGGACGTTCGGAAGATTTCACTTCATAATAAATTTTTGTTTGTAACGGAATATCTTTATCATGTAGAGAAACACTGCCAACTGTACCATTTTTATCTGCTTTTACATCTTTGGAAGGATTACTATCCGGCACATGGTTAATCACTGTATTTGTTACCGTTTCACCATCGTTTGTTAATTGAACAGCTGTATTTTCAAAATCGCCTTCTACATTTTTCACTACAAACGGCAAGACAAGTAAATATTTATACCCCATTGCTAAAACAACAGAGCCGTCTGCGTTGGTTTTCATCATTGCTGTGACGGTGTTTTGATCTAAATGAAGATCATAAGAAGCGGTCACGTCTTTGGCTTTTCCTGAATTAATTGCTGCAGCAACAGCTTTTAAGTCTTTTTCGTTTAGACTTGCGTCTGCTTGATAAACTTTCACTTTGGATAAATCAATCGTCACTTTTTCTGCATCAAAGGTATCTCGAATCCCTTGTTTTGTTACTGTTTTTGGATCTACTTTGGCAAGTTCTGTCGTATCCCCTGTCACAATGTATTGTAAAGAGTCGCCACGTTTCACATTTAAATCATTGATATTTTTCTGACCATCAGTGACTTCTTTGTTCGGAACAAGAACAGGAACGACATTGGCTTTGTATCCATTAAATTCAATCGTTGCTTTTTCTGGTTCTTTAGGACTATTAAATTGTCTCTTCGGTGTTACAGATTTTGCATTTAAGTTGGTACTAAAAGCAAACCATTGCGCACTAGATACAGGCACATTACTTTTTCCTTTTGTTGTCATACCAAAAGAAAAGGAAATACGCCCATTGGCTAGACCTACACCTGAACCAAAGTACGCATTCTTGTGACCTACAGCGTCCCAATCACTATTTTTCAATCCAGAAGGTCCTGTGCCATAGTCAATATCTTCCGGTGAGTAAAATTTTCCATCCGCTTGTTTTTTCACATATGAGCCATTAATGTATTTGAACGCATTGTTCGCCCCAAAATCAGAAACAAATTCCGCATGGCCACCTTTATTCGTTAAACTTGAATTTAAAGAAGACAGTGCATACGCAAATGGACTATCTTTATCTGGTAGTACTTCTTTCCCTGACGCATCAAAGAACTTAATCGTTAAGCGTGTTTTAACATCCTTACCATTGACTCTGTTTGTACCAATAAAAGCCGTGATAATCGGATCATTTGAAAATACTGCATTGAGTGTACCGCTTTGACTTGGTGAGGATTGTAGCTCATAAACAAATTCTGCTTTTGTAATTTTGCGCCCTAAGTAACTAGCGTTTAGCCCTGTATAGGTCACTGTCACTGGTTTGTTTTTTTCTAAAAGAACCGCATAGCCCCCATTAGCTCCAAGGTTTACCTCTTTTACAAAGGAATTCTGGAAGTTGCCAGTAGCTTTTCCGCCCATATCTTTCCGTAATTTCGTAAAGATATCTTTTGAATCCCCTGCATTTACTTTATTAAAATCAGTTGCTTTGATAAATTTTCCGCCTTTAATCGACGAAATTTTAGTGTCTTTCGTCACGACAGATTGATCGAACACTAGGTTTTTACTAATCGCTTCATTGACATAGCTGTTTTCATTCTTATGCTTGTTGTATTCAGCGACTTCTTTTTCATAACGCTCTTTTTCCGCTTTGTTTTTTGCCGCAATTTCTGCATTTTCTTTGGCAATTTTTTCATTTTTGGCTTTTAATTCAGCTGCTTGTTGGGCAATCTTTTTCGCTTGTTCTTTTTGTAGTTGGTCTACTTCTTTTTCTTTTGCGGCTAAATCTTTAGAAGAAACGTTGCCTAAGTCTTCTGCTGGTTTTTCAACAACGGTAATGTTCGGATCTTTTTTCGCTTCATCAACTGCTTTGTCAACGTCTGGTGTTTCAAATTCTTTAGGAATGGACGTTGATTTGTTGGCTTCATTTTCAGCTGGTGCAACTTCTGTTGGTTGCCCTAGAGGTTCATTGGTTGTTTCAGGGCTTACTACTGGTTGTTCTTGTGCTGATTTTTCAGCTCCTACTGTTGGTTGTTGGACGTTTGTGGTATCATTTGGAGTAGCTGAACTCTGTTCAGCTCCATTTTTTTCAGACGCTACTTCTTCTACTTTGGTCGGTTGAGAAGTAGTGTCTTTTTGTACTGGTGCTTCTTCAGATACTGCCGTATTAGGCGTTGTACTACCTACCTGCGGATCGGGATTATCAGGTTGCACCGTCGTTGTTTCTGGTTGCGTATCTAATTCCGCGGCTTGTACATTATCAGTAGCTAATCCTACAACTCCTAACACGCCTAGAAAAAGAATAGGGGCTACAACCCAATGTTTCTTTGCCTTATACATTTTAAAACGTTTTTTTACTTCAGTCTGTTGATTCATGTATCATTCTCCTCGATTTTTTATTTTTTTGTTTGTAAAATAGCTCACGCAACACAAGGCGCTCGTTGCTTTTTCATTGTCATTTCCCTCCTTACTAAAAAAAGAGAACCGAAAGTATCTTCGATTCTCTTAGTTATTTTATATTCTTATAAAACACGATATATATCTTTGTTCTGCTATATCAAACAATTATTAACTATTTTTTTTACGTTTTTTGTTCTTGAAACTGATCGCACCTACTGCCATAAATAATCCCATAATAGTCAACCAGATACTTTGTTGTTCTCCCGTTTGTGGTAAGGATTCTTGGGATTTTGCTACTTGTTTCGTCTTACGAGGTTCTGAATGTGTTAATGCTTGTGCTTTTGGTTGTTCTTTTTGTTTAGAAAAAGATAACTGTTGAAGACCAGGTGTTTTGTCTGCTGAAGTAGCACTTGCTACTAACATTTGTTGTTGCTTTGCTTCTCGTTCAAGACGTTGTTGCTCTTTTGCTACTTGATCTTGCAACGCTTCTTGTCGGCGCTGTTCGGCTTGTTGTGCCTCTAAGTCTCTTAATATGCCTTGGTACTGCTGTAGCTCTAACTTCGCATTAGACAGGTCTTCTTGTGCTTGTGTATAAGCAAGTGTAGCAACGGCTTGTTGTTCTTTAAGTTCTTCCAACGATTTCAGAGAATTTTCATAGGCTTCTTGTGCTTGGACCACTGCGGCTTCTGCTTTGTTTAACTCGTTCACTGCTTTTTCGTATGTTGGTTGAGCATTTTCTAAACGAGTCAATGAACGTGTACTTGTTTTAAGCGAAACTTGTTTTTGATTTAAGTTTTCTTTTGCTAAATCTAATACTTCCTTCAAGCTATTCAATGTGTTTTCTTCTGCTTTTTGGGCTTCTTGTTTTTCTTTCAGCACTTTAGCAGACGTTTGTTCTATCGCTTGTGCGTCTGCAACTTTTGTTTTCGCTTTTTCTAAAACAGCAGCTCGATTTTGAATTAACTCATTGATTGTTACCAATTGATCTTTTGTTTGTTGAAGGCTTTTTTCTGCCGTTGCAGTTTGCCGTACTTTTTCTTCATAGTTTGTCGTACTCTTAGTCTCAACTGCTTGAAGATTAGCCAATGCCGCTTTATGAACAGATAGTTCTTTTTCTGCTGTTGCTTGTGTTGTTTTGGCTGTATTTAAGGCTTGCTGACTTGCACTTCTTGCTTGTTGAGCGTCTGATTCTGCTTGTTGTGCAGTAGCTAATTTTTCTTGATTGGTTGCTACTTCTTTTTGAAGGGTTTCTTTACTCTTAAAGACTGGTACACTTCCTTCTTCATAAGTATTTTGATCTACCAATCTTGATTGATTGTACCCAATAATATGGATTTTACCGGAAGAAAAACCGTGATTTTCTTCTGAAAGAGCAATTGCAGTATTTGTTTTATCTGCTTGTAATAATGATTCAGTGTGTCCATAACCCATTCTTCCATCATTAAACAGCATATCGACTAAAGCTTCCCTTGCTGCTCGCTCAAAATCTAGTACTGATATTTTCCCGTCTTTTGGTTGAAAGTATCCGCCACTTAAATTTTCATAAAAGTTTTGCCCTGGATACTCTTTAAAACCATTCTCTTTTGCTGCTTTATTAATTGCATTTTCATCATGTCCAATTTCATTAGGATTAGTATACTTCGCATTATCCCAAGCAAATTTAATATTTTGACTGGACACTTTTAATTTTTGCAATCCAAGTTTTTCGCGAACGTCATTTAATAAACCAACAAAATAATCACTCATTTGTTTCTTTTGTTTTTCTGTAGGATTTTTAATGTCGATCATTTCCGTTGCTTTTGCCGCATCTGCTTGATTTTCAGGAAAAACTTTATTTAATGCTAATGCTTCTTTTTCCATTGCTTGCTTTTCTTGTTCAGATAATTTTTTGTAATAATCAGGTGTGAAATTGGCAGGCAAGTTAATCCCTTTATGTCCTTTTAGCTCTTCTTTTGAGCTATCTAAAGTATTCTGCGCTTGCTTTGTTGCTGCTTGCTTGTCTTTCAAAGCATTTTCTTTCGCAGTTAAATCTGCCTGTTTCGCAGCTGTATCTGCTTTTGCGTCTGTTACTTTCTCTTGACTAGTTGTCACAACGCTTTGTTGGTCTGCAACTGCTTGATCGTCCTTCGCCTTTTGATCTTTAGCTTTGGCTTCTTCTTTCTGTTTGTTAGCCAGTTCAGCTTCTTTTGCTGATTGTTCTTTTTCTGCCTTTGCTTTTTCCGCTTCCGCATTTTTCGCTAATTCTTCAAGCTTGGCTTGTTCTTGTTTCGCAGCTGTTACTGCTTGTTGATCTTTATCATTTTTTACTTTAGCAGCATTCGTTTCTTTTGCTTTTTCATCAACAACAGCTTGTTGTTGGTTAACGTCTGTTTGAGCTTGATCCACTACTTTTTGTTGGTCATCAACTGCCTGTGTATCCGTAGCCACTTGGTCTTTGGCTTTTTCAATAGCTGAAGGTGTTGCTTCATCCACAACTTTTTTAGCTTCGTCTACAACTGTTTGTTGGTCAGTCACTGCTTGTTGACTTTGATCCAATGCGTCTTTGTTTTGATCGACCACTGCTTGTTGTTCTTTAACAGATTGATCAATGGTGTCTTTTTCTTTCTTCGCAGTATCAGCGACTTGTTGTTTTTGATCGACAATTGCTTGTTTCTCTGTTACTTGTTGCTGTTTTTCAGTAATGGCTTGCTCCGTTGTTTGTGTAGCTTTCACTGCTGGTTGTTCTGTAGAACTATTTTCAGGTGTTTTTGGTTGCGCTTGTTCTGCTGCCTGTACTTCATTTCCCCCAATACCTGCTACCCCTGTTGCGACTAAAATACTTAACCCTGCACTTGCGAACTTTTTCATTTTGCTTTCCTCATTTCTTATTATTTTTATTGTAAATGGGATACCCATTGTCTTTACGCCATTGCTGTAACGCTGTAGTTGTTATATGGAATTCTTCTGCTATTTCTTTAAACTGTAAACCCATTCTTTGATAGGCTTCAAATCTTTCCTTGCTAATATGAGAAGAAAATTGCCTGGTGCTTGCTGTTTCTATCTTTTTTGCAAGTTCTTGTATTCGTTTAAAACGCTCGGTATCTTCATTCCTATACCAGTCTGCGTCTTCATTCATCAATGCCAACATTTCTTTACGCCAGATATTTTGCACTTTTTTTGTCATATTTTCTCACCTCAAGAACATAGTAACAAAGCCTTCATTATTAAAAAAATATTATCCTTAGACCCCTTAGAAAAACACTCCTATGTCTTCTTGTTCACTTTCCTCCTATTGGTTTTATGGTAAATATCCTCGTTTTACTTGATCCTTTTGTTTGCTAGCTTTTTAGCAATTTTTCTACAGATTTTACTGATCGCAGGGTTTGTAGCGGTAGCAACCCCAAACTCTAAAAAAGTATCTGGCTCCCTTTAAAACAAAAGATCGTCGCACGAAATCTTTTTAGTTACTGTGTCACACCCATAATCACGTACCGCCTTTATTCTGACCGTACTCTTTAGGTAGTTTATCCTTACCTAGCCCTTTAAAGACACGCTGATTGACTAGATAAGTCCTGTAGTATTCATTTTTTAAGGATCTCCCAAATTCTGCAAAAAAGTTGACGTGTAGCCAGTTTGCACCTTCGTGTCCGTGTGCTTTTCTGCATCCTTTTTCGATAGCTAACCTAGCTATTGGTAAATTGCGCATGTTAGTTAAAACTAACAAACAAAAAGACCAAGTATAAAAAAACAAATTCACTACTTATAGCTTCTCATTTTCTCACACCATTCCCTAAATTCATTTTCTTCAAAAACCTTATAGTTGAATGGTGCATTGAGTAACATCTTTTGTCGTTTAACCATTTTTTGGAACGCTCTACATTCAAGTTTTAACGGAAGTTCCGAGCAGCCGCGATAACCGACTACTTTTCCATCAAAATAAATCAGTTTTACTTGTCGAAAGAAATGTTCCATGTCTTGATCCGTTTCAAAACTCACAGGATTGATCAACAGATTTCTTCCTGAAAAATCATATACAATGCGTTCTGTTGTACCGTTGTACAATTTAAACCTTTGTCGATTAAACAAGGTCAATTGACACGTAATACGTTGCAAATCTGTTGCTTTCAGTTCAATCATTGATTCACCTACTTTCTGAACCAAGTAGAAAAAGAGCCATGCAACACGTTGTTTGCACGGCTCTTACGAGTAGTTCCAGTACAAACAATGCGTGAAAGCATTGAATTATTCCACAAGCGGGTCATTTTTAGAAAATGAGCGTGCTTGTTACTTGGTTTTTTTATTTTTTCAACAAGTTAACAGACAACAAAAAAAGCGGGGAACATATACATGAACTGTATACATTCCCCGCTGCTCCAACATTTATACAACTAATAAAAACAATTCACTGTAAAAACTTTTCCTAGACAAATAAAGGAGTTTAAAAAAGTCTAGAATTTTACATAAAAAATTGTTATACTATACGTTGTAACTAATGTTGCAACAAACGAGAACCGAGTAGAGTTCATGTCATACCATGAATTGTTTAACTGCCCCCTAGGATTGCCGTCCTATGGCAGTCGGTTCTTAATTTGTTTAATTGTTACTATGATTTTTTCTATCAGATAAATATTAAGGTTATTGCAATTACAACAGCTATATATCTTGATAGTTTTTTTAGAGTGGTTTTCATTTACACCCCTCCTATAAAAACATCTTAACATCTAAGTATTATATTTTCAACTAAAATATGTATTTTTTTTTAAAAAAAAGGGATATAGCTTAATAAACACATCTTCGAGTGTCGTATTCAATACCTAAAATTAAAATATTAACAAATTTTTGTAGTTTATCGAATTTTAGGTCTACTTTTTGATACTTTACATATTAGGAGGAAGAAAATGTTTAAGATAGGTTCTGTCCTGAAACAAATAAGGCAAGAGTTAAATTACCATCAGATTGATTTATATTCTGGAATAATGTCCAAATCTGTTTACATAAAAGTTGAAGCTGACTCTCGACCGATTTCTGTAGAAGAGTTAAGCAAGTTCTCAGAACGTTTAGGTGTAAATTTTTTTGAAATTTTAAATAGAGCTGGCATGAATACAAAAAGCGTAAATGAAACAGGAAAAGAAAAACTTCTTATTTCAAAAATATTTACAAACCCTGACTTATTTGACAAAAATTTTCAAAGGATTGAGCCAAAGCGCTTAACTAGTCTTCAGTACTTTAGTATTTATCTTGGATATATTTCTATTGCACATCATTATAACATTGAAGTTCCTACTTTTAATAAAACAATTACTTCAGATTTAAAACATTTATATGATAAAAGAACAACATTTTTTGGAATTGATTATGAAATTGTTTCAAATCTTTTAAATGTCTTACCGTATGAAGAAGTTTCAAGTATCATTAAGCCTATGTATCCAATCGTGGATTCCTTTGGTAAAGATTACGATTTAACTATTCAGACTGTTCTAAAAAATGCTTTAACAATATCAATTATGAATAGAAATCTAAAAGAAGCGCAGTATTATATTAATCAATTTGAACACTTAAAAACAATTAAAAATATTAGCATAAATGGAT
>OKQK01000011.1_pt1 | contig 112403 bp, 95 predicted proteins | sample 1609911 | NCBI WGS metagenome assembly OKQK01 (sample SAMN04436595, study PRJEB24849) | human gut metagenome | biome: human gut; feature: NICU; material: stool | host: Homo sapiens | place: USA: Saint Louis, MO | collected 2009-11-17 | reverse complement strand
TTGGCTAGCTTCGCTACATCTTTCAGGGATGCCATGGTGATTACTCCGGTATACAACTAAGTCGCTGATGTAAAAGGATCATACGATAGTCTATCCCAGCCTGATGGTGAAGCATGGCGAGGAATAGTTGATCGCGATCTCATCTCCATTATGTTAACGTTAACTTTTGTGATTAACATCATGAATCGTCACAAAACCAGATGAGAGTTGTTTTTTGTTAACGTTACCATTTGCGCATTACTCCAACACGAGAATGTCATGATGAAGATGCATCACTCTCACAGCTACCCCTTACTCAGTGCCTTACTGTTTTTCTTTTTTGTTACCTGGTCTTCTTCCGGCTCGCTGCTTTCCATCTGGCTACATCAGGAAGTGGGGCTGAAAGCCGGGGATACCGGCATTATCTACGCGGTGCTGTCGGTCTCGGCGCTATTCGCCCAGATTTGCTACGGCTTTATCCAGGATAAACTGGGGCTGCGCAAAAATTTACTCTGGTATATCACCGTCTTACTGATCCTTTCCGGCCCGGCCTATCTGCTGTTTGGCTATCTGCTGAAAATCAACGTGCTGCTCGGCAGTATTTTTGGCGGGATCTATATCGGCCTGACCTTTAACGGCGGCATTGGCGTGCTGGAGTCCTATACCGAGCGCGTGGCGCGGCAAAGCCAGTTTGAATTCGGCAAAGCGCGGATGTGGGGATCGCTGGGCTGGGCGGTGGCGACCTTTTTCGCCGGGCTGCTGTTCAACATTAACCCACAACTGAACTTCGCCGTCGCCAGCTGTTCTGGTCTGGTTTTCTTCATGCTGCTGGCGCGGCTTAAGGTCTCTTCAGCGCCGCACGCCATGCAGGAGGCGGTCAGTGGCGGTAAAGTCACGCTGGAAGACGCGCTGCGCCTGCTGACGCTGCCGCGCTTTTGGGCGCTGGTGTTTTTCGTCGTTGGCACCTGTATTTACGGCGTTTACGACCAGCAGTTCCCGGTCTACTTCTCCTCGCAGTTCGCCACGTTGCATGAAGGGAACGCCATGTATGGCTATCTCAACTCCTTCCAGGTGTTCCTCGAAGCGGCGGGAATGTTCTGCGCCCCGTGGCTGGTCAATCGCATCGGCGCGAAAAACGGCCTGATCTTCGCCGGCATGGTGATGGCGATGCGCATGGTGGCCTCCGGGCTGGTGGAAGGCCCGGTTCTGATCTCGATTACGAAACTGCTGCACGCCGTGGAATTGCCGGTGCTGCTGGTGTCCATCTTCAAATACAACAGCCTGAACTTTGATAAACGCCTTTCTTCCACCCTGTACCTGGTTGGTTTCGCCTGCACCAGTTCGGTCATCGCCACCGTACTGTCGCCGCTGGCGGGCTATAGCTACGAAAAATACGGCTTCGCCGACTCCTATTTGATCATGGGACTTCTGGTGTTCTGCACCACCTTCATCTCCATCTTCCTGCTGCGATCCAATAAGCCCTCTTCGGATTCGCTCATGTCGCAGCCATCCACTATCTGACTGAAAAGAGAAATGAATATGATCTATTCCATTAGTAACGCGGAGCGGGAACTGCAGGCGAAAAGCGTGGATCTCAACCCGCGCTGGTATCCGCGTTATCACCTGGCTGCCCGTGCCGGCTGGATCAACGACCCCAACGGGCTGGTATGGTTCGACGGCTGGTACCATGCGTTTTATCAGCACCACCCGTATTCAAACCAGTGGGGGCCGATGCACTGGGGCCACGCGCGCAGCAAGGACCTTGTACAGTGGGAACACCTGCCGGTGGCGCTGGCGCCGGAAGGGCCGGAAGATAAAGACGGCTGCTTCTCCGGCTCGGCGGTGGTGGATGGCGATACGCTGGCGCTCATCTACACCGGCCATAAATTTCATGGCGATCCCGCGGATGAAAATAACCTGTACCAGGTGCAGTGCCTGGCGACCAGCCGCGACGGCATCCATTTTGAGCGCCAGGGGATGATCATTGATACCCCGCCGGGGATGCACCATTTTCGTGACCCGAAAGTATGGCGTGAAGGTGAAAGCTGGTACATGGTGGTCGGCGCGCGGGTAGACGACGTCGGCCAGGTGCGGTTGTACCGTTCTGACGACCTGCGCCACTGGCAGGACGCCGGTATTCTTGCCCAGGCCGAAGCGGGGATGGGCTACATGTGGGAGTGCCCGGATTTCTTTGAACTCGATGGCAAGCGGGTGCTGATGTTCTCGCCGCAGGGGATGGCCGCGGACGGCTTTGCCCGGCGCAATTTATTCCAGAGCGGCTATCTGCTGGGGGACTGGCAGCCGGGGCAACCTTTTGTCCGCGAAGAGGCGTTTGTCGAACTCGACAGCGGTCACGATTTCTATGCGCCGCAAAGTTTCCTCACCCCCGATGGCCGACGAATTGTAATCGGCTGGCTGGATATGTGGGAGTCGCCGCTGCCGGAGCAGCAGGACGGCTGGGCCGGCATGCTGTCGCTGCCGCGCGAGTTAAGCCTCGGTGCCGATAATCGGCTGTTGATGCGTCCGGCAAAAGAGGTGGAAGGTCTGCGCCGCGACTGGTTCCCGTGGCCGGTCAGTTCGTTGAAGAATCAGCAACTGACGATGGTAGAGCACTGCGAAACCATGGAGGTCAACCTGCATTGGGATATGGCCAATAGCTGCGCCGAGCAGTACGGTTTGAGCTTTGGCGAAGGGCTGAAGGTATATGTCGACAATCAGATGCAGCGTCTGGTGCTGGAGCGTCGCTATCCGCAATATGGTTTGTGCGGCACCCGCAGCGTTCCGTTACCAGCCGGTTCGGCGCTGAAGCTGCGGCTATTTTTCGATAGCTCATCCGTTGAGGTTTTCGTTAATGACGGCGAAGCCTGCCTCAGCAGCCGTATTTATCCTGATGCCCGGCGCCGGGAATTAGCTTTATTTTCCTGGAGCGGTAGTGCGGCATTAATTGATGGCGGAGCATGGAACCTCTAATTAAATAATCATTAACCTGAATAACCCGTAAGCAAACGCCGGCGGGTTATTTAATATTCACCAAAATAATAAAACAATACCTTTAATATATAATAAGCAGGGTCTAACGATGAATAAAATCTGGGTTGGATGTCTTATCTCGTCTTTATTTATTCCCGCTGCCGGCGCGCAGCAAACGCTTTCGCTTGAGGAGCGTCTGGCGCAGATGGAGCAGCGCTTAAAAGCCACCGAGCAGCGGGCGCAAAACGCCGAGGCGGAAATTCGCGAACTGAAGCAGCAGGAGCGCTCGACGGCTAACAGCAGCGCGCCTGCGCCCGCGACGGTTGCCGCGCCCGCGCTGGCGGTGAATAAAGATGTCGATTTAAAATTTTACGGTGATGTTGAATTTAATATGGATGGCGCCAGCCGAACCGGCAGCCTGACCTCGGTAAAAACCAGCGCGAATAAGAACTGGGCGCCGGGGGATAAAGAGCGCTGGGATATTAATGGGCGTATTTTGTTAGGATTCGATGGTTTACGTAAAGGCGCTAATGGGAAATACTCCGGCTTTAGCGTACAACCGCTGGCGGATATGACCGGAAAAATGAATCTTGATGATGCCGTATTTTTCTTTGGTCAGGAAAATGACTGGAAAATAAAAATCGGGCGCTTTGAAGCCTACGATATGTTCCCGCTGAATCAGGATACGTTTATTGAATATTCTGGTAATACCGCCAACGATCTCTATAGCGACGGTTACGGTTATATCTACATGATGAAAGAGGGGCGCGGGCGTAGCAGCAGCGGCGGTAATTTCCTGCTGAGCAAATACCTCGATAACTGGTACTTTGAGCTCAACACGCTGGTGGAAGACGGTAGCTCGCTGTTTGTCGATCAAAACTACCACGGCAACGCGCTCGAAAATCATAAAAACGTGGTCTATGTGCGGCCGCTGGCGGCCTGGCAGTCCGGACCGTGGTCAGTGGCGGCGGCGGTTGAGAGTAATCTGGTGAACAATGCCTATGGCTATCAAAACCAGAACGGACGCTGGGTCGATCAGTCCAGCCGTACCGGCTACGGCCTGACCATGAGCTGGAATACGCTGAAAACCGATGCCGAGGATGGCATGGTGGTGAATCTCAGCACCGCTTATCTGGACGCGGCGGATGAAGAGGATTTCAGCGCCGGTATCAACGCGCTGTGGCATCGCGTCGAGCTGGGATATATCTACGCGCACAACAAAATCGACCAGTTCAACATGGCGGGGGTCAGCGGCGAGTGCGATGGCGACTGCGCGATTCTGACGCCGGGCCGCTATGACATCCACACGATCCATGCCTCCTGGCAACTGCCGAATATCATGGATATGCCGAACTTTAATATTTATCTCGGCGCCTATGCCTCATGGCTGGATTCGTCGGCCCAGCAGAGCGGGAACGACGACGAACGCTACGGCGCGCGCGTGCGCTTTAAATATTTCTTCTGATGGGGTCGCCGCCCAACAGCAACAGTGGAAAGTTATCGGCAGGTTTGCTTCACTGGAGCAAACCATAAAGGAGCAGATAATGAAAACCATCGGCCTGCTGGGCGGCATGAGCTGGGAATCCACCATTCCCTATTACCGGTTAATTAATGAAGGCATTAAAGCGCGGCTCGGCGGCCTGCATTCCGCCAGCCTGTTGCTACATAGTGTTGATTTTCATGAGATTGAAGCCTGCCAGTCGGCAGGGGAGTGGGATCGCGCCGGCGAGATCCTCGCCGCGGCGGCGCTGGGGCTACAGCAGGCCGGCGCCGAGGGCATCGTGCTGTGCACCAACACCATGCATAAGGTGGCTGATGCGATTGAAGCCCGCTGCGAGGTGCCGTTCCTGCATATCGCCGACGCCACCGGGCGGGCTATCAGCGCTAAAGGCCAGCGTCGGGTCGCGCTATTGGGCACCCGCTACACCATGGAGCAGGATTTTTATCGCGACCGTCTACAGCAGCAGTTTGCCATTGAGACGCTGATCCCGCAGGCTGACGATCGGGCGCGCATCAATCAAATTATTTTTGATGAGCTCTGCCTCGGCACCTTTAGCGACGCCTCGCGCGACTATTATCTGCAGGTCATCAAGGCGCTGGCGGCGCAGGGGGCGGAAGGCGTTATCTTCGGCTGCACCGAAATCGGCCTGCTGGTACCGGAAACGAGTAGTCCGCTGCCGGTATTTGATACCGCGGCGATCCATGCCGCCGACGCGGTGGAATTTATGCTCTCTTAAGTACCGCCGCCAGCGGCTGTTCGATACGCGGCAGGCTGGTTTGCAGATGCTGGACAAAGGCGTCGACCAGTGCGGAACCGGGGCGATGTAGTGGGCGGATTAGGCTGACGGTAAAGGGCACATCGACGCTGAAGCGCCGCACCACCACGCCGCTCTCAGCGTAGTCGAGGGCGGTGAGCGGGTTAACCACCGAAATGCCCGCTCCGGCGCGCACCAGCGCGCAGATCGACGCCGCGCTGTGGGTTTCAACCACCATCCGTCGTTTCACCTGGTGCTCCATAAATAGCGCATCAAGCAGCTGACGATAGCTGTCGGTGCGCGACAGGCTGATATAGTTTTCACCGTGGAAGTCGGCGGGGGTGAGTTCGGTTTTCGCGGCCAGCGGGTGATTTTGTGGCAGCACGCAGACTTCATTTAAGGTCAGCAGCGGCGTGCGCTCGGTGCCGGCTGGCGTATGCAGCGTTTCCGTTAACCCCAAATCGTGGCGCTGGGCGGACAGCCACTCCTCCAGCAGCGGCGACTCCTGCGGCACGATCTGCAGGCTGACGTCCGGATAGCGCACCAGGAACGGCTGCAGCAGCAGCGGCAGAAATGACTGCGAAAAGACCGGCAGACAGGCTACCGACAGCTCTCCCTGGCGGAATTCGCGCAGGCTCTCCGCGGCGCTAACGATGCGATCCAACCCGTACCACGAGCGCTGTACTTCTTCAAACAGTCGCAGCCCCTGCACCGTCGGCTGCAGACGGCCGCGGGCGCGCTCAAACAGCTTTAAGCCCAGCACTTTCTCAAAACGCGCCAGTTCACGGCTGACCGTCGGCTGCGAGGTATGCAGCATCCGCGCCGCTTCGGTTAGGTTGCCGGTGGTCATCACCGCGTGGAAAATCTCAATATGGCGTAAGTTGACGGCAGGCATGGGCGGTTCCCGGTTAGCATCAGATAGCCATATCATTTTTGCATAGACTCGCGATAAAACGATATTTTTTATTCTCTTCCCGCTGTGGCGTAATCGGAAAAAACATCGACAAACACACGTACGCACCGGAGTCCTTATGCCACGCTCGCTAAACACCACCGATACCGATCTGACCGCTGACAATCTACTGCGCCTGCCCGCTGAGTTCGGCTGCCCGGTATGGGTCTATGACGCGCAGATTATCCGCCGCCAGATTGCCCAACTTAGCCAGTTTGACGTGGTGCGTTTTGCGCAGAAGGCCTGCTCCAATATTCATATTCTGCGTCTGATGCGCGAGCAGGGCGTGAAGGTGGATTCGGTGTCGCTTGGCGAGATCGAACGCGCGCTGGCGGCAGGTTACGATCCCGTGCAGCATCCGGACGATATCGTCTTTACCGCCGATCTGATCGATCGCGCGACCCTCGAGCGGGTGAAAGCATTACAGATCCCAGTGAATGCCGGATCCGTGGATATGCTTAGCCAGCTGGGTGAAGTCTCGCCGGGCCACCGCGTCTGGCTGCGGGTCAATCCAGGATTTGGCCACGGCCACAGTCAGAAGACCAATACCGGCGGCGAAAACAGCAAACACGGTATCTGGTTCAGCCAGCTGCCGCAGGCGCTGGAGGTGATTCGCCGCCATTCACTGCAGCTGGTCGGCATCCATATGCATATCGGCTCCGGCGTCGATTACGGCCATCTTGAGCAGGTGTGCGGCGCGATGGTGCGCCAGGTGGTGGAGTTTGGTCAGGATCTGCAGGCGATCTCCGCCGGCGGCGGTTTATCGATCCCGTATCACGAAGGCGAAGAGGCGATCGATACCGATCACTACTTTGGCCTGTGGAATGCGGCGCGCGAGCAGATCGCCAAACATCTGGGGCATCCGGTAAAGCTGGAGATCGAACCGGGGCGTTTCCTGGTGGCGGAGTCCGGCGTGCTGGTATCGCAGGTGCGTAGCGTGAAAGAGATGGGCAGCCGCCACTTCGTGCTGATCGATGCCGGCTTTAACGATCTGATGCGCCCGGCCATGTACGGCAGTTATCATCATATTACCGCGCTGGCGGCGGACGGGCGCGACCTGAGCGGCGAACCGCAGCTGGAAACCGTGGTCGCGGGGCCGCTGTGCGAATCCGGCGATGTCTTTACCCAGCAGGAGGGCGGCAAAGTGGAAACTCGCATGCTGCCGGCGGTGGCGCCGGGCGATTACCTGGTGCTGCACGACACCGGCGCCTACGGCGCATCGATGTCTTCAAACTACAACAGCCGCCCGCTACTCCCGGAAGTGCTGTTTGATAACGGCAGCGCGCGCCTGATTCGCCGCCGCCAGACCATTGAAGAACTGCTGGCGCTGGAGCTTATTTAAAGAATGGCCCCGTCGTCACCGATTCACGCAGTACCAGCGTACCGGTGAACGGCGGGATGGTTTCGATCGGCTGTTCGTTGGCGAGCTTAATCGCCTGGTCGATGGCGGTGGTGATCATATTGTCGATCGGCAGATAAACCGTTGACAATCCGGGCTCCAGCCACTTCGCGCTAGGAGCGTCGTCAAAGCCGAAGAGCGATACGTCCTGCGGAATGCGCAGCCCCGCCTGATGCAGCGCTTTCGAGGCGCCCAACGCCATATCATCGTTACAGGAGAACAGCGCGCTAAACGGCGTTTTCTCTTCTAATAATTCCTGACACAGCTCATAACCGCGGGTCATCGTTGAATCGCCGTACTTGACCCGCGCCGGTTCCCACGCAATTCCGTGCTTTTCCAGGGCGCTGCGGTAGCCCGCCAGGCGCGCTTTACCCGTTGGGGTATGCATTGGTACGGTCAGGCAGGCGATATCGCGATGCCCCTGGGAGATCAGATAGTCGACGGCCTGAAACGCCGCTTCCTGCTGTTCGAAGAACACGCAGCGTTCCCGCGCCTGGCTAACGTCGCGGTTAATCACCACCAGCGGCGTTTCAATGGTCTCGATAAGCGACATGATTTTCTGTTCGCTCATATGGCGGGTGTAGAGCACGATGGCGTCACACTGACGGTCGGCCAACATTTGTACCGCTTCTTCTTCCCGTTCGGGCGCATCGTGGCCGTCGGTGACGATAAGCTGTTTGCCCCAGGCTTCCGTTTGGCGCGACGCCTGTTGCAGCAAGCGGCCAAAGTAAAAACCGTCGAATGTCGATACCACCAGTCCAATGCTGTTGCTGGTGCGATTCGCCAGCGAGCGGGCGAGAAAATTAGGCCGGTAGCCCAGCTCTTCCATCGCTTTGAATACCTGTTGGCGGGTACTCTCTTTTACCTGACCTGTGCCGTTCAACACGCGGGAAACCGTCGCTTTCGAGACGCCTGCGCGTATTGAGACATCCAGCATTGTTGCCATTCGTCGATTCCTGATAACCCGTGATTGGGCGCAGTTTACCACAGTCATTCAGAGGGATATGAGCCTGACGACGGCAAAGACTATCGCGATCACGCTTTTTGCGGAAATCCTGTGGAAGGCATTTTCCGACCCATGATGCGCGGGCGCGAGCGGCGCGCTAGAATTCATCGATTCACAGGGGGAAAAAATGCAGATTCAACCGTTGTACGCCGCGCCGCAGCATGGGCCGCAGGTGGCGGAGTGGCTATGGCAGGCTTTTGCCGGCGATGCCTTACCGCAGGCGTTTTTTAGCAGTATTGTTGAACATAGCCAAACGCCGGGGACGCTGCCGCTGACCTTTATCGCCACCGATGGCGAGGCGCTGCTGGGTACCGTGGGGCTGTGGCGTTGCGATTTGATAAGCCGTCAGGATCTGTTTCCATGGATGGCGGCGCTGTTTGTCGCCGAAACGGCGCGCGGGCAGGGGCTGGCCGGGAAGCTGCAGCGGCACGTCATCGACTATGCCCGCCAGTGCGGTTATCCGCAGCTTTATCTCTATTCCGCCTGCCGCGATTTTTATGAGCGCTTTGGCTGGCGCTATATCGGCGAGGGCCTGGATTACCCGGCCACCGCCGTGAGCCTGTACCGCTATGACTTGTCACTTTCCGCGGGCGTTATCACCGAGTGACGGCGCACCAGCGTCGGGCTGAAGAGGTGAGTGATTTCCGGCGCCGGACGCTGTTCTGCTAGTGCCAGGGCCAGCTCCGCCGCCTGGGTCGCCATGGTGACGATCGGATAACGTACGGTGGTCAGGCGGGGGCGCACGTAGCGCGAGATCAGCACATCATCGAAGCCAATCAGCGAAATTTCCTGCGGCACTTCGATACCGTTATCGTTGAGCACCCCCATCGCGCCGGCGGCCATTGAATCGTTGTAACAGGCGACGGCGGTAAAGTTTCTGCCGCGGCCTAATAGCTCGGTCATCGCCAGCTCGCCGCCGCTTTCGTCAGGCTCGGCGAAGGTGACCAGCCGGTCATTGACGGCCAGGCCGCTCTCCTTCAGGGCATCGTAATAACCCTGCAGCCGGTCTTCAGCATCGGAAATCGCGTGGTTGGAGCAGATATAGCCAATGCGGCTGTGGCCCTGCTGAATCAGATGGCGCGTCGCCAGCCAGGCGCCGTAGCGGTCATCGAGCGCCACGCTGCGTTGCTCGAAACCCGGCACGATGCGGTTAATCAACACCATGCCGGGGATCTGTTTCATCAGCCCCGCCAGCTCATCGTCGGGGATCATTTTGGCGTGCACCACCAGCGCCGCGCAGCGGTGACGGATTAGCTGTTCAATCGCCTGACGTTCCTTTTGCACGTTGTGGTAGCCGTTGCCGATAAGCAAAAAATTACCGGTGCTGTAGGCCACCTGCTCGACGGCTTTGACCATCGCGCCGAAGAAGGGATCGGAAACGTCGCCCACCACCAGGCCGATGGTTTCCGTTGACTGCTGCGCCAGCGCGCGGGCGTTGGCATTGGGGTGGTAGTTCAGGGTTTCCATCGCCGCCGTCACCGACTGACGAGAGGCTTCACTCGCTTTTGGCGAGTTGTTGATAACGCGTGAGACGGTAGCGACGGACACTCCTGCGAGTCGGGCTACATCCTTAATTGTCGCCATACCGGACCTTTTTTAGGGTAAGCGTTTACATAATAGTTATGTTACGGGAAAGCGCAGCGGATTCAAGGCTACCGCTATTCTGGTTGATACAAATGTGACGCAGACAGAGATTAGCAGTGACAAAGTTACACAGCACAATGCGTGGGATGCAACGGTGAAAAGAGAATTCTCATCTTTGCTTACACTTTGCGATTAGCTGTTGCGAATGTTCGCTGGTTTCGTTGAGTGATGCATTGATACTCTGGCTATCCCAGAGGTATTGATAGGTGGAGTCAACGTCATGTTGACCACTTAATTACACCAACCTGCGCAGATGCGCAGGTTTTTTTTTGCCTGTTATTCATGCTGTTACAGATAGCGAGAATCGTAATACCTGGTTGCACTTAGGCTCATTCCCTTGCGTTTTCGCGCTGGCGCGATCGCGGGGGAAAACGCGACAATCAGGGTCCCAGAGGTATTGATTGGTGAGTTTCTTAAGTACGCACTTCGTACTGATTATCTTGCACCGGCCTGCGCGGATGCGCAGGTTTTTTTTATTCTGAATTTTATCCCCCACACTGCTTTTCCCCGCCTTCTCATGTAACCTGCTTGGATTACTAAATCAGCCACGCGGAGTCGTTATGCTGTTGGGATTTTTTCGATTACTGTTCAAAGGATTGTACCGGGTGCGATTGACCGGAGACACTCAGGCGCTTTATCAGGAAAAAGTATTAATAACGCCCAATCATGTCTCATTTCTCGACGGTATTTTACTGGCGCTCTTTCTGCCTGTGCGGCCGGTGTTTGCGGTCTATACGTCGATTAGCCAGCGCTGGTTTATGCGGGCGCTGACGCCGCTTATCGACTTTGTTCCGCTGGACCCCACCAAACCGATGTCAATTAAGCATCTGGTGCGCTTGATTGAGCAGGGACGCCCGGTGGTTATTTTCCCGGAAGGGCGTATTTCGGTCAGCGGTTCGCTGATGAAAATCTATGACGGCGCGGCGTTCGTGGCGGCGAAGTCGAAAGCGACCATTGTGCCGCTGCGAATTGAAGGCGCCGAGCTTACGCCATTCAGCCGCCTGAAGGGGCTGGTAAAACGCCGCCTGTTCCCGCGTATTCAGCTCCATTTACTGCCGCCGACGCATCTGCCGATGCCGGAGGCGCCGCGCGCCCGCGATCGGCGAAAAATCGCCGGCGAAATGCTGCACCAGATCATGATGGAAGCGCGGATGGCGGTGCGCCCGCGTGAAACGTTATATGAGTCGCTACTGGCGGCGCAGGACCGCTTTGGCGCGCGCAAAAACTGCGTGGAAGATATTAATTTCCAGCCGGATACCTACCGTAAACTGTTGACCAAAACGCTGTTCGTCGCGCGTATTCTGGAAAAATACAGCGCGCAGGGCGAGAAAATCGGCCTGATGTTGCCTAACGCCGGTATCAGCGCGGCGGTGATTTTCGGCGCGATTGCCCGCGGGCGAATCCCGGCAATGATGAACTATACCGCCGGCGTCAAAGGACTCAGCAGCGCGATTACCGCCGCGGAAATCAAAACCATTTTTACCTCCCGTACCTTCCTCGATAAGGGCAAACTCTGGCACCTGCCTGAGCAGTTGACTCAGGTGCGCTGGGTTTTTCTGGAAGATCTGAAAGGCGATGTCACCACTGCCGACAAGCTGTGGATATTTGGTCATCTGCTGGCGCCGCGTTTGGCGCAGGTCAAGCAGCAGCCGGAAGATGCGGCGATGATCCTCTTTACCTCCGGCTCGGAGGGGAACCCAAAAGGGGTGGTGCATAGCCATAAAAGCCTGCTGGCTAACGTCGAACAGATTAAAACCATCGCCGATTTTACCGCCAACGACCGCTTTATGTCGGCGCTGCCGCTGTTCCACTCCTTCGGCCTGACGGTCGGCCTGCTGACGCCGCTATTCACCGGGGCGGAAGTGTTCCTCTATCCAAGCCCGCTGCACTATCGGGTGGTGCCGGAGCTGGTTTACGATCGTAACTGTACCGTTTTGTTCGGCACCTCAACCTTCCTCGCCAACTATGCCCGCTTTGCCAACCCGTATGATTTTTATCGCCTGCGCTATGTGGTGGCAGGGGCGGAAAAACTGCAGGACAGCACCAAGCAGCTGTGGCAGGACAAATTTGGTCTGCGCATCCTTGAAGGCTACGGCGTGACCGAATGCGCGCCGGTGGTCTCCATCAACGTCCCGATGGCGGCGAAAGTCGGCACCGTCGGGCGTATTCTTCCGGGGATGGATGCCCGATTGCTGGCGATGCCGGGCATCGAACAGGGAGGCCGACTGCAGTTAAAAGGGCCTAACATCATGAAAGGCTATCTGCGGGTAGAAAACCCCGGCGTGCTGGAAGCGCCGACGGCGGAAAACCAGTACGGTGAAGTGGAAAGCGGCTGGTACGACACCGGCGATATCGTCGTCTTTGACGAACAGGGCTACGTCCGCATTCAGGGCCGCGCCAAGCGCTTCGCCAAAATCGCCGGCGAGATGGTCTCGCTGGAGATGGTCGAGCAGGTCGCTTTGGCGGTCTCGCCAGACAAAATGCACGCCACGGCCATTAAGCAGGACGCCAGCAAAGGCGAGGCGCTGGTGCTGTTTACCACCGATAATGAACTCAATCGCGAAAAGCTGTTGCGCTACGCACGTGAACATGGCGTACCGGAACTGGCGGTGCCGCGCGATATTCGTTGGCTGAAACAGCTGCCGGTACTGGGCAGCGGCAAGCCGGACTTTGTCACCCTGAAAGGCATGGTAGAAGAGGCGGAGCATTCAAATGAGTGAGTCAGTGCACACTAACGCTTCACTGTACTCGAAAGGGATGATGGCGGTGATCTGCGCCCAGTTCCTGTCGGCCTTCGGCGATAATGCGCTGCTGTTCGCCACCCTGGCGCTGATGAAACAGCTCTACTATCCGGAGTGGAGCCAGCCGGTGTTGCAGATGTTGTTTGTGGGCGCTTACATTCTCTTTGCGCCGTTTGTTGGTCAGTTTGCCGATAGCTTCGCCAAAGGCCGGGTGATGATGGTCGCTAACGGCCTGAAGCTGCTCGGCGCCGGGTGTATTTGCTTTGGCGTCAATCCGTTTATCGGTTATACGCTGGTGGGTGTTGGCGCGGCGGCCTATTCGCCGGCGAAATACGGTATTCTGGGCGAACTGACCACCGGCGATAAGTTAGTGAAGGCTAACGGACTGATGGAGTCGTCGACCATCGCGGCGATCCTGCTGGGGTCGATGGCGGGCGGCATTCTTGCGGACTGGCACGTGCTGGCGGCGCTTATCGTTTGTGCGCTGGTTTATGGCGGCGCGGTGGTCGCTAACCTGTGGATCCCGAAACTACCGGCGGCTCGTCCTGGGCAGTCGTGGCGTTTCAGGCCGATGACCCATAGCTTCTTCAGCGCCTGTAAAACGCTGTGGCGTAATAGCGAAACGCGTTTCTCGTTGATGGGCACCAGCTTGTTTTGGGGCGCGGGGGTGACGCTGCGCTTTCTGCTGGTGATTTGGGTGCCCGTAGCGCTTGGGATCACCAGCAACGCGATGCCGACCTACCTCAATGCGATGGTCGCCGTCGGGATTGTGGTTGGCGCTGGCGCGGCGGCGAAGCTGGTAACGCTGGAAACCGTCTCGCGCTGTATGCCCGCCGGGATATTGATTGGCGTCGCGGTGATTGCCTTCGCGGTGCAGCAGTCGCTATTGCCAGCATTTGGCCTGCTGCTACTGCTCGGTGTATGCGGCGGCTTCTTTATTGTGCCGCTGAACGCGCTGCTGCAGGAACGCGGGAAACATACCGTTGGCGCAGGTAACGCGATTGCGGTACAGAACCTCGGCGAAAACGTGGCGATGCTGCTCATGCTGGGGCTGTACTCGCTGGCGGTCAGCGTTGGGATCCCGCCGGTTGGCGTGGGGATAGGGTTTGGCGCGGTCTTTGCGCTAGCCATCGCCGCATTGTGGTGGTGGGGACGGCGTAAATAACGCCCCGGAGGGGGACGGACTCACAAATGTCTGCTCTCCCGTAGCCCGGGTAAGGCGTTTACGCCGCTACCCGGGTTTTACCCTCTTAAGGCGCCGGGTAGGTATATACCTTATGCACCGCTTCAATCTCCGCTAACACCTCTTCGCTCAGCTCAAGATGCAAACTTTCGACGTTGGTCTTGAGCTGCTCCATGGTCGTGGCCCCGAGCAGGGTGCTGGCGACAAACGGCTGGCGGCGCACAAAGGCCAACGCCATTTGCGCCGGATCGAGATTGTGGCGTTTGGCAATGTCCACATAAGCGGCCACCGCTTTCTGCGCCTGCTCGCCGCTGTAGCGGGTAAAGCGGCTGAATAGCGTATTGCGTGCGCCAGCCGGCTGCGCGCCGTTGAGGTACTTACCGGTCAGCGTACCGAACGCCAGGCATGAATACGCCAGCAGCTCTACGCCCTCATATTGGCTCACTTCCGCCAGCCCCACTTCGTAGCTGCGGTTAAGCAGGCTGTACGGGTTTTGAATCGTGACGATGCGCGGCAGGTCGTGCTTATCGGCCAGGTGCAGATAGCGCATGACGCCAAAGGCGGTTTCGTTAGAGACGCCGATATAGCGAATTTTCCCGGCGCGCTGGAATTCGGTGAGGGCTTCCAGCGTATCGAGCAGGGTGACCACCGGCGCGGAGTCGCTCCAGGTATAGCCCAGCTTGCCGAAACAGTTGGTCTGGCGCTGTGGCCAATGTACCTGATAGAGGTCGAGATAATCGGTTTGCAGACGTTTGAGGCTGTCGTGCAGCGCGTCGCGAATGTTTTTGCGATCCAGCGCGTGATTTGGGCGAATGCTGCTGTCGTTATTGCGCGCCGGGCCGCTGACTTTAGAGGCGATAACCAGCTTTTCGCGGTTGCCGCGTTTTGCCAGCCAGTTGCCGACGTAGGTTTCGGTCAGACCCTGGGTTTCCGGGCGCGGCGGGACAGGATACATTTCGGCGACATCAATCAGGTTAATTCCCTGACTTACGGCGTAGTCGAGCTGTTCATGAGCGTCGGCCTCGCTATTTTGTTCACCAAACGTCATTGTGCCCAGCCCTAGCGTGCTGATTTCAAGAGAACTGTGTGGGATACGGTGATACTGCATAGCCGGCTTCCTTATTTTTATCAACAAGGTCAGGAGTTTCCCGACAAAACTATCTCCCCACAAACTTCAAAGCGCTTGCAGGTTGATGGGAATAACAACATGGCAGAGGGAGAGAAAAAGAGAAAGGGAAAATATCAAAAAAGCCGGGTCTGGAGATCCTGAAGGGGGTTGCCCTGGGATATAGCAGGGGGATCCCGACTCTTTTCTGTTGCTGTGGTTGTCGGAAATTGTGCTTTTAACCGACGAAAAGCTTAACGCTTAATAATTTGTGACACGTCGTCGCGGTTGATCTGCATTTTATTGCCTTGCTGATCTTCGTAGCTTATCAAACCGGTGTCATCGTCAACCGCCGGTTTACCGTCGGTAAGAATCATACGTCCGTCTTTTGTCGCCATGACATAATCGCTGCTGCAACCGGAAACCGAGAACGCCAGTCCTACGGCGGAAATCAATACTGCCCATTTTTTCATCGTCATTACCTCACTTATGGCCGCACCTCGTACCAGTATATTAATAGCCTGATTTGTGAGACATAAAAAGCAGTAAAGTCTTAAAAAGAATTGCAGCCCGCTTCCGGACTGCAATTTTGTGGCTTACAGCGGGTTTTTCTTATTGCGCATCAGGTTGAGAGTTTCGACCGCAATGGAGAAGAACATCGCGAAGTAGATGTAACCTTTCGGCACATGCACATCGAAGCTCTCCAGCATCAGGGTGAAACCGACCAGGATCAGAAACGACAACGCCAACATTTTGACCGACGGGTGACGGTCAACGAAGTCGCCGATCGGACGTGCGGCAAACATCATCACCCCAACCGCAATCACCACCGCGGCCATCATAATGAACAGATGATCGGAGAGGCCGACGGCGGTGATGACTGAATCAAGACTGAAGATGATATCCAGCAGCATGATCTGCACGATGGCGCCAAAGAAGGAGTGGACGTTGCTTTTAAGACCTTCTTCCTCGCCTTCAATCGATTCGTGGATCTCTTTACTCGCTTTCCAGATCAGGAACAGGCCACCGAGCAGCAGGATCAGATCGCGAAACGAGATCTCCTGACCGAATACGGTGAAGAGTGGATTGGTGAGCTTAACGACCCAGGCGATAGACGCCAGCAGGCCGAGACGCATCAGCATGGCTCCCATTAACCCGATACGCCGCGCATGGGCGCGTTGGGCGGTGGGCAACTTAGCGACAACCAGAGAGAGAAAAATAATATTATCGATCCCGAGAACGATCTCCAGCAGCGTCAGCGTGCCGAGCGCCAGCCAGGCGTTAGGATCGGTTATCCATGCAAATAACATTGTTCAAAGTCCTGCAAAAATAAAGTCGTAATTATATGCAGGCGTTGCGGCAGAACAAAAAATTATTCATGCCCTAATAGAAAATGACGCGCCAGCAGTGCGGCGGTAAAGTTCTTTTTCAGATAAAAGCCGCGCGGCAAAGTGAGGATCGGCTCGCCGTGGGCGCCGATCGCTTCCGTTAGCGCCTTGCTGTTGGCCGCTTTAGGGCGCAGTTGCAATACCTCGCCGTGGCGGGCGGTGATGCGTTCAACCTGGCCGAGTACGATCAAATCCATCAACTCTTCCCAGTCCATGCGCAGCTGGCGATCTTCTTCCTCGTCTGGCGTCCATAATAGCGGCGCGCCGACGCGGCGTTGCGCGAGCGGGATCTCGCGTTCGCCTTCTACCGGGATCCACAATACGCGCTGTAGCTTATGCCGCACGTGGCTGCTTTCCCAGGTCACGCCGCTATTGCCGGTTAGCGGCGCCACGCAAACAAATGTGGTCTCCAGAGGACGGCCCTGACGGTCAATGGGGATGGTTTTCAGCTCCACGCCTAAGGCGGCGAAATCCTGCTCCGGTTTGCTCCCGGCGCTGGCGCCCAGCCAAATTTCCAGCAGAATGCCAATCCAGCCTTTATCGCGTTTCAAATCGCGGGGAATGGGGACCCCCGCCAGCGCCGCCAGTTCACCCAGCGAATAACCCGCCAGCCGCTGGGCCTGAGCAAGAAGTTGCTCCTGACTTTGCGGCGGAGCGGTAAGTGGAGCAATGGCTGGCATGATGGAAAACCTCTGGTTAAAAAGTGAGCGCTATTTTTATGCGTTGTGGATAGAGTTTACCTTTTTATGGGTAACTATACCAATGTGATGATTTATATATGTTTTTTGTCCCGTTTCTTCGCTTGTGAAAACAGTGAAAACGGGTTTTCCAGAACTGGTCACTGACAATGAACAGGATCTTACACCATGTTATCCACAGAAAAATGGGATAACTGGGGAAAAGCCCCACTACTGGTTCGATTTACAGCCTTGACGTGCGACGAAAATCGAATTTTTAGACAAAATGTGCCCGACGAGTGTGCTTTATCTGTGGATAAAAGCGGCATTGTTCGATCTTTCATCAGTTGCCGGATCGCATATGTGATGATCATCACGTTATGCTGTAATTTGTCGGTGTGAACTATGATAACTTAATGAATAGTATGTCATTATTAAGAAGCCCTATCTCTACGTCGTTCGGACTACTCTGGGTTTTCCCTGGTTAATTCCGTACTTCTTCACAACTCTATCCACAGAAAAAGTGAATAAAATGGCCCGGGGATGGCGTTCACTGTTTATAACTCGGGTGATTACTGTGAGTTATTCAAATGTTATTCGTTATCACGCCACACAGAGAGTGGTTTACCGTTTCCAACGAGTGTGAAACAATCATTCACATTGAAGCTTATTTTGAGGTAGTCCGGTGATTGATGACGATGGCTACCGCCCAAATGTCGGCATTGTAATCTGTAACCGCCAGGGCCAGGTGATGTGGGCCCGGCGCTATGGTCAGCACTCGTGGCAGTTCCCGCAAGGGGGCATTAATCCAGGCGAGTCCGCCGAGCAGGCAATGTATCGGGAATTGTTCGAAGAGGTTGGGTTAAGCCGCAAAGATGTGCGGATCCTGGCCTCAACCCGTAACTGGCTGCGTTACAAGCTGCCTAAACGTTTGGTGCGTTGGGACACAAAGCCGGTTTGTATCGGTCAGAAGCAGAAGTGGTTTCTTCTACAACTGGTCGGCAGCGATACGGCTATTAATATGCAAACCAGCAGTACACCTGAGTTTGATGGCTGGCGATGGGTAAGTTACTGGTACCCGGTTCGTCAGGTGGTGTCGTTTAAGCGCGACGTTTACCGCCGGGTGATGAAAGAGTTCGCGGGTGTGACAATGTCGCTCGCTGAAACCACACCAAAGCCACAAAGCGCGCCTGCTTATCGACGTAAAAGAGGTTAAGCCACGCACATTATGCTCACTCGGTTGCGAGAAATAGTCGAGAAGGTCGCCAGCGCGCCGCGTTTAAACGAGGCGCTGGATATCCTGGTGACGGATGTCTGTAAAGCGATGGAAACGGAAGTTTGTTCGGTTTATCTGGCTGACAACGATCGACGCTGCTATTACCTGATGGCCACGCGCGGGCTGAAAAAACCCCGCGGGCGCACAGTCGCACTCGCATTTGATGAAGGTCTTGTCGGCCTGGTGGGGCGGCTGGCCGAACCTATCAACCTCGCCGATGCGCAGAAGCATCCCAGCTTTAAATACATCCCGGCTGTTAAGGAGGAGCGTTTTCGCGCCTTCCTTGGCGTGCCGATCATCCAGCGGCGTCAGCTGCTGGGTGTGCTGGTAGTCCAGCAGCGTGAGCTGCGCCAGTTCGATGAAAGCGAAGAGTCCTTCCTTGTCACCCTCGCCACCCAGATGGCGGCGATTCTCTCCCAATCACAGTTAAATGCGCTGTTTGGGCAGTATCGTCAGACCCGCATCCGCGCGCTGCCGGCATCATCCGGGGTGGCGATTGCCGAAGGCTGGATGGATGCCAGCCTGCCGTTGATGGAGCAGGTCTACGAGGCCTCGACGCTGGACACCGCTTCCGAGCGCGAACGTCTCACCGGCGCGCTGGAAGAGGCGGCGAATGAGTTTCGTCGCTACAGCAAGCGCTACGCCGCCGGGGCGCAAAAAGAGACGGCGGCTATTTTTGACCTCTATTCGCACCTGCTATCCGATGCGCGCCTGCGCCGTGAGCTATTCGACGAAGTCGACAAAGGCTCCGTCGCCGAATGGGCGGTGAAAAAGGTCATTGAAAAATTTGCCGAGCAGTTTGCCGCGCTCAGCGATGGCTATCTGAAAGAGCGGGCGGGGGATTTACGTACTCTCGGGCAGCGGCTGTTGTTCCATCTCGACGACACCACCCAGGGGCCGAATACCTGGCCTGAGCGCATTATCCTGGTGGCCGACGAACTATCGGCTACCACGCTTGCGGAAGTGCCGCAGGACCGCTTGGTCGGGGTGGTGGTGCGCGACGGCGCGGCCAACTCCCACGCGGCGATCATGGTGCGCGCGTTGGGTATTCCGACGGTAATGGGCGCCGATATTCAGCCGTCGCTGCTGCATGGCCATATGCTGATCGTTGATGGTTATCGCGGCGATCTATTGGTCGATCCCGAACCGGTGCTGCTGCAGGAATATCAGCGGTTAATCAGCGAAGAGAACGAACTGAGCCGGCTGGCGGAAGACGATCTCGAACGCGCTTCCGAACTGAAAAGCGGCGAGCGAGTAAAAGTGATGCTCAACGCCGGTCTGAGCCCGGAGCATGAAGAGAAGCTCGGCAGCTTTATCGATGGTATCGGGCTTTACCGCACCGAAATTCCGTTTATGTTGCAAAGCGGCTTCCCCTCCGAAGAGGAGCAGGTCGCCCAGTATCAGGGCATGCTGCAGATGTTTAACAGCAAGCCCGTGACCCTGCGTACGCTGGATATTGGCGCCGATAAGCAACTGCCGTATATGCCGATCAGCGAAGAGAACCCGTGCCTTGGCTGGCGCGGGATCCGTATTACGCTCGATCAGCCGGAGATCTTCTTGATCCAGGTGCGCGCCATGCTACGGGCCAATGCCGCTACCGGCAACCTCAGCATACTGCTGCCGATGGTCACCAGCCTCGAAGAGGTTGACGAAGCCCGCCGCCTGATTGAGCGCGCCAGCCGTGAAGTCGAAGAGATGATTGGTTACGCTATTCCGCGCCCGCGCCTTGGGGTGATGCTGGAAGTGCCGTCTATGGTCTTTATGCTGCCGCAGTTGGCAAACCGCATCGACTTTATCTCGGTCGGCACCAATGACCTGACGCAATACATCCTCGCGGTCGACCGCAATAATACCCGTGTCGCCAATATGTACGACTGCCTGCATCCTGCGGTATTGCGGGCGCTGGCAATGATCGCTCATGACGCCGAGCGTTTTGGTATCGATCTGCGCCTGTGCGGCGAAATGGCGGGCGACCCGATGTGCGTCACTATCCTGGTAGGACTCGGCTATCGCCATTTGTCGATGAACGGCCGTTCGGTCGCGCGCGTGAAATATCTGCTACGCCGTATCGATATCGAAGAAGCGCAGGAGCTGTCACGGCGCAGTCTGGAAGCGCAGATGACCACCGAAGTGCGCCACCAGGTGGCGGCGTTTATGGAGCGCCGCGGTCTCGGCGGCCTGATCCGCGGCGGACGGTAACGTAGGTCGGGTAAGGCGTTAGCCGCCACACGACAAAAAAACGGCACCGCGAGTAGTGCTGTAGCCCCGGTAAGCGGCAGCGCCACCGGGGGATTTTGAGATCGCCAGCACCAGTAGTATCAGCCATCATGGTGAATAAATTAAAGGCAGGTCGCACGGACCGTAGGTCGGGTAAGGCGTTAGCCGCCACCCGACAAAAAAACGGCACCGCGAGTAGCGAGCCCGGGTAAGGCGTAAGCCGCAGCCCGGGGAAAAAACCGCACGCTGTTAGCATCCGTATACATATCTTTTACACGTTCAGCGCGGATCGCACTACATGCTTATGCTATCATTCGCCTCCTTCGGAGTGCCCGTTTTAAGCGGGCACGGATCATCACCGCTGTCCACTTTCGGCGGAATAACAAGTCTTTATGGTGACAGATGAATAGTGGCTACCTGCATTTTCCGGAGTTCGATCCGGTAATATTTTCCATTGGACCGGTCTCTCTCCACTGGTACGGCTTAATGTACCTGGTTGGTTTCGTCTTTGCGATGTGGCTGGCCACCCGTCGGGCCAATCGTCCGGGCAGCGGCTGGACGAAAAATGAAGTGGAAAACCTGCTCTACGCGGGCTTCCTTGGCGTATTCCTCGGCGGCCGTATTGGCTATGTGATGTTCTACAACCTGCCGGTCTTCCTTAGCGACCCGCTATATCTGTTCCGCGTCTGGGATGGCGGCATGTCGTTCCACGGCGGCCTGATCGGCGTGATTCTGGTGATGATTATCTTCGCCAAACGCACCAAACGCACCTTCTTCCAGGTCTCCGATTTCATCGCGCCGCTGATCCCGTTTGGCCTCGGCGCCGGGCGTCTGGGCAACTTTATCAACGGTGAACTGTGGGGCCGCGTTGACCCGAACTTCCATTACGCGATGATTTTCCCGGGCTCGCGCGCTGAGGACCTGGCGCTGCTGCCGTCGCACCCGGAATGGCAATCATTATTCGATACCTACGGCGCGCTGCCGCGTCACGCCTCGCAGCTTTATGAGCTGGCGCTGGAAGGCGTGGTGCTGTTCCTGATCCTGAACCTGTTTATCCGTAAACCGCGCCCGACCGGTTCCGTTTCCGGTCTGTTCCTGATTGGCTACGGCCTGTTCCGCATTATCGTGGAATTCTTCCGTCAGCCGGACGCGCAGTTTACCGGCGGCTGGGTGCAGTACATCAGTATGGGGCAGATTCTTTCGATCCCGATGGTGCTTGCGGGTATCATTATGATGGTTTGGGCTTATCGTCACCGTCCGCAGCAACAAAACTCTTGAGGAACCATGAAACAGTATCTTGATTTGATGCAGAAAGTGCTCGCCGAGGGCACGCCAAAAAATGACCGCACCGGCACTGGCACCATCTCTATCTTCGGCCACCAGATGCGTTTTAACTTGCAGGAAGGCTTCCCGCTAGTGACCACCAAGCGCTGTCATTTACGCTCCATCATCCATGAACTGCTGTGGTTCCTGCAGGGCGACACCAACATTGCCTATCTGCACGAAAATAACGTCACAATCTGGGATGAGTGGGCGGATGAGAATGGCGATCTCGGGCCGGTCTACGGCAAACAGTGGCGCTCCTGGCCTGCGCCGGACGGCCGCCATATCGACCAGATCAGCACGGTCATGGAACAGCTGAAAAATGACCCCGACTCTCGCCGTATCATCGTGTCGGCATGGAACGTCGGCGAGCTGGATAAAATGGCGCTGGCGCCGTGCCACGCGTTCTTCCAGTTCTACGTCGCGGACGGCAAGCTCTCCTGCCAGCTGTATCAGCGCTCCTGCGACGTGTTCCTCGGCCTGCCGTTCAACATCGCCAGCTATGCGCTGCTGGTGCATATGGTGGCGCAGCAGTGCGATCTGCAAGTGGGCGATTTTGTCTGGACCGGCGGCGACACTCACCTGTACAGCAATCACCTGGAGCAGACCAACCTGCAGCTGAGCCGCGAACCGCGTCCGCTGCCGAAGCTGGTCATTAAGCGCAAACCGGCGTCGATTTTCGACTACCGTTTTGAAGACTTCGAAATTGAAGGTTATGACCCGCATCCGGGAATTAAAGCCCCTGTGGCGATTTAACCTCTCTGTAGTGATGACAATCCGGCGCCAGCAGCGCCGGTTTTTTTATGCTCTTCGTAGAATTTTGCGAGCCTGATTCCTGACGCCGCTCAACATCCTGCAACTGGCGAATTTTTTCCCGAGCCGCGACGCGAACCGTAGATTTACCATTCGAATGGATGGTCAGAGCAACGCATACTCGACGCCATGAACAGACAGCATGGCTACACCCTAATTGAAATGCTGGTCACCATGATGCTGGTGATCATCCTCAGCGCCAGCGGTATGTACGGCTGGCAGCGCTGGCAACAGCAACAGCGCCTGTGGCAGGTCGCCTGTCAGGTGCGCGATTATCTCGTGCTGCTGCGCGATGACGCCAACTGGCACAATCGTGAGCGCGTCATTCGCGTCGGACAATCGCCCGCCGGCTGGTGTCTGAGCGCAAGCGGCGTGGAGGCTGACTGTCACGCGAAAACACCTTTTACCCTGCAGCCGCTATGGCCGGGGATTACGCTGCAACATTTGACGGCGGGCATTGGTTTTTACGGCCTGCGCAACAGCGCCTGGGCCGGCCATATCCTGCTGCAAAGCGATGGCGGAGCGTGGCGGATTGTTGTTTCTAACTGGGGGCGCATACGCCTGTGTCGGGAAGGGGAGGAATTATGCCAGTAGCGGCGCGTGGTTTTTCGCTCATTGAAACGCTAATCGCTATGGCGATAGGCTCTGTGTTACTGCTGGGGGCCGCTCGTTTCCTTCCGGCGCTACAGCGCCAGATTCTTCGCCAAACGCAGCAGCAGGCGCTGGAAAATGAGCTATGGCAGCGGGTCTATGCGTTAGCCAAACACCTGCAGCGCGCCGGATATTGCGCGGGTCAATGTCATGGTCAGGCGCTGGAGATTGCCGACGGCGGGCAGTGCGTCATCGTTCGCTGGGATGGCAACAGCAACGGCATTTGGGAACTGGCTCCGGAGGCCGATGCCGATTCCACCGGTTTTCGCCTGCGCGACGGAGCGCTGGAAACGCGGCGCGGCGTCGCTGACTGCGGCGGTAAAAATTGGGAGAAAATGACCAATCCCGCCGCTCTCACGGTCACGCGCTTTCACGTTGAGCGGCAGGCGATAAGCGGGTTTTCTCCTGAACTTATCGTTACCCTGGGGGCGCAGGCGCAATCGGACTCGCGTATTTCCGCCGAGGCGCATTATCGGGTGACGGGGTTCAACCTGTGAAACGCCAGCGCGGAGTTTCATCGCTGCTGATGGTGCTGCTTTTACTGGCGCTGGGCAGCCTGCTGTTGCAGGGGATGAATCAGCAGCAGCGATCTCTGCTGGCGCAGGTGAGCGCCGAAACCCAGGCGATTCGCGATACGGCCGCCGCGCAGTCGGCGCTGCAATGGGGCAAAGGGGTGAACTGGCCGCTGCAGAGCGATGTGGTGTGTCAACAGGAAAACAGCCAACGCTGGCGAGCGTGCCTGCGGCTTTTTAATGATGGCCGCGCGCTGCTTATCGCCGGCAGCGGCACAGTACAGCTGTGGCAGTCAGCATGGGTTGAACAGGGCGTGCTGCGCTATTTAGCGCATGGCTGGAGCGATTTTTGCCCGTTAAAGGAGAGTGCGTTATGCCTGATGCCGTAGCGCGCCAGCGCGGTTTTAGTCTGGCGGAGACATTATTAGCGATGGCGCTGTTAATCATGACCATCGCGGCGCTTGGCGGTTATCACCGCGGGCTGGCCAGCGGCGCCGCTCAATTGAACGCCTATCGCCAGCAGTGGCGGGAGGCGTGGCGCTTTAGCCAGCTCATTCCCCCGGCACAGCCCGCGCAAGGGCAAATAAGCCGCTTGCAGACATCCACGCAAAGTTGTGTCAGCATCACGGTAACGATCACCATGCCCGCCGCTAAGCGGGTGCAGATGAACCGGCTACATTGTCCGGCAAATCAGTAGTCAGGAGCGAATATGTTAAGGGTGTACCACTCAAACCGTCTGGATGTGCTTGAAGCGTTGATGGAGTTTATCGTCGAGCGCCAGCGGCTGGATGACCCTTTCATGCCGGAAATGGTGCTGGTGCAAAGTACCGGTATGGCGCAATGGCTACAAATGACGCTGGCAAAGCGCTTCGGCATTGCGGCGAATATCGAGTTTCCGCTGCCGGCCAGCTTTATCTGGGATATGTTCGTTCGCGTGCTAGACGATATTCCCGGCGAGAGCGCCTTCAGTAAACAGAGCATGAGCTGGAAGCTGATGACCCTGCTGCCGCAGTATCTCGACGATGAAGCCTTTATGCTGCTGCGCCACTATCTAAGTGATGACAGCGACAAGCGTAAGTTATTCCAGCTAGCCGCGCGGGTAGCCGATCTGTATGACCAGTATCTGGTCTATCGCCCGGAGTGGCTGATGCGCTGGGAGGCCGATGAACGGGTTGACGGGCTGGGCGACGCTCAGCAGTGGCAGGCTCCGCTGTGGAAAGCGTTAGTCGAATACACCGCGGAGCTTGGGCAACCGCTGTGGCACCGCGCTAATCTGTACCAGCGCTTTATCAGCGCGCTGGAAAATGCTGACCAGCCGCCAGCCGGGCTGCCGTCGCGGGTCTTTATCTGTGGCATCTCCGCGCTGCCGCCGGTGTATTTGCAGGCCCTGCAGGCGCTGGGCAAGCACGTCGATGTCTATGTACTCTTCACTAACCCCTGTCGCTACTACTGGGGCGATATTAAAGATCCGGCGTTTCTTGCCAAACTGATGTCGCGCCAGCGCCGCCACCACCGCGAGGCGCGCGAGCTGCCGCTGTTCCGCGACACCGAACAGGCGCCGGGGTTGTTTAATGATGATGGCGAGCAGGATGTTGGCAACCCGCTGCTGGCCTCGTGGGGCAAGCTCGGGCGCGATTATATCTATCTGCTGGCCGGGCTGGAGCGCTATGAAGAGCTGGACGCCTTTGTCGATATCGCCCCCGATAACCTGCTGCATAACCTTCAGGCCGATATTCTGGATCTGCGCAACGCCGCGGTGGCAGGGCGCACCGCGCAAGAGTTCGCCAGCAGTAAGAGCAAGCGTCCGCTGGCGACTGACGACCGCAGCCTGGCTATCCACGTCTGCCATAGCCCGCAACGCGAAGTGGAAGTGCTGCATGACCGGCTGCTGGCGATGCTGGAAGAAGACCCGGAGCTGACGCCGCGCGATATTATCGTCATGGTCGCCGATATCGACAGCTACAGTCCCTATATTCAGGCGGTATTCGGCGCAGCGCGCGGCGAACGCTGGCTGCCGTGGGCGATTTCCGACCGTCGGGCGCGGGAATCGCACCCGGCGCTACAGGCGTTTATCACGTTGCTTTCTCTGCCGGATAGCCGTTTCGCCAGTGAAGATGTGCTGGCGCTGCTGGATGTGCCAGTGCTGGCGGCGCGCTTCAATATCAATGAAGAGGGGCTACGCTATCTGCGTCAGTGGGTCAATGAATCCGGCGTACGATGGGGTATGGATGACGACAACGTGCGCGAAATGGATCTCCCGGCGACCGGTCAGCACACCTGGCGTTTCGGTTTAACACGTATGCTGCTGGGATATGCGATGGACAGCAGCCAGGGCGAGTGGCAGTCGGTGCTGCCCTATGATGAATCCAGCGGGCTGATTGCCGAACTGGTGGGGAATCTCGCTTCGCTGCTGATGCAGCTCAATCTGTGGCGCCGCGGTCTGGCACAGGATCGCCCGCTGACAGAGTGGCTGCCGGTGTGCCGCGATCTGCTCACGGATTTCTTCCTGCCAGACAGTGAAACCGAAGCGGCGCTGGCGCTGATTGAACAGCAATGGCAAGCCATCATCGATGGCGGGTTGGATGCGCAGTACGGGGCTGCCGTGCCGCTATCGCTGCTGCGCGATGAGCTGGCGCAGCGCCTCGATCAGCAGCGCATCAGCCAGCGTTTCCTGGCCGGGCCGGTGAATATCTGCACCCTGATGCCGATGCGTTCTATTCCCTTCAAAGTTGTCTGCCTGCTGGGGATGAACGACGGCGTCTACCCACGCACACTCGCGCCGCTGGGTTTCGATTTAATGAGCCAAAAACCGCAGCGCGGCGACCGTAGCCGTCGCGACGACGACCGCTATCTGTTCCTGGAAGCGCTGATGTCGGCAGAACAGAAGCTATACATCAGCTATATCGGCCGCTCTATTCAGGATAATAGCGAGCGTTATCCTTCGGTGCTGGTACAGGAACTGGCGGACTATATCGGTCAGAGCCACTGCCTTGAAGGCGATGAAGTGCTGGACTGCGATGCCAGCGAACGCCGCGTTAAAGAGCACATTACCCATCTGCATACGCGCATGCCTTTTGATGCCGCCAATTACCTGCCGGATGAAGATCAGAGCTATGCAAGAGAGTGGCTGGCCGCCGCCAGCCAGCAGGGAGAGGCGCATAGTGAATTTATCCAGCCGCTTGCGCCGCTCGATATCGACACGCTGCCGTTCGAACAGCTGTTACGCTTTTGGCAGCATCCAGTGCGCGCTTTCTTCCAGCAGCGTCTGCGGGTGAATTTCCGCTCTGAAGAGAGCGAGATCCCCGAAGATGAGCCTTTCGTGCTTGAAGGGCTAAGCCGTTACCAGTTGAACCAACAGTTGCTGAATACGCTGATTGAACAGCAGGATGCGTCAGCGATGTATCGTCGTTTTCGTGCGGCGGGTGAGCTGCCTTTTGGCGCGTTTGGCGAACTGGCATGGGAGGCGCAGCGTCAGGAAATGCAGAACCTGGCTGAGCGGGTTATCGCCAGTCGTCAGCCCGCGCAAAGTATGGAGATCGACCTGCAGTGCAACGGTATCAATCTCACCGGCTGGCTACAGCAGGTACAGCCGGATGGGTTATTGCGCTGGCGTCCATCGCTGCTGAGCGTCTCTCAGGGCGTGCAACTTTGGCTGGAACATCTTGTCTATTGTGCTAGCGGCGGTCTCGGCGAAAGTCGCTTGTTCGTGCGCAAGGAAGGCGAATGGCGTTTCCCGCCGCTGGCGGCGGAGCAGGCGCAGGCGTATCTGAATGAGCTGGTAGAAGGCTACCTGCAGGGGATGTCAAAACCGCTACTGCTGTTGCCGGAAAGCGGCGGCGCGTGGCTAAAAGCCTGTTATGACGCGGAAAAGGATGTCATGTTAATGGATGACGATACGCAACAAAAAGCGCGTAGCAAGTTCCTTCAGGCCTACGAAGGTAATATGGTGGTGAGCGGCGAAGGTGCCGATATCTGGTACCAGCGCCTGTGGCGCACCCTTGAGCCTGCGTACTATGAAGAAATTATCGCGCAGGCGCAGCGTTATCTGTTGCCGATATTTCGTTTCCATCAGTCCGAATAAAATTGTAATAGTATAAAAATTGCGCAAAAGAAGGTTGTTCATTTATTATGCGCAGCGAATCACGGACTGATGTTTTAAATACCCGGAAGATGGCCCGAGCCTGATGATGGGTATCCACGCTGACGCTATGCAGCGCGAAGTTTGTTAATGATGAGGTCCGTGAATGCCCCGCAGTTTATGGTTCAAAGTTCTTGTTGTAGTGGTCGCCCTTTGGGCGCCGTTAAGTCAGGCAGACACCGGATGGCAACCGATTCAGGAAACCATCCGTAAAAGCGAAAAAGATCCCCGTCACTATCAGGCTATTCGCCTGCAAAACGGCATGGTCGTGCTGCTGGTATCCGATCCGCAGGCGGTAAAATCGTTGTCGGCGCTGGTGGTGCCGGTGGGTTCCTTGCAGGATCCGGCCGACCATCAAGGGCTGGCGCACTATCTCGAGCATATGACTTTAATGGGCTCGCAGAAGTACCCGCAGCCTGACAGCCTTGCTGAATTCCTCAAAATGCACGGCGGCAGCCATAATGCCAGCACCGCACCGTATCGCACCGCGTTCTACCTTGAAGTGGAAAACGATGCTCTCAACGGCGCCGTCGATCGGCTGGCCGATGCCATTGCCGCGCCGCTGCTGGATAAAAAATATGCCGAACGCGAACGTAACGCGGTCAACGCCGAATTGACCATGGCGCGCACCCGGGACGGGATGCGCATGGCGCAGGTGAGCGCCGAAACCATCAACCCTGCGCATCCGGCTTCACAATTCTCCGGCGGTAACCTCGATACACTGAGCGATAAGCCTGGCAGCCCGGTGCTTGATGCGCTACACGCTTTCCGCGACCGCTGGTACTCGGCAAACCTGATGAAGGCAGTTATCTACAGCAATAAGCCGCTGCCTGAGTTGGCAAGCATTGCCGCCGCGACCTACGGGCGGGTGCCTAATCATGACATCAGCAAGCCGGAGATTACCGTACCTGTCGTGACCGATGCGCAGAAGGGCATTGTGATTCACTACGTGCCGGCGATGCCTCGTAAGGTGCTGCGCGTTGAATTCCGCATCGATAACAACAGCGCTCAGTTCCGCAGCAAGACCGATGAGCTGGTGACCTATATGATTGGTAACCGCAGCCCCGGCACCTTATCCGACTGGCTGCAGAAGCAGGGGCTGGCGGAAGGGATTCGCGCGGATTCCGATCCGGCGGTCAACGGTAATAGCGGCGTGCTGGCGATCTCCGCTACCCTCACCGATAAAGGCCTGGCGCACCGCGATGAAGTTACCGCCGCTATTTTCTGCTACCTGAATTTGCTGCGTACACAGGGTATTGATAAGCGCTACTTTGATGAATTAGCCCACGTGCTGGAGCTCGATTTCCGTTATCCGTCGATTAACCGCGATATGGATTATGTGGAGTGGTTGGCCGATACCATGATTCGCGTGCCGGTAGAGCACGTACTGGATGTGGTTAATATCGCCGACCGCTATGATGCCCAGGCGATTAAAGACCGTCTGGCGATGATGACCCCGCAAAATGCGCGTATCTGGTACATCAGCCCGAATGAGCCGCACAACAAAACCGCTTATTTCGTCAACGCGCCGTACCAGGTTGATAAAATTAGCGCCCGGACCTTCACCGACTGGCAGCAAAAATCTGCTGCCATCAAGCTGCAGCTGCCGACGCTGAACCCCTATATTCCGGATGATTTCACGCTGATTAAGAGCGATAAGGCCTACCCGCATCCGGAGCTTATCGTCGATGAGCCGACGCTGCGCGTGGTGTACGCGCCAAGCCAGTACTTTGCCAGTGAACCGAAGGCCGACGTCTCGCTGGTGCTACGTAACCCGCAGGCGATGGACAGCGCGCGCCGTCAGGTGATGTTCGCGTTGAATGATTACCTGGCCGGTATCGCCCTCGATCAGCTTAGCAATCAGGCCGCGGTAGGCGGGATAAGCTTCTCGACCGGCGCCAACAACGGTCTGATGGTTAATGCCAACGGCTATACCCAGCGTCTGCCGCAGCTCTTTACCGCGCTGCTGGACGGCTACTTTAGCTATACGCCGACCGAAGAGCAGCTTGAGCAAGCGAAGTCCTGGTATGCCCAGATGATGGATTCGGCGGACAAAGGCAAAGCCTATGACCAGGCGATTATGCCGATTCAGATGCTGTCGCAGGTACCCTATTTTGAGCGTAAAACACGTCGCGATTTACTACCGTCAATCACCCTGAAAGAGGTGATCAACTACCGCGATAACCTGAAAGCAAGAGGGCGGCCGGAGCTGCTGGTCATCGGTAACATGAGCGCCAGACAGTCCACCGATCTGGCCCGCCAGATCCAAAAACAGCTTGGCGCCGATGGCAACGAGTGGTGTCGCAACAAAGACGTGCTGATCGACAGCAAACAGCTGGCGATGTTTGAGAAAGCAGGCAGCAGCACCGACTCCGCGCTGGCGGCGGTTTTCGCGCCGCCAAATGTCGATGAATACAGCAGCATGGCCGCCAGTTCGCTGTTAGGGCAGATTATTCAGCCCTGGTTCTACAACCAGTTACGTACTGAAGAACAACTCGGCTATGCGGTATTCGCCTTTTCAATGAATGTGGGCCGCCAGTGGGGGATGGGCTTCCTGCTACAGAGCAGCGATAAACAGCCGGCCTTCCTCTGGCAGCGCTTCCAGGCCTTCTTCCCGACGGCGGAAGCCAAACTGCGGGCGATGAAGCCGGAAGAGTTTGCCCAGATCCAGCAGGCGGCGATTAGCCAGATGCTGCAGGCGCCGCAAACGTTGAGCGAAGAAGCATCAAAGCTGAGCAAAGATTTCGATCGCGGTAATATGCGCTTCGATTCACGTGATAAAGTAGTGGCTCAGATGAAACTGCTGACGCCGCAAAAACTTGCCGACTTCTTCCATCAGACGGTGGTGGATCCGCAAGGCATGGCACTGTTATCCCAGGTTTCCGGCAGCCAGAACGGCAAGACGGAATACGCCGCCCCTGAAGGCGGTAAGGTATGGGAAAGCGTCAGCGCATTGCAAAAATCCTTACCCCTGATGCGAGAGAATGAATGACCGAAACCGCTGAGTCTCTTGACCCACTCCGCTTGCCCCTGACGGGCGAGCGGCTGATAGAAGCCTCCGCGGGCACCGGAAAAACCTTTACCATCGCCGCGCTATATCTACGGCTGCTGCTGGGGCTGGGGGGGGAATCTGCTTTCCCCCGGCCGGTCAGCGTGGAAGAGCTGCTGGTGGTTACCTTTACCGAAGCGGCGACGGAAGAGCTGCGCGGGCGTATCCGCAGCAATATTCATGAACTGCGGATCGCCTGTTTGCGTGAGAGTTCCAGTAATCCTCTGTATGTCTCTCTGCTCGCGGAAATCGCCGATAAAAACCAGGCGGCGCAAACGTTGATGCTGGCGGAGCGGCAGATGGACGAGGCGGCAGTCTTTACCATCCACGGCTTCTGTCAGCGGATGCTAAGCCTCAACGCCTTCGAATCCGGCATGCTGTTTGAACAGCAACTGATTGAAGACGAATCCCGCCTGCGTTATCAGGCCTGCGCCGACTTCTGGCGTCGCCACTGCTATCCGCTGCCGCGCGATATCGCCGCGGTGATCCATGAACAGTGGAAAGGACCACGCGATCTGCTCAAGGCGATCGACCGCTGGCTACAGGGCGAAGCGCCGCAGCTAAAATCGCCGCCGCCCGCGGAAGAGACGCTGGCAAGCCGCCATCAGCAAATCCTGGAACGTATCAATGCGCTGAAGCAGCAGTGGCAGGAGCAGGTTAGCGAAATTGAAAACGTGCTGGAAAACTCAGGGCTCGATCGCCGCAAGTTCAACCGCGGCAACCAGGGCAAGTGGATCGAAAAGGTCAGCGCCTGGGCGCAGGAAGAAACGCTGAGTTATCAGTTGCCTGATGCGCTGGAAAAATTCTCGCAACCGTTCCTCATTGAGCGCACCAAAGACGGCGGCGAACCACCGTTGCATCCCTTATTCAGCGCGGTAGAGGCGCTGCTCGCCTCACCGCTTACCTTAAACGATCTGGTTATCGCCAGGGCGATGGTGGAGATCCGCGAAGCGGTCGCCCGCGAAAAGCGGCGTCGAGGCGAACTGGGCTTTGACGACATGCTCAGCCGCCTTGACGACGCGCTGCGCGGCGACAGCGGCGAAGCGTTGGCCAGCGCTATTCGTCAGCGTTTCCCGGTGGCGATGATCGATGAGTTCCAGGATACCGATCCGCAACAGTATCGTATCTTCCGCCGCATCTGGCGTCGCCAGCCGGATACGGCCCTGCTGCTGATTGGCGACCCGAAACAGGCGATTTACGCCTTTCGCGGCGCCGATATTTTCACCTATATGAAAGCGCGTGGCGATGTCGCTGCCCACTATACGCTGGATACCAACTGGCGTTCGGCGCCAGGCATGGTACAGAGCGTAAATCGTCTGTTCGGCCTGAGTGATAATCCATTCATGTTCCGCGAGATCCCATTCTTGCCGGTGAAGCCAGCCGCTAAAAATCAGACGTTGCGCTTTACCATTGATGAGAAGCCGATCCCGGCGATGAACATGTGGTTAATGCCTGGCGAAGCCGTCGGTTCTGGCGATTATCAGTCTTTTATGGCGCAATTGTGTGCGACGCAGATCCGCGACTGGCTCAGCGCCGGCCAGCAGGGGCGCGCGCTGCTGTGGCGCGGCGAAAAAGCCGAGCCGGTGCGCGCCTCCGATATCACCGTGCTGGTGCGTAACCGTCTCGAAGCGGCGCTCATTCGCGATGCGCTGCAGCTTTTGTCGATCCCGTCGGTCTATCTCTCAAACCGCGACAGCGTTTTTGAAACCCCGGAAGCGCAGGAATTACTGTGGGTTCTACAGGCGGTACTGGCGCCAGAGCGTGAAAACACGCTACGCAGCGCGCTGGCGACGTCGATGTTTGGCCTTAATGCGCAGGATATCGAAAACCTCAATCAGGATGAACGTGCCTGGGATGCGCTGGTAGAGGAGTTCAGTGAATACCGGCACATCTGGCGCCAGCGCGGCGTGATGCCAATGCTGCGCGCGCTGATGGGGGCACGTCATATTGCCGAAAATCTGCTGGCGACCCACGGCGGCGAACGCCGTTTGACCGATATTTTGCATATCAGCGAATTGTTACAAGAGGCGGCTAATCAGCTGGAGAGCGAGCACGCGCTGGTGCGCTGGCTGACGCAACATATCGCCGAGCCGGACAGCAATGCTTCCAGCCAGCAGATGCGTCTGGAGAGTGATAAGCATCTGGTGCAAATCGTCACTATCCACAAATCAAAAGGACTGGAATATTCGCTGGTCTGGCTGCCCTTTATCGCGCGCTTTCGCAAACAGGATCAGGCGTTCTATCACGACCGCGATTCCTTTGCTGCGGTACTCGACCTCGGAGAGGGGGAGAATAGCCTTGAGCTGGCGGAAGCCGAGCGCCTGGCGGAGGATTTACGCCTGTTGTACGTCGCCCTGACCCGCGCGGTGTGGCACTGCAGTCTTGGGGTTGCGCCGTTAAGTACCCGCCGTAGCGATAAACCTGGCAACAGCGATTTTCATCACAGCGCCCTCGGCCGTCTGCTGCAGGACGGCGAGCCGATGGACGCGGCGGGATTGACCGCGCGGCTACAGGCATTATGCCACGATGATATTGCGCTATGTATTCCCGATACCATGGACCAGACGCCGTGGCAGGCACCGGAAAACGCGCTACCGTCCCTTTCGGCGCGGACGGTTGAACGCCAGGTGAGTGACGACTGGCGGGTGACCAGTTATTCCGGCCTGCAGCAACATGGTTCCAGCGCCGGTCAGGAGCTGCTACCGCGTCTCGATATCGACGCCGCGGGCGTTGGCGAGGTGGCGGAAGAGCCGCAGCTCACGCCTCATCAGTTCCCACGCGGCGCGTCGCCGGGGACTTTCCTGCATAGCCTGTTTGAGGATCTCGATTTCAGTCAGCCGGTACCGGTTGACTGGATGGCGCAAAAACTACAGTTGCACGGTTTTGGCGAAGAGTGGGCGCCGGTGTTGAGCGAATGGCTGGACGGCGTGCTGCGAACACGCCTGCCGGGGGCTGAAATCGCCCTGAATCAGCTGGGCGTGCGGGATAAACAGGTGGAAATGGCCTTCTATCTACCGATTGAACAACCGCTGGATCCGCTGCAGCTGGACGCGCTGATCCGCCGCTATGATCCGCTGTCGGCTGATACCCCGGCGCTCGATTTCCGCCAGGTCCGCGGCATGCTGAAAGGGTTTATCGATCTGGTATTTCGTCATGATGGTCGTTATTACCTGCTGGACTACAAATCTAACTGGCTGGGCGAAGATCGCGAAGCCTATACCCAGCAGGCGATGATCCAGGCGATGCGCCTGCATCGTTATGATCTGCAGTACCAGCTGTATAGCCTGGCGCTGCACCGTTATCTGCGTCACCGTATTGCCGATTATCACTACGAGCGGCACTTTGGCGGCGTCATTTATCTCTTTTTACGCGGCATGGACGGGCAGGAAGGCGGGCAGGGGATCTTCACCACCCGCCCGGCGCAGCCGCTGATTGACGGCCTCGACGCGCTATTTGCCGGTGTTGCCCAGGAGGTGGACTCATGACCATGGATGAACTGCTGCTGGCCGCCGCCGAGCAGCGTTTGCTGCGACCGCTGGACGTACAGTTTGCGCTGATGGTGGCGCAGGATGCCCCTCCGGCAGTGAAGCTGGCCGCCGCGCTGTTGAGCCGGGATGCCGGAGAAGGTCATGTCTGCCTGCCGCTGTCGCGCCTCAACGCTGAAGAAGCGCTAAGCGGCAAGGCCGGCGAGATCCGCGACCAGTTGCTGGCGATGGCCGGAGAGCCGCAGGACTGGCCTCAATTGTTGCTTTCTTCGTCAGCGGTGAGCCGCGGTGACGAACCGACGCCGATGATTTTATGTGGCGACAGGCTGTACCTGAACCGCATGTGGCGTAATGAACTCACCGTCGCCCGCTTTTTTAATGAGACGAACCGGGTAGTGGAGGTTGATGAAGGGCGGTTAACGGCAACCCTGAATGAACTCTTTCCAGCGACCGACGATATCGACTGGCAAAAAGTCGCTGCGGCGGTGGCGCTGACCCGGCGCATTTCGGTGATCTCCGGCGGTCCCGGCACCGGCAAGACCACTACCGTCGCGAAGCTGCTGGCGGCGCTGATTCAGATCAACGACACGTCGCGCTGTCGAATTCGGCTGGCGGCGCCGACCGGCAAAGCCGCAGCGCGCCTGACGGAATCCCTTGGGGCGGCGTTAAGAAAACTTCCGCTTAGCGATGAGCAAAAAGCGCTGGTGCCCGCCGATGCCAGTACCTTGCATCGTCTGCTGGGGGCGCAGCCCGGCAGCCAACGCATGCGCTACCACGCCGGGAACCCGCTGCATCTGGATGTGCTGGTGGTCGATGAAGCCTCAATGATCGACTTACCGATGATGTCGCGTCTGATTGATGCTTTGCCGGAACATGGGCGGGTGATTTTTCTCGGTGACCGTGACCAGCTTGCCTCCGTGGAAGCCGGGGCGGTGCTTGGCGACATCTGCGCCTGGGCGACATCCGGTTATACCGCGGCGCGAGCGCAAGAACTGTCGCGTTTGACCGGCGCAACGGTGCCGGCGGGGGAGGGGCAGATCGCCGGGGCGTTGCGCGATAGCCTGTGCCTGTTGCAAAAAAGCTACCGCTTTGGCAGCCATTCCGGTATTGGCAGCCTGGCGCGGGCGGTCAATGCCGGTGCGCGCGCAGAAGTGAAAGCAACATTACGCCAGCCGTTTGAGGATATCGTTCTGCAGCCGCTCAGCACCACCGAGGAGTATGAAGCGATGCTGATGGCGGCGCAGGAGGGCTACGGCCGTTATCTGCAACTGCGCCGCGAGCAGGCCGCGCCGGAACAGATGATTGCCGCCTTCGGCGAATTTCAGCTGCTGTGCGCGCTGCGTGAAGGGCCTTATGGAGTAAGCGGCGTGAATGAACAGCTGGAGCAGATGCTTCATCGTAAGCGGGCGATTACGCTACCGCGCCATTCACGCTGGTACGATGGTCGTCCGGTGATGATTTCCCGTAACGATAGCGCGCTGGGGCTGTTTAACGGTGATATCGGTATTGCGCTGGAAAGGGACGGCGAACTTCGCGTGTGGTTCCCGATGCCGGATGGCAGCATTAAATCGGTGCAGCCAAGCCGCCTGCCGGAACATGATACCGCCTGGGCAATGACGGTGCATAAGTCGCAAGGGTCGGAGTTCGATCATGCGGCGCTGATCTTGCCTTCTCGTAGCGTACCGCTGGTGACCCGCGAGCTGGTTTATACCGCGATTACCCGCGCCAAACGGCGCCTGTCGCTTTACGCCGACGAGCAGGTACTGGCGCAAGCCATCGTGACGCGCACCGAACGGCGCAGCGGCCTGGCGGAGATTTTCGCGCATGGCGGAAAGCCCGGATAAGGCGCAGCCGCCATCCGGGGGAGCCCTGCTGGCGCTACGTTGCGATGTCGTCGGGTAGCCCGGATAAGGCGCAAGCCGCTATCCGGGGAGTTATCCGTCAGCCCAGGTCTGCCATCAATACCTTCGAACGGCGCTGATAGTTGTACATCTGTTTTTTACTCTCCGGCAGCAAATCAATATCCACCGGGGTGAAGCCGCGTTCCTGGAACCAGTGGATACTGCGGGTGGTCAACACGAATAGCTTGCTGAGCCCCATCTGCTTCGCCTGGGCGGCGATACGGCTCAGCAGTACCTCGCCGCGTGACGAACTACGGTAATCCGGATGCACCGCTACGCAGGCCATTTCGCCGATTTTCTCTTCCGGGAATGGATAGAGCGCGGCGCAGGCGATGGTGGTGTTATCGCGCTGGATGATGGTGAATTTATCTATCTCCATTTCCAGCTGTTCGCGCGAGCGGCGCACCAGAATGCCTTGCTGCTCCAGCGGGCTGATAAGATCGAGGATGCCGCCGATATCGTTAATGGTTGCCCGGCGGATCTGCTCGGCGCTTTCCATGACGATCTGCGTACCGATACCGTCACGTGAGAATAGCTCCTGCAGCAGCGCGCCATCTTCCTGATAGCTAATTAAATGGCAGCGGCGCACGCCGCTGCGGCAGGCTTTCACCGCCCCGCGCAGGAAGCGTACGGTACCGGAATTATAATCTTCTTCCGCTTCCAGCTCCTCTACCCGCGCCTGCGCCTCGTTAGGGAACAGCTCGGAAACGATCTCGCCATGCTGGTCGTAGACCCCCTGCGACGAGCAGAAGCCGATCATCTTTTCAGCTTTCAGCTTTACCGCCAGTTGGGTGGCTATCTCTTCAGAAGTGAGGTTGAAGCTCTCGCCGGTGACGGATACCGCGACCGGGCCCATGAGCACGATTGCGCCGCTGTCCAGTTGGCGATGAATGGCTTCTTCATCGATGCGGCGAATACGGCCGCTGTGGCAGTAATCCACGCCATCATCGACGCCAAGAGGTTGAGCAATAATAAAATTGCCGCTCACCACGTTGATATGCGCCCCCTGCAGGGGCGTATTGCCGAGGCTCATCGACAGGCGGGCGGTAATTTCTAACTGCAGCATACCGGCGGCCTGCTTCACCAGCTCAAGGGTTTTGGCGTCGGTGACGCGGGTCTGCTTGTGATAAACCGGCTCGTGGTGATGTTCCGCGAGGTTGGCGTCAATTTGCGGGCGCGCGCCATAGACCACCACCAGGCGAATACCGAGGCTATGCAATAAGCCAATGTCATTGACTATGCTGGAAAAGTTATCGTGCTCGATGGCTTCTCCGCCCAGCATGATGACAAACGTTTTTCCCCGGTGTGCGTTTATATAGGGAACAGAATGGCGGAATCCCTCGACCAGTTCAGTGCGACGCTCCTTCACCATGACAAACCCTCAATGCATGATTATTCGTAATAAATGTATTTTTATTCTGTTTTGCTTCGTGGCGCAACCCCTAATTTGTCACTAATTTGCGAAAACATTGTGACAAAACCTTGGGTGTCAAAGTTTGTTTACCCTTTTATTGATGACAGGTTATGCGGCTTTGGTTAAAGTTTCTGGTCAATCTGTTCATTTTGGCTTCAAACACGTTTTTTTTGCTTGGGAGTGGCATGTCGGGATACAAGTCGGGATTAAGCCGCCGTCGTTTTTTACAAGGGGCGGGCGCCATGTGGTTAATGAGTGTGAGTCCGGTCGGTTTGGCCGCCGCCGCGCAGGTAGTCGCGGTGCGTATCTGGCCGTCGTCGACCTACACCCGCGTCACGGTGGAATCCAATCATGTACTGAAATATCGGCAGTTTGCGTTAAGCAATCCTGAGCGAGTGGTGGTTGATATTGAAGGCGTTAACCTGAATTCGGTTCTGAAAGGGATGGGCGGGCAAATCCGCGACGACGACCCGTATATCAAATCCGCGCGCGTGGGCCAGTTCGACCCACAGACCGTGCGGATGGTGTTTGAACTGAAACAAAACGTCAAACCGCAGCTGTTTGCGCTGGCGCCGGTCGCCGGTTTTAAAGAGCGTCTGGTGATGGATCTTTATCCCTCTACGGCCACCGATGTGCAGGATCCGCTACTGGCGCTGCTGGAAGATTACAACAAAGGCGATCTGGAACGTCAGGTACCGCCGGCAGAGAGCGGGCCGCAGCCGGGGAAAGCCGGGCGCGATCGTCCTATCGTTATCATGCTCGATCCCGGCCACGGTGGTGAAGACTCCGGCGCGATTGGTAAATACCGAACTCGTGAGAAAGACGTGGTGCTGCAGATTGCCCGTCGATTGCGCGCGCTCATTGAGCGTGAAGGTAATATGAAGGTCTATATGACCCGTAACGAAGACGTGTTTATTCCGTTGAAGGTGCGTGTCGCCAAGGCGCAGAAGCAGCGTGCCGACCTGTTCGTTTCGATTCACGCCGACGCCTTTACCAGCCGTCAGCCGAGCGGCTCTTCGGTGTTCGCGCTCTCGACCAAGGGCGCTACCAGTACCGCCGCAAAATACCTCGCGCAAACGCAGAACGCCTCGGACTTAATCGGCGGCGTCAGCAAGAGCGGCGATCGTTACGTCGACCACACCATGTTCGATATGGTGCAGTCATTGACCATCGCCGACAGCCTGAAATTCGGTAAGGCGGTGCTGCAAAAAATGGGCAATATCAACAAGCTGCATAAAAATCAGGTGGAGCAGGCGGGCTTTGCGGTACTGAAGGCGCCGGATATTCCTTCAATTCTGGTCGAAACGGCCTTTATCAGTAACGTCGAAGAAGAGCGTAAACTCAAGACCGCGAAATTCCAGCAGGAAGTGGCGGAGTCGATTCTGGCGGGGATCAAAGCCTACTTTGCCGATGGGGCGACGTTGGCCAGACGTGGATAAAAAAATAGCGCCTTCGGGCGCTTTTTTTTATAGCAGTATTTACGGACGTTAGAAACAAAAAAACACCCTTAAGGGTGTTCATTGTGTTGGTTGCGGGGGCCGGATTTGAACCGACGACCTTCGGGTTATGAGCCCGACGAGCTACCAGGCTGCTCCACCCCGCGTCCGTCTTTACTCTTCCATCGAGTAAATTTGCTTCTGATTGTAATTGGTTGCGGGGGCCGGATTTGAACCGACGACCTTCGGGTTATGAGCCCGACGAGCTACCAGGCTGCTCCACCCCGCGTCCGTCTTTACTCTTCCATCGAGTAAATTTGCTTCTGATTGTAATTGGTTGCGGGGGCCGGATTTGAACCGACGACCTTCGGGTTATGAGCCCGACGAGCTACCAGGCTGCTCCACCCCGCGTCCGTGGAAGCGCACTATACTCCGCTAGCGTTCTGATGCAACCTTTTTTCGTAGAAATCGTCAATTTTGTAAAAAACGGCGGCTAAAAATACAGTAATGGGCGAATTTTTACACAATTTGGGCTGCGGGGCGCTTTCGTGCATTTCATTAGCCGCATGGGTTTGTTATCTTCATCACGCACTAAGGCTTAGCAGCAATAAAGAAGAGATACCATGAAAGGACGTTGGGCAAAATATGTAGCGACGGGGGCAATGCTGGTGATGCTCGCCGCCTGTACCTCGAAACCGACCGATCGCGGTCAGCAATATAGTGATGGCAAGTTTACCCAGCCGTTTTCATTGGTAAACCAACCTGATGCGGTAGGCGCGCCGATTAACGCCGGCGACTTCTCCCAGCAGGTTGGTCAGATTCGTAGCGCCTCTCCGCGTCTCTATAATAGCCAGAGCAGCGTCTATAACGCGATTCAGGAGTGGCTGCGTTCCGGCGGCGATACCCGCACGTTACGCCAGTTTGGTATTGATGCCTGGCAGATGCAGGGGGCTGATAACTACGGCAACGTGCAGTTTACCGGCTACTACACCCCGGTCGTACAGGCCCGCCACACTCGCCAGGGCGAGTTCCAGTATCCTATTTACCGTATGCCGCCGAAAAACGGCAAGCTCCCTTCCCGCGCCAGCATCTATGCCGGAGCGCTCAGCGATAACTACGTGCTGGCCTACAGCAACTCGCTGATGGATAACTTCATCATGGACGTGCAGGGCAGCGGCTATATCGACTTTGGCGACGGTTCGCCGCTTAACTTCTTCAGCTACGCCGGGAAAAACGGCTGGCCTTACCGTAGTATCGGTAAAGTGCTTATCGACCGCGGCGAAGTGAAGCGGGAAGATATGTCGATGCAGGCGATCCGTGAATGGGGCGAAAAGCATAGCGAAGCGGAAGTCCGCGAGCTGCTGGAGCAGAACCCATCTTTCGTCTTCTTTAAACCGCAGTCCTACGCGCCGGTGAAAGGGGCGAGCGCGGTACCGTTGATTGGCCGCGCGTCGGTCGCCTCTGACCGTTCTATTATTCCGCCGGGAACCACCTTGCTGGCCGAGGTGCCTCTGCTGGATAATAACGGTAAGTTTAACGGTCAGTACGAGCTACGCCTGATGGTGGCGCTGGATGTCGGCGGGGCGATTAAAGGCCAGCACTTCGATATCTACCAGGGCATCGGCCCGGATGCGGGTCATCGCGCCGGTTGGTATAACCACTATGGCCGCGTGTGGGTACTGAAAAACGCGCCAGGCGCCGGTAGCGTCTTTAGCGGTTAACGTTTAAACGTCCGAACGTGTCTAACCCGGATCCGCGCAACGCGCCGGATCCGGGGTCTCTACTTTATTCTGAGGTTTTATGTCTGTAGTAATCAGCGATGCCTGGCGCCAGCGGTTTGGCGGTACGGCGCGTTTATATGGCGAAAAGGCGCTGCAGTGTTTTGCCGGGGCGCATGTCTGCGTAGTCGGGATCGGCGGCGTCGGCTCATGGGCGGCGGAAGCGCTGGCGCGTACCGGGATTGGCGCGATTACGCTGATTGATATGGATGATGTTTGCGTCACCAATACCAATCGCCAAATCCACGCCCTTGGCGGCAACGTTGGGCTGGCGAAAGCGGAAGTGATGGCCGAGCGTATACGTCTGATTAACCCGGAGTGTCGGGTCACGGTTATCGATGATTTCATCACGCCCGAGAACGTAGCGGAATACCTGGGAGCGGGCTTTAGCTATGTTATCGACGCGATCGATAGCGTCAGGCCAAAAGCGGCGCTGATCGCCTGGTGCCGCCGTTATAAAGTACCGTTGGTGACGACCGGCGGAGCCGGCGGGCAAATCGATCCGACGCAGATCCAGGTGGCCGATTTGGCGAAAACTATTCAGGATCCGCTGGCGGCGAAACTGCGCGAACGGCTGAAAAGCCAGTTTGGCGTAGTGAAGAATAGTAAAGGAAAGCTGGGCATCGATTGCGTCTTCTCGACCGAAGCATTGGTCTACCCGCAGGCGGATGGCAGCGTATGTGCAATGAAAAGCACGGCGGAAGGGCCGAAGCGGATGGATTGCGCCTCCGGTTTTGGCGCGGCGACCATGGTGACGGCGACCTTTGGTTTTGTCGCCGTATCCCATGCGTTGAAGAAGATGTTGGCGAAAGCGCAGCGTCAGGGGGAATAGTCCGGCAGGCGTTTCCTTTATTGGCCAGGAACCGTAGATACTGTTATTGGTTTGCAACGGTTTTGGTTGGGGATAAACATGTGCTTTGTGTTAATTCAAAGCACATTGCGCTCCCGATATTTCTTCTGCGTTATGGCACTCATGGCGCAGGGAGCGCACAGAGGGCGGCCAGTCGCCGCCGCCCTCTGTACTCCCGGGCTCTGGCCGCCAAAATCGCCACTTCGTGGTACCTTCGACTTATCCCGGCAGGCCTCGGGTCGGGCCGAGGCAGCGTCCGTGCAAATCACGGCCCTCAGCCCGCATCCATGCGGGCTGCCCCGGCCTGCCGGGAACGTCTCAGCGATTTTGAGGCCCCCAACACCGGCAGTTTCAGTCAGCATTGATGCGGTTGTAGTGGGAGTAGCCCGGCTCAGCGTAGCGCAAGCCGGGAAGACGGCGTTTGAATTAGCCCTCGCGGGCGGCGGCGAGCACCGCGTCGCTTAGCGCCTGCAGCCCCTGGCTGCGCGAAGCGCTAAGCTGCCCGCGCAAACCCAGCTCATCGAATAACGCCAACGGATCATTAGCTAAAATCTCAGCGGCGCTTTTTCCTTCGCAGGCGGCTAACAGCACCGCCAGCAGGCCGCGCACGATACGCCCTTCGCTATCGCCAAAGAAGTGCATCTTGCCCTCGGCATCAACCTGATATCCCAGCCAGACGCGGTTTTCGCAGCCGGCGATCTCTTTCGCCTGCGCCCGCTGGTCATCCATTAATGGCGGCAATTTCTTACCCACTAAAATCAACTGGCGGTACTTATCTTCCCACTGTGTCAGCGGGGCGAAGATCTGGCGCAGCGTCGCTTCGCTGAGCGCGGCGCTTAAAGGTTGGGAGGTCATCATTAATCCACCAGTATTTCCAGAGCGCGGTCGATAGCGTGCACCAGCGCATAAACATCATCTTGCGTATTGTACGGCGCGAATGAGGCGCGCAGCGTACCGCTGACGCCTAATGCCGCCAGCAGCGGTTGCGCGCAATGCTGCCCGGCGCGTAGCGCAATGCCGGACTCCGCCAGCAACGTAACCATATCGCTATGGTGTACGCCCTCGAAATCAAAGGCCAGCAGGCTCGAATCCTGACAGCGGAACGAACGAAAACCGGGCCGCTTTGCCAGTTCATCTTCCGCAAGCGTCGCCAGGCTACGGCTCCAGCTTTCCGCCTGTGTAAGATCGATTTCCTGCAGCCATTCCAGCGCGGCGCTGAGGCCGATAACGCCGGCGACGTTGGGCGTCCCGGCTTCAAGCCGCCAGGGGGCGGGCTGGGTTTTAAAGCCATCGAATGAGACTTCAGTAATCATTTTGCCGCCGCCGAGCCATGGCGACATCTCCGCCAGCAGCTCGCTTTTGCCATACAGCGCGCCAATACCCGTTGAGCCATACAGCTTGTGGGCGGAGAAGGCATAAAAATCGATATCCAGCGCCTGCACGTCGGCCGGAAAGTGCACCGCGCCCTGCGCGCCATCAACCATCACTATCATTCCCGCCTGATGGGCGAAATCAATAGCAAGTCGCAGATCGGGGCAGCCGCCGGTGACGTTAGACATCTGGCCAATCGCCAGCACCCGGCTGCGCGGAGAGATAAGCGAAGGGAGTTGCGCGATATCCGGCAGACGATCGGCGCCCAGCGGCAGCTTGACCACCCGCGCGCCGGTTTGTTCGGCAACCATCAGCCACGGCACCAGGTTGGCGTGGTGTTCGGCTTCGCTGACGATTATTTCATCGCCAGGATGCAGGCGCGGGCGCACGTAACTCTGCGCGACCATATTGATGGCTTCTGTGGTGCCGCGGGTCCAGACGATATCTTTGCCGGAAGGGGCGTTAAGCCAGCTGGCGACGCGTTCGCGCGCTGCCTCGTAGCGCTCGGTAAGACGCTGGGCGGCGGCAAACTGGCTGCGGTGGACGTTGCCGGCGCTCAGGCGATAAAACTGGTCGCTGGCATCGATCACGGCCAGCGGTTTTAGCGCCGTCGCCGCGCTATCCAGGTAGACGCCGGCATCCGCCAGGGCTGGAAACTGGGCGCGGAAATGGGCGGGATTGAATGCGTTCATGGAATTCCTCATATCGATATCACGATCGTCGCGCAAATTCCCCATTAGGGCAAGGCTGGTGATAGCGAGGAGGCGGGGAGAACGGTGATTTTTCGGCAAAAAAAAGCACCGCGCATTGCGGTGCTACATTAAATCACTATGGACAGACAGGGTAAATGTACAGGAAGTGAAAAGGTAGCCTTGCTACCATGGTCTGCAAACCCAGACCAATTGCAAACACAACAACACAACATCACAACCGTAAGCCAAAAGCTTGTTGGAACACGCATTCCAAAAAAAGCTTTTCGTTCCGGCTCAGGAAGTGCCGCCACTATAGGTATTTGCTGGTAGAACCTCAACGGACAATTTATAATGGCTCAGATAAAAAAAACTAATAGGTTAACTGTTGTTTCCTATTTGTTAAAACTCGTTAACATCTCAGTCAGAATAACCATGTCGAAGCGATTACCACCTCTGAATGCATTACGTGTTTTTGATGCAGCCGCACGTCATCTGAGCTTCACTCGCGCAGCCGATGAGCTTTTTGTGACGCAGGCCGCAGTAAGTCACCAAATCAAGTCACTAGAGGACTTTCTGGGCCTGAAGCTGTTTCGTCGACGCAATCGCTCGCTGCTGTTAACGGAAGAGGGGCAAAGCTATTTTCAGGATATTAAAGAGATTTTTTCGCAGCTCACCGAAGCGACGCGTAAACTGCAGGCGCGCAGCGCGAAAGGGGCGTTAACTGTTAGTTTATTGCCCAGTTTCGCCATTCAGTGGCTGGTGCCGCGACTCTCAAGCTTTAACTCAGCTTATCCGGGGATCGACGTGCGGATCCAGGCGGTGGACCGTCAGGAAGACAAACTGGCCGACGACGTCGACGTGGCGATTTTCTATGGCCGCGGCAACTGGCCGGGGCTGCGTGTTGAAAAACTGTACGCCGAATATTTACTACCGGTTTGTTCGCCGTTGTTGTTAACCGGTGACAAAGCGTTGAAAACGCCTGCCGATCTGGCGCAACATACGCTGTTACATGATGCCTCTCGCCGCGACTGGCAAACTTATACCCGGCAACTGGGTCTAAATCATATCAATGTGCAACAGGGACCGATATTCAGCCACAGCGCGATGGTGCTGCAGGCGGCAATCCATGGACAAGGCGTCGCACTGGCCAATAACGTTATGGCTCAGTCCGAAATTGAAGCAGGCCGTTTGGTCTGCCCGTTTAATGATGTTCTGGTCAGTAAGAACGCGTTTTACCTTGTTTGTCATGACAGTCAGGCTGAACTGGGTAAAATAGCCGCTTTCCGCCAGTGGATTTTAGCGAAGGCGGCGAGCGAACAAGAAAAATTCCGCTTTCGTTACGAACAATAACGGCCTGATGACCAGGCGTTAACTGACTTTGTAGGGTATCAACATGACCAGCCGTTTTATGCTGATTTTTGCCGCCATCAGCGGCTTTATCTTTGTGGCTCTGGGCGCCTTTGGCGCACACGTATTAAGTAAATCGCTGGGTGCGGCCGAAATGGCCTGGATCCACACTGGCCTTGAGTATCAGGCGTTTCATACGCTGGCGATTTTAGGCCTGTCTGTCGCCATGCAGCGGCGGATAAGTATCTGGTTTTACTGGAGCAGCGTGTTTTTGGCGCTGGGAACCGTGTTGTTCAGCGGCAGCTTATATTGCCTGGCGCTGTCGCATTTACGCCTGTGGGCGTTCGTTACCCCGGTAGGCGGCGTCTGCTTCCTTGCCGGTTGGGTATTAATGTTAATTGGTGCAATTCGTCTGAAACGTAAGGGCGTTGTTCATGAATAAGGTTGTCCTCTATTGTCGCCCCGGGTTTGAGAAAGAGTGCGCAGCAGAAATTACCGATAAGGCAGCCCGCCTTGAGGTATTTGGTTTTGCCCGGGTCAAAGACGACTCCGGATATGTGATTTTTGAGTGCTATCAGCAGGGCGATGGCGAGAAGCTGGTGCGCGATCTACCGTTTAGCTCGCTGATTTTCGCGCGTCAGATGTTCGTTGTTGGCGAACTGCTGCGCGACCTGCCGCCGGAAGACCGCATCACGCCGATCGTCGGCATGCTGCAGGGCGTGGTGGAAAAGGGCGGCGATCTGCGCGTTGAGGTCGCGGATACCAACGAAAGCAAAGAGCTGATGAAGTTCTGCCGCAAGTTCACGGTGCCGCTGCGCGCGGCGCTGCGTGAAGCCGGCGTGCTGACCAACTATGAAACGCCAAAGCGTCCGGTGGTGCACGTGTTCTTTATCGCCCCCGGCTGCTGTTACACCGGCTACTCCTTTAGCAATAACAACTCGCCGTTTTATATGGGGATCCCGCGCCTGAAGTTCCCTTCCGATGCGCCGAGCCGTTCGACGCTGAAGCTGGAAGAGGCATTTCACGTCTTCATTCCGGCGGATGAGTGGGACGAGCGTCTGGCGAATGGCATGTACGCGGTGGATCTCGGCGCCTGCCCGGGCGGCTGGACCTATCAACTGGTGAAGCGCAACATGTGGGTCTCTTCAGTCGATAACGGCCCGATGGCGCAGAGCCTGATGGATACCGGACAGGTGACCTGGCTGCGTGAAGATGGCTTCCGCTATCGTCCGAACCGCAACAACATCTCGTGGATGGTGTGCGACATGGTTGAGAAACCGGCGAAGGTGGCGGCGTTAATGGCGCAGTGGCTGGTGAACGGCTGGTGCCGCGAGACCATTTTTAACCTTAAGCTGCCGATGAAAAAGCGCTATGAAGAGGTGTCGCAAAACCTGGCCTATATTCAGGCGCAGCTTGATGAGCACGGTATTAACGCGCAGATTCAGGCCCGTCAGCTGTATCACGACCGTGAAGAAGTGACCGTACACGTGCGTCGCCTGTGGGCGGCGGTCGGCGGCCGCCGCGACGAGCGCTAATCAGCGCTCAGCAGCCCCGGCCACGCATTAGCGCGGCCGGGGATCACGCGGATGGCAAACGCAGCTGCTGTAGGTTGCCATCGAGCTGTAAATCCGTTTGCAGGCGGGCGATTTCCCGGCAGGTAAACGCCATCTCTTTATGCTCTTCAAGCTTCTTACGCCACTTCTCCGGCACTTCGGCAAGCCGCGCGTAGATGCCTTCTAAATCCTGATAATCCGTTAACAGCTGCGCCGCGCTTTTCGGCCCAATCCCGGCAACGCCCGGGACTTTCGAGCTGCTAATTCCCGCCAGGCCCCAGTAGTCCGGGAGCTGTTCCGGCGTCACGCCGAATTCATTGGCGATAAACGGCGCATCCAGCCAGCGTTTCTGGAAATAGTCGCGGATGCGAATGGTCGGCGACAGCAGCTGACAGTAGCCTTTATCGGTCGAGACAATAGTCGCCTGATGCCCGGCCTGGGCAACTTTAACGGCGAGCGTGGCCGCCAGGTCGTCCGCTTCGCTGCCGGGCAGCGCCCAGCAGCGGATACCGCGCTGTTCGAAAGCCGCCCGCAGCGCCGGCATTTCCGCTTCCAGCGTTTCCGGCATCGGCGCGCGCCCGGCTTTATAGTCCGGCAGCCGCTGGTGGCGCCAGCCGTGGGTGCGGTCTTCATCGTCGAACACCGCCACGGCGTGCGTCGGCTGGCTGTGGACGATAAGCTGTTCGAGGGCGTGCAGGCAGGTATCCGCGCAGGGGGAACCCTGCACCGCATGAATACGGCGGATCAGATTGAGCGCGTCGACAATTAACAGATGAACAGCCACAAGATATCTCCCTTTGTTCTCAGGCTATAAGGGTAACATCGGTGGCAATACGAGGCTATTGGTAGCGCGAAGTTCGGGAAGCAGGCTCGCAGAATGAGCCAGGGCTGGAGGAGAGTTGGCCCGACATGCCGAAGCGTGCCGGGCCAGAGGCGTTAATCGCAGGCGACGATTTTCATCGCCAGGCCGCCGCGAGAGGTTTCGCGGTACTTGGCGTTCATATCTTTGCCCGTTTCATACATGGTCTCGATAACCTTATCGAGGCACACGCGCGGTTCGCTGGTACGGCGCAGGGCCATGCGCGCGGCGTTAACCGCTTTGACCGCCGCGATGGCGTTACGCTCGATGCACGGTACCTGCACCTGGCCGGCAACCGGGTCGCAGGTCAGGCCGAGGTTATGTTCCATACCGATTTCCGCGGCGATGCACACCTGGGCCGGGCTAGCGCCCAGCAGCTCCGCCAGACCGGCCGCGGCCATCGAGCAGGCCACGCCGACTTCGCCCTGGCAACCGACTTCGGCGCCGGAGATAGAGGCGTTCATCTTATACAGCGAACCAATGGCGCTGGCGACCAGCATATAGCGGGCCAGAGAGTTAGCGTTCACCTTGCGGATAAACTTGTCGTAGTAGGCCAGTACCGCAGGAACGATACCGCACGCGCCGTTAGTTGGCGCGGTCACCACGCGGCCGCCGGCGGCGTTCTCTTCGTTCACCGCCAGCGCGAACATGTTGATCCAGTCCACTACCGCCATCGGGTCGCTGTTGGTATTGTCCTGGCTTACCAGCATGCGGCGCAGCGCGGCGGCGCGGCGCGGAACGCGCAGTTTGCCCGGCAGCACGCCTTCAGTGGTAATGCCGCGCTCGATACCGGCGCTCATCACTTCCCACACCGCGGCGAAGTGCTGTTCCAGCTCTTCTTTGCTGTGCAGCGCCAGCTCGTTTTGCATCATCAGACCGGAGAGCGACAGGCCGGTTTCATTGCAGTGTTTCTGCAGGTCGGCGGCGTTTTTGTACGGATAAGGCACAGCAACCGGCGCCTCGGTGGTCAGGCCGAAGTGCTCTTCATCGACGATAAAGCCGCCGCCGATGGAGTAGTAGGTCTGGCTGTAGAGCACCTTGTCGCCGCCCAGCGCGGTAATGCGCATGCCGTTCTCATGCAGAGAAAGGTTGTCGGCATGGAAATTCATGCACTGGTCGACAGGGAACTCGACTTCGTGCTGACCGTTCGCCAGCAGCAGGCGGCCGTGGGTGTTAACGTCCTGAATAAAGCCCGGGATCGCGTCGATGTCGACGGTATCCGGCAGATTGCCGGCCAGTCCCATGATAATGGCGATATCGGTATGGTGGCCTTTACCGGTCAGAGACAGGGAGCCGTAAACGTCGACGACGACTTTGCTGACGTCGGCCAGCAGGCCGCGCGCAATCAGGTCGTCAGTAAATTGTTTGCCCGCTTTCATCGGTCCAACGGTATGGGAGCTGGATGGGCCAATGCCGATTTTGAAAATATCGAATACGCTGATCATGATGTATTCCAGTACTGTCGGAAAGCGCGCCGCCGTTAAGCGGCGCGAGGGGAGGTCTTAAGAGAATTAGCTGAACAGAGAGTAGAAAATCGCGGAGATGGCAATCAGGCCCATAATCACAACGAAGACGTTGCTGATGTGGCCGCTGTATTTGCGCATGGCCGGAACTTTCTGGATAGCGTACATCGGCATCAGGAACAGAATCATCGCGATAATCGGACCGCCCAGGGTCTCAATCATGCCGAGGATGCTCGGGTTCAGTGTGGCCACAATCCAGGTGGTGACCAGCATAAACAGCGCGGTCAGCTTGTTCAGTTTGTTGATTTCGATGGTCTTGCCTTTGCCGCGCAGAGACTTAATCACCATGCCGTTGAAACCTTCACGAGCGCCCAGATAGTGGCCGAGGAAGGATTTGGTGATAGCGATCATCGCGATGATCGGCGCCATCCAGGCGATAACCGGTGCGTTAAAGTGGTTCGCCAGGTAAGACAGAATCGAGATGTTCTGCTCTTTCGCCGCCGCCAGGTCCGCCGGAGACAGGCTCAGTACGCAGCTGAAGACGAAGAACATAACGGTCAGCACCATCATGATGTGAGCGCGCGCCAGGATGCTGGAGCATTTCTTCTCTGCGCCTTCGCCGTACTCTTCACGCTTCGCTACCGCGAAGGAGGAGATGATCGGCGAGTGGTTAAAGGAGAAGACCATTACCGGGATCGCCAGCCACAGGGTCATCAGCAGACCGTTACCGGTTGTTGACGCGCTGCTCAGCGACAGGGTTTCCAGCGCCGCGCCGTTCCATTGCGGGATCAGGTACAGCGCCAGAACCATCAGCGCGATAACGAACGGGAATACCAGGACACTCATTGCCTTAACGATCATCTGCTCGCCGAAACGCACGATGGTCATCATGCCGACAATCAGAATCAGGGACAGAATGGCGCGCGGCGGCGGCGTCATGTGCAGCTGGTGCGCCATGAAGCTTTCGACGGTGTTGGTGATCGCCACGCTATAAACCAGCAGGATCGGGTAGATTGCGAAGAAGTAGAGCAGCGTAATCAGTTTACCTGCGCCTACGCCAAAGTGTTCTTCAACGACTTCGGTAATGTCTTCGCCCGGATTTTTACCGGACAGCACGAAGCGGGTCATACCGCGATGTGCGAAGAAGGTCATCGGGAAGGCCAGAATCGCCATGATAATTAGTGGGATCATACCGCCGACGCCGGCGTTGATTGGCAGGAACAAAACGCCCGCGCCGATCGCCGTGCCGTACAGGCCCAGCATCCACATGGTATCCGTTTTGCGCCATCCGCTGCGGGATTCACCCGAAACGATAGTGCTGGTTTGTGTGGTTTCCATCTGTATCTCCTGGAGGAATCAACAAAATCTAGTAAATAAAAACGATTAAATAATATGAAATTCGTTGCTTTACGGTTTTTTAGAAATTTTCTCCGTAACAATTGGGCGGCAAGATACATTTATATGGAAAATACATCAGTGATCGGGATCCCAAATGCAATAATCCACTTTAAATCTGAACGTTTTTAGCCCAACAGTCTGTTTATGGTGATCAGCCAGATAAATGTGGCGCGAAGGCTATCATTTGCAGCACATGAGATAAAAGCTCTGTTACCAAATAACGAGGTTTTTGCTGCAAAAAAGTGATGTAAACGACGTTTTTTCGCCAGAATGTTATTTTTATGGTGAATTTTATTGCTCTTTTTGGAAACGCAAACGTTTGGCTATGTGGAAACTCTACGAATCATTAATTAGAAAAATTAATTAACTGGAAATTGAGGACGGGGGTGTCCGGGCAGGGTATCGACCGCCGCCCGGGAGAGGTATCACGTTATCAGGAGCAGATTTCGTAGCACGGAATGTAGGCGCTGCCGCCCGGAAGCTTCATGCGGTGCTGGGCAACGAAGCCCTGCAGCAGATCGTCCATGCGGCGCATCATTTCCGGATCGCCATGCAGCTTGTAAGGGCCATATTTCTCGATGGCCTGAATACCGACTTCTTTCACGTTGCCGGCGACAATCCCGGAGAAGGCGCGACGCAGGTCGGCGGCCAGCACTTCCACCGGTTGGTCCGGATAAAGTTTGAGATTGGCCATATTGTCGTGCGTCGGATCGAACGGCATCTGCAGGTCCGGCGAAATACGAATCGACCAGTTGAAGCTGTAGGCGTCGTCGGTTTCGCGGCGGCTCTCTTTGACCAATGGCATCGCTTTTTTCATCTGGCGCGCCACTTCCGCGGCATCGTCAATAATAATGCGATAGTGGCGGCGAGCCGATTCGCCGAGGGTATGAACGATGAACTCGTCCAGCACGCGGAAGTAGTCGGCGCTCTCTTTCGGCCCGGTGAGGATAAGCGGCAGCACCTGCGCCTTGTTATCCGGATGCATCAGGATGCCCAGCAGATAAAGCAGCTCTTCCGCAGTACCCACGCCGCCGGGGAAGATGATAATACCGTGGGCGATGCGCACGAACGCTTCGAGACGCTTTTCGATGTCCGGCATGATGATCAGTTCGTTGACCAGCGGGTTTGGCGGCTCAGCGGCGATAATGGAGGGTTCGGTCATGCCGATAAAGCGGCTGTCTTTATAGCGCTGCTGGGCGTGGCCGACGGCGGCGCCTTTCATTGGCGCTTCCATGGCGCCTGGCCCGCAGCCGGTGCAGATGTTCAGTTCGCGCAGGCCAAGCTGGGTACCGACGCGGCGCGCGTACAGGTATTCATTTTCATTAATAGAGTGGCCGCCCCAGCAGACAATCATATTCGGCGCTTCGCCGACGTGCAGCGCGCGGGCGTTGCGCAGAATCGAGAACACCAGGTTGGTGATATGAATTGAGCTTTCGAGATCGAGATTCGGGAAGCGGACGGTGTTGTGGATCTGCCCGTAGACGAACAAGATATCGCGCAGCACGGCAAACAGGTTGGCCTGCAGGGAACGGATAATACGGCCATCGACGAAAGCGTCTTCCGGCGGGTTGATCAGTTCCAGCTTCACGCCGCGTTCGCGGCGCAGCACGTTAATATCGAAGTTTTCAAAACGAGACAGTAGCTCCTTGCTGTTATCGGTCAGGCTCCCCGAGTTGAGCACAGCAAGCGAGCAGTTGCGAAAGAGTTGATACAGGTCACTACTGGCGGTGCGTTTAAGCATATCCACTTCCAGCTGTGACAGCATATCCATTGAACCAAGCGGGCTAACGTGTGTAATCAAGTGAACTCCTTACAGGACGATTATCGTCTTCCTGTGATTACAATAGCCCTGGCCGTAGTATTTCCACAACCTTGCGTACGCGTTAACGCACGCAAAGTGTGAAAAATTTCGCTTATTGCCGCGCCAGACGGCCGGTTGCCGGCACGAATTCACCGTTGCTGCGCCACGGATTGATATCCAGGCCGCCGCGGCGGGTGTAGCGAGCGTACACGGAAATCGATTCCGGGCGGCAGAAACGCAGCACATCATTAAAGATGCGTTCGACGCACTGTTCGTGGAATTCATTGTGGTGGCGGAACGACACCAGATAGCGCAGCAGTTTTTCGCGATCGATTTTCGGCCCGCGATATTGAATCTGTACCGAGCCCCAGTCCGGCTGGTGGGTGATCAGACAATTCGATTTCAACAGATGGCTGACCAGCGTCTCTTCGACGACTTTGCCGCTGGCCGCGTCCTGCAGGTAGTCGGCGCTGAACTGATAGTTATCAATCTCGATATCTTGATCGTCGATGCAGGTGCCATGCAGATGGGCGACCGGTTGCCCTTCCAGCTCATCGAGTCGGTACAGCGAAACCTTGACCTCGCCCTGGGCGCAGGCGCTAAGATCGCGGGTCAGCGTGGCCTGAACTTCCTGCCAGTCGGCGAAGCGGGTCTGGTTGAAGCTGTTCAGGTACAGTTTGAAGCTTTTCGATTCCACCAGATTGATGGTGGTATCGCTCAGTTCCACGTAGCCGACGGCGACCTGCGGCAGGCCTTTGGCGTTCAGCCACGACAGTTCGTACAGCGTCCAGATATCGGCGCCGTGGAACGGCAGATTATCGGCATGCAGGCCGAGCGGATCGCGGTTCAGGCTGCGGGGCACGCCCTGCAGCAACGAAGCGTCATAGGTATCGCAGTAATCCGTTGATTTACCGAGCGTCAGGCCGGCCAGCGCCTGATGATTATCGTAAGAAGACATGTTTCACCATAGTAAAGCGGGTACACTATATGCCAAGTGTATCCTGTCTAACGTGAAGAGAGAAACCGGTGGATCATCAGACCATAGAAGCGCTGCAATCATTTACCCAACGTTACTGCGATGCGTGGCAGCAGCGTTATGCCAGCCTGCCGCGTAGCGAAGACCTTTATGGCATCCCATCTCCCTGTATTAGCGCCAGTGAAGACGATGCCGTTTTCTGGCAGCCGCAGCCGTTTACGTTAGAACACCATCTCGATGGGGTTGAACGGGCGCTGGAGATTGTGGTACAACAGCCGATTCATAGTTATTATACCACTCAGTTCGCTGGCGATATGCACGCCCGCTTCGCGGAACAGAACCTCACTCTGCTGCAGGCATGGAGCCCGGATGATTTCCAGCGAGTACAGGAAAACCTCATTGGTCACCTGGTGGTACAAAAACGTCTGAAGCTATCGCCGACGCTGTTTATCGCCACGCTGGATAGCGAACTGGAGGTTATTTCGGTCTGCAACCTGAGCGGCGAAGTGATTAAAGAGACGCTCGGTACCCGAAAAAGAGAGACCCTTTCTCACTCGCTTGCGAGTTTCCTGAATCAGCTTGAGCCCCTTCTGTAATCCATTTCCCCAAGTTGTTTGTGAGAGATCTCTTACAAGACCTGTAAGAGATCGTCATCATTTTCAGCAATTTTTTACGCAGTGATTACATATAACTCATTGTTATTTAATGATTTGATGATTGTGTGCGCTTTTAGTTTGGCCACTAATCTTAAGAGATTGTCGTAGTAAGTCTTGTAAGAAGAGGCGGAATCAGTGATCCTATGTACGTCGACAGGAAGTCGCGGATGAAGAGAACATCAGGATGATGGCTCTTCTACAGGACCCGCCAGGATGGCGTTGCAAGGACAGGCTTCAGGATGAAGCAAGGATAACGCAGGAAAGCGTAAAGGACACCTCCAGGATGGAGAACGAGAGCCGCTCAGGATGAACGGTGGATCAGGAAGATCTGGACACACTTAGGGATAAGTTATTTCACATCGGGGTGGTGTGAAAGCAGGATGCGCTAGTTTATGGATGAACTTGGTCAGGAGACCTCAGGAAAAGTTTTCAAGGACGAGCAGGGAGCACCAATGTAGCTGGAATGCTGCAAAACGAACCGGGAGCACTGTTTATACAGTGCTCCCTTTTTTTATTTCTCTCGCGGATTTGCTATCCTGCGCCCGGTTTACAATTCATCGAGGTTTCCCCATGACCCTTCACGCTAGCGTGCGCGATCGTCTGCACGCCATTGAAGCGCTGCTGCGCGAAACAAACCACTGGCAGGAACAGTCCCCGGATAGCCGCGCTTTCGCCAGCGAGCAGCCGTTTTGCCTGGACACGCTCGAGCCGCTGGAATGGCTACAGTGGGTGCTGATCCCACGTATGCATCAACTGATTGCCAGCGGTATGCCGCTGCCGCAGAACTTTGCCGTCGCGCCCTATTACGAGATGGCGCTGGATAAAGCCCATCCGGCGCGCGAAGCTATCGTGGCCGAGTTGCTGCTGCTGGATGCATTATTCGCGGATGAAGACGCCTGATGCTGGAGATCATTTACCAGGATAAGTGGCTGGTGGCGGTGAACAAACCATCCGGCTGGCTGGTGCACCGCAGCTGGCTGGATCGCGACGAGAAAGTGGTAGTGATGCAGACTGTGCGCGATCAAATCGGCCAGCACGTCTTCACCGCTCATCGCCTGGACCGGCCGACTTCCGGCGTGCTGTTGATGGGGTTGTCGAGCGAGGCGGGCAGGCTGCTGGCGCAGCAGTTTGAACAACACCAGATGCAAAAACGCTATCACGCCATCGTTCGCGGCTGGTTGACTGAAGAGGCGGTACTGGATTATCCGCTTGTAGAAGAGCTGGATAAAATCGCCGATAAATTCGCTCGTGAAGATAAAGGCCCGCAGCTGGCGGTGACCCACTATCGCGGGCTGGCGACGGTAGAAATGCCGGTCGCCACCGGCCGTTACCCGACCACCCGCTACGGGCTGGTGGAGCTGGAGCCGAAAACCGGGCGTAAGCATCAGCTGCGTCGCCATTTGGCCCATCTGCGCCATCCGATCCTCGGCGACAGCAAACATGGCGATCTACGGCAAAACCGCAGCGCCGCTGAATATTTCGGCTGTAATCGCCTGATGCTGCATGCCAGTCAGCTGTCATTAACGCATCCGTTTACCGGCGAGCCGCTGACGATTCGCGCGGGTCTGGATGATGTCTGGATGCGCGCGCTGTCGCAGTTTGGCTGGCGCGGGCTTCTCCCGTTAAATGAAAGGGTTGAGTTTGCCGACGACAGCGGTCAGGATGAGAGTATCGCGGATAATCCAGGGAGATAATCACATGGCAGAAGTCGGAATTTTTGTCGGCACGATGTACGGAAACTCGCTGTTGGTCGCCGAAGAGGCGGAAGCCATTCTGAGCGGGCTGGGGCATAAAGCGACGGTCTTTGAGGACCCGGAAGTAAAAGACTGGGAATCCTATACCGGCAAATACGTGCTGGTCGTGACCTCGACCACCGGGCAGGGCGATCTGCCGGACAGCATCGTTCCGCTGTATGAAGGCATTAAAGATATGTATCAACCGCATCTGCGCTACGGCATTATCGCGCTTGGCGATAGTACCTACGCCAACTTCTGCGGCGGCGGTAAAACCTTTGATGCATTGCTGCAGGAGCAGGGCGCGCGTCGTATTGGCGAGATGCTCACCATTGACGCCAGCGAAGACCCGGAACCGGAAAGCGTTTCCAACCCTTGGGTAGAAGCGTGGGCTAAACTGCTCGACTAATCCTATTAAGAACGCCCTCTCCCTACGTAGAGGGCGCGCTTAAGCTGCCAGTGGCCGGATAAACGGTCAGGGTTATCTTAACGTTATCCATCGCGCCCGGCTTCGGGCATCTGCCTGATAACCACTTTATCGATATGGCTTTTTTCTTTGCGTTTCCCCGGCGTCAAGAGAGCCGATTCACACTCTGAAGGTAATGTCGTCCATCGACCCATCAGCGGGCGGCGGTTTTCCATTTCCGTGAACTACTCCCCACAACCTTAGGCATACGCCATAAACTAACGCAGTATCACCCGCTAAAGCTGTGTATATGCACGGTGAGCCCGCCGACGCCTCTTTTTATACTTTTCCTGCCAGTGACAAAAGCAGTACGCCAGATATAACGAAAAAAACACTAACACGTCATTCTGATTACCCTACAGGTTGTGCTGTTCAGAATGAACGTAGCTAAACGCTATGATTCAGGAGTACAACGATGAGTTCATTAAGTCAGGCTGCGAGCGCCGCTGAAAAGCGCACCAATGCTCGCTATTGGATAGTGGTGATGCTGTTTATCGTCACATCCTTTAACTATGGCGACCGCGCGACGCTGTCGATCGCCGGTTCTGAAATGGCCAAGGATATCGGCCTCGATCCTGTTGGCATGGGTTACGTTTTCTCCGCGTTTTCATGGGCCTATGTGATCGGACAGATCCCAGGCGGCTGGCTGCTTGACCGCTTTGGTTCTAAACGCGTCTATTTCTGGTCCATCTTTATCTGGTCCGTGTTTACCCTGCTGCAGGGCTTCGTGGATATCTTTAGCGGCTTTGGCATTATCATCGCGCTGTTTACCCTGCGCTTCCTCGTCGGCCTTGCCGAATCGCCCTCGTTCCCGGGTAATAGCCGCATTGTGGCCGCCTGGTTCCCGGCGCAGGAGAGAGGGACGGCGGTATCGATTTTTAACTCCGCGCAGTATTTTGCCACCGTTATTTTCGCGCCGATTATGGGTTGGTTGACCCATGAAGTGGGTTGGTCGCACGTATTCTTCTTTATGGGCGGATTGGGTATTGTCATCAGCTTCGTGTGGCTGAAAGTGATCCACGATCCCAATAACCACCCAGGCGTTAACCAGAAAGAGCTGGACTACATCGCCGAAGGCGGCGCGTTGATCAACATGGATCAGAAGAGCAGTGCGCAGAAGGTGCCCTTTAGCGTAAAAATGGGCCAAATCAAGCAGTTGATCGGCTCGCGAATGATGGTCGGGATCTATATCGGCCAGTACTGCATCAACGCGTTAACCTACTTCTTTATCACCTGGTTCCCGGTTTATCTGGTGCAGGCGCGCGGCATGTCGATCCTCAAAGCGGGCTTTGTCGCCTCGATTCCGGCGGTGTGTGGCTTTGTCGGCGGCGTGTTGGGCGGGATTATTTCCGACTGGTTGATGCGCCGTACCGGCTCGCTGAATATCGCGCGTAAAACGCCGATCGTACTGGGTATGCTGTTGTCCATGACCATGCTGATGTGTAACTACGTCAACGCGGAATGGATGATCATCGGCTTTATGGCGATGGCCTTCTTCGGCAAAGGCATTGGCGCGCTGGGCTGGGCGGTAATGGCGGACACCGCGCCGAAAGAGATCAGCGGCCTGTCCGGCGGTCTGTTCAACATGTTCGGCAATATTTCCGGCATCGTCACCCCTATCGCTATCGGCTATATCGTCGGCACCACCGGCTCTTTCAACGGCGCGCTGATTTACGTCGGTATCCACGCTCTGGTGGCGGTATTCAGCTACCTGGTGCTGGTTGGCGATATCAAACGTATCGAACTTAAACCGATTGCGGGGCGTTAATCATGAATACCCAATCCAGCCCAATCGTTACCGAAATGAAGGTGATTCCGGTCGCCGGGCACGACAGCATGCTGATGAACATCGGCGGCGCGCATAATGCCTGGTTTACCCGCAATATTGTGGTGTTAACCGACAACGCCGGCCATACCGGCGTCGGCGAAGCGCCCGGCGGCGAAGTCATCTACCAGACGTTGGTCGATGCCATACCCCAGGTGGTTGGGCAGGAAGTCGCTCGCCTCAACCGCGTGGTGCAGCAGGTACATAAAGGCAATCAGGCGGCGGATTTCGACACCTTCGGCAAAGGGGCATGGACCTTCGAATTGAAAGTCAATGCGGTAGCGGCGCTGGAAGCCGCGCTGCTCGACCTGCTTGGCAAGGTGTTGAATGTCCCGGTGTGCGAACTATTGGGGCCGGGCAAACAGCGTGATGCGGTGACCGTGCTGGGCTACCTGTTCTATATCGGCGACCGCGAAAAAACCGATTTGGACTATCTTGCGCGGACGCCGGGCGACCACGAATGGTACCGTCTTCGTCACCAGCAGGCGCTGAATAGCGACGCGGTAGTGCGACTGGCGGAGGCGGCGCAGGATCGCTACGGTTTTAAAGACTTTAAGCTAAAAGGCGGCGTATTACCTGGCGAGCAGGAAATCGACACCGCCCGCGCGCTGAAAAAACGCTTCCCTGACGCCCGCATTACCGTTGACCCGAACGGCGCCTGGCTGCTGGATGAAGCGATTACGCTGTGCAAAGGGCTGCAGGATGTCCTGACCTATGCCGAAGATCCGTGCGGCGCTGAACAGGGCTTTTCCGGTCGGGAAGTGATGGCCGAGTTCCGCCGCGCCACCGGGGTGCCGGTGGCGACTAACATGATAGCCACCAACTGGCGCGAAATGGGGCATGCGGTCATGCTCAACGCCGTCGATATTCCGCTGGCGGACCCGCACTTCTGGACGCTCTCCGGCGCGGTTCGGGTGGCGCAGTTGTGCGATGACTGGGGGCTGACCTGGGGCTGTCATTCGAACAACCACTTTGATATTTCTCTGGCGATGTTTACCCACGTCGGCGCCGCGGCGCCGGGCAATCCGACCGCTATAGATACCCATTGGATTTGGCAGGAGGGCGATGCGCGCCTGACGCAAAATCCGCTGCAGATTATCAACGGCAAAATCGCCGTGCCAGACGCGCCGGGACTCGGCGTGGAGCTGGACTGGGAACAGGTGCATAAAGCTCATGAGGCCTATAAGGCGCTGCCAGGCGGCGCGCGTAACGATGCGGGCCCGATGCAGTATCTGATTCCCGGTTGGACATTCGACCGTAAACGCCCCGTTTTCGGCCGTCATTAATTAAAAAGGATTACGCTATGACTACATCATCTTCAACGCCAATTGTGACCGCTATGCAGGTTATCCCGGTCGCCGGGCATGACAGCATGCTGATGAACCTGAGCGGCGCGCACGCGCCGTACTTCACCCGTAATATCGTTATCATCAAAGATAACTCCGGGCACACGGGCGTTGGCGAAATCCCCGGCGGCGAAAAGATCCGCCAGACCCTGGAAGACGCCGCGCCGTTGGTGGTGGGTAAAACGCTGGGCGAGTACAAAAATGTGCTGAGCGCCGTGCGTAACCAGTTTGCCGACCGCGATGCCGGCGGCCGCGGCCTGCAAACCTTCGATCTGCGCACTACCATTCACGTGGTGACCGGGATTGAAGCGGCGCTGCTGGATCTGCTGGGCCAGCATCTGGGCGTGAACGTTGCTTCTCTGCTTGGCGACGGTCAGCAGCGGAGCGAAGTCGAAATGCTGGGCTACCTGTTCTTTGTCGGTAACCGCCACGCGACGCCGCTGGCTTATCAAAGCCAGCCGGATGAACAGTGCGACTGGTATCGTATTCGTCATGAAGAGGCGATGACGCCGGAGGCTGTGGTTCGTCTGGCGGAAGCCGCTTACGAAAAATATGGCTTCAATGACTTTAAACTGAAGGGCGGGGTGTTGGCCGGTTTTGAAGAAGCCGAAGCGATTAGCGCGCTGGCGAAGCGTTTCCCTGATGCGCGCGTGACCCTCGACCCGAACGGCGCCTGGCTGCTGGATGAAGCCATCCAGATAGGTAAACAGCTGAAAGGCGTGCTGGCCTATGCGGAAGATCCTTGCGGCGCTGAACAAGGTTTCTCCGGCCGCGAAGTGATGGCTGAATTCCGTCGGGCGACCGGGCTGCCGACCGCGACCAACATGATCGCCACCGACTGGCGGCAGATGGGCCATACGCTGTCGCTACAATCGGTGGATATTCCGCTGGCGGACCCGCACTTCTGGACCATGCAAGGGTCGGTACGCGTGGCGCAGATGTGTTATGAATTCGGCCTGACCTGGGGTTCGCACTCTAATAATCACTTCGACGTGTCGCTGGCGATGTTTACCCATGTTGCCGCGGCGGCGCCGGGTAAAATTACCGCTATCGATACCCACTGGATCTGGCAGGAGGGCAACCAGCGTCTGACCAAACAGCCGTTTGAAATCAAAGGCGGTATGGTGCAGGTGCCGGCGACGCCGGGTCTGGGCGTTGAGCTGGATATGGACCGCGTGATGCAGGCTAATGAGCTATATAAGAAACATGGCCTGGGCGCGCGTGATGACGCCATGGCGATGCAATATTTAATCCCGAACTGGACCTTTGATAACAAACGTCCTTGCATGGTTCGCTAAGATAACGCCGACCCTGTAAGGGTCGGCAACTGCCGGTCGCCGGGGTTATTCATATTAAGGACACTTATGAAGATAGTGATCGCGCCGGATTCTTACAAAGAGAGCCTGAGTGCGCTGGACGTCGCCACCGCGATAGAAACGGGGTTCCGCGAAATTTATCCCCATGCGGAGTACGTTAAAGTCCCGGTTGCCGACGGCGGCGAGGGTACCGTTGAGGCGATGGTGGCCGCGACCCAAGGGCATATCGTACAAGTCAGTGTTACCGGGCCGCTTGGCGAACCGGTCAACGCCTTTTACGGCCTCTCCGGCGATATGCGCTGCGCCTATATCGAAATGGCGGCAGCCAGCGGACTGGAAAGCGTGCCGCCCACGCGACGTAATCCGCTACTGACCACCTCCTGGGGAACCGGCGAGCTGATTCGTCACGCGTTGGATGCAGGGGTTTCGCAGATTATTATTGGCATCGGCGGCAGCGCGACCAATGACGGCGGCGCCGGTATGGCACAGGCGTTGGGAGCGAAACTGCTGAGCGCCGGCCAACAGCAAATTGCGCCGGGCGGCGGCGCGCTGGAGACGCTGGCGCGGATCGATCTTAGCGAACTGGATCCAAGATTGGCGGATTGCCGGATTGATGTCGCCTGCGACGTTACCAATCCGTTAACCGGCCCGCAGGGCGCAAGCGCGGTGTTTGGCCCGCAAAAAGGGGCGACGGCGGCGATGATTGAGCGTCTTGACCGCGGCCTGCAACACTTTGCGCAGATTATCGACCGCGATTTGGATATTGACGTGCTGAGCCTGGAAGGGGGAGGGGCGGCGGGTGGTATGGGGGCGGCGTTGTATGCGTTTTGCGGCGCCAACCTACGTCCGGGAATTGAGATTGTGACCGATGCGCTGGGGTTGGCGGATTTAGTGGCTGATGCCGATTTAGTAATTACCGGCGAAGGTCGCATCGACAGCCAGACCATTCACGGCAAGGTACCGGTGGGGGTGGCGAAGGTTGCGAAACGCTTCAACGTGCCGGTGATTGGGATTGCCGGCAGCCTGACCGCCGATGTTGGCGTCGTGCATCAGCATGGCCTCGATGCCGTCTTTAGCGTGCTCTATTCCGTCTGTACCCTGGACGAGGCGCTGGCGAACGCCGCCGCCAACGTGCGGATGACGGCACGTAACGTGGCCGCGGTATTAGATATGGGCGGTAAGCGGTAACCTGGCCGGCGCAGTGGTATTGGTAGCCCGGATAAGGTGCGTAGCGCCTTATCCGGGAACCCTCCCCGGTGGCGCTTACGCTTACCGGGGCTACCAACCGAGTACCGGACCGTAACACCGCGACCCGGGCCCTCTCCCCGGTGGCGCTTACGCTTACCGGGGCTACCAACCGAGTACCGGATCTTAACACCGCGATCCGGGCCCTCTACCCGGCGGCGCTTATGCTTACCGAGGCTACCAACCGAATACCGGATCGTAGCCCGGATAAGGCGCGCAGCGCCGCTATCCGGGGTTTACACTCCCATCCTGCACGCTTCGCGGGCGACGTTATCCATCTCGTCTAACAGTTCCAGCAGTTCCGGCTCCAGCTCTTCCGGCGCGGTACCTGCGCGCAACTGGCTTTCAAGGGTATGGCACAGTTTTTTCAGCCGCGGTACGCCGCTATAGCTGCAGCTGCCGTGCAGTTTATGAATTAAATCCAGCAACCCTTCCGGCGTTTCGCCAACCAGCTGTTCTTCAACTTTATTGCGCACCTCCGGCATAAAGGCGAGCAGCATTTGCAGCATCTCCCGCGCGAGGTCTGGTTTCATGGCAGCCTGACGCAGAGCCAGCTGCCAGTTGAGCGTGACGTTATGATCGATAACCGGCTCCACCGGTTCGGCTAATTGCGGCGCGGCGACGTGCATGCCGGGCTGATAGCGCAACAGCAGGGTGCTAAGCTTATCTTCTTCAATCGGCTTCGCCAGATAATCGTTCATCCCGGCGGCCAGCAGTTTCTCGCGCTGCCCCTCAAGGGCGTGGGCGGTCACCGCGATCACCGGGGTCTGCTGCTGATGCGGGAGATGGCGGATCAATTCACAGGCGCGAATGCCGTCCATATCCGGCATTTGAATATCCATCAGAATGAGATCCAACTGCGACTGTTTGGCCTGCTCTACGGCATCCTGGCCGCTATCGCACAGAATGACATGCTGCACCAGATCGTCCAGCAGCGCGCCAATAAGCTTGAGGTTAGCCGGGTTATCATCTACCGCCATTACCGTCATCGCCAGTTTATCGCTATCGATATAGGGCTGTGGCACCGGCGGCTGCGCGCGGCAAGAGGCCATCAGCACCGGGAAAAGCCGCGTGGAGGTCAATGGTTTAAGCAGGCAGGCGGTAACACCGTTTCTTTTCAGCTCTTCGGCGCTAACCTGCGCGTGGCAAGGCAGCCCCAGCACCAGGGTATCGGATAGCGAGCAGGCTCGGACCAGTTTTTCCCGTTGGTTGCTGAGATCGCGCATCGACACCGGAATACCGGCCAGTAAAATATCGTAGTGCGCATCCGGCAGCGCTGACAGCGTCGGGCTGTAGACCACTTCCAGCGGTGTGGTTGCCAGCAGTTCCATCGTGCTTTGCGCAGCGGTGGTATTGGCTTCAATGTAGGCCAGCTTCTTGCCCGCCAGGCAATGGGTATCGAAACCGTCGGTAATGGCGTTCGGATTCAGGTCAAGGCTGATATGGAACCAGAAAGTGGAACCGCGGTTCGGCTGACTATGGAATGAGATATCGCCGCCCATCTCTTTGACCAGCCGCTGAGTGATAACCAGCCCCAGGCCGGTGCCGCCGTGGCGGCGTGAGATACTGGCATCGGCCTGACGGAAGGCCTGGAACAACCGCGACTGATCGCGCTCCGGAATGCCGATGCCGGTATCATGAATCTGTACTTCGATTTGTACTCGCGAATTGCTCATCGCCCGCTGTTCAACCAGCACATCAATGTTGCCGTGTTCGGTGAATTTAATCGCGTTACCCACCAGATTGGTGATCACCTGCTGCAGGCGCAGCGGATCGCCAATCACATTATCCGGGACATCGCTTTTAATGTTGAGGGTGAGCTCAAGGCCTTTATCGTGCGCCGAATGTGCCAGCAAGGTCACCACTTCATCCAGGGTATTACGCAGCAGGAAAGGAATGCTTTCCAGAATCAGCTTGCCCGCTTCGAGCTTGGAGAAATCCAGCACATCATTGATGATGGCCAGCAGATTATTCGCCGAACGTTCGATGGTGGTCAGGTGGTCGCGCTGGGTAGCGTTGAGATCGGTTTTCAAGGTCAGGCGGGTAAAGCCAATCACGCCGTTAAGCGGAGTTCGTAGCTCGTGCGACATATTGGCAAGGAACTCGGACTTGATGCGCGCGGCCTCCTGGGCGCGCTTTTTCGCCAGATCCAGCTCGACGTTCTGAATCTCCATCTGCTCCAGCGTTTCGCGCAGATCCGAGGTCGCCTGATCGACATTGTGCTGCATCTCCTCGTGGTAGGCCGCCAGCGACATCGCCATCGAGTTAATGCCGTTTTTCAGCATATCCAACTCGCCGAGCATAAAACCTTCAACGCGGCTATCCAACTGGCCGCGGCGGATGCGGTCAACGGTGTTGACCATATTACGAATCGGTCCGGTCACGTCGCGCATCAGGCGCCAGCCGAAAATCAGCGCAATGCCGATACAAAACAGCATCATGACGCTTGAGATAAATATCTCTTTGTACTGCTGCAGGCGCACAGATTTAAGGTCGAGCTCCAGCGCCACATAGCCGAGCATATTGTCCGGCATTTTAGCATCGCTTTCCGGCGACTCATCGGGCAGATAGCTTTCTGACACAATAGGCGTGCGCAGCACCATGATGTCGCCGTGGCGGGTGACGCTCAGTCGGCGAGGGAAGGGCGCGCCGCGCGGGAGCTGTATTTCCCGCGGATCGAGCTGGAAGTTAGAGGTAACGAACAGCCGGTTTTTAGCATCATAAATAGAAATAGCCCGCACGATATCGGAATGGCGGCGGTGAAGTACGCTGATAAGTTGGCCGATCGCCTCGCGATTTTGCAAATTCATGCCGTACTCACTGGATACCGCCAGCGGTTCGATAATACTGGCGCCGGCATCTTCCAACTGCCGCTGCAGGTCGTTATAGCGGTGGGCAACGAAGAAAATACTGAGCAGCAAACCAATCAAAACGGTCGGCGCCAGAATAAGAATCATCATGCGAGCACGTAGGCTGTAGTTGGTCATGCGGTTCCATTATGGGAGAATATACATATCAACCTTCAGACGGCTTCTGCATTGGTAGCCCGAATGATTTCATGTATAGAGTCAGTATATTTTTGAGATAATCCTCTACGATGGCGCAATTCTACTCTGCAAAACGGCGTGTGACGACGCGCCAGATCATAACCGTGACGGTAAATGACCTTGATCCCTTTGGCCAGGGCGTAGCCCGTCATCAGGGTAAGGCGCTGTTTGTCCCCGGCCTGTTGCCGCAAGAGCAGGCGGAAGTCGTGCTGGTAGAGGATAAAAAACAGTATGCCCGCGCTCAGGTTAAACGCCGCCTCAACGACAGTCCACAGCGCGTTGCGCCGCGCTGCCCGCATTTCGGCGTCTGCGGCGGATGTCAGCAGCAACATGCGAGCATTGAACTACAGCAGCAAAGCAAGCGCGCCGCGCTCTCCCGCCTGATGAAACGTGACGTTGACGACATTATAGCCGCTGAACCCTGGGGCTACCGGCGTCGGGCGCGTTTGAGCTTGAATTATCAGCCAAAGACCCAACAACTGCAGATGGGTTTTCGCAAGGCCAACTCCAGCGAAATCATCGATGTGGTGCAGTGCCCCGTTTTGGTGCCCCAACTTGAGGCGTTGTTACCCGCGGTGCGCGAGTGTTTAACCAGCCTACAATCACAACGTCAACTTGGCCACGTTGAACTGGTGCAGGCGGACAATGGCCCGTTGATGGTTTTACGCCATACCGCCGCGCTGACGGCGGCGGATAAAGAAAAACTGGAACGTTTTTCGCAAACTCACGGTCTATCCCTGTACCTCGCGCCGCAAAGCGAGATACTTGAACATATTCGCGGCGATGAACCATGGTACACGTCAGACGGACTACGCTTAGTGTTCAGTCCGCGCGATTTTATCCAGGTCAACGATGGCGTAAACCAGAAAATGGTGCGTACGGCGCTGGCCTGGTTAGATATTCAGCCGCAGGACCGCGTTCTGGATCTGTTTTGCGGTATGGGCAATTTCACCCTGCCGCTGGCCAAAGCGGCGGCGAGCGTGGTGGGCGTCGAAGGCGTACCCGCGCTGGTGGCAAAGGGGCGGGAAAATGCCGCCCTCAATGAATTGCAGAACGTGACTTTCTTTCATGAAAACCTGGAAGAAGATGTTACCCGGCAGGCCTGGGCGAAGCATGGCTTTGATAAAATTCTACTCGACCCGGCAAGAGCCGGGGCGCCGGGCGTGATGGCGCATATTATCAAGCTGGCACCGCGGCGGATGGTCTATGTTTCATGTAACCCGGCGACGCTGGCGCGCGATAGCGAAGCGTTGCTTCAGGCGGGATATCGCATTCAACGTCTGGCGATGCTGGACATGTTCCCGCACACCGGGCACCTGGAATCGATAGTATTGTTTGAGCGCGAGCTTACATAAAATTGTTCAGCCCGCATCGAGGCGACAGTGAAGATGCCTGATGGCGGTGTGGACTGAAGGATGAAGTATGACGGGTATAAAATACGGCTTGCTGACTTCGGTAGGCTGAGTCCCTTAAGGAGAGGACAATGGTTGCGGTAAGAAGTGCACATCTTAATAAAGCTGGTGAGTTTGACCCGAAGAAATGGATCGCGAGTCTGGGGATTTCCAGCCAGCAGTCGTGTGAGCGCTTAGCCGAGACCTGGGATTATTGTCGCGTAACAACGCAGGGACACCCGCAGGCGGATCTCCTGCTTTGGCGCGGCGTGGAGATGGTAGAAATTCTCTCCATGCTCAATATGGATATCGATACCTTGCGGGCCGCTTTACTGTTTCCGCTGGCGGACGGCAACGTCGTCAGCGAAGAGGTCCTGCAAGAGAGCGTCGGCAAATCCGTCGTAACCCTAATTCACGGCGTGCGTGATATGGCGGCGATTCGCCAGCTTAAAGCCACGCACACCGACACCGTCTCCTCAGAACAGGTCGACAATATTCGCCGCATGCTGCTGGCGATGGTCGATGATTTCCGCTGCGTGGTTATCAAGCTTGCGGAACGTATCGCTCACCTGCGCGAGGTAAAAGATGAACCCGAAGATGAGCGCGTACTGGCAGCAAAAGAGTGTACCAACATCTATGCGCCGTTGGCGAACCGCTTAGGCATCGGTCAACTGAAGTGGGAACTGGAAGACTACTGCTTCCGTTACCTGCATCCAGCCGAATATAAGCGTATTGCTAAGTTGCTGCACGAACGCCGTATCGACCGCGAACATTACATCGATGAGTTCGTCGGTCACCTGCGTTCAGAAATGAAAAATGAAGGCGTGAAGGCTGAGGTATACGGGCGTCCGAAGCATATCTATAGCATCTGGCGCAAAATGCAGAAGAAGCATCTCGCTTTTGATGAGCTGTTTGACGTGCGCGCGGTACGTATCGTCGCTGAACGTTTGCAGGATTGCTACGCGGCGCTGGGGATCGTGCATACCCACTATCGTCATCTGCCTGACGAATTTGATGATTACGTCGCCAACCCGAAACCGAACGGCTACCAGTCTATTCACACCGTGGTGCTTGGGCCGGGCGGGAAAACGGTTGAGATCCAAATTCGCACCAAACAGATGCATGAAGACGCCGAGCTCGGCGTGGCGGCGCACTGGAAGTATAAAGAGGGTGCCAGCGCCGGGGCGAGCGGCGGTCGCGGCCATGAAGACCGTATCGCCTGGCTGCGTAAGCTGATCGCCTGGCAGGAAGAGATGGCCGATTCCGGCGAAATGCTCGACGAAGTGCGCAGCCAGGTCTTCGACGACCGGGTCTACGTGTTTACCCCGAAGGGCGACGTGGTTGATCTGCCGGCGGGCTCAACTCCGCTCGACTTTGCCTACCATATCCATAGCGATGTCGGGCACCGCTGCATCGGCGCCAAAATTGGCGGGCGCATTGTGCCGTACACCTATCAGCTGCAGATGGGCGATCAGATTGAGATAATCACCCAGAAGCAGCCGAACCCAAGCCGCGACTGGCTGAACCCGAACCTTGGCTACGTGACCACCAGCCGTGGACGCTCCAAAATTCATGCCTGGTTCCGTAAACAGGATCGCGATAAAAACATTCTCGCCGGGCGGCAGATCCTTGACGATGAGCTCGAGCATCTGGGCATCAGCCTGAAGGATGCCGAGAAACATCTGCTGCCGCGCTACAACTTTAATGAACTGGATGAACTGCTGGCGGCTATCGGCGGCGGCGATATTCGCCTTAACCAGATGGTCAACTTCCTGCAGGCGCAGTTCAACAAACCGAGCGCCGCCGAGCAGGATGCCGCCGCGCTGAAGCAACTGCAGCAAAAAACCTACACCCCGCAGAACCGCAGCAAAGACAATGGCCGGGTGGTGGTTGAGGGCGTCGGCAATCTGATGCATCACATTGCCCGCTGCTGCCAGCCGATCCCCGGCGACGAAATCGTCGGCTTTATCACCCAGGGGCGCGGGATTTCAGTACACCGCGCCGACTGCGATCAGCTGGCTGAGCTGCAGTCTCACGCGCCGGAACGCATCGTTGATGCGGTATGGGGTGAGAGCTATTCGGCGGGATATTCGCTGGTGGTGCGCGTGGTCGCCAACGACCGCAGCGGCCTGCTGCGCGACATTACCACTATTCTTGCCAACGAGAAGGTGAACGTGCTGGGGGTGGCCAGCCGCAGCGATACCAAACAGCAGCTGGCGACCATCGATATGACCATTGAAATCTACAACCTGCAGGTGTTGGGCCGGGTGCTCGGCAAGCTGAACCAGGTGCCGGATGTGATCGACGCGCGTCGTCTGCACGGCGGTTAATTCGTCTGTAGGCCGGATAAGGCATAAATGCCTTATCCGGCCTACTATTTTTAAATTTCCAGGATTGTTACATGACTCAAATTGACCGCCTGCTCGGTATTATGCGTCGCCTGCGCGACCCGGAAAACGGCTGCCCGTGGGATAAAGAACAGACCTTTGCCACTATCGCCCCTTACACCCTTGAAGAGACCTATGAAGTGCTGGACGCCATTGCGCGCGAAGATTTTGACGATCTGCGCGGCGAGCTTGGCGATCTGCTGTTCCAGGTGGTGTTCTATGCGCAGATGGCGCAGGAAGAAGGGCGTTTTGATTTCAACGATATCTGCGCCGCCATCAGCGACAAACTGGAACGTCGTCATCCGCATATCTTTGGCGATGCTTCGGCCGGGAACAGTGCGGAAGTGCTGGCGCGCTGGGAGCAGATTAAGAGCGCGGAACGAGCGGAAAAGGCGCAACACTCGGCGCTGGATGATATTCCGCATAGCCTGCCGGCGCTGATGCGCGCGCATAAAATTCAGCGTCGCTGCTCGGCGGTGGGCTTTGACTGGACCTCGCTTGGCCCGGTGCTCGATAAAGTGCATGAAGAGATAGATGAAGTCATGCATGAAGCGCAGCAGGCGGTGGTTGATGAAGCTAAACTTGAGGAAGAAGTGGGCGATTTGCTGTTCGCCACGGTGAATTTGTCCCGTCATTTAGGGGTTAAAGCCGAGGTCGCATTGCAGAAAGCGAACCTCAAATTTGAGCGCCGCTTCCGCGAAGTTGAGCGTATTGTCGCCGCCAGAGGTCTGGAAATGACCGGCGTTGACCTCGAAACCATGGAAGAAGTGTGGCAGGAAGTAAAACGCCAGGAAACTGATCTCTAACGGGTTTTCGTGATCAAGCGCTATTTGTGTGATTTTATAAATAACAAGCGCTTGATTTACGTCAAAAACATTTCGCCAAAAGCGGCTATTTTCTCATTCCGTTATGTTGTTGAAACACCATGTAGCCTGCCTCTTCGAGTTGTTCGAGTCGCAACGCAGGTGCGGCTGGTAGAAAGAAGAGGAGGGGAGAATGAAAGTTTGTGGCGTCACGCATGTTCGGGTATACTACTTTCCCGTCCTGGTTATTCCATCGTTTTACCCTAACTTCTCAGGTTCAGCATGACAACGAACTATATTTTTGTGACCGGCGGGGTCGTATCCTCTCTGGGTAAAGGCATTGCCGCAGCTTCCCTGGCAGCCATTCTTGAAGCCCGTGGGCTCAATGTAACTATCATGAAACTGGATCCGTACATCAACGTCGATCCGGGCACCATGAGCCCAATCCAGCACGGGGAAGTGTTCGTTACTGAAGACGGCGCTGAAACCGATCTGGACCTGGGTCACTACGAGCGTTTCATCCGCACCAAGATGACTCGCCGCAACAACTTCACCACCGGTCGAATCTACTCCGACGTTCTGCGTAAAGAGCGCCGTGGCGACTATCTGGGCGCAACCGTACAGGTTATCCCGCACATCACCAACGCCATCAAAGAGCGCGTACTGGCTGGCGGCGAAGGCCATGACGTGGTACTGGTTGAAATCGGCGGTACCGTAGGCGATATCGAATCCCTGCCGTTCCTCGAAGCTATTCGCCAGATGGCGGTAGAAATCGGCCGTGAGCATACTCTGTTCATGCACTTGACCCTGGTGCCATACATGGCGGCGGCGGGTGAAGTCAAAACTAAACCGACTCAGCACTCTGTTAAAGAGCTGCTCTCCATCGGTATCCAGCCAGATATCCTGATTTGCCGCTCCGATCGCGCGGTTCCGGCCAACGAACGTGCAAAAATTGCATTGTTCTGTAACGTCCCGGAAAAGGCTGTGATTTCTCTGAAAGACGTCGATTCCATTTATAAAATTCCAGGCCTGTTGAAATCTCAGGGGCTGGACGATTATATTTGTAAACGATTCAGCTTAACTTGTCCGGAAGCAAACCTGGCCGAATGGGAACAGGTAATCTATGAAGAAGCTAACCCGGCAGGCGAAGTCACCATTGGTATGGTTGGTAAGTACATTGAACTGCCGGATGCCTACAAATCGGTGATTGAAGCGCTGAAACACGGTGGTCTGAAAAACCGCGTGACCGTCAACATCAAGCTTATCGATTCGCAGGATGTTGAAACGCGCGGCGTCGAAATCCTCAAAGATTTAGACGCGATCCTCATCCCGGGCGGCTTCGGCTACCGCGGCGTTGAAGGCAAGATCGCCACCGCGCGCTATGCGCGTGAGAACAATATTCCATATCTGGGTATCTGCCTGGGTATGCAGGTTGCGCTGATTGAGTTCGCGCGCAACGTAGCGGGCATGGAAAACGCCAACTCTACGGAATTTGTGCCAGACTGTAAGTACCCGGTGGTGGCGCTGATTACCGAATGGCGTGACGAAGAAGGCAACGTTGAAGTTCGTTCCGAGAAGAGCGACCTCGGCGGCACCATGCGCCTTGGCGCGCAGCAGTGCCAGCTGGGTGATGATTCTCTGGTCCGTCAGCTGTACGGCGAGCCGACTATCACCGAGCGCCATCGTCACCGCTACGAAGTCAACAACATGTTGTTGAAACCGATTGAAGCTGCCGGCCTGCGCGTTGCGGGCCGTTCCGGGGATGATCAGTTGGTCGAGATCATCGAAGTGCCGAACCATCCGTGGTTTGTGGCCTGCCAGTTCCACCCGGAATTTACTTCGACGCCGCGTGACGGCCACCCGCTGTTTGCAGGCTTTGTGAAAGCCGCGAGCGAGTACCAGAAGCGTCAGGCGAAGTAAAAAGAGTTAGAACGGCAATGCACCCAATTGGGTGCATTGTTTGTCTGGAGTTTTAGTTTAACTTGTACTGAGGAAAACCTAATGTCCAAAATCGTTAAAGTCATCGGTCGTGAAATCATCGACTCCCGTGGTAACCCGACTGTTGAAGCCGAAGTACACCTGGAAGGTGGTTTCGTCGGTATGGCAGCTGCTCCGTCAGGTGCTTCTACTGGTTCCCGCGAAGCGCTGGAACTGCGCGATGGCGACAAATCCCGTTTCCTGGGTAAAGGCGTAACCAAAGCTGTTGCTGCGGTAAACGGCCCGATCGCTCAGGCAGTCCTGGGTAAAGATGCTAAAGATCAAGCTGGCATCGATAAGATCATGATCGACCTGGACGGTACTGAAAACAAATCCAACTTCGGTGCGAACGCAATCCTGGCGGTATCCCTGGCGAACGCCAAAGCAGCAGCTGCTTCTAAAGGCCAGCCGCTGTTCGAACACATTGCTGAACTGAACGGCACTCCGGGCAAATACTCTATGCCGGTTCCGATGATGAACATCATCAACGGTGGTGAGCACGCTGACAACAATGTCGACATCCAGGAATTCATGATTCAGCCGGTTGGCGCGCCGACTCTGAAAGAAGCCGTACGCATGGGTTCTGAAGTGTTCCATCACCTGGCGAAAGTTCTGAAATCCAAAGGTATGAACACTGCAGTTGGTGACGAAGGCGGCTACGCGCCGAACCTGGGTTCCAACGCCGAAGCTCTGGCTGTTATCGCTGAAGCGGTTAAAGCAGCAGGCTACGAACTGGGCAAAGACATCACTCTGGCGATGGACTGCGCAGCTTCTGAATTCTACAAAGACGGTAAATACGTTCTGGCTGGCGAAGGCAACAAAGCATTCACCTCTGAAGAGTTCACCCACTTCCTGGAAGAGCTGACCAAACAGTACCCGATCGTCTCCATCGAAGATGGTCTGGACGAGTCTGACTGGGACGGTTTCGCATACCAGACCAAAGTACTGGGCGACAAAATCCAGCTGGTTGGTGACGATCTGTTCGTAACCAACACCAAGATCCTGAAAGAAGGCATCGAAAAAGGCATCGCTAACTCCATCCTGATCAAATTCAACCAGATCGGTTCTCTGACCGAAACTCTGGCTGCAATCAAGATGGCGAAAGACGCTGGCTACACCGCTGTCATCTCTCACCGTTCTGGCGAAACTGAAGACGCTACCATCGCTGACCTGGCTGTTGGTACCGCTGCAGGCCAGATCAAAACTGGTTCTATGAGCCGTTCTGACCGCGTTGCTAAATACAACCAGCTGATTCGTATCGAAGAAGCGCTGGGTGAAAAAGCGCCGTACAACGGTCGTAAAGAGATCAAAGGCCAGGCTTAATCCTGACTTTTTGTGAAATAAAAATGCCAGTCTGCGGACTGGCATTTTTTTTACCTGCTAATTGCACTTACTTGAAATCGACGGCCATCTGCTGCGGGATAGAGAGCCCGCGGGTGGTTTGTACGCAGCGGTCGATATAATCGGTGAAGCGCGGCGGTTTGGGCATGCCCAGGCTGAGCAGCTTATCATTGCTGAAGCGGACGTTAAGCGTCGCGAAGGCGCCATACAGGCGCATCGCTTTGAGCATCAGGCGCTCGTTGCACGGGCCAAAAATATCCTTCAACTCACGGCGCATTTTAACCAGCGTCTCGTAGCTGACCTGCGCGTATCGGTCGCCTACCGGAGCCTGCTCCAGCGCTGAGGCCATCGCGCGATCGATTTCCGCAAATTTCACGCTGTTTTCTTCTCCGGCGGAGATATGCACGACTTCACCACGCGCCAACGGGCGTTGTAATAACATCAGCAGCGCATCGGCGCAGTAGTCGACCGGGATCACGTCAACACGGTCTTCCAGGGAGCAGAGGAATTTTTGCAGCATCAGCCCCATGCTGAACACCCAAAAAATGCTGCTTGAGGGCTGGCAACCGTGATGAGTATGACCAACGACGATAGAAGGGCGGGCGATGGCTAACGGTAACGTCGGACATTGCTCCTGCATCAGGCGCTCAATCGTCGATTTGGAATGGGTATACTCCACCAGATGCTCGGCGTGCTCGCGGAATTCAGCGCTTTCTGCGACCAGTGAATCTGGCTCCGGGGTACAAGACATCGCGGTGCCGACGTGGAGAAAACGTTGTAGTCCAGCTACGCGGGACATCCGTTGGGCAAATTTGAACGTTCCTTCGACGTTCACTTTCCAGATGAGTGGATTATTACCAAATGAGGCGACGGCAGCGCTGTTGATCACGTGAGTGACCTGCTCCAGGCGCGGGTCGCTCAGGAACGTCTCCGGTGATGACAAATCGCCGAGCAGGATCTGCCGGGGGGTTAATGCGGCCAGCTTCTCCTCTGCAATATTGAATTTACGCAGGTTTTCCTTCACCCGGGCCAGAGCCGCTTCATCGTTATTGGCTCGCACCAGGAGCAGTAGATTAATCCCATTTTCATTATTGAGGATATTCTCTAATACCGCTCCACCCAGAAATCCGGTAACGCCTGTAATTAATAATGTATTCATGAATGCAGTCTCTCATGGTTGGTCGACTGGATTCTAGGCGCAGAAAATTAAACGGAGATTAAATAAAAACAGGCGGCAACAAGCGCTTTCTTAAGCTTATTTTAAGCTATGGAAATCAAGTGAATTGAATTTGACCCTGGGCGAAGATAAAAGATTCATTGTTTCATGTATCGGTTTGTACATCGTTGATTAATAATTTCTTTTTGTTGCTTTGGACAGCGATGGATAATGTCATTACGATCATCAAAGACATTCTTTGTTACATCTTTATCCGCGCGCAGATACATCTGAAGAAAGTAATAAATAATCCAATTCAATGACCAAGTGCGGCGCATGCTAAAATAATACTCAAAATATCGTAAATACATTTTGTGCTTATTTTATAGTTTGCTAGCTAATATAAAAAGATGGCTTACGAAAAGCTGACGATGGGGTCTGGTAATCGCAGCTGAGGACAAGACCTGAGCGCCTGAATCTGCGATAATACCTTTTTACCACCTGAACAGAGATGACTATGCAGTACCCGATTAACGAGATGTTCCAGACCTTGCAAGGCGAGGGTTACTTTACCGGCGTGCCTGCCATTTTTATTCGTTTGCAGGGATGCCCGGTTGGTTGCGCCTGGTGCGATACCAAACATACCTGGGATAAGCTGGCCGATCGGGAAGTGTCTCTATTTAGTATCCTCGCTAAAACCAAAGAGAGCGATAAGTGGGGCCCGGCGACCAGCGACGATCTGCTGGCGATCATTGGCCGTCAGGGATGGACCGCCCGTCACGTCGTGATTACCGGCGGCGAGCCCTGTATTCACGATCTCACGCCGTTGACCGATCTGCTTGAGCAACATGGTTTCAGCTGCCAGATTGAAACCAGCGGCACCCATGAAGTGCGCTGCAGCCACAACACCTGGGTCACGGTCTCGCCGAAAGTGAACATGCGCGGCGGCTATGATGTGCTTTCGCAGGCGCTGCAGCGCGCCGATGAAATCAAGCATCCGGTTGGCCGCGTGCGCGATATCGAAGCGCTGGATGAACTGCTGGAAACGCTGGCCGACGAAAAGCCGCGTATTATTGCCTTGCAGCCGATTAGCCAAAAAGAAGATGCCACGCGGTTGTGCATTGAGACCTGTATCGCCCGAAACTGGCGCTTATCCATGCAGACGCATAAATACCTGAACATCGCCTGATCACCTCTTTCATTGCCGGGTAGGTTGCTAACCGCCCGGCAGCTCTCTTCTTCATATATGAATTCATCTTTGCACTCGATTTCAGCGCCGGGGTTGAGATACGCCTTCATGACAGCAGTGCTATCATTGGCGCATTAATTCAGCCGCCTGAAGCGGGCGGCTGATACGTTGACTTAAGGAACGAGTTAACCATGCAGCCAATTGATCCATCCACTGCCTTCTCTATGGACTTCTTCTCGCTCAAGGGGAAAACCGCTATCGTTACCGGTGGTAATAGCGGCCTGGGGCAGGCTTTTGCCGTTGCTCTGGCGACCGCCGGCGCGAATCTGTTTGTTCCCGCTCTGCGCGAAGAACACACGCAAACCCGCAAACTTATCGAACAGCAGGGCGTTGAGCTGGAATTCATGCTGGCGGATATCACCGATGGCGGTATGCCGCAGCGGATTATCGCCGCCTGCTGCGAACGTTTCGGTACCGTTGATATTCTGGTGAACAATGCCGGTATTTGTCAGTTGAATAAGGTGCTGCGCTTTGGGCGAACAGACTGGGATCCGATGATCGAGACTAACCTGACCGCAGCGTTCGAGCTCAGCCACGAAGCCGCGAAAATTATGGTTCCGCGGCGAAGCGGTAAGATTATTAATATCTGTTCGGTGTTTTCTTATCTCGGCGGCAGCTGGTCGCCGGCCTATGCCGCCACCAAGCATGCGCTGGCTGGCTTAACCAAAGCCTACTGCGATGAGCTGGGCCCGCATAATATTCAGGTTAACGGCATCGCGCCTGGCTATTACGAAACTGCCATGACCGCTATCACCCGCAGTATCCCAAAAGAGAACCGACGCGTACTTGCGCATATACCCGCAGGCCGTTGGGGAGAAGCGCAGGATTTAATGGGCGCCGTTGTGTTCCTCGCCAGCCGGGCTTCGGATTACGTTAACGGTCATATTCTGGCGGTGGATGGCGGCTATCTGGTGCGTTGATTCCGACGGCGTGGGATGAAACAGAAAACCGCCATGGCAGCAGCCCAATGGCGGATAGACAGGGCATTACTCGCCGCGATAGACGCAGCCTGCGGTGCAGGTCTCTTTTACCATTACCGCGCTCAGCAGAGGAACCAGCGGTTTCATTTGATCCCAAATCCATTTGGCCAGCACTTCGCTGGTTGGGTTCTCCAGTCCTGGGATATCGTTCAGGTAATAGTGGTCTAAACGATCGTAGGTCGGTTTAAACGCGGCTTTCAGCTCGGCGAAATCCATGATCCACCCGGTATGGGGATCGACTTCACCGGTAATCTCCAGACGCACCATAAAAGAGTGACCATGCAGGCGACCGCATTTGTGGCCTTTCGGTACGTGCGGCAGGTGGTGGGCGGCTTCGAAGGTGAAATCTTTAAACAGCGTGGTGGACATCATTAACTCTCAACAGGACGAAAAAAACCGCCGTAGGGTACCGGAAAGTACATTTTTTAGCATTAACTAAAACGGCCCTGAACGCAAAATCGCCATTTTTGTGGTGTTTTGATGATTTAATTTATTGTTTTTCAATAGGTTAGCTAATCGTTTTTGTTGTTAATAACTATAACTAAAACAGGTTAGTCCATTTGGTTATTTGTTATTTCCATCCCTTCTTTAATTGTTAGTATGCCCGCCGTTAACCTTACAATCTCTTCTGTTTTTGTCGCGCTGACAGGGCGTGAATAACAGCTTTGCTTACTGGAACATAACGACGCATGACGACACAGGCCCCACCTTCCAATCTGCTGCCGCTAAACCCGGAGCAACTGGCGCGCCTACAGGCGGCCACGACTGACTTTACGCCAACCCAACTGGCTTGGGTATCCGGCTACTTCTGGGGCATGCTGAATCAGCAGCCCGGCGCCGTGGTAAGCGCGCCCGCTCAGGCGGTAGAAGCGCCGGCCATCACCCTGATTTCCGCTTCGCAGACCGGCAACGCGCGTCGGGTTGCCGAAGCGCTGCGCGACGATTTGCAGGCCGCGCAGCTGAACGTGAAACTGGTGAACGCTGGCGACTATAAATTCAAACAAATCGCCGGTGAAAAACTGCTGGTCGTGGTGACGTCGACCCAGGGTGAAGGTGAACCGCCGGAAGAAGCCGTCGCATTGCATAAATTCCTGTTTTCAAAGAAAGCGCCGAAGCTCGATGGCACCGCCTTCGCGGTGTTTGGCCTCGGCGATACCTCCTATGAGTTTTTCTGCCAGTCCGGCAAAGATTTCGATAGCAAACTGGCCGAACTGGGCGGCGAACGTCTGCTCGATCGCGTTGACGCCGACGTTGAATATCAAGCCGCGGCGGCGGAATGGCGCGCTCGCGTAGTGGATGTGCTGAAAGCGCGTGCGCCGACGGCAGCGCCTGCCCAGCTTGCGACCAGCGGCGCAGTGAATGAAATTCATACCAGTCCGTATACCAAAGAAGCGCCGCTGACGGCGACGCTTGCTGTGAATCAGAAAATAACCGGTCGCGACTCGGAAAAAGATGTCCGTCATATCGAGATCGATCTGGGTGATTCCGGCCTGCGTTATCAGCCGGGAGATGCGCTAGGCGTGTGGTATCAGAACGATCCGGCGCTGGTCAAAGAGCTGGTGGAGCTGCTGTGGCTTAAGGGTGATGAACCGGTCACGGTAGAAGGCAAAACGCTGCCGCTGGCGCAAGCGCTGGAGTGGCATTTTGAGCTGACGGTCAATACCGCCAATATTGTTGAGAACTATGCCACCCTGACCCGCAGTGAAACGCTGCTGCCGCTGGTCGGCGATAAAGCGCAGTTGCAGCACTATGCCGCGACGACGCCTATCGTCGATATGGTGCGCTTCTCGCCGGCACAGCTGGATGCCGAAGCTCTAATCGGTCTGCTGCGCCCGCTAACGCCGCGCCTCTACTCTATTGCGTCCTCACAGGCGGAAGCGGAAAACGAAGTCCACGTTACCGTTGGCGTCGTGCGTTATGACATCGAAGGCCGCGCTCGCGCCGGCGGTGCGTCCAGCTTCCTCGCCGACCGCGTGGAAGAAGATGGCGAAGTGCGCATCTTTATCGAACACAATGACAATTTCCGTCTGCCTGCTAACCCGCAAACCCCGGTTATCATGATTGGCCCAGGAACCGGGATTGCGCCGTTCCGCGCCTTTATGCAGCAGCGCGCGGCGGAAGGGGCGGAAGGGAAGAACTGGTTGTTCTTCGGCAATCCGCATTTCACGGAAGATTTCCTCTATCAGGTGGAATGGCAGAGCTACGTCAAAGAGGGCGTGCTGAGCCGAATCGACCTGGCCTGGTCCCGCGATCAACAACAAAAAATCTATGTACAGGACAAACTGCGCGAGCAGGGGGCTGAAGTGTGGCGTTGGATTAACGACGGCGCCCATATTTATGTCTGCGGCGATGCCAATCGTATGGCGAAAGACGTCGAGCAGGCGTTACTGGAAGTGATTGCCGAATACGGCGCGATGGACGCCGAAGCGGCGGACGAATTTTTAAGTGAGCTGCGCGTTGAGCGCCGTTATCAGCGAGATGTCTACTAATGAGCGAAAAACATCCTGGCCCGCTGGTGGTCGAAGGTAAACTCTCCGACGCCGAGCGTATGAAGATCGAGAGCAACTACCTGCGCGGCACCATCGCGGAAGATTTAAATGACGGCCTGACCGGCGGTTTTAAAGGCGACAACTTCCTGCTCATCCGCTTCCACGGTATGTACCAGCAGGACGACCGCGATATTCGCGCGGAACGCGCGGCGCAGAAACTGGAGCCGCGCCACGCGATGCTGCTGCGCTGCCGTCTGCCGGGCGGCGTTATCACCACCAAACAGTGGCAGGCGATTGATAAATTCGCCGCGGATAACACCATCTACGGTAGTATTCGTCTGACCAACCGTCAGACTTTCCAGTTCCACGGTATTCTGAAGAAGAACGTGAAGCCGGTGCATCAGATGCTGCACTCCGTTGGCCTGGACGCGCTGGCGACCGCCAACGACATGAACCGCAATGTGCTGTGCACCTCGAACCCGTTTGAGTCGCAGCTGCACGCCGAAGCCTACGAGTGGGCGAAGAAGATCTCTGAACATCTGCTGCCGCGTACCCGCGCCTATGCTGAGATCTGGTTGGATCAGGAAAAGGTTGCCACCACCGACGAGGAACCGATCCTCGGCCAGACCTATCTGCCGCGTAAATTCAAAACGACGGTGGTGATCCCGCCGCAGAACGATATCGATCTGCACGCCAATGATATGAACTTCGTGGCGATTGCGGAAAACGGCAAGCTTGTCGGCTTTAACCTGCTGGTGGGCGGCGGGTTGTCTATCGAGCACGGTAATAAGAAAACCTATGCGCGTACCGCCAGCGAGTTTGGCTATCTGCCGCTGGAGCATACCCTGGCAGTGGCGGAAGCGGTCGTGACCACCCAGCGCGACTGGGGTAATCGTACCGATCGTAAAAACGCGAAAACCAAATATACCCTTGAGCGCGTCGGCGTGGAGACCTTCAAGGCGGAAGTTGAGCGTCGTGCCGGGATCAAATTCGAACCGATTCGTCCGTACGAGTTTACCGGCCGCGGCGACCGCATCGGCTGGGTTAAGGGTATCGATAATAACTGGCACCTGACGCTGTTTATTGAGAACGGCCGTATTCTGGATTATCCGGGCCGCCCGCTAAAAACTGGCCTGCTGGAGATCGCGAAGATTCACAAAGGTGAATTCCGTATCACCGCCAACCAGAACCTGATCATCGCCAGCGTACCGGAAGATCAGAAAGCGCGGATCGAGAAACTGGCCCGCGATCATGGCCTGATGAATGCCGTCACGGCGCAGCGTGAGAACTCAATGGCCTGCGTGTCGTTCCCGACCTGTCCGTTAGCGATGGCCGAAGCCGAGCGTTTCTTGCCGTCGTTTATCGACAAGGTCGAAGAGGTGATGAGCAAGCACGGCGTTGGCGATGAGCATATCGTAACCCGCGTCACGGGTTGCCCGAACGGCTGCGGCCGCGCGATGTTGGCGGAAGTTGGCCTGGTGGGTAAAGCCCCTGGCCGCTATAACCTGCATATCGGCGGCAACCGCAGCGGGACGCGCATTCCACGAATGTATCGTGAAAATATCACCGAGCCGGAGATCCTTGCTTCGCTCGACGAGCTGGTAGGGCGCTGGGCGAAAGAGCGCGAAGCGGGTGAAGGCTTCGGCGACTTTACGGTGCGTGCGGGCATCATTCGCCCGGTGCTCGACCCGGCGCGTGATTTCTGGGAATAACCTGAATTGCCGGATAGCGGCATGAATGCTTTATCAGGCCTACCGTTCGCGTAGGCCTGATAAGCGAAGCGCCATCAGGCAAGGCACACAGTGAGGAACCTATGTCCAAACTCGATCTAAACGCGCTGAACGATCTGCCCAAAGTAGAACGCGTCATGGCGCTGGCGGAAGTTAACACTCAGCTGGAAAAACTCAGCGCCGAAGAACGCGTGGCGTGGGCGCTGGAAAACCTGCCCGGCGACTATGCGCTCTCTTCAAGCTTTGGTATTCAGGCGGCGGTCAGCCTGCATCTGGTGAACCAGCTGCGCCCGGACATTCCGGTGATCCTGACCGATACCGGCTATCTGTTCCCGGAAACCTATCAGTTTATTGATGAATTGACCGAGAAGCTCAACCTGAACCTTAAAGTCTACCGGGCGACGGAAAGCGCCGCCTGGCAGGAAGCGCGTTACGGCAAACTGTGGGAGCAGGGCGTTGAAGGCATTGAGAAGTACAATGAAATCAACAAAGTTGAGCCGATGAACCGGGCGCTGAAGGAGCTCAACACCCGCACCTGGTTTGCTGGCCTGCGCCGCGAGCAGTCCGGCAGCCGGGCGCATTTACCGGTGCTGGCTATCCAGCGCGGCGTCTTTAAGCTGCTGCCGATTATCGACTGGGATAACCGGACGGTTTATCAGTATCTGCAAAAGCACGGCCTGAAATACCACCCGCTATGGGAGCAGGGGTATTTGTCCGTTGGTGACACTCACACTACCCGTAAATGGGAACCCGGTATGGCGGAAGAAGAAACCCGATTCTTTGGTCTGAAAAGAGAGTGCGGATTGCACGAAGGTTAAGCTCATTCTAAGCGAGCCAGCATTGCGCAAATGCTGGCGTAACGCTTATCGGCCCAATCCTGTCTGCTTGTTGTAATAACTGGCTTCACCTTCCGGCGATACCAGGATCACCTGAGCTGCCGGGCGATGATGTTTTTTACGAAACTGTTCAAGTACTTCATCATCGGGCAGTGAAAACTCACCTGACTGCTTCCTCCACCAGGAAATGCGTACCGATAATCGGCTCATTTCCCAGCGAAAATCGCCTTCTGTGACGACTGGATGTAATTCCCCTGCTTCACCCAGCCAGGCCAGGTAAACATCCACGCTCTCTTCACCCAAGCGGGTAGAAAACTCTCTGTCTTTATCCCATAAAAAATCGCTGGCTTCGCGGTCGTAACCGAGATCGTGACGAAGCAGATTCTGTGCTGCAATCGAACGTTGGCTAAGCACTTTGCCAAAAGCAATATCAGAAAGTGTTTGTAGCCCTTCTGGCGCAGCTATTTTCTGTTCGTAGACGCCATCAACCAATGTCCTGGCATTTTCCGGCATACTGATCTCACCATACTGACGCAGCAGTGCCTGAGTGCGCCACAAGCATGCATGGTCGGAATAAACAAAGCCAGTTCCTTTTAGCTCCAGCCCCAGCCAACCGTCCTCTGCGTGCGCTTGCCATTTCGGGGCCAGTATATGCAATACTGGCGGTTGCCGACCATCGGGGAGTGAAGATTTGCGTTGTCCATGTGCATCGCGGATATGACGTTGCAGGCGACCAGCGCGCTGGATTAATAAATCAATAGGCGCTAAGTCGCTGATCATCCAGTCAAAATCCAGATCGAGGCTCTGCTCAACGACCTGTGTAGCGATCAAAACTTTACCCCGTCGTTCTGATACGGGGGCGTTGCTACCGAACCAATTGAGCGTCTTATCTTCAATGGCAATCCGATCGGCAAAGGCGAAGCGGCTGTGGAAGAGTAATAAATTCTGCTTTGGAATAATTCCTTCATGTAATAACTGCTGATAAATTTCCCGCGCATCATCAACCGTATTACGGATCCAACAAACGCACTGCCCGGCGGCGACAACTCGATGAATAATATCTAGTGCTTCCTGGCGCTGCTGTATCCAGTTAATGGTTACTGTACGCTGGACTTCGGGGCGCGTGGTTAGCGGTTGTTCCAACAAGCCGGTGGAAGAGAGATGGCTTAGCCACGGATAGCCCGCATCCTCGTTAGCTTCCGTTGCTGCAAAACCGGCTCCATCATTGAAGGCGTTGAGTAATTTTTCTCTTAAGTTGATGGGAAGAGTGGCGCTCAGAATAATGGCGCTACCGCCCTGGGCTGCATGAAATCGCAGTAACCCTTCCAGTAATTTCACCATATAGCCATCGTAGGCGTGAACTTCATCCAGTAGCAGAATTTTGCCGTGCATCCCCAACAGACGGAGAGACTGGTGGCGAAAAGGCATTACCGCCATTAAGAGCTGATCCAGAGTACCCACGCCAACTTCCGCCAGCAGCGCTTTTTTGCGCGAATCTGCAAACCAGGCATGGCACTCGCTGGCCGCATTGCCATCGTCACGAGCGTAATCTTCCACCGTACTCCCTGCTGGTTGCCAGATTGAGTGTCGGAAGGCGTCCGACATTTCTCGCCCACCGTGCGCCAGGATGAGTGATGGTCTGGAATCATCGGCAAATAGTGCGCGGTAGGCCGCAGCCAGACGCTTATACATGGCGTTTGCGGTTGCCATTGTCGGCAGTCCAACGTAGAGACCGTGGCCTTTATTAGCTGACATCAGGCGGTGAGTCAGGATCAACGCTGCTTCCGTTTTGCCTGCTCCGGTAACGTCTTCCATAATCACCAACTGTGGGCCTGACGCTGAAATATCCAGCGTGCTTGCTCGCTTTTGAAGTGGGGTCAGTTTGTGAATGAATGGAAACAGCGCTTGGTGATCCTGATAATGGCTATGCTGTGATAATGGTGGAATTTTTAAGATAGCCTTCTGGGCTTTTTCACAGGCATGGGGCCAATACTCTTCCAGAGGAAGGGCGCTGCTGAGCAATGGAAACTGTGTCTCATCTGAGCCCATCCAGTCAGCAAGGGTGGTAAGTCCGGCAAAAAACCAACTATTTTGCTTTAAACACTTTCTACCTGCTTTAGCCTTCCATTCCTGCGGGAGGGTAAAGGGGAATAACTGGCTTAATGTTTCCAGATAATGCGTTGCGGCAATAATATCTTCTTCAGCGAATGCCAGGGCGCTACTATTTTTTAACGTATCGGGAGGAATACCATGGTGCCCGGTGCTAATAAGCATCCAGACATTTAAGGTACTTTCAAATCTGGCGCGATTTTCAGGTTCAATGCCTGCGATAATTTCATTATGGCCTTCACTCCATGCTTCAAACAATTTACCCCACAGATAGAATCCTAAGGAATCATGTCGCTCAAATGCGGAAATTCCGCTAATAGGAGAAACCAAGGGAGAGTCAGGGAATTCGGCGTATTTTTGAAATCCCCTGGCGAACTTTCCGATATCGTGGCTGGCAAGGAACCAGATTATCCAGTGTTCGGCATCTACTCCCGTAATGCCACATTTTTGTAATATATCTTTTGAACCAAATATATTGTTTTTAATTATGTGATAGCCGCATGCGGCAACATCGAGGCAATGGTATGCCAGTAAATGATAAGGGGTGGGGATATCTTTGTTTGATTTATTGGTTTTCCCCCAATACCGGAGGTAGTCCAGATATTCTATCTGCGTCATCTTTTTCCTGTAGAGAGGAAGGTACAATCACGTCAATTTTAATGTGGGATAAGAGAGGTTGGCTAGGTTTTTTTGGATTTGGCTAAGGTTATCCCTGCTGACGCGGGGAACGTCGTGTGAGGCTACCATGTAGCCGGTTCATCCCCGTGCGACGGGGAACTCACAGGAAGAAGGATAGCACAAATTATAAAAGCAGTCTGTGGTGCAGTTATTGTATGAGGTACCATGTAGCCTTAGAAAGGCCCCAGTGTTTAGGTGGTTTCTGGATATAGAACGTCCAACACCGGGGCAGCTTCGACAACTGCATCTTACTATGGAATGGGCGTTCAAATCATCAGTGCCTGTAAAGGAAGCGATATATGATGGTTTCTTTAACGTTCAGTCATGAGGAAATGATGTTGATGTTTGCATTTCTCTTGGCCGGTTTGAGGCGTTTGTAATGCACTGGCCCTTTTGGGCCAGTTCTTCAGGAGACACTGGATGGATTTAATTACGGAAAAATGGCTTCCCGTCATATTCTCAAGTGGCGAAAAAACGAGGATCTCATTACTCGATCTTCTGGATAATCGTATTCAGGACCTCGCATATCCCCGGGCCGATTTTCAGGGGGCGGCATGGCAAATGCTAATTGGTATTTTACAGTGTACCGTCGCGCCGGAAGATAAAGAGGATTGGGGGGATATCTGGCAGGATGGTATCGATCCTGAAAACTGGATATCGGCGTTACAGACTTTATCTTCCGTTTTACAATTCGGCGAGCAAAAGCCTTCCTTCCTGCAAAGTTATGATCCCCTCGATAGTGATTATAGTTCTATATCCGGACTACTGGTTGACGCGCCTGGCGGTAATACCCTAAAGCTCAATAAAGATCATTTTGTAAAACGCGGTAAGGTAGAGCAAATCTGTCCCTACTGTGCGGTAATAGCGCTGTTTGCGATTCAAACCAACTCTCCAGCTGGTGGTGCGGGCTACCGGGTAGGAATGCGCGGCGGCGGTCCGCTGACTACGCTGGTGGTGCCGCAGGAAGAAGATAAATTCCCACTCTGGAAAAAACTCTGGCTCAATGTGTTGCCGCAGGAAGTTATGCCGGCAACTGAACAGTATCCGCTCATTTTTCCCTGGATTGCGCCGACCATCACGAGTGAACCAGGAAAATCTGGGGGTATTGTTACCCCTGAAAATGCTCACCCGTTGCAATCGTATTGGGGAATGCCTCGGCGTATTGAACTGGATTTCACTCATACTGTAGCGGGTATCTGCGATTTGTGTGGGGAGCATCACGAAGCATTGTTGCTGCAAATGCGCAGCAAAAACTATGGCGTCCAGTATGACAGCTGGCGGCATCCTTTCTCTCCATATCGGCAGGTGCTAAAAGATCCTTCCGCGCCCTGGCTGGCGTTAAAAGGGCAACCTGGTGGGCTCAGCTATAAAGACTGGTTGGGGCTTATGCTCAATCGCGAGGATAAGTTCAACAAAATGCAGCCCGCGAAGGTAGTTCGCACTGCTGGTCAGCGGAACAAAATGAGTTTGTGGTGCTTTGCATGGGATATGGATAACGCCAAAGCCCGCTGTTGGTATCAGCACCGTATCCCGTTAATTAGCGTTCCCTATGAAGAGCAATTTCTCGATGTGCTTAACAAAGTGCTGGTGCTGGCTTCAGAGGCGCTATCGCAGCTGAGGAATGCGCTAAAAAGCGCCAAATTTGATAGCCCAAAAGAAGCCAAAATGGATTTCAGTATGGTGGACATCGCCTTCTGGCAGGAAACCGAGCCTGCTTTCCGGACGCTACAGGAGGCTCTGGTTGTTGATCCGCTGCGTCGGAATCCGCTGACTGGGAGTGCTGTGCGCCAGTGGGAGCGAGAATTAATGCTCTATTTATTTCACGTTTTTGATCGTGATGCCCTGACCGATCCCGATAGCCCTAATGATGTTCTGCTGCGCCAACTGACGGCCAGACAGGACTTTGCCAGCAGCTATCTTAAACATAAAGCGCGCAAGGATGTGTTGGCGCTGGTCGAATAACAGAAGGAAGCCAAATATGCTGAATAGCAATACAGCGGCGTTATGCAGAATTCTCAATCCTGATGCACAGAAAGCGCTGCTTGACTGGTTTGCAACGTTGTCGGAGCGTTATGAGCGTAAGGACGATAAACGGATCAACGGTCGTGCCTGGCGGGCGGAGTTGAAAAGAATGGAGCCGCCTTATGGCGTGATGATGTGTGAGGGGTATGACGCTCTCCGTCAGGCATTGCTTAAACATATGCAACTACAACCTCTTGATGAGATGGCGCTAGCACTGTTTGTCAGCGTTGCTGTACATATTAAAAATCATAAGGAAAAAATCAGTTTTGCCGCACAACTGGGGGAAAAGCTTAACGGTTCTACGTCATGCGTTTCTGCTCTGCGTTTTGAACGTTTACAAAAAGCGTCCGACCCGGAAACGTTTTGCTCGTTGTTGATTCAGGCGGTGAAAATTCGCGGTACGGATGGTGTTAACGTCCTGTCACTGGCCGACGGCATTATCTTATGGATGGAAGAGTGGCAACGGCGCGAAAATCATCAGCCGGAATCCCGTAATCCCTTTGAACGAAATCGTACCCGTTGGGCGAACGAATACCTTTCCACATCGCGTGGCAAATAATCATTTTTAGAAGGATTTAACGATGACTACTTTTATTCAACTGCATTTATTAACCGCCTATGCGCCCGCTAACCTGAACCGTGATGAATCCGGCAGACCGAAAACGGCGTATATGGGTGGGGTAGAACGCCTTCGCGTATCATCGCAAAGCCTGAAGCGTGCCTGGCGCGTATCGGAAACGTTTGAAGGTGCGATGGATGGGTTTATGGGTAAGCGTACCCGTCGAATTGGCGTGGACTATGTTTACCGTCCAATGATTGCCGCTGGGGTTATTGGTAAAACAGCGAAAAGCGCAGCGGAGAAAATTGCTGCACAATTCGGCAAACTGAAAAATGACAAAAACGCCGCCGATGAAAAGAATCTCGAAATTGAGCAGATCGTTCATGTCAGTAATCATGAAATTAGTTTGATCAAGCATCTGGTTGACACGCTGATTGCCGATAAACGCGAACCGAATGATGAAGAAGTAAAATTATTGCGAAAAGAACAGCGTAGCGTGGATATGGCGCTGTTTGGCCGCATGCTGGCGTCATCGCCGGAATTCAACGTCGAGGCTGCTTGCCAGGTGTCCCACGCGCTGGGTGTCAGCGCTGTGACCGTTGAGTCAGATTTCTTCACCGCCGTTGACGACCTGAATAATAAAGAAGACGCTGGTTCTGGTCATATGGGTGAACAGGGTTTTGCCTCCGCGCTTTTCTATACTTATGTCTGTATCAGCCGCGATCTGCTGGTGGAAAATCTTAGTGGCAATGACGATCTGGCCAAACGCGCTATCGCCGCGCTTACCGAAACGGCATTAACGGTCTCTCCGACCGGGAAGCAAAACAGCTTCGCTTCTCGCGCCTACGCCATCTATGCGCTGGCGGAAATCGGCCAAAAACAACCGCGTTCTCTGGCGGCGGCGTTTTTCCAGCCAGTGCGCGATACCGATCAAATTCCTGCGGCAATTATACGTTTGAAAAAGCAGCGTGAGAGCTTCGATAGCGTATATGGGAATTGTGTTGACGATTATCGGGAACTGAACGTTCAGGAAGGTACTGGCTCCATGGCGGAATTACTGGCCTTTGTCAGTCAGTAAGGATGAATAATGAAGGAATATCTGGTTTTCCAGCTTTATGCGCCGCTGGCATCGTGGGGAGAAGAGGCTTCTGGTGAGATCCGCCACTCTGCGACAGTTCCTACACGATCCGCTTTGTTGGGGCTACTTGCCGCTGCACTGGGGATTCGTCGTGACGAAGAAGAACGGCTGAATAACTTTAATCAGCATTATCATCTGGCGGTACATGCACTGGCCTCACAAGATCGCTGGCTGCGGGATTATCATACGGTTAGCGCGCCGCGAGAAAATAAAAAGTATCGCTACTACACGCGTCGGGATGAACTTACCCTCGCGCCGGATGAAGTGGGTACGCTTATCTCGCAGCGGGAATATCGTTGCGACGGCTACTGGCATGTTGCATTAAGCACAACGCCCGATGCGCCGTATACGCTTACTACCCTGCGCGATGCGTTATTGACGCCACATTTCCCGCTTTATCTCGGGCGAAAATCCTGTCCTCTGGCGTTACCGTTGGCGCCCCGCTTAATGGCTGGCACCTTAAAAGAGGTATTTACCCAAGCCGTGGAAGACATCTCCGCCGTAGAATTAAGTGAGTTTACTTTGGATGAGGGCATCTGCTACTGGGATGACCCTGACGAGGCGAGTCTGGTTTGGCAGCAAAAACAGCATAGTAATAATCAACCTGTTAGCCGTCAGCGCTGGCAGTTTGGCGGCTATACACTGTTTCGCGGCTTGCTGCAAGGGAGGGCATAATGTATTTATCTCGTATCCAGCTTCGGTTCAATAATCTACGGCCGGAGATGTTGAAAAAGTGGGATTCAGCCCGTCCTTATGCTAGCCATCAGTGGCTATGGCAGCTCTTTCCGGAGCAGGAAACGCGCCAGTTTCTTTTTCGCGAAGAGCCGCACGGCGGTTTTTTTATGCTTTCAGCGATACCTCCATTGACTCAGCATTCACTGTTTCTCATTGAGACCAAGCCATTTAATCCGCAACTGATAAATGGCCTTGAGCTTGATTTTCAGTTACGCGCTAATCCGGTGATTACCCGTAATGGCAAACGTAGTGATGTGATGATGAATGCGAAGTATCAGGCAAAAGAGAATGATGTGGCGCAAGAACGGTGGTGGGAGCTTCAACAGCAGGCGGCGCAGACCTGGCTGGAAAAGCAAGGGCAGCAGCATGGTTTCCGTTTGCTTGAACCGGAGCCTGATGATTTCGCTCAATGGGCTGGTGCAGAATACAGTGAAATGCAGGCGCATTGTGGATGTGTGGAAGCGTACCAGCAGCATCGTTTTGTACGTAACGACCAGGAAAAGCCGATTGCTTTCAGTAGCGTTGATTTTAGCGGAACGCTCTGTATCACCGATGCATCATTGTTTGAACAGGCGCTATTTTCTGGTCTAGGTAAAAGTAAAGCTCTTGGCTGTGGGATGCTGATGGTGAAGAGGAAACGCTAATGAGTTGGCTTCCGCTGAATCCCATTCCGTTGAAAGATCGTGTTTCAATGATATTTCTCCAGTACGGACAGATAGATGTTATCGACGGGGCGTTTGTGCTTATCGATAAAACAGGTGTGCGTACCCATATTCCTGTCGGGTCAGTGGCCTGCATTATGCTTGAACCAGGGACTCGGGTTTCCCATGCTGCTGTGCGGCTAGCTGCTACGGTGGGAACGTTGCTGGTGTGGGTGGGGGAAGCTGGCGTTCGCGTTTATGCTTCAGGCCAGCCGGGCGGAGCGCGGTCGGACAAATTGCTTTATCAGGCGAAACTTGCACTAGATGAGGATTTACGTCTGAAGGTGGTGCGTAAAATGTTTGAATTGCGGTTTGGCGAACCAGCGCCGAGCCGTCGTTCTGTTGAACAATTGCGTGGTATTGAAGGTAGTCGTGTGCGGGCAACCTACGCACTGCTGGCAAAGCAATATGGTGTGAAGTGGCATGGGCGCCGCTACGATCCAAAGGATTGGGAGAAAGGTGATGTTATTAATCAATGTATCAGCTCGGCGACTGCTTGCCTGTACGGCATGACGGAGGCGGCGGTATTGGCTGCCGGGTATGCACCTGCGATTGGTTTTGTTCATACCGGGAAGCCGCTTTCTTTTGTCTATGACATCGCTGATATTATCAAATTTGATACTGTAGTACCGAAAGCGTTTGAAATTGCGCGAGGTAACCCTTCCGAACCCGATCGTGAGGTACGACTTGCCTGCCGGGATATCTTCCGCACCGGGAAAACGCTGGCGAAATTGATTCCGCTTATTGAAGATGTTCTTGCTGCAGGCGAAATTCTGCCTCCTCTGCCCCCTGAAGATGCACAACCTGTTGCGATCCCACTTCCCGTCTCTTTGGGAGATATCGGCCATCGGAGCAACTGATAATGAGCATGTTGGTTGTTGTGACAGAAAACGTACCTCCTCGTCTGCGGGGGCGGCTTGCCATCTGGTTGCTGGAGGTTCGTGCTGGAGTCTACGTTGGCGATACTTCAAAGCGGATCCGGGAAATGATTTGGCAACAGGTGATACAGCTCAGTGATGGCGGAAATGTCGTGATGGCTTGGGCGACGAATAGTGAATCAGGTTTTGAGTTTCAAACCTGGGGAGAGAACCGCCGTATGCCGGTAGATTTGGATGGCTTGCGACTGGTTTCATTTCTTCCCATTGAAAATCAGTGAGTTGCATGTTCTTTAATAATATGAAATTGTTGGAATAAAGTTGGTAGATTGTCGTTGTCTTAAAAAATCATTATAAAACAGTAGTATATGTTTAGTATGTTCCCCGCGCCAGCGGGGATAAACCCGTCTCGGCAATACGCGGGCGCATTTTATTGTCATGTTCCCCGCGCCAGCGGGGATAAACCGCTGGCACGGCTCATCCTGATATCTCCATAAAAATGTTCCCCGCGCCAGCGGGGATAAACCGTCGAGGGGGTCTTCATACTCACCGGCGGACGAATGTTCCCCGCGCCAGCGGGGATAAACCGCCGATGCATCAGCAGTGCAGGACCTGCAGTCGATGTTCCCCGCGCCAGCGGGGATAAACCGCTTGAGGCGATGGGGATAAAAACCGTCCTGCAATGTTCCCCGCGCCAGCGGGGATAAACCGCGACTCTATGATTGCTCATCATGGACAGTTAAATGTTCCCCGCGCCAGCGGGGATAAACCGAGCATCAGGGCGATATCCCAATCGGGCGCGGGATGTTCCCCGCGCCAGCGGGGATAAACCGAATCCATAAATAGCTATTAATTAGCCTGCTAATATGTTCCCCGCGCCAGCGGGGATAAACCGCAATACACCGGCGCTGGCATGACGCGCATGGTATGTTCCCCGCGCCAGCGGGGATAAACCGCTACTTTCTGAAAGATAGAAGCTGATTTATAAATGTTCCCCGCGCCAGCGGGGATAAACCGCCTCAGAACGAATCCTTGCTTAGCTCTGGCTGATGTTCCCCGCGCCAGCGGGGATAAACCGGTCTTTAGAAAAATAATCCAGTAACATTTCGCATGTTCCCCGCGCCAGCGGGGATAAACCGAACGCGCAGGAGATGGTTAAATTTATCAGCTCATGTTCCCCGCGCCAGCGGGGATAAACCGGTAACAACCAGGGGGCAGGTTCAGCAGGTCCCATGTTCCCCGCGCCAGCGGGGATAAACCGGCGACGCTCCGCACCGTGCCTTATATGACTGTATGTTCCCCGCGCCAGCGGGGATAAACCGCTAATAAACGACTCGCTGAACAGAATACCCGCCATGTTCCCCGCGCCAGCGGGGATAAACCGTTCAGGCCAACGCCAGCCAGATTGCCGGGGTGATGTTCCCCGCGCTAGCGGGGATAAACCGTGTGGCTGTATTGTCGAAATCGACCGGGAACCGTGTTCCCCGCGCTAGCGGGGATAAACCGAACGCATAGGAATCAGCAAAAGGAGTCTTGCAGTGTTCCCCGCGCTAGCGGGGATAAACCGGGCACATCGGGTAAACAAACGTTTTCTGGTATGTGTTCCCCCCATCCGCGGGGATAAACCGTCTGCAACCGAGTCTAAGGTAAAATCAGCACCGTATTCCCGCTCTTACCGTTGCAACCCTACAAAATATATCTTTGCCAACAATTTCATTCTCTATTTAACTTATGTATCTAATAAAAATTCATATAGCCTATGAAAATTATTCGCTTAATGAATGATTAAATCTAATTAATAATATTAAACGGCATTGTAAAAAATGCTTGTTATTTTTATTTCTATCCATTTAATATGTCGAGGTTGCATTGATTACTGATTTACTAATTCTTGCTCGGTATTATATGCAATATGAATGGAATCTGGTTTGTTATTTATAATGGATGAGGGGAATCTCAGTGAAATAATATAAAGCTGTTATTTATCAGTAGGGTATGCTGGGTAGCCTGTTGTTTGGCGCATCTAAAGTTGATCCGGTAAAATTCTCTGACTTCCTGAACAAGAATGCGAAGAGGGCTGGCGCGTCGTGACCATGGAAAAGGACATCCGCCGCATGATGCTCTTTTTCAAACGTGAGGCCTATGTGGTTATTCTTGAAAAAGAAGCATGAAGAAAACCGTTATTACTTGCCTGACTATTCTGATCTGCTGGGCGCTTCTGGCCATTGCCCAGTTGTGGTTAACGCCAATGGAAGTTATCACGTTTGCGAAAATATCGCTTACGGCGGCAGTACTTGAAGTTGTTATCCTGATTGCCGGCCTGGCTCGGCGAGAATATTGCCAGGAGCGGGATCTGAAAAAGAATGGCTTTCTTGATTAATAATGAGCGGGGCCGAAGCTGGCCCCGGTATCAGGATTTCCCTGCTTTGCCTTTTTCAACTTTCGCCAGCTCTTTCACCAGCGGCAGCATCACTTTGACTACATCGCGCCCGCGGTGCTCGATCCTTCCCGGCAGCGCTTTGTCGATATACTGTTGGTTATCCAGTTGTACATCATGCCAGCTGGTACCCTGCGGGAAGCTACGGGTTTTACTGCGCTGCTGATAGCCATCCTTTTTACCCAATGACCAGTTAGTCGCTTCCACAGAGAGTACCGGGATCCCGGCGCTATCAAAAACGCTGGCATCGTTACAGCAGCCGGTGCCTTTCGGGAACTCCGGATTCAGCCCTGGATTGGTGAACGCGGCGATACCGTGACTACGGGCGATAGCCAGCGCGCGATCGCGGGTCAGCTTGCGTACCGATGCCGGCGTGCTGCGCCCGCTATTGAAATAGAGCTTATCGCCGACCACCAGGTTATCGAGATTAATCACCAGTAGCGTATTTTTCTTTTCCGCCTCGCTCATGCGTTTAAGTATGTTTTGCGCGCCCAGGCGGCCTTCTTCCTCGCCGCTGGTGGCGATAAAGCGAATGCTGTAACGGGTGGGGACGTTCTTTAAATGTTCCGCCAGCTCCAGCAGCACGCCGAGCCCCATTGCGTTATCGTCGATCCCCTGCAGCGTCAGGCCGCCAAGGTTGTTCTCAACGTCTTTATCGCTCTGCGGCGCGTAGGTATCGAGGTGCGCCATAATAATGATTTGCTGGCGAGACTGGCCTTCATGCGCGGCGATAACCGTGCTGCCGGTGGCGTTGTGCCAGTTCTTACGTTGATTGCTGTCGGTATAGATGTAGCGGGTATTAAAGCTACGTACGTCGCTCTGATAACCCATCTGGGCAAACTGTTGACGAAGATAATCGGCTGATAGCATCTCGGCCGGCGTACCGGTCATTCTTCCGGGGAAGACGGTAGCAATATGGCGGGCCTGGGTATTGGCGGTGTCGCCCAGGGCGCTGAATGCCGGAGCGGCGGAGAAGACAAAACCTGTGCCAAGCGCCAGCGGCAGCAGACGGCGGCACATCGCGGAAAACATAATGGGTCCTTACACAAGCGAAACATTTCGACCGCGTTAGTATGAAACTGTGACGGCGCTTAAACAATTTCATTTGCTCTTAAATAGCGGAAAATGAGCGTGTTAAGCACTTTTTGATATTTAGATTTCCAGCTCGTTATTCTTTTGCGTCACAACTCATTCCATTTCGTAATTTCATTTGCTCAAGGCCGCCCCCTATAGTCCCTCTATTGCTGAATGTAAGAGAGTTGTTGCGCCGTGGATTACTTGCCCCTGTTTGCCGAGTTGAAAGAGAGACCCGTGCTGGTTATCGGCGGCGGTGAAATTGCCGTCCGTAAGATTAAATTCTTGCTGCGGGCGCAGGCGAAGGTACAGGTGGTCGCCGCCGTCCTGTCGCCGGAGCTCGCTGAACAGGTTGAACGTCAGCAAATCAGCTGGCGGGCAACCGCCTTTGATGAGCAGCAGGTGGACGATGTATTTCTGGTGATTGCCGCCACCGACGATCGTGAACTCAACCAGCGGGTGTTTGCCGCGGCTAACGCCCGCTACCGCCTGGTGAACGTGGTGGATGACCAGCCGCTGTGCTCATTCGTCTTTCCTTCTATTGTCGACAGGTCGCCGCTGCTGGTGGCGATCTCCTCCAGCGGCAAGGCGCCGGTGCTGTCGCGCATTCTGCGTGAAAAAATCGAAGCGCTACTGCCCACAAATTTGGGGCGACTGGCCGAAACGGCGAGCTACTGGCGCCATCATCTGAAAACCCGGCTGACCACCACCGAAGCGCGTCGTCGCTTCTGGGAGCGCGTTTTCACCGGGCGTTTTGCCAGCCTGATGGTGGCCGGTAACCACGCGGCGGCGGAACGGGCGCTGCAGGATGAACTCGACAAGCCGGAACGCAGCGTGGGCGAAATTATTCTGGTAGGCGCCGGGCCGGGGGATGCCGGCTTGCTGACGCTACGCGGCCTGCAGGCGATTCAACAGGCGGACGTGGTGTTTTATGACCATCTGGTGACCGAGAGCGTGCGGGAACTGGTGCGCCGCGATGCCGAAATGATCTGCGTTGGCAAGCGCGCGGGCGAGCACTCCGTACCGCAGCACGAAACGAATCAAATGCTGGTGGAGGCTGCCAAAGCGGGGAAAACGGTGGTGCGCCTGAAGGGCGGCGATCCGTTTATTTTCGGACGCGGCGGGGAAGAACTGCAGGCGGCCGCCGCCGCCGGGATCCCGTTCCAGGTGGTGCCAGGCGTTACCGCCGCGGCGGGCGCGACGGCCTATGCCGGCATTCCGCTGACCCATCGCGATTATGCGCAAAGCGCAGTTTTCGTCACCGGTCACTATAAATCTGACAGCGCGCCGTTTGATTGGGCGCTGCTGGCGAAGAGCCAACAAACGCTGGCGATTTACATGGGCACCATGAAAGCGGCGGACATCAGCGCTCAGCTGATCGCCCATGGCCGCGACGCGAATACTCCGGTGGCGGTGATTTCCCGCGGCACTCGCGAGGATCAGCAGACGCTGACAGGCACGTTACAACAGCTCGAACATCTGGCGAAAGATGCCCCAATGCCCGCGCTACTGGTGGTGGGCGAAGTGGTACAGCTGCATCAGCAGCTCGCCTGGTTTCAACACACAACGACAGCGGAAGGGTTTTACTCTTCTGTGGTAAATCTGGCTTAAGGAACGGTTATGGACCAAAAACGACTCACTCACCTGCGGCAACTGGAGGCGGAAAGCATCCATATCATTCGTGAGGTGGCCGCCGAATTCTCTAACCCGGTGATGATGTACTCCATCGGTAAAGATTCCAGCGTAATGCTGCATCTGGCGCGCAAAGCGTTTTATCCGGGGACCCTGCCGTTCCCGCTGCTGCACGTCGATACCGGCTGGAAATTCCGTGAGATGTATGAATTCCGTGACCGTACCGCCAAAGCCTATGGCTGCGAACTGCTGGTGCATAAAAACCCGGAAGGGGTGGCTATGGGCATCAACCCGTTCGTTCACGGCAGCGCCAAGCACACCGATATCATGAAAACCGAAGGCCTGAAGCAGGCGCTGAACAAATACGGCTTTGATGCCGCATTCGGCGGCGCGCGTCGTGATGAAGAGAAATCCCGCGCTAAAGAGCGTATTTACTCCTTCCGCGATCGTTTCCACCGCTGGGACCCGAAAAATCAGCGTCCGGAGCTGTGGCATAACTACAACGGCCAGATTAACAAAGGCGAAAGCATTCGCGTCTTCCCGCTCTCTAACTGGACCGAGCTGGATATCTGGCAGTACATCTACCTGGAAAATATTGAAATCGTTCCGCTGTACCTGGCGGCAGAGCGCCCGGTACTGGAGCGTGATGGCATGCTGATGATGATTGATGACGACCGTATCGATCTGCAGCCGGGCGAGATGATCAAAAAGCAGATGGTGCGCTTCCGTACCCTCGGCTGTTGGCCGCTGACCGGCGCGGTAGAGTCCAACGCGCAAACGCTGCCGGAAATTATTGAAGAGATGCTGGTATCCACCACCAGCGAACGTCAGGGGCGCGTCATTGACCGCGACCAGGCAGGCTCCATGGAGCTGAAAAAACGTCAGGGGTATTTCTAAGGAGCCGCCATGAACACTACGATTGCACAACAAATTGCTAAAGAAGGTGGCGTAGAAGCTTATCTGCACGCGCAACAGCACAAAAGCCTGCTGCGTTTTCTGACCTGCGGCAGCGTCGATGACGGCAAAAGTACCTTGATTGGCCGCCTACTGCACGATACGCGCCAGATTTATGAAGATCAGCTCTCTTCCCTGCACAATGACAGCAAGCGGCACGGTACTCAGGGCGAGAAACTGGATCTGGCGCTGCTGGTGGATGGCCTGCAGGCCGAGCGCGAGCAGGGCATCACCATTGATGTCGCCTATCGCTACTTCTCGACTGAGAAACGCAAATTTATCATTGCTGACACGCCGGGCCATGAGCAGTACACCCGTAATATGGCGACCGGCGCGTCCACCTGCGATCTGGCGATCCTGCTGATTGACGCCCGCAAAGGCGTGCTCGACCAGACTCGCCGCCACAGCTTTATCTCTACGCTATTGGGGATTAAGCACCTGGTGGTCGCGGTGAACAAAATGGATCTCGTCGAGTTCAGCGAAGCGCGCTTCAATGAAATTCGTGAAGATTATCTGACCTTCGCCGAACAGCTGCCGGGCAAGCTTGATATCCGTTTCGTGCCGCTCTCGGCGCTGGAAGGGGATAACGTCGCCACCCAGAGCGATAAAATGCCGTGGTACAGCGGCCCGACGCTGCTGGAAGTGCTGGAAACCGTTGACATCCAGCGCGAGGTTGAAAGCCAGCCGCTGCGCTTCCCGGTGCAGTACGTGAACCGTCCGAACCTGGATTTCCGCGGTTTCTCCGGCACCGTCGCTTCCGGTACGGTCACCGTTGGCCAGCGCCTGAAGGTATTGCCGTCGGGCGTGGAGTCGAACGTGGCGCGTATTGTCACCTTTGACGGCGACCTGCCGCAGGCCGGGGCGGGGGAAGCGATCACTATCGTTCTGAAAGATGAAATCGACATCAGCCGCGGCGATTTGCTGGTTGACGCTGAAGCCTCGCTGCCTGCGGTACAAAGCGCCAGCATCGACGTCGTGTGGATGGCGGAACAGGCGCTGTCGGCGGGCCAGAGCTATGACATTAAAGTGGCTGGCAAGAAAACCCGCGCCCGCGTTGACGCTATCCGCTATCAGGTGGACATCAACAATCTGACCCAGCGTGAAGTCGAAACCCTGCCGCTGAACGGCATTGGGCTGGTGGAGCTGACCTTTGACGAGCCGCTGGTGCTCGATCCGTATCAGGACAACCCGGTGACCGGCGGGCTTATCTTTATCGATCGCCTGAGCAACGTGACGGTTGGCGCGGGAATGGTCAACGAACCGCACCTGCAGGCGCAGGCCCCGACGTCGCAGTACAGCGCGTTTGAACTGGAACTGAATCAATTGATTCGTAAACACTTCCCGCACTGGGACGCGCGCGATCTGCTGGGAGGCAAGTAATGGCCCGGCATGACGAAAACGTCGTCTGGCATGCGCATCCGGTGACCCGAGAGCAGCGCGAGCAGCACCATGGCCATCGCGGCGTGGTGCTGTGGTTTACCGGCCTCTCGGGGTCGGGTAAATCCACCGTCGCCGGGGCGCTGGAAGAGGCGCTGCACGAGCTTGGCGTAAGCACCTATTTGCTTGACGGCGATAATGTGCGTCACGGGCTGTGCAGCGATCTGGGATTCAGTGACGACGATCGCAAAGAGAACATTCGCCGCGTCGGTGAAGTGGCTAAGTTGATGGTCGATGCCGGGCTGGTTGTATTGACGGCATTTATATCTCCGCATCGTGCAGAACGGCAGATGGTGCGTGAGCGTTTGGGAGAGGGACGCTTTATCGAGGTCTTTGTCGATACCCCGTTAGCCATCTGTGAGACGCGGGATCCAAAAGGATTGTACAAGAAGGCGCGGGCAGGGGAGTTGCGCAATTTTACCGGTATTGATTCGGTCTATGAACCCCCGGAGAATGCTGAAATTCATCTGGATGGTGAACAATTGGTAACAAATTTGGTGCACCAACTATTAGACCTGCTTCGACAGAGCGATATTATCAGATCCTGAAAAGGCAACGGCATCGAGGGGTGCCGGTCGGCCGGTCAACAGGATTCGATATGCGCAATACCCAGAACCTCAGTATTATTCGTTCAGAACCGCCTCCGGCGGCCAGCGACGAGACCACCTGGTCTTTGTCGGGCGCCGCCGTGGGCTTTATTTCGTGGCTGCTGGCGCTGGGTATTCCCTTCCTCTTGTATGGCGGTAATACGCTCTTTTTCTTCCTCTACACCTGGCCTTTCTTCCTTGCCATTATGCCGGTCGCCGTGGTGGTCGGTATTGCGCTACATTCATTACTGGACGGCAAGCTGATTTACAGCGTTTGCGCGACGATTTTAACCGTCGGGCTGATGTTTGGTCTGCTGTTCCTCTGGCTGTTGGGATAGCCTTTTTGGGATGAATCAAGCCTGGGTATCCATCGCAAAAATGTGGTACAGTCCCCGCGTTACGCGGCATCGTCCGCGCGCCAGGGTAGAGTACTCCGGCGAGTTATGGGATGATGATGCCGTTTTTCAGGGGGCAGGATGGGTAAATTAACGCTGCTATTATTAGCTTTGCTGGTCTGGCTACAGTACTCGCTGTGGTTTGGCAAAAATGGTTTGCACGACTATAGCCGGGTTAATGACGATGTCTCCGCTCAGCAGGCCACTAACGCCAAATTAAAAGCGCGCAACGATCAGCTTTTCGCCGAAATTGACGATCTCAACGGCGGTCAGGAAGCGATCGAAGAACGCGCACGCAATGAACTCAGCATGACCCGCCCGGGCGAAACGTTCTATCGTCTGGTGCCGGATGCCTCAAAACGCAATCAGGGTTCTGCGCAGAATAATCGATAAACAAGCCCAGGATGACAATATGGCAGCCACTTTTCCGGGCGTTTGCGCCGTGGTGCCGGCAGCCGGTTTTGGCCGCCGTATGCAAACGGAGTGCCCGAAACAATATCTCTCAATCGGTAACAAAACGATTCTCGAACATTCGGTCGCCGCGCTGCTGGCGAACGAACGCGTTCAGCGGGTGGTGATCGCCGTCAGCCCCGGCGACCTCCGCTTTAGTCAACTTCCCTTAGCCCATCATCCGCAGGTCACCGTCGTTGACGGCGGCGCCGAGCGCGCCGATTCGGTACTCGCGGGGCTAAAAGCGTTAGCGGATGCGCAATGGGTGCTGGTTCATGATGCCGCGCGACCGTGCCTGCATCAGGACGATCTCTCGCGGCTGCTGGCGCTGAGCGCAACCAGCCGCGTCGGCGGCATACTGGCGGCGCCGGTGCGCGATACCATGAAGCGTGCCGAACCGGGCAAAACCGCGATCGCCCATACCGTTGAACGCAATGATTTATGGCATGCGCTGACGCCGCAATTTTTCCCGCGTGAACTGCTATTTGACTGCCTGACGCGCGCGCTGGATGAAGGCGCGACCATCACCGATGAAGCGTCGGCGCTGGAGTACTGCGGCTTCCATCCCGAATTGGTCGCCGGACGAGCTGATAATATTAAAGTAACGCGCCCGGAAGATCTGGCGCTGGCCGAATTTTACCTTACCCGTTCCCGACACCAGGAGAAGGCTTAATGCGAATTGGACACGGTTTTGACGTACACGCTTTTGGCGGTGAAGGGCCAATTATTATTGGCGGGGTACGTATTCCTTATGAGAAAGGGCTGCTCGCCCATTCCGATGGCGACGTCGCGCTACACGCGTTGACCGACGCGCTATTGGGCGCTGCGGCGCTCGGCGACATCGGTAAACTGTTCCCGGATACCGATCCGGCCTTTAAAGGCGCGGATAGCCGCGAGCTGCTGCGTGAAGCGTGGCGGCGGATTCAGGCTAAGGGATATATCCTTGGCAACGTTGACGTCACCATCATCGCCCAGGCGCCAAAAATGCTGCCGCATATCCCGCAGATGCGCGTGTTTATCGCCGAAGATCTCGGCTGCCATATGGACGACGTCAATGTGAAAGCGACCACCACCGAGAAGCTTGGCTTCACCGGCCGTGGCGAAGGCATCGCCTGTGAAGCGGTGGCGCTGCTGCGTAAGGCTGCGCAATGATCGCCTTTGATGACTTAACATACCTGCACGGCAAGCCGCTGGGCCAGGGGCGGCTGAAGGCCAATCCGGAAGACTTTCTGGTGGTCGAAGACCTCGGTTTCGCCCCTGATGGCGAAGGCGAACATGTGCTGGTGCGGATTCTGAAAAATGGCTGCAACACCCGTTTTGTTGCCGATGCGCTGGCGAAATTCCTTAAAATCCATGCGCGCGAAGTGAGCTTTGCCGGGCAAAAGGATAAGCACGCGGTCACCGAACAGTGGCTGTGCGCCCGCGTGCCGGGCAAAGAGATGCCGGATCTGAGCAAGTTTCAGCTCGAAGGCTGCCAGGTGCTGGAGTATGCACGCCATAAGCGTAAGCTGCGTTTAGGCGCGCTGAAGGGCAACCAGTTCACGCTGATCCTGCGGGAAATCAGCGATCGCGACGATGTCGAAAAGCGCTTGCAGGCGATTGCCGACTGCGGCGTGCCGAACTATTTTGGCGCGCAACGCTTTGGTATCGGCGGCAGTAACCTGCAGGGCGCTTTGCGCTGGGCTGAGAGCGGCGAACCGGTGCGCGATCGCAATAAACGCAGTTTTTGGTTGTCGGCGGCTCGCAGCGCGTTGTTTAATCAGCAAGTTGCAATTAGATTAAAAAAAACGGAATTTAATCAGGTTGTTGATGGCGATGCGCTACAATTAGCGGGGCGCGGAAGCTGGTTTGTGGCAACCACCGAAGAGTTGGCGGAATTGCAGGCGCGGGTCGATAACCGCGAACTGATGATTACCGCTGCGCTGCCGGGCAGCGGCGACTGGGGCAGCCAACGCGACGCGCTGGCCGCCGAGCAAGCCGCGATAGCCGAAGAAACGTCGCTACAGGCGCTGCTGGCGCGCGAAAAAGTTGAAGCCGCGCGCCGGGCGATGCTGCTGTATCCGCAGCAATTGTGCTGGAACTGGTGGGATGATGTCACTGTTGAACTGCGCTTCTGGCTGCCAGCGGGAAGTTTTGCCACCAGCGTGGTAAGGGAACTTATCAATACAACGGGTGACTATGCGAATATTGCTGAGTAACGATGACGGTATCCATGCGCCGGGGATCCAAACCCTGGCGAAGGCCTTACGCGAATTTGCCGAGGTCCAGGTTGTTGCTCCCGATCGTAATCGCAGCGGCGCCTCAAATTCGCTCACGCTGGAATCTTCTCTACGCACGTTCACCTTTGAAAATGGCGATATCGCCGTCCAGATGGGCACGCCGACCGACTGCGTTTATCTCGGCGTTAACGCGCTGATGCGCCCGCGCCCGGATATTGTGGTCTCTGGAATCAACGCGGGCCCCAATCTTGGCGATGATGTTATCTATTCCGGTACCGTCGCGGCCGCGATGGAAGGCCGCCATCTTGGTTTTCCTGCCCTTGCCGTTTCGCTGAACGGCTATCAACATTACGATACCGCGGCGGCAGTGACGTGCACCATTCTGCGCGCGTTAAGCCGCGAGCCGCTGCGTACCGGGCGGATCCTCAACATCAACGTGCCGGATCTTCCCCTCGAGCAAATCAAAGGCATTCGCGTCACCCGCTGCGGCAACCGGCATCCGGCCGACCAGGTCATCCCGCAAAAAGATCCGCGCGGCAATACGCTGTACTGGATCGGCCCGCCGGGTGACAAGCGCGATGCCGGGCCGGGGACCGATTTTGCGGCGGTGGATGAAGGCTATGTTTCCGTAACGCCATTGCATGTCGATTTAACCGCTCATCAGGCACATGAGGTGGTAACCGATTGGTTAGAACGCGTCGGGGTTGATACGCAATGGTAAGTAAACGTGTTGAAAGTTTGTTGAATCAGCTACGCACTCAGGGCATCGTCGATGAGCGGGTCCTCGAGGCAATCGCGCAGGTTCCGCGCGAAAAATTCGTTGATGAAGCCTTTGAACATAAGGCGTGGGAAAACACCGCGCTGCCGATTGGCCAGGGGCAAACCATCTCGCAGCCTTATATGGTGGCGCGGATGACGGAGCTTCTGGAACTGACGCCGGACTCAAGGGTGCTGGAAATCGGCACCGGCTCCGGCTATCAGACGGCGATCCTGGCGCACCTCGTGCACCACGTCTGCTCGGTTGAGCGGATTAAGAGCCTGCAGTGGCAGGCGCGTCGGCGTCTTAAACAACTTGATTTACATAATGTTTCAACCCGTCATGGCGATGGATGGCAGGGTTGGCAGGCTCGCGCGCCTTTTGACGCGATTATCGTCACCGCCGCGCCGCCGGAAATTCCGGCCGCGCTGATGGCGCAGCTTGATGAAGGCGGCGTGCTGGTTTTGCCTGTCGGTGAAGAACATCAGTACCTGAAGCGGATCCGTCGCCGCGGCGGCGAATTTTTCATCGATACCGTCGAAGCCGTTCGCTTTGTTCCGCTCGTCAGAGGGGAACTGGCCTGAACCCGGATTATTCCAGGTTTTTTTTGCCTAAGTTTAGGCGTAGGGTGGACACATTTTTCAGTGTCCTGGCCGGGCGCTGCCCGGTAAGCAAGATATTGGCAGTTAACATATTCCTGGGGGATAAATGAGCGCGGGAAGCCCAAAATTTACCGTAAGCCGTATTGCGGCGTTGTCACTGGTTTCACTCTGGCTGGCCGGGTGTACAAATACCAATAATCCGCCTGCGCCGGTGAATTCGGCAAGCGGCGCTGCGTCCTCCAGCACCAATTCCGGGATGCTGATTACACCGCCATCCTCCGGCGCGCAGCAAGTTCCACCGGCTCAGCCGATTCAGCCGATGCAGACCCAGCCAATTCAGACCCAGCCGACCCAGGTTCAGCCGATGGCTCAGCAACCGGTGCAGACGGTGAACGGTAAGATTGTTTACAACCGTAAATATGGCGATATTCCGAAAGGCAGCTACACCGGCGGCAGCACCTATACCGTTAAGCGCGGCGATACCCTGTTCTATATCGCATGGGTCACCGGCAACGATTTCCGCGATCTTGCGGAACGCAACAACGTCCCGGCGCCGTACGCGCTGAACGTGGGCCAGGTGCTGCAGGTCGGCAACTCCGCAGGCCAGCCGATCACCGGCGAAAACCCGGTATCTCAGGCTAGCGCGCAAGCAAGCGGCGGTGCGACGGCCACCACAACTTCTGCACAAAAATCCACCGCAGTGGTTGCGTCACAACCGACTATTACGTATTCTGAATCTTCAGGTGAACAGAGTGCTACTAAGATGTTGCCGAATAATAAACCTGCAACGACCACGACAACGGTCGCTCCGGTTACGGCGCCATCAACCGTTAGCACAACCCAACCGACTGCAAGCAGTACGTCTACCAGTTCGCCGATCTCATCATGGCGCTGGCCGACTGATGGCAAGGTTATCGAGAACTTTAGCGGCGCGGAAGGCGGCAATAAAGGTATCGACATTGCAGGCAGTAAAGGACAGGCTATTGTCGCGACCGCCGATGGGCGCGTCGTCTATGCCGGTAACGCACTGCGCGGTTACGGTAATCTTATTATCATCAAACACAACGATGATTACCTGAGTGCCTACGCTCATAACGATACCATGCTGGTTCGGGAGCAACAGGAAGTCAAAGCGGGGCAGAAAATCGCTACCATGGGTAGCACCGGAACCAGCTCAACAAGATTACATTTTGAAATTCGTTACAAGGGGAAATCCGTCAACCCGCTGCAGTACTTACCGCAGCGATAATTTGGCAAAGTACGGATAAGCGTAACACCATGAAAGGCGCCAGGGCGGTCGCGATATGCCTCCTTCAGTGGAGGCATAAAGAGGATAACTCCGGCGTCGTTTAGTGATGGGTCGCGGAAGGTGCTTTGCTCAGGGATCACGGGTAGGAGCCACCTTTATGAGTCAGAATACGCTGAAAGTTCATGATTTAAATGAAGACGCGGAATTTGATGAGAACGGAATGGAGGTTTTCGACGAGAAAGCCTTAGTAGAAGAGGAACCCAGTGATAGCGATCTGGCTGAGGAAGAGCTGCTGTCGCAAGGCGCCACCCAGCGCGTTCTCGATGCGACACAGCTGTATCTTGGTGAGATTGGTTATTCCCCGCTGCTGACGGCCGAAGAAGAAGTCTATTTCGCCCGTCGCGCACTACGTGGAGATGTTGCTTCACGCCGTCGCATGATTGAAAGTAACCTGCGTCTGGTGGTGAAGATTGCTCGTCGTTACAGCAATCGTGGTCTGGCGCTGCTGGATCTGATTGAAGAAGGTAACCTCGGCCTAATCCGCGCAGTTGAGAAGTTTGACCCGGAGCGTGGGTTCCGTTTTTCAACCTACGCCACCTGGTGGATCCGTCAAACGATTGAACGGGCGATTATGAACCAAACCCGTACCATTCGTTTACCTATCCATATTGTGAAAGAGCTGAACGTTTATCTGCGTACCGCGCGCGAGTTGTCGCATAAGCTGGACCACGAGCCAAGCGCCGAAGAGATAGCCGAACAGCTGGATAAACCGGTTGATGACGTTAGCCGTATGCTGCGTCTGAACGAGCGCATTACCTCAGTGGATACCCCGCTGGGCGGTGACTCAGAAAAAGCGCTGCTGGATATTCTGGCCGATGAAAAAGACAACGGCCCGGAAGACACCACGCAGGACGATGATATGAAACAGAGCATCGTCAAATGGCTGTTCGAACTGAACGCCAAACAGCGCGAAGTACTGGCTCGTCGTTTCGGGCTGCTGGGTTATGAATCCGCAACGCTTGAAGATGTGGGTCGTGAAATCGGCCTGACCCGCGAACGCGTGCGTCAGATTCAGGTGGAAGGCCTGCGCCGCCTGCGGGAGATCCTGCAGGGACAGGGGCTAAACATCGAAGCGCTATTCCGCGAATAAATCGTTTTCTTTCAAAAAGGCCCAATCCTGCGATTGGGCCTTTTCCTTTGCATTAACCGATACGGGTTTCCTGCAGATGACGCCAGAGGATTTTTCCCTCAATGCGTTGAAATATCGCCGTGGACCAGCGCACGACTTCGCCTTGTTCCGGCAGGGTCTGGCTTTCGCGGTAGAGCACCGCGCCGCCGTCATGCCATTCGCTCAACACCTGCGCATTATCAACCACGATACTTAATCCCGGGCGACTGCCGCCCGCGCTATGGAAAAAGCCGCTTACCGTCGGGTAATCCATCTTAGCGCCGCTGATAGGAACCATTGTAAATTCTTGCGCAAAACGGCTCATCAGCGCTTGTGCGCTACCTTCTTTCCGGCCCAGCCATTGTTCAATGATCACGTGGGCGTCGATAACTTCTTGGATCCATGGGTTCATGTTTTCTCCGGATTAAGCTGCAGGCAATGCAGGGGATTACTGTAAACCGCGTCTCAGGGGCGGATAAATGCGCTTTTCAGGGATATACTGTCTAATAATTTTTGACAATAAGCCCTATTCAAATGCTAAACCTGCAGCGCGTTACCATGTTTGTCGCCGTTGTTGATGCCGGAAGCTTTACTGCCGCGGCGGCGGCGCTTGGGCAAACCAAAGCGGTGGTCAGTTTTAACGTTCGCCAGCTAGAGAGTGAACTGGGGGTGACGTTGCTGCTGCGTTCGACGCGCCGGTTAACGCTCACCGAAGCCGGGGCGGTGTTTTATCAGCGTGGCGTCGGGCTGTTGAAAGCCGCGGAGAATTTACAGGATGAGGTGCGCGCCAGCCACGCCGGGTTAAGCGGTGAACTGCGGATCACCACCACCCCGGAATATGGCGCTCAGGTGATTATCCCGGCACTGGCGGAATTTGCTCGTCGACATCCGGCGCTGCGGGTGCGTCACGTCTCATCGTCTTATCACGCGGATTTGATCTCTGAACGGTTTGATGTCGCGATACGCCTCGGTACCCTGGCCGATTCGCGCTATCATGCGGCCCGGATTTCGCGTTTCGCCATCGTGCCCGTGGCCTCGCCGATTTGGCTGGATAAACATCCGCTGCGCACGCTTGCCGACCTGGCGCAGGCGGAGTGGATAGTTAACGAGCGCTTAGCGACGCCGCTGCGCTGGCAGCTCCTGACCGCCGAAGGACAATCGTTCGCTTTTGAAATTACGCAACCACCGCGGATCTCAGCCGATAGCGCACAAGCGTTAATGGGCTTCGCGCTGGCGGGAAGCGGAGTGGCGCTACTCCCGGAGTGGCTGGTGGCCGAAGCTATCGTGCGGCAGGAGCTGGTGCGGGTAGTGCCGGAGTATATTTTTCCATCGCAGGGGGTATACGCTGTCTACCCGGACGCGCAGCATGTGCCAACCAAGGTCCGGGCATTTATCGATTTTCTGCGCGAACGAACTGCTTAATCCGCGTTTTTATTTTCCATCATTTTCAGCACCAGCCGGGAAAACTGCGCGCGCTCCTCTTCGTTAAGGCGGCTCAAAAATTCTTCATCGACCCGATTGCCTTGCGGCATGGAATTTGCCAGCAGCGCCTGCCCTTCATTCGTCAGATAGACAAAGCGGCGACGTTTATCGCTCGGATCGTGTTCGCGGCGTACCAGCCCGCGTTTTTCCATCCGGCTAAGCATCTCCGCCAGCGTCGCTTTTGTGCTGACGGCCGCTTCGATAAGCGTCACCTGCTCGATACCAGGATGTTCGGCGACCGAGCGCATCACCGCGTATTGCGGCTTGGTCAGTTCCGGTAATTCATGTTGCCAGCGCGCGGTATGCTGTTGAAAAAGCTGGCGTAGAAGGTGGAACGCCTCGTTACGTAACTCCATGGACACCCCGTCACAAAAATATCACCTTTATGATAGCCGTATTTTCGGCTTCTTTTCACATCTCATTTTTTTGATTATTGATGCGATCGTGTACGAACGATATTGAGATCCCCTAAGAATGAGCGTAGTTTTAATAAAAAGGTTCGTATACGAACAATGTATGAGGTAGCGAATGAAACTGATTATTGGGATGACCGGGGCGACCGGCGCGCCGTTAGGCGTCGCGCTGTTGCAGGCGCTGAATGAAATGCCGGATGTGGAAACGCATCTGGTCATGTCGAAATGGGCAAAAACCACCATTGAGCTGGAAACGCCCTATAGCGCTCGTGATGTCGCCGCGCTGGCGGACTTCTGCCATAGCCCGGCGGATCAGGCCGCGACCATCTCATCAGGATCGTTTCGTACCGACGGCATGATTGTTATCCCCTGCAGCATGAAAACGCTGGCGGGTATTCGCGCTGGCTATGCGGAAGGGTTAGTCGGCCGCGCGGCGGACGTGGTGCTGAAAGAGGGGCGCAAGCTGGTTCTGGTGCCGCGTGAAATGCCGCTGAGCACCATTCATCTGGAGAACATGCTGGCGCTGTCGCGCATGGGCGTAGCGATGGTGCCGCCCATGCCTGCCTATTACAACCACCCGGAAACGGTAGAGGATATCACCAACCATATTGTAACCCGGGTGCTGGATCAGTTTGGTCTCGAATACCACAAAGCGCGTCGCTGGAAAGGCTTACGCGCGGTCGAGAATTTATCACAGGAGAATTAGTCATGGCTTTTGATGATTTACGCAGCTTTTTGCAGGCGCTGGATGAGCAGGGGCAACTGCTAAAAATTAGCGAAGAGGTGAATGCCGAGCCGGATCTCGCCGCTGCCGCTAACGCCACTGGGCGCATCGGCGACGGCGCGCCGGCGCTGTGGTTCGATAACATTCGCGGCTTTACCGACGCCCGTGTCGCCATGAACACCATCGGTTCCTGGCAAAACCACGCGATTTCGCTGGGGCTGCCGCCAAACACGCCGGTGAAAAAGCAGATTGATGAATTTATTCGCCGCTGGGATAAATTCCCGGTAACGCCGGAGCGTCGCGCCAATCCGGCGTGGGCGGAAAACACCGTTGATGGCGACGATATCAACCTGTTCGATATTCTGCCGCTGTTCCGCCTGAACGATGGCGACGGTGGTTTCTATCTCGACAAAGCCTGTGTGGTTTCGCGCGATCCGCTTGACCCGAACAACTTCGGCAAGCAGAACGTCGGTATTTACCGGATGGAAGTGAAAGGCAAGCGCAAGCTGGGCCTGCAGCCGGTACCGATGCACGATATCGCGCTGCATCTGCATAAAGCGGAAGAGCGCGGTGAGGATCTGCCCGTTGCCATCACCTTGGGTAACGATCCGATTATTACCCTGATGGGCGCCACGCCGCTGAAATATGATCAGTCAGAATATGAGATGGCGGGCGCGCTGCGCGAAAGCCCGTATCCCATCGCCACCGCGCCGCTGACCGGCTTTGATGTTCCCTGGGGCTCAGAGGTTATCCTTGAAGGGGTGATTGAAGGGCGCAAGCGTGAAATCGAAGGGCCGTTCGGCGAGTTCACCGGCCACTACTCAGGCGGCCGCAATATGACGGTGGTGCGTATCGATAAAGTCTCTTATCGCACAAAACCGATTTTTGAATCGTTGTATCTCGGAATGCCGTGGACCGAAATCGACTATCTGATGGGCCCGGCGACCTGCGTGCCGCTGTACCAGCAGCTGAAGGCGGAGTTCCCGGAAGTGCAGGCTGTCAACGCCATGTACACCCATGGTCTGCTGGCGATTATCTCCACCAAAAAACGCTACGGCGGTTTTGCCCGCGCGGTGGGATTACGGGCGATGACTACCCCGCACGGCCTCGGTTACGTGAAAATGGTGATTATGGTCGATGAAGATGTCGATCCGTTCAACCTGCCGCAGGTGATGTGGGCGCTCTCCTCGAAGGTCAACCCGGCGGGCGACCTGGTACAGTTGCCGAACATGTCGGTGCTGGAGCTTGACCCTGGTTCCAGTCCGGCGGGGATCACCGACAAACTGATTATCGACGCCACCACCCCGGTTGCGCCTGACCTTCGCGGTCACTACAGCCAGCCGGTTCAGGATTTACCGGAAACCAAAGCCTGGGCTGAAAAACTGACCGCCATGTTGGCCAACCGTAAATAAGGAGAAGAAGATGATTTGTCCACGTTGTGCTGATGAACAGATTGAAGTGATGGCGACGTCGCCGGTAAAAGGGGTGTGGATCGTTTACCAGTGTCAGCACTGCCTCTATACCTGGCGTAATACCGAACCGCTGCGTCGTACCAGCCGAGAACATTATCCGGAAGCGTTCCGCATGACGCAGAAAGATATTGATGAAGCGCCACAGGTGCCGCATATTCCACCGCTGTTGGCGGCAGATAAGCGTTAAATCACTGGCCCGGATATTCCGGGCCTTTTTATTTAGAATTAAAGGGCGTGACAACTATTTTCAATTAGATTATAACTAGTGACTTAATCATTAAGGATTATAATTCATATCTTGTCAGCTATCATTACTCATTTCTGCTTCTCTCTGGGTGTTTTTTAAACAGTCAACCCTCCATAAGTTTTTAATTAAATGCATCCAATTTGAATCAGTCTGTAAATATCTTGTAGTCTAAATATGGACTCGATGGGGTATTTTAAAATACATATTGACGTCCATTTTTTCTAAACGAGTTAATAAACATTATCACTGAACGTGCATTATTTAATGGGCGTTTGTTGATAATGCTTTTCGGTTGTCATTTTGACAACAATTAATAATTGCGATGTTTATTATTTTTATTGGGATATTAAAGAATGAAACTTACTAAAATCGGCGCAGCTCTGGTTCTGACTTTTGGCATGAGCGCGGCAGCGATGGCATCTAACACCATTACCTTTAACGGTGAAGTGCTGGAGACGGGTTGCAACATCACTGTTGATGGCGGTACTCCGGATGCAACCGTTGAACTGGGCAGCGTGGCAGCAACTGATTTGGTAGCAAAAGGTGACCTCGGCGCGCCGAAACAGTTCGTTTTTAATCTGGACCAGTGCCCGACTGCGTCCAATGTCAATATTGTCTTCTCTGCGCCGGTTGACCCGGTGGCTGGTGATGACTCGTACTTCGCGAATACTGCCTCTGGGGTTGGCGTCACTGCTGCACAAAACGTTGCCGTTCAACTGAAGCAAGGCGGTTCTAATGGCACCATCGTGAAGAACAATGCAGACAACGATCCTATTACCCTGGACTCTGGTTCTGCTACCGAGACCTACACCGCATCGATGATTGCTGTTGATCAGGCTGTTGCTGGTACGGTTCAGTCCGTTGTGACCTATAACGTCCGTTATAACTAATCCTGAAGGAGGGGAAACCCTCCTTATATTTCTGTGAGTGCATTGCATAATGAAACCCATCGCAGCTTTTGTTTTTTGTGTGGCCGCCGTTGCCAGTCTGAATGCGTCTGCCAGTATCGTTACCGGCGGAACGCGGGTGATTTTTGACGGCTCCCATCAGGCCGCCTCGTTATCCGTGGAAAACTCGGACAAAGTTACCAATCTGGTGCAATCCTGGGTCAGTCCCGCCGAAGGTAGCGCGCTGAAAAAAGAAACTATGATTATTACGCCGCCGCTGTTTCGCCTCGAAGCCGGGAAAAAAGCGTCGATCCGGATTGTTCGTTCAGGGATGCCGGTTCCGGAAGATCGCGAATCATTATTGTGGCTAAACGTAAAAGGTATTCCTGCTACGGATGATAGTTCTGCTGGCAAAAATACCATGCAGATTGCCATCAATTCGAAAATTAAGCTGATCTATCGCCCGGTTGCGCTCAAAGGCCAGTCGCCGGAAAGCAGTGCAAATAAAGTGGTATGGAAGCCGGCTGCCGGCGGTGTGCAGGTCAATAACCCGACGCCGTTTTATATGAACTTCTCCCGTATAGAAATTAATAATCATGCGCTCAGCGGCCAATATTTTGTCGCACCGTTCTCCACGCTGAATATTTCCGAAGGGAAGATCCCCTCCCACGGCAAAGTGACCTGGTCGCTGATTAATGATTACGGCGTGAAAGGTCAGGACAAAGTCTCTTCATATTAATCGGCACGGTACGTATCCCGTACGGATACAGGGTAATAATGGAAAAAGTTAAGCATACCTATGTCCTTTCTTTAGGGCTGGGGCTCAGTATTGCCTTCAGTTCTTTCAGCGCCATTGCTCAGGAACATTTTAACCCTCGTCTTTTGGAAACGGATAGTACAGAGACGCCAATGATGGATCTCAGTCTGTTTGCCAAAGATGAGGTACCGCCTGGTGACTATAACGTCGATATTTATATCAACGGTAGCCTGGTGGATACTAAAACCATTTCCTTTCGCAAGCTGTCGGACGACAAAAACACCACCGCCGGGCAGGTTGTTGGAGCGTGCCTGAGCGTGTCTGAGCTGAAAGCCTGGAATGTGCGGGTCGATAACTACTTTAGCGAACAGGACAAAGCCAGCGAGTGCGCCAGCCTGCAGGCTATTCCGGGTCTGGAAGAGAAAATGGATCTGGCGAATCAGCGCTTTGATCTCACTATCCCGCAGGTTGCCCTGCTCAACACCGCCCGTGGCTACGTTTCGCCAGAGCGATGGGATGAAGGTATTGCCGCCGGTTTGCTTAACTACAGCGTCTCTGGTCAGCAGGATTTGCACCACCGTAATGGCGTGGACAGTAGCAACCAGTTCGTCAGCCTACAGCCGGGGCTGAACCTGGGGGCGTGGCGTTTGCGTAACTATTCCACCTACAGCCACTCTGAATCCGAAAGTGAGTGGGATTCGGTGTACACCTACGCTTCCCGCGATATTAAATCCCTGAAAAGCCAACTGGTTCTCGGGCAGGGCACCACCCGCGGCGGCGTGTTTGATAGCGTGGGTTTTACCGGGGTACAGATGTATTCCGATAATGATATGAAGCCGGACAGCATGCAGGGCTTCGCGCCGGTGATCCGCGGTATCGCCCGCAGCAACGCCGAGGTCACGGTGTACCAGAACGGACACAGCATCTATAAGGCCACGGTGCCGCCGGGGCCATTCGAATTCAGCGATATGTACCCGACCGGTAGCTCCGGCGACCTGAAAGTGGTGATCAAGGAGTCTGATGGTTCGCAAAGTAGCTTCATCGTCCCTTACGCCACATTGCCGGTGC
>OKQK01000008.1_pt1 | contig 133533 bp, 138 predicted proteins | sample 1609911 | NCBI WGS metagenome assembly OKQK01 (sample SAMN04436595, study PRJEB24849) | human gut metagenome | biome: human gut; feature: NICU; material: stool | host: Homo sapiens | place: USA: Saint Louis, MO | collected 2009-11-17 | reverse complement strand
CTTGATGTAACTGCTTCTTTAAGTTATTTTCATTGTGAAACCGCCTATAAGATGGCTCGGATTATCCAAAGAGTCGTTTATAATCATGTGGGTATTTATGTGACCGTTGGGATAGGGGACAATCCGTTACTGGCTAAATTGGCGTTGGACAATGGCGCCAAACATTCGCCAGATTTTATTGCAGAATGGCGGTATGATTGTGTACCAGATACTGTCTGGCAGTTGCCTTCTTTGACAGATTTTTGTGGGATTGGTCGCAGAATGGCTAAACGACTGAATCGTTTAGGAATTGATTCTGTATATGAGTTAGCGCAAGCGAATCCGCATCTTTTACAAGAAACATTTGGCGTGATGGGGCTTCAATTGTATGCTCATTCATGGGGGATTGATCGTACCTTTTTAGGGAAAAAAGCGCAACATAAAGCTGAAAAATCATTTGGGAATAGTCAGATTTTACCGAGAGATTATGCGCGAAGAGATCAGATTGAACTAGTCTTAAAGGAACTGACAGAACAAGTGGCTGCTCGTTTAAGAAAAGCGCATTGTCAAACGGAATGTATCACAGTCTACGTTGGTTATTCCAAAGGACAAATTGACCGTGAAGGACGAACTGGTTGGCGAAAACAACAAACGATTCCTGCAACAAACAATACAAAAGTTTTGATTACCTATGTATTAGCCCTTTTTAGAGAACATTATCTAGCGGGAACCGATGTCCGGCAATTAGGGCTTTCTTATGGGAAATTAGTTTGGAATGAATCTTTACAATTAGATTTATTTTCGGAACCAGAAGAGCAAATTAGTGAAATGGAGTTAAACTATCTGATTGATAAAATCCGACAAAAATTTGGCTTTCAAGCTTTAATCCACGCCTCTTCTTTGTTGGAAGGCGCGACGGCAATTCATCGTTCAGGATTAGTCGGTGGACATGCTGGAGGAAATGTCGGTTTAGGAGGATAACATCATGAAACGAACAAAAAAAGAATTTACACCTTATAATGAGTACCATGATCGGCCCTTTGAACTGAAATGGGCGACCGCTTTTGCATTGGGGGAGTTACAAGAAGGAATCGAAGCTTCTGATGAATATTCTAAGAGAGCGTTTGAACGCTTACCGCAACAGACAACAGAAGAAATTGAAGAATACTTAGAGCAGTCTTTAAAAAATAACCAGGTTTTAGAAATCCAATTGAATACATTGGATGATTTTGGCCGTGTTCAACCGCCAATTGTTGGTGTTTTTGAAGGGATGAGTTCAATGGAGTATGCAAAAGTTGGACATACACATATTTTATTTGAAGAGATTCGGCATATTAAAAGTCATAAGTTTACAAAGTGGTCGAGCCTTGATTAAAAAACTATTGTTATACGTGCGTTTTGTGAAAACATATGAGATAATGTTCATAGGTAATAGAAATAAAAATTATGGAGGTGGCTAGGATGGGACATCATTTAAAAGGACACCATGGCAAAAAAACAAACGCAAATGGCGGTTTTTTAACAAAGTTATTGGCAGGCGGCGCCTTAGTGGGCGTAGGAAAAAAGTTATACGATAATCGTGAAAAAATTAAAGAGCTGTTAAGTGACGACAAAGAAAAAAGCAACGACACTGAAAACAAATAAAGGACTGGATTGACGGAATGGTAAAAGATGCAGCGTATATTATTGAAGAGATTACCACGATTTTAGAAGGAACCTATTTTGTGATAACCAAGAAAGCGAATAAGCGCCGCATGTGTTTACATGTTTCAGATACCGCGAAAGAATTTTTACGTTGTCGACTGGAGTATGAAACATTCTTAGAGCAACAGTTTGATTATGCCACAATGTTTTTAGAAACATGTACGGAAGATGTTTCTGTTGAAATTCAAACGGGACTACTTGAAGAAACAAATTATCAAGCATTAACCGTGGAAAAATTACAACAGATAGCCACTAAAATGTAACACAGCTGTTGTGTTAGTTTTGATTCTTAATTTGGTTAAGGAGGCGGATAAAATGTCAGTATATCAACATATTTTGGTTGCTCTTGATGGCTCAGATCAATCTGAAAAAGCTTTTCATGAAGCTGTCAGGATTGCCAAAGAGGAACAAGCCACTCTTTATTTAGCTACAATTATTAATGATGCTGAATTTACGACGAGTCCATTTTCTTTTGAAGAATTGTATGATTTAGAAAAACACAAGTCAGAAGAGGTGCTCACTGAAAAGGCAAAACAAGCGAGTGAAATTGGTGTAAAAACAGTCAAAAAAATTGTTGAGCTTGGGAGCCCAAAACGTTATCTTGCCAACACGATTTCTGAAAATTATGCCATAGATTTAATTGTGCTAGGTGCCACGGGAAGAGGTGCTATTCAACGAACCTTGATTGGTTCTACTACAGATTATGTGGTTAACCATGCTTTGTGCAATGTCTTAGTCGTTCGCTAATTGTGAGTAAATAATCAAGGGAACAATGTTTTATCGGGACGTTTTTTTAAATTAAACGAGAGGTGAGTTTATGAAAACAAAAATCGGAAAAACAGTTATCTTGTCAGCGTTTTTATTCACAAGTTTCCTTTTACTGAGTGGTTGTACCTCGGCTGGCGAAGAGATGGAAAAAACAATTGATCGACAGAAAGAAAAAGTCGATAAAACGGTCGATAAGCAGAAACATAAAAATGAAAATTCCATGGAAAGTTACGACGAAAAAGTTGACCGTTCTTTAGATAGTCAAGAAGACAAAATCGATACTACTGAGTAACGGGAAAGCTTTCAACTATCGGCTAGTAAATAAATAATATACAAAAGGGAGCATCCACTGCAGTTATTTCTCACAGCGGATCCTCTCTTTTGTGGTTAAAAAGAAAAAGTTAACTGCTCCCCAACAGTTAACTTTTAATCATGTTGCACATAGTTAAAACACTCTATATATCATTTATATCATTTGAAACGGGTAGTGTAAAAAGAAATCTCTTGAAAAGAGTCTCCATTTATAGGGAAGATTTCCCATAAAAAAGAGAAACGTATAATCACAGAGAGTTAGAGAAAGCAAAGGGAAATAAGTATGTTAAAATAAGAAGCAAGAAAGAAGACAAGTATGCAGAAAATAACAACTAATTAGGTGAAAATAATGGAAATACATTTTGAAAAAGTAACAAGCGATAATCGTAAAGCAGTGGAAAACCTACAAGTTTTCGCTGAACAACAAACCTTCATTGAATCAATGGCAGAAAATCTAAAAGAATCAGACCAATTTCCAGAATGGGAATCGGCAGGTATTTATGACGGCAATCAATTAATCGGCTATGCCATGTATGGACGTTGGCAAGATGGGCGCGTTTGGCTAGACCGCTTTTTAATTGATCAACGGTTCCAAGGACAAGGTTATGGGAAAGCAGCCTGTCGACTTTTAATGTTAAAGCTAATAGAAAAATACCAAACAAACAAGCTATACTTGAGTGTTTATGATACGAACAGCTCAGCAATTCGGTTGTATCAACAACTCGGTTTTGTATTTAATGGTGAATTAGATACGAATGGCGAGCGGGTAATGGAATGGACATATCAGAATAAGTAGATAGAACAGGTGAGACAAAAGCCACAGCGCATTTTGTTTCACCTTTTTCTTTTAATTGGCTTCATTTGTTTACTTTTAGTAAGTAAAATGGTAAATTTAGTTCAATCTGTTTTGAAAAAAAGTTACTGGAGGGTAAGGATGAAAATAGAATTTTTCCATGATATTATTTGTAGTTTTTGTTTTCCAATGTCTGACCGCATGCATGAGATTCAACAAGAATTTCCTGAAATTGAATTGATTCATCGGTCGTTTGCGTTAGGATGGTCAGCAAACGATTTTGAAACAATGTTTGGCTCACGAGCAGCAGTAAAAGAAGAAGTTTTGACGCATTGGGTGCATGCCAATCAAAACGATTCAAAGCATCGTTTTAATATTGAAGGGATGAGGAAGCAACGATTTGATTTTCCAACATCAAAGAATGCATTATTAGCAGCAAAAGCAGCTGGATACATTGGCAATCAAGACACCTATTGGTTACTGTTTGATAAGTTACAAGAAGGTTTATTTATGAGAAGTTTAAATATTGAAGAGCCAGAAGTAATTGAGGAGCTAGTAAAAGAGACAACGATTGATTTTGCTTTGTGGAAAGAAGCTGTTGCTTCCGAGGCTGTTTGGACGGCGGTTCAAGAAGATTTCGCGCTAGCTTCTGCTTATGGTCTACAAGGAGTTCCCGCACTAATCATTAATCAAAAATATTTAATTAATGGTGCAGTACCGAAACAGCAAATCAGCCAAACTATTCAAAAAATTCTCGCAGAAGAAAAACAACAGCAACCGTTAGTTTCATTAACTCCTTCTTCTGAAGAGTCAGCTTCGTGTGAGTTTAAGGAAGGCACATGGACGTGTCATTAAGCGGCATAAAATAACGTTATTCTTTGACAAAACGAAAGACTTCTGTAATAGTTAATGCGGGGGTGATAATATGTTTAACGCGTATAGAGAATACTGGAATAATATTACAACAATGAATGCGTCAGCAACACGAGCACAATATTGGTGGCCACAATTAATTAATTATTTGGTGTTAGGGATTTATTCAGCAATTACGGGCGTTTACAGATATATTGAAGTAACACCCAATGATGGAACAATCATTAAAGAATGGAATACTGTGACCATTATCTTTTTCTTGCTGACTGCTTTAATTTGGTTGGCAAACTTTACTGTTCGAGCAAGAAGATTGCATGATCGCGACCACAGTAACTGGTGGATTTTATTCTATTTACTTCCTTTTATCGGTACTTTAGTGATCTTCATTACATTAATTTTGCCAAGTAAAAGTCACACAAGATGGCCAGTAAATCAATCAGAAATTTAATTTGCTGGTTTCGTTTAGCTGATTATCTTAAGAGTGAAAATAGGACATAAGTCATTTCGACTTATGTCCTATTTTCTTTTTTATTTCAGAAAAATAAAAATATCTTCTGTATGATGGCACCTCACATTACGCGGTTCTTGATAAAAGGGCTATCTTTTTGGTAGATAGGGAAAACCATTAAGACGTTAAAAGTTTAATAAATCGAGCAATTCTCTTTTGTTAGAAAATAAGATAGCATCATTAATTAAAATACTTGGAACACTGGTTTCAATAATTGGTTGATTGGTAATAATCAAGTCAAATTCTTCGAGTCGATGGTCACCTAATTGTTCTTCCGTAATTGCTAACGTATTTGAACGAATCCGATGCAAAGCTAAAATATCGTGGACATAGTTTCCAATATATTGACTATGATTCAGGCCCATGTCGCTAATAATCAAAATCTTTTTTGAGTCGAAACTCTGATTAATTTCTGGAAAAGTATTAAGCAACCAAAAAATATAAGAAGATGAATAGTTTAATAGATTTGTTTCTAAAAGAGCGGAAAAGAAATGCAATTCTGCTTTTAATCGTGTATATAAGTGAAGCTGAGTAAAATGAATTTGTCGAGTGAAAAAGGTGGCCCTTTGTGTCAATTCGGAGGTGTCAAAAGGCACTAATTGAGAAAACAAATAAAGACAGGTTAACAAGTGAACAGCGAAGTCGACGACTTCTTCTGTTAATTGTTCAATCTGTGAAAAAGCATTAAATTTTAAATTTTCACGTATTCTTTGACTGATGACTTCTTGGTCTTCGGAGTAGTATTGCTGAAAAGCGCCTCTTTGAAAATACCAGAGAACTTCTCGATAGGTCTCACGGCTGAGCCCAGTAAAATGACGACTGAGTAAAAGATAATCTTCCATTTTAATCGGACTCTTTTTATCTGTTTTTTTCTGGAAACGTTGTTGAAATCCTTGATGCTCTCTTAATAAATCAACAATAAAATACATAATAAAGAAATCGTGTTCATAACTGTTATCCATACTAATAATATTTAATTGGCATTGATTACGACGCATTAATTGTTTGATTTCCTGCTTATCTAATTGATAAGGCAATTCATAATGACCATAATACATTAAAAAGAAAAAGGTTGTAAAAATACGTAAAGGCAATTCTTCTGTTTGGCTAGTTAATTGATAGCCTTGATCAACGATAACGCGAAGAGAGTAAGTTTCCAAGACCTGATTACACTGCTTCAATTTTCGAGCAAAAGAAGAGCGACTGATATTGATGGTATCGCAATAATATTCGATGGTTTTGCCAGGATTTTGGATAAACTCATGGAGCAATTGGGTGGTCGTTGACGTTTTTGCCATATCCGTCAGCACGTTTAAATATAAGGACACATTAAAGTTTTCTAAACGATAGCCTAATTTATGCGATGTTTTAATGGTTAAACTTTCGCCCCAACGCTGTTTAATCTCCTCAATATAACGAATAAAAGTAGACTCAGAACTACCAATATATTTTGCAAGTTCTTTTTTAGTCATCCATTTATCAGAAATGGATAAGACACGAATGATTTCTTCCATTTTCCGATAATTTTTTTCTAAAAACCTAATCATATTGTTTCCTCCCAAGTCCTTTACTTTAATGAAACAATCATCGAAACAATAACGCAATTTCAGAAATGAAACCGCTTGGTATGAAAGTTGGTGTGATTTAATGAGCTCCTTCTCTGTATAATAATTATCAGATTAAAATAATGAAATTTTACGTGCTAGGCAATTCTAATTTAACTGTTAATTCATAAAAGAAAGGAGAGAACAGACATTAAATTACTAAAGAAATTTGGGGTTTTCGGCGTAGTCTTTTTACTTGTCTCATCCTATTTCATACCGCTCATTGGCTATGCAGAAACAGCCAAAGAAGTTGAAATTACATCCGCTCAAATGATAACAGATGAGAATGATAAAACGAATATTAATATCGAGTTAAATCTTCTCAACCAAACAGAGCAGCCATTACAACGAGAAATTCAATTGAAAAATGCACAGTTCATGGATACTGCTGTAATTGAAAAAGACGGATATTCTTACCAAGTGACTAATGGTACGCTTTATCTGACTTTGGACGCACAAGTAAAAAAGCCGGTACAGCTTTCGTTAGCTGTTGAGCAAAGTTCGCTTCAAACAGCTCAGCCACCTAAGTTATTGTATGAAAACAACGAATATGATGTTTCAGTTACTTCTGAAAAAATAACAGTAGAGGATTCTGCTAAAGAATCAACTGAACCAGAAAAAATAACTGTACCAGAAAATACGAAAGAAACTAACAAAAATGATTCGGCTCCAGACAAAACAGAACAGCCGACCGCAACAGAAGAGGTAACCAATCCATTTGCAGAAGCAAGAATGGCGCCAGCTACTTTGAGAGCGAATCTGGCACTGCCTTTAATTGCACCACAATACACGACGGATAATTCTGGGACTTATCCGACAGCTAATTGGCAGCCCACAGGCAATCAAAATGTGTTAAACCATCAAGGGAATAAAGATGGTGGTTCCCAATGGGATGGCCAAACGAGTTGGAATGGGGATCCTACTAATCGCACAAATTCTTATATTGAGTATGGCGGTACAGGAGACCAAGCCGATTATGCCATCCGAAAATATGCTAGAGAAACAACAACACCAGGGCTTTTTGATGTATATCTTAATGTGCGTGGGAATGTTCAGAAAGAAATCACGCCATTGGATTTGGTCTTAGTCGTTGACTGGTCCGGTAGTATGAATGAAAACAATCGGATTGGTGAAGTACAAAAAGGAGTGAACCGTTTTGTTGATACATTGGCAGATAGCGGTATTACCAATAACATTAACATGGGCTATGTTGGCTACTCAAGTGACGGTTATAATAACAACGCCATTCAAATGGGGCCGTTTGATACAGTCAAAAATCCAATTAAAAATATTACGCCAAGTAGCACTAGAGGAGGAACTTTCACTCAAAAAGCATTAAGAGATGCTGGTGATATGTTAGCAACGCCAAATGGACATAAGAAAGTCATTGTACTTTTAACGGATGGCGTCCCAACCTTCTCTTATACAGTGAGTCGAGTTCAAACAGAGGCGGATGGTCGCTTTTACGGGACACAATTTACGAATCGACAAGATCAACCAGGTAGCACTTCTTATATCTCTGGTAGCTATAATGCGCCAGATCAAAACAATATCAATAAACGGATTAACAGTACGTTTATCGCCACGATAGGTGAGGCAATGGCCTTAAAACAACGTGGGATTGAAATACATGGATTGGGCATTCAATTGCAAAGCGATCCACGAGCTAATTTATCTAAACAACAAGTTGAAGATAAAATGCGTGAGATGGTGTCAGCCGATGAAAATGGAGACCTTTATTATGAATCCGCGGATTATGCACCAGACATTTCTGATTATTTAGCGAAAAAAGCGGTTCAGATTTCAGGAACGGTTGTAAACGGAAAAGTAGTTGATCCAATTGCTGAACCTTTTAAATACGAGCCAAATACATTATCAATGAAAAGTGTGGGTCCTGTTCAGGTTCAAACATTACCAGAAGTGTCGCTAACAGGCGCTACAATTAATAGTAATGAGATTTATTTGGGTAAAGGGCAAGAAATTCAAATTCATTATCAAGTACGTATTCAAACAGAGTCAGAAAACTTCAAACCTGATTTTTGGTATCAAATGAATGGTCGGACAACGTTTCAGCCATTAGCCACGGCCCCTGAAAAAGTTGATTTTGGGGTTCCTTCGGGAAAAGCACCTGGCGTGAAGTTAGACGTGAAAAAAATCTGGGAAGAGTATGATCAAGACCCAACAAGTAGGCCAGATAACGTGATTTATGAAATTAGTAGAAAGCAAGTAACTGACACAGCCAACTGGCAAACTGGGTATATTAAATTATCAAAACCAGAAAATGATACCAGCAATAGTTGGGAGCGCAAAAATGTAACCCAACTTTCCAAAACCGCGGATGAAAGCTATCAAGAAGTTCTTGGGCTTCCCCAATACAACAATCAAGGACAAGCTTTCAATTACCAAACAACCCGTGAATTAGCAGTTCCTGGTTACAGTCAAGAAAAAATCGACGATACTACTTGGAAAAACACGAAGCAGTTCAAGCCATTAGATTTAAAAGTAATCAAAAATTCTTCCTCAGGTGAGAAAAACTTAGTGGGAGCCGTCTTTGAATTGAGTGGTAAAAATGTTCAAACAACATTAGTGGACAATAAAGATGGGAGCTATTCCTTGCCAAAAGATGTGCGCCTACAAAAAGGGGAACGCTATACATTAACTGAAGTAAAAGCACCTGCAGGACATGAGTTAGGTAAGAAAACGACTTGGCAAATTGAGGTGAATGAGCAAGGCAAAGTAAGCATCGATGGACAAGAAGTGACCACCACAAATCAAGTTATTCCATTGGAAATTGAAAATAAATTTTCTTCTTTGCCAATCAGAATTAGAAAATACACCATGCAAAATGGCAAACAAGTGAACTTAGCAGAGGCGACTTTTGCGTTGCAAAGAAAAAATGCTCAAGGAAGTTACCAAACTGTGGCAACTCAAAAAACAGATACTGCAGGATTGAGCTATTTTAAAATTAGTGAACCTGGTGAGTATCGAATGGTGGAACAATCAGGACCATTAGGCTACGACACTCTTGCTGGAAATTATGAATTTACTGTTGATAAATATGGGGAAATTCACTATGCAGGCAAAAATATTGAAGAAAATGCGCCAGAATGGACACTGACACATCAAAATCATTTGAAACCTTTTGACTTAACGGTTCATAAAAAAGCCGATAATCAGACGCCACTTAAAGGAGCGAAATTCCGTTTAACAGGACCAGATACGGATATTGAATTACCAAAAGATGGCAAAGAAACGGATACTTTTGTTTTTGAAAACTTAAAACCAGGGAAATATGTCCTAACAGAAACTTTTACGCCAGAAGGATATCAGGGGTTAAAAGAACCAATCGAATTAATAATTCGCGAAGATGGTTCAGTCACGATAGATGGGGAAAAAGTAGCAGATGTTTTAATTTCTGGAGAGAAGAATAATCAAATTACTTTAGATGTTACTAACCAAGCAAAGGTTCCTTTACCTGAAACTGGTGGCATAGGACGCTTGTGGTTTTTCTTGATAGCGATTAGTACATTCGTGATAGCGGGTGTTTATCTCTTTATTAGACGACCAGAAGGGAGTGTGTAATCAATGAAAAACGCACGTTGGTTAAGTATTTGCGTCATGCTACTCGCTCTTTTCGGGTTTTCACAGCAAGCATTAGCAGAAGCATCGCAAGCAAGCGTTCAAGTTACGTTGCACAAATTATTGTTCCCTGATGGTCAATTACCAGAACAGCAGCAAAACACAGGGGAAGAGGGAACGCTGCTTCAAAATTATCGGGGCTTAAATGACGTCACTTATCAAGTCTATGATGTGACGGATCCGTTTTATCAGCTTCGTTCTGAAGGAAAAACGGTCCAAGAAGCACAGCGTCAATTAGCAGAAACCGGTGCAATGAATAGAAAACCGATCGCAGAAGATAAAACACAGACAATAAATGGAGAAGATGGAGTGGTTTCTTTTTCATTAGCTAGCAAAGATTCGCAGCAACGAGATAAAGCCTATTTATTTGTTGAAGCGGAAGCACCGGAAGTGGTAAAGGAAAAAGCTAGCAACCTAGTAGTGATTTTGCCTGTTCAAGATCCACAAGGGCAATCGTTAACGCATATTCATTTATATCCAAAAAATGAAGAAAATGCCTATGACTTACCACCACTTGAAAAAACGGTACTCGATAAGCAACAAGGCTTTAATCAAGGAGAGCACATTAACTATCAGTTAACGACTCAGATTCCAGCGAATATTTTAGGATATCAGGAATTCCGTTTGTCAGATAAGGCGGATACAACGTTGACACTTTTACCAGAATCAATTGTGGTAAAAGTGGCTGGAAAAACAGTTACTACAGGTTACACATTGACGACGCAAAAGCATGGATTTACGCTTGATTTTTCAATTAAAGACTTACAAAACTTTGCAAATCAAACAATGACTGTGTCGTATCAAATGCGTTTAGAAAAGACCGCTGAACCAGACACTGCGATTAACAACGAAGGACAATTAGTCACGGACAAGCATACCTTGACTAAAAGAGTCGCAGTTCGTACAGGCGGCAAGTCTTTTGTCAAAGTTGATAGTGAAAATGCGAAAATCACCTTGCCAGAGGCTGCTTTTATCGTCAAAAATCAAGCGGGGGAATACCTCAATGAAACAGCAAACGGGTATCGTTGGCAAAAAGAAAAAGCATTAGCTAAAAAATTCACGTCTAATCAAGCCGGTGAATTTTCAGTTAAAGGCTTAAAAGATGGCCAGTACTTCTTGGAAGAAATCTCTGCACCAAAAGGTTATCTTCTGAATCAAACAGAAATTCCTTTTACGGTGGAAAAAAATTCTTATGCAACGAACGGACAACGAACAGCACCGTTACATGTAATCAATAAAAAAGTAAAAGAGTCAGGCTTCTTACCAAAAACAAATGAAGAACGTTCTATTTGGTTGACGATTGCAGGCCTGCTAATCATTGGGATGGTAGTCATTTGGCTATTTTATCAAAAACAAAAAAGAGGAGAGAGAAAATGAAGCAATTAAAAAAAGTTTGGTACACCGTTAGTACCTTGTTACTAATTTTGCCACTTTTCACGAGTGTATTAGGGACAACAACTGCATTTGCAGAAGAAAATGGGGAGAGCGCACAGCTCGTGATTCACAAAAAGAAAATGACGGATTTACCAGATCCGCTTATTCAAAATAGCGGGAAAGAAATGAGCGAGTTTGATAAATATCAAGGACTGGCAGATGTGACGTTTAGTATTTATAACGTGACGAGCGAATTTTACGAGCAACGAGCGGCAGGCGCAAGCGTCGATGCAGCTAAACAAGCTGTCCAAAGTTTAACTCCTGGGAAACCTGTTGCTCAAGGAACCACCGATGCAAATGGGAATGTCACTGTTCAGTTACCTAAAAAACAAAATGGTAAAGATGCAGTGTATACCATTAAAGAAGAACCAAAAGAGGGTGTAGTTGCTGCTACGAATATGGTGGTGGCGTTCCCAGTTTACGAAATGATCAAGCAAGCAGATGGTTCCTATAAATATGGAACAGAAGAATTAGCGATTGTTCATATTTATCCTAAAAATGTGGTAGCCAATGATGGTAGTTTACATGTGAAAAAAGTAGGAACTGCTGAAAATGAAGGATTAAATGGTGCAGAATTTGTTATTTCCAAAAGCGAAGGCTCACCAGGCACAGTAAAATATATCCAAGGAGTCAAAGATGGATTATATACATGGACAACGGATAAAGAACAAGCAAAACGCTTTATTACTGGGAAAAGTTATGAAATTGGCGAAAATGATTTTACAGAAGCAGAGAATGGAACGGGAGAATTAACAGTTAAAAATCTTGAGGTTGGTTCGTATATTTTAGAAGAAGTAAAAGCTCCAAATAATGCAGAATTAATTGAAAATCAAACAAAAACACCATTTACAATTGAAGCAAACAATCAAACACCTGTTGAAAAAACAGTCAAAAATGATACCTCTAAAGTTGATAAAACAACACCAAACTTAGATGGTAAAGATGTGGCAATTGGCGAAAAAATTAAATATCAAATTTCTGTAAATATTCCATTGGGGATTGCAGACAAAGAAGGCAACGCTAATAAATACGTCAAATTCAATTTAGTTGATAAACATGATGCAGCCTTAACTTTTGATAACGTGACTTCTGGAGAGTATGCCTATGCGTTATATGATGGGGATACAGTGATTGCTCCTGAAAATTACCAAGTGACTGAACAAGCAAATGGCTTCACTGTCGCCGTTAATCCAGCGTATATTCCTACGCTAACACCAGGCGGCACACTAAAATTCGTTTACTTTATGCATTTAAATGAAAAAGCAGATCCTACGAAAGGCTTTAAAAATGAGGCGAATGTTGATAACGGTCATACCGACGACCAAACACCACCAACTGTTGAAGTGGTGACAGGTGGGAAACGTTTCATTAAAGTCGATGGCGATGTGACAGCGACACAAGCCTTGGCGGGAGCTTCCTTTGTCGTCCGTGATCAAAACAGCGACACAGCAAATTATTTGAAAATCGATGAAACAACGAAAGCAGCAACTTGGGTGAAAACAAAAGCTGAAGCAACTACTTTTACAACAACGGCTGATGGATTAGTTGATATCACAGGGCTTAAATACGGTACCTATTATTTAGAAGAAACTGTAGCTCCTGATGATTATGTCTTGTTAACAAATCGGATTGAATTTGTGGTCAATGAACAATCATATGGCACAACAGAAAACCTAGTTTCACCAGAAAAAGTACCAAACAAACACAAAGGTACCTTACCTTCAACAGGTGGCAAAGGAATCTACGTTTACTTAGGAAGTGGCGCAGTCTTGCTACTTATTGCAGGAGTCTACTTTGCTAGACGTAGAAAAGAAAATGCTTAATTTCTAGCATCACCGAAGAAATTTTTAGAAAAACAAAGAGCCTGGGCCAATCACTGTCCCAGGCTTTCATGCTTTATTTTTAAGGAGGAAGCAATGAAGTCAAAAAAGAAACGTCGTATCATTGATGGTTTTATGATTCTTTTACTGATTATTGGAATAGGTGCATTTGCGTATCCTTTTGTTAGCGATGCATTAAATAACTATCTGGATCAACAAATTATCGCTCATTATCAAGCAAAAGCAAGCCAAGAAAACACCAAAGAAATGGCTGAACTTCAAGAAAAAATGGAAAAGAAAAACCAAGAATTAGCGAAAAAAGGTAGCAATCCTGGATTAGATCCTTTTTCTGAAACGCAAAAAACAACGAAAAAACCAGACAAATCCTATTTTGAAAGTCATACGATTGGTGTTTTAACCATTCCAAAAATAAATGTCCGTTTACCAATTTTTGATAAAACGAATGCATTACTATTGGAAAAAGGAAGCTCCTTGTTAGAAGGAACCTCCTATCCTACAGGTGGTGCGAATACACATGCGGTCATATCAGGCCATCGTGGTCTCCCTCAAGCCAAATTATTTACAGATTTACCAGAATTAAAAAAAGGCGATGAATTTTATATCGAAGTCAATGGGAAGACGCTCGCTTATCAAGTGGATCAAATAAAAACCGTTGAACCAACTGATACAAAAGATTTACACATTGAGTCTGGCCAAGATCTCGTCACTTTATTAACTTGCACACCGTATATGATAAACAGTCATCGGTTATTAGTTCGAGGGCATCGTATCCCATATCAACCAGAAAAAGCAGCAGCGGGGATGAAAAAAGTGGCACAACAACAAAATTTACTATTATGGACATTACTTTTAATTGCCTGTGCGTTAATTATTAGCGGCTTCATTATCTGGTACAAGCGACGGAAAAAGACGACCAGAAAACCAAAGTAGTATGACGAAAAGGCTAAACATACTAAAAAAAGAGTAAAAAAATAGCTTTTCAATTTTTAATCCTCCTTATCGTGCATAATTGAACCAGAGAAACAGAAGTATTAACGAAATAACTAAAAGAGCAAGCCCTGAATAAAAAGCGACAAAGGGCCAATCAATCGACTGTTTAAATTCCTGCCAAGTTTGGATTTTTCTGTTTTTTTTCGCGCTATCCTCAATCGTTAGTAAATAATTCAATAGTAAGAGGAGCAGCAACACCGTGAAATCATTTGTGGTAAAAAACACATGTAAAAATAGAATGACAAAGACAACACGGGATAACACTCGATTCCGCAAAATTAAAAATAACTTAGCACGCATAATAAACCACCATTTCTTATCAGAGATAATGAATCTGTTTTTGTCTACTCTTTAGTTATATCATAAAATTCTTAATAATGAAAAAATGATTCGAGAAAATAATTGAAAAAAGTTTTTTTCCTGAATCATTATTTTCGTAAATAAAGAATAAACGTGTTACTCTTGGCTTATCAAATTTGGAAGGAGTGTTAAAAATGAAATATCTGGATATTATTGCTTTAATTTTATTGATTGTCGGAGGTTTAAACTGGTTATTAGTTGGTGCATTTAATTTTGATTTAGTTGCAACAATTAGTGGCGGTGCAACCACACCATTAGCAAAAATTATCTATATTATTGTCGGAATTTGTGCGATTTATTCTATTAAGTTTTTAGCTCCTTTGTTCCGCGAACCATAGGATTGATTTAAAAGATTTAGATAACGTGAAGTTATTTTGACTTAGCAATTGAGAGTTTCCTTGAGGAAGGGGACTCTTTTTTTATTTTCTATATTCGTTTCAGAAGGTTTAGACAAGCTCAAAAAATATTTCAAGAGAGCTGCGTTGTTTTCAAAATAGAACCTAGCATTACCTCGAACGTACCTCAAATAACCTGTGTCTTTTTTTGAATCATTAGTTCAAATTGATGTGATCACTAGTGAGAAAAATCAGCTCTAGGATATATAGGAAAATATAAGCATCAAATAGGGATTTTGATGATAAATTATCTTTTTCCTTGTTATGATTATAACAAGGAAAAAGAAAGTAGGGATTTATTTATGGAATTACAGGTGACAAAAAAGGCTAAATTTTTTTGTTTGGCGATGGCATTACTAATGACATTAGGTATTTTTATCAGCGCTGGAACAAGTGTTTATGCATCTGACCAGCTAGAGGATTCAGAAGTTGAGGCTGTAGCAAAAGGACTGGAAGAAATGTATGCGAATGGAGTGACGGAAGATAACTTTAAAAACTATGTCAAAAATAATTTTGCTCAGCAAGAGATTTCTTCAGTTGAGGAAGAATTAAATGTAAACATTTCTGATGCTTCAACAGTAGTTCAAGCACGTTTTAATTGGAATGCATTAGGAAGTTGCGTTGCTAACAAAATCAAAGATGAGTTTTTTGCAATGATTAGTATCAGCGCAATTGTAAAAGCTGCACAAAAGAAAGCCTGGAAAGAATTAGCAGTGACTGTATTACGCTTCGCTAAAGCCAATGGGTTAAAGACGAATGCTATTATTGTGGCTGGACAACTAGCTTTATGGGCAGTTCAATGTGGGCTAAGCTAATGAATTTAAAAGATCATGTTACGGAAATAGTAATTACTTTTATCATCGCTTTTGTGTATACTTGGATAGATTCAGGAGAAATTGAAATCTTAAAAACTCTTTTGATAACAATAATATTTTTAGCCATGTTCTATGCAATACCCAAAATCACCAATAGAAAAAGAAAATGAAGTGGTTTTAGAAAGATAATGTGATAGGAAGTGTAAGAGGAGGTAACGAGCCTTCTCTTGCTTATAGAAAAAAAGAGCTAAAACCTTTATTTTATAAGGTTTTAGCTCTTTTTTGTTTTTCTCTACTTTTCTAAAAATGGAGACGGCGGTCGTAAAACCTAGCTTGTAAATGCTGGTTTTATAGCTGTTTTTAACTGCTTGATGCAAAAATAATGCAAAAAAATTATACATACATTTGTTTCATCACTTCATTAACAGCATTACTTTCTTTTTGTTCCATCTCGTCTAAAATGTGTTGATAGGTTTGTAAAGTGGTTACAATATCCTTATGTCCAAGGCGACGAGATACATATTTTATATTTATTCCTTTATACAACATTATTGAAGCGTGGGTATGCCTTAAACCATGACAGGTCAATTCTTTTGTACTGATCTTTCTACAGAATTTACGTAGGATTTTATTTACAGCTGTATTCGATATAAGTTCCATATTGTCATTCAAAAATACTAAATTATTTTCGTTGCGTAGACCAGATTTTAAATAATATTCTTTTTGATGTAACTGTAATTTCTTTAATAAATCGAGCGTATCATCATCAATAGTGATTATTCTTTTTGATTGATAATTTTTCGTATTGGAGAATGTATGTGTATATTTATAGTCCCATGTTTTATTTACTTTTACAGTTTTATTCTTGAAGTCGATACAGTCCCAAGTCATGCCTATAATTTCTGAAAAACGGCAACCAGTCGCAATACCAAACAGAATAATAAATCGAGAAGTATAAGTGGGTTTTATACCTTCTAATATTTCGTGAACTAGATGGATAGATTCTTGATAATTCAAATATTTCAATTCTTCGTGCTTAGGATTCTTTTTGCCTATAGCTTGTACTCGATAGGTAGGGTCTCTATGAATAATGCCTTCTTCCAAAGCATCTTTAAGAGCAGCTCGCATATACGTATGATGTTTTTTTACTGAAGCTGTAGCGTGTGTTTCCCCATAGTCATTCAGGGCCTTTTGATATTCTTGTCGAGTCAATTCTTTTAATTTTGTATCAGGAAAATATCTCTCACTAAAATCAACAGCCCGACGAATATCACCGTCATTGTCTTGTGATAACTTTCCTTTCCTGTAAACTTCAAACCAGTTTCGAAAATACTCATTAAATAATTTTTCGCCTTCTTTTAGTGAGTATCCTTTAGAATACCTAGCTTCAATTTCTGAGGCTGCCAATTGCGCTTCTTTTTTTGTTGAAAACCCATTACCGCTTTTTGTTTTATATCGGCCATCTTTATCTTTATAAGAGACTCGATATTGCCATCCGCTTTTTAATTTTTTTATGCTCGCCATGATATCACCTCCAATATTCAATTTTGAGTGCCTAATTGAATACATTATAGCTTAGAATAAAAAACTAAAATATCAGCATAAACAGTAAAATTATTAATATTAACCCTAAACAGCCGCAACCTACTTCAGTTGAGTCGTTATTTGAAATGGAATCAGTTTTTTTATTGTATGTTTTATTAGTATTAGATGAAAGAGGATTAACACCAAAAGTAGTTTTATTGTAAGCTTTGTTATATGTTGCTTTTTTCGGGTCTTTAATCCAGCCAGCTCCCTTTTTACCATAAGCTGGTGCTGTTGTTTTTTTTACAGATCTTTTGACTTTACCAGTTGTTCTAGCACTAACTGATTTTTTTATACTAGGTTTTCTTGGTCCTATTTTCATTGTTAAATCCTCATTTCTGATATAATGTATTTATAAGTAAATCTCGAAATGGGTTTTTGAGTCCGTGTTACCGCACGGGCTTATTTATTTTTTGTTAGTATTATCATCAGAGTATAATCCAAGTTCTTCAAAGATATCTTGCCAAAATGGCTTACTCCCATACTTATCTATATATGCTTTTTGTAATGCAATTTTAGAAGCTTCCTCTGCACGTTTTTGTTCTTCTGCAACTTTAGCGTTAATCTTATAATTTATTGCGTGATAAATATTGATATTTTGATTACGTATTTTGAATACATAATTTAAAGCTAAATGATGTGGAAGATGTAATATATGTTCAAAATAGTTTAAAAGACGATTGTGCATAGCTGGTTCACTCATTTTAGTAGCTCTACACATGTCTTTAAATCTATACTTTTTAATAAGCATATATTCTAATCGTTCCGTTGGGCAGAAAAGGATAGATGCAATATTGTTCGCTTCGTTTTCAAACGGAATTAGTTCAGGCAAATACTGTCCTTCTACCTGTTCATTGGCTAATGAAACAAAAACTTGCTTTTTTTTACCATCAAGGATATGAAAATAAAAATGACACAACTCGTGTAAGATAGTAAATATAACTCGTTGAAGCACACGATCTTGATTAATCATTATTAATGTTCTTTTTCCGTTTGGAATAGTGATACCTGAAATTCTATTGACAATGTCGATAGGCAAAAATTGAAAATCTGCATTAAAGACCAAATCTTTATATTTTATCCATGATAAGTCACTTTGAGTCGAAGGCCATTCATCATCTAATGAAAAAATCTCAGTAGGGTCTGCTTCAAAAAAAACAAAGTGGATATTAAACTGTGATTGAAAAAAAGAAATTATATTTTGATAAGTTAATTCTTTAATTTCAACGTGTTGAAAGCGAGAGATATTTAAAAGCAATATGTTTGCCTTTTTGGCATAATCTAAATATTCATTTGTTGGCACGTGTTGATATTCATATTTCGTCATAGGCAGTCACCCGACTAATCTTTCCACTTAGTATCATCATCCAATAATCCTTTAGCAATTTTCATCATGCCTTTAAGGGAATTATTGAATTTTTTCTTTTCTTCTGCGGTCATGTCTTCACTTTCCATCCGAAATGCAGCTAAAAGCTCATTTTCCTCTTCGTCTTTAATCAGGCGAGAAAAATCTTCTTTAGATGAAGAGATATTGGGATTTTCTGTTCTTCCCAATAGATAGTCAACAGAGACATTAAAATATTCTGCAATTTCTTTCAGTTTTTCAGCCGATGGCTGTTTGCCACTTTTTAGACTGTAGAAATAGTTTTCACTATATCCTAAATCTAAAGTTACTTGTTTTATAGTTTTCGATCGATTTTTTGCAAGTATTTTGATACGTTCAAATACTGTCATATCAATATTCTCCTTAGATTCTTACAAAAAAACAATAAAAAAGTGTAGTTTTTAGTTTACAAAAGAAACACTATAGTGTATATTGTTATTGTAAGTTAATTTAATAGATAAAACAAACTAAAACACACCTTATTAGCATTAAGTTTGGCGACCGAGTGCGAAAAAAAGGCTTTGTTATAGGTTTATTTCTTATGCTCTTATACTACACTATAGTGTAGTAGTTAGTCAACAGTATTTTTCTATTTCTATTAAATTAACTTACTAAATTATAAAGAAAGGAGCATAGAACATGCCAGATACAACGAAAGGCAGAACTAAAATTCGTGAATACTTTGATGATAAGAAAATTTCATTAACATCTGTAGCAACATACTTCAACATTCCCAAACAAGACTTGAACGATTATCTTTCTGGAAAAAATCAAAGTAAAAAGGCTCACGAAACACTGACTGCAATTATTGAATACTACAAAATCAGATAGGGGGCAGTAAGATGACGCAACTGATAGAATCAAAGATTTCAATCAAGATACCATCTAATTTGATTCTTATTGAAAAGGCAAAAGTTTTAGAATTGGAAAACCAAAGCTTAATTGGTCAGACATGGAATGCGAAAGATGTAACTAATCGTTTAGGCGGCAAAGATATACGTGACTGGAAACTTGTTTTCTATAAACACCGTGAAGAGGTAGATATAAAAAATGGTGGATTTGTAAAGTTCCCAACTAGAAAAGGGATGCCATGGAAGTTCCACGCTAAGATGACAGCTCATTTTATAGATAATCATTGGAAAGAGTTCATGGAGACAAAAGATCGTTTTTAAAGGAGGAAAAAAGAATGACAAATTTAGTAATTATGAAAGACCAACAAGCGGTAACAAGTAGTTTACAAGTTGCAGAAGTATTTGAAAAGCAACACAAAGATGTATTAGAGGCAATTGACACAAAAATTAAATCGGCGGAAAATTCCGCTCATTACCAAAATATGTTTGCCGAAGGAGAATATAAAGATTCAAGAGGTAGAAAACAAAGGTTGTATTACATGAATCGTGACGGTTTTTCTTTTATTGCATTTGGATTCACAGGTCAAAAAGCAGATACATTCAAACTGAAATATATTGAGGCTTTTAATCAAATGGAAAATCACATCAAAGAACAATTAGACACATCAACTTTAAGTCCAGAACTACAATTCATGAATAGCGTAGTCCAATCATTAGCCAAGCAAGAAATGGAAACGAAACGTATCGAAACAAAAGTGGATAACATTAGCGAGATTGTGGCATTGAATACTGTTGACTGGCGCAGAGATAGTCAACGACTCATTTCTAAAATTGCTCAATCACGTGATGGTGGTGCCAATTATCAACTCGTGCGGTCGGAAATTTATCAAGAAACAGAACGACGTGCGAAAGCTGACCTGAATCGACGGTTAAAAAATCGGAAACAAAGGATGGCGCTAGAAGGTGTAGGGAAATCAAAAATCAATGCCCTTAACAAGTTAGACATTATTGGTGAAAACAGCAGATTATTAGAAATCTATATTTCTGTGGTTAAAGATTTTGCCATTAAGCATGGTGTTGCTTTAAATGGAGCTTTATAGCTATGTCCTACAACGAAGAACAGCAAAAATGGATATATGAACAAATTCAAGCTGAACGCCGCATGATTCAAATAGACAGAGAAGCATTAAAGAAATCTGGCAGACTGACGGATAAGGAATTATCGAGGATGCAGAGCGAGTTGGAATTTTTACGTGAAATGGAGCTAGAGAATAAAGTTCAACTATCTTGAGAAAGGGGAAAATGAAGATGAAAAAATTATATCAAGCGAGACTATTCGGCGCCTTCCTAGCGATGATTGCATCAGGCATTGCGCTAAAAAGTAACTTCACACTTATTGCGTTGTTGTTAGTAGGCACGCCGTTAATTGTTGTATGGTTTTTTAACTGGGATGAAGCAAAGTACGAAGCTAATTCAAAAAAGTAACGAAAGTGGTGAAGTAAATGCTATCTACAGATGAAATGACGGACATCTTATTGTTGGTGAAAGAAAAAATTGACCTGTTAAGACAGATGATTTTTCTAGAGAACGCAAAGCCTGAAGGTATGATCACTTATCACTTTTTAAAAGAATTAGAGGCAGAACATGAAAAATATGAACGTATCTATGACAAGTTACTTCAGAATGCTTAATGAGGAGGTGATTTACTTTGAAATTATGGACCACAAAAGAAGTAGCTTATGTAAAACGTACGGCATTATTAGCGGAAACAAACGAAGTATTAAATATTAAAGAAATGGCTAAAAGGCTTAATAGAACAGTACAGTCGGTACGCAATAAAATTTATAATTTGCAACGATCAGGTGAAATGCCAAGTATTGATAAGTCAAAACAATTTGATACTAAAGGACGACCTTATTCTAAGGAAGAAGATAAGCGAATTATTTCAATGTATAAAGCAGGGGCTACGTACAAAGAAATAGCAGAAGCACTTGAACGAGGTGAAATTTCCGTTACTTCTCACATCTACAAACTACGTAAGGATAAAAAACTAAAGGTACAAAAAGTATCGCCCTGGACTGAAGAACAAGTACTTAAATTACTTGAAAACGTATCCTTCGACGACAATGGATTTGTGAATAATCACAATGAACTCATGCGATTAACAAATAAACAGTATGGGCAAGTGACTCGAAAAATTTATGATTTGCGAAAAAAAGGAGAAATCCGTATATACGCTGACAGAACCAAAACAAGCGTGAAATCAAAACAAGCAATGAATCAATTTAATGATGCACGATTCGCTCAATATAAAAAGAAGGAGGACAAACCAGTGGAACCAAGAGAGAAACAAACGTCGGAAATCATCTCTGTTGAATCCAGAGAAGTATCTTTGATTTTAACTACTGTGAATTTAAGTGATCGTCGCATTGATCAATACTATACAAAAGATGGCCAATTATTAGCCGTAAAAAAAGAGCCTACCTCGTTTGCAGACGAAGTAAGCCACTAAGCAAAATTATACAAGTAAATTATATCACGGAAAGTAGGGTTTTTAAATGGCAAAATATTACCACGTTAAAAAGCATGAAGATTACGATAGTTTAATGGAATTTTTAGAATTTCAAGGGTACAGATGGTATGGTGGTGGACTCCCAACTCAGAATAACTTTTGGGAGGTTTACAAGACGAAAACGGTCATAAAAGCTGATGTAAATAAATTGTTGACTTACGGAGAAAAGTGTTATTTTGAAGAGTTTGAAAAGCTAAAATCTACTGATTTTCTTGATTGGGAATCCACTATGCTTTATTCAATGGCTAATATGGCTAATGGTGCAACTGCTATGATGCTCGTTGCTAGCAAACGTATGGCTCAAATAACTGACTCACTTCAACGATTGTCTGATGCATTGAACAGAATGCAAAAAGAAAAGAAATTTGTAATTTCATTACCTGATCTAAAAACAACCGATGGTGAAACACAATATTTAAGTTTGAAAAATGGATGTTGGTTTGCCAGTCGAAAAAATACTCGGTTGAAACAACGATTTACAGAATCAGAATTACATGAGATTGTTCCTAGATTTTATCAGAGCTTGGCGATAGAGGTGAAAGAACATGACAGTGAAGATTAACAGTTTAGAAGTAGAAAACGTTAAACGTGTTAAAGCAGTAGTAATCCAACCTAATGAAAATGGATTGACAATTCTTGGCGGGAATAATAACCAAGGGAAGACAAGTGTCTTAGATGCGATTGCATGGGCCTTGGGTGGAAATAAGTATAAACCTTCAAATCCCTACCGTGAAGGTTCTGTGAATCCACCAAACCTCAAAATAACCATGAACAACGGCTTAGTAGTAGAGCGAAAAGGGAAAAATAGCTCTCTCACCGTTTTAGATCCAGAAGGACATAAAGGCGGGCAACAACTACTCAATAGCTTTGTTGAAGAATTAGCCATTGATTTACCAAAATTCATGGAATCAACAAATAAAGAAAAAGCAGATATTTTACTGCAAATTATTGGCGTAGGACCTCAACTAGCACAGTTAGATCACTCAGAAACAGAACTATATAACAAACGCAGAACCATTGGGCAGATTAAAGAACAAAAGAAAAAGTATGCAAAAGAAATGCCTTTCTTTCCAGAAGCTCCCAAAGAACTAGTATCCATTAGTGAACTAGTCAATCAGCAACAAGAAATTCTAGCACGTAATGGGCAAAATCAATTAAAGCGACAACAGTTAAACGAAATTACTCGACAAGCTGAAACCGAACAGTTTCAAATTGAACAATTAGAACAGCAATTAAACGAGTTAAAAGCAAAACACACTCAGACTTTAGCGAATTTAGAAACTGCGCAAAAATCTGCCATTGCTTTACAAGATGAATCTACGGAAGAACTAGAAAAAAACATTGTTGAAATTGATGAAATTAATCGTCGAGTACGCATTAATTTAGACAAGGAAAAAGCAGAAGAAGATGCGTCAGACTACCAAAAACAATACGATACACTAACTAGCGATATTGAGTTAATTAGGCAAAAGAAACTTAATTTATTAACAAGCGCGGAATTACCTTTACCGGGATTATCTGTAGAAGAAGGAGAATTAATTTACAATGGCCAGAAATGGGACAACATGAGCGGATCCGATCAATTAAAAGTATCTACTGCGATTGTTCGTAAATTGAAACCTCAATGTGGTTTTGTTTTATTAGATAAATTGGAACAAATGGATATGAATACGCTCAATGAATTTAGCCAATGGCTACAGCAAGAAGGTTTGCAAGCAATTGCTACGAGAGTATCAACCGGAGATGAATGTTCAATCATTATAGAAGATGGCTATGTAGCTGAAAATAATTTGGTGCGACAAGGCAGTGATATGGTTGGAACACCAAAAATAAATAAATGGGAAGGAGCGGCATTTTAATGGAAATCATTAGTGGAAAAGTGCCAAAAGCACAAAAGATTGTATTGTATGGAGTTGAAGGGATTGGTAAATCAACCTTTGCAAGTCAGTTTCCTAATCCTCTATTTATTGATACAGAAGATTCAACGCTGCATATGGATGTGAAAAGATTGGCGAAACCAACAAGTTGGACAATGCTTTTACAACAAATTGACTTTGTTAAACAAAACAGACCTTGTCAGACACTTGTGATAGATACAATGGACTGGGCCGAAGAAATTTGCAAGCGTCATTTAATGGCAGCAAACAATTGGAAGGCTATTGATTCAGAAGGCTATGGTCGAAAATTTGTGGCACTTGCTAAAGAAATGGGCAATCTATTAAACGCATTAAGTGAAGTAATTGATGCAGGAATTCATGTTGTTGTTACTGCTCATGCGATGTTGCGAAAAAAAGAAGAACCTGACGAAATGGGAGCCTATGATCGCTATGAATTAAAATTGGAAAAGAAAACAGCGCCATTAGTGAAGGAATGGGCGGATATGGTTCTTTTTGCTAATTATAAAACAATCATCATTACAGATAGTAAGACGGAAAGCAAAAAAGCACAAGGTGGTCAAAGAGTTATGTACACAACGCATCGTCCTACATGGGATGCAAAGAATCGAGTTGGCTTGCCAGACGAATTGCCGTTTGAGTATGCGCAAATTGCCCAAGCGATGGATGCTGCCACACAAACAGCTCCGCCTCTAGAAATGCCAGAAGTAGCATATAGCGAACCTGGGGAAATGGTAGAACCCCAATCAACTTTTGAGATGGATCAGTCTGTAAGTTTTCCTAGTGCCATCCCTCAATCTGTCACAGATTTAATGATGGCAAGTCAAGTTACTACCGAAGAAATTATGCAAGTCATCTATGTTGGTGGATTTATGCCGAAGGATACACCGCTAGAGAACGTACCCGAAGATTTATGGGGCTATTTAGTTTCAAATTGGGAAGCAGCGATAAATTTATTAAACACAAAAATTAGAAACGTATAGGAGGAAATAGAAATGAACAACGAAAATGAATTTTTAGATTGGAATGGTAGCTTTATTGCTACTGAAAGTGAATTCAAACTATTTGAAGAAGGGGACTATCCTTTTACAGTCAAAGGATTTGAACGGAAAATTTACGATGGTCAAAGTAAAATTCCTAATGGGACACATTACGCAGAAATTGAATTTGAATTTATGAATCCAAAAGATGGTTCAACAACAAAAGTAATTGATCGGTTGTATTTATTAAAAAAATGGCAATGGAAGCTTACACAGTTTTTTGCAAGTATTGGCCAGTCACCAGCAATCGGGCAAAGCTTTACGCCTAATTGGAATGCAGTAGTCGGAAGTCAGGGAAAAGCCCATTTAGTTATTAATAAGTATACAAAACAAAATGGGGAAACAAATGAAAACAACCAAGTGAAAAACTACTTGGAGGCAAGCGGCACGGGAACACCACAACCGATTTATAATCAAGCGCCACAACCGCAACAACCGCAAACATTCGGACAAACACAAAGTAATGGATTTAACCAACCACAATCTGGTGGATTCCAACCAGGAGCTTTTTAGGAGGACGTAATTATGAGCAAAGAAATCGAATTAAATTTATCCAAATTAGCGAATGGAGCAATTCAAGAAAAATTAGATGGTGAATTAAAAAAGTTGTTTGAAAATATTCATGATCCGAATACTTCTCCAGTTGCTAAGCGAGCAATCACCATCAAGTTAGAATTTAAACCAGATGAAAATCGTCAAGTAGTTTCAATGACAAGTGACTTTAGCTTGAAGTTAGCACCAGTTGATGGAGTGAATACAACAGTATTAACAGGAAAAGATTTAAATACAGGACAGATTGAGGCGCACGAGCTTCAATCTTCAGTCCCTGGTCAAACGTATATGGATCCAGAAACAGGAGAACCAAAAACAGATATTGGTGAACCAATTGATGTCATTGAAAAAGAAGAAGCAAAACAAAAACAAATCATAGACTTACAAGAGAAAAGAGGCTAATTAAATGACAATGACTAAAGAATCAATTCAATATTTAATGGAACAAGGGATCAAACCAGAAAATCGATTGATTAATTTTGATAACGACGAACGTTGGATTTTAGTAGATGCTGCAGGTCAAGGAAAAGAAATTTTACCACGTGTTTTCACAGCAGAAGAACCGTTAAGAATCAATACGTTAAGTGGCTTAGTAGATTATATTAAATCAAATTTAGAAAGAGAAACAAAACAATTAATTGTGCATGTTAAAAATGAAGCAACTGTTTCAGTGAAAGGTTTGCTTGAAATAAATGGGGAACGTGAAACGTTAGCTGTTGCTCAAGCGATTATTCCAACTTTCAATTTTGATTGTTTCATGGATACTGAAACCTTCAATATTGCTTTGCAGTCAAAATTTGTCAATAACAAGGACCGTGGTATTCTTTTAAAAGTTGTTGGTAATGTTGCTGAAGAAAATGTAAAAACTACAGGAGATGACGGTGTTAGCCAAGCGGTCACTATTAATCAGGGCGTGGCTTCAAAAGCAGATGTTCGTGTTCCGAATCCTGTGAATCTTTCTCCATACAGAACATTTTTAGAGGTTGAACAACCTGAAAGTCAATTTATTTTCCGCATGAAAGATGGCCCTCGTTGTGCAATCTTTGAAGCTGATGGTGGGGCATGGAGAAATCAAGCAATTACCAATATTCGAGAGTATCTAAAAGATGAACTTGAAGAAGATATTAAATCTAATCGTATTACGATTCTTGCGTAGAAGGTGATTTGTATGAAGCTCAGACCCTATCAAGAAGAAGCACGTTCTGCTGTACAAAATGAGTGGCAGAATAACAAAAAGAAAACATTATTAGTTTTGCCTACAGGTTGTGGGAAAACGATAGTATTTAGCAAAATTATTGAAGATCGTGTAAGGGCGGGCGAGCGTGTGCTCGTCCTTGCGCATCGGGGTGAGTTGTTAGATCAAGCCTCCGATAAATTAGAAAAGTCAACAGGGCTAAAAACAGCAATAGAAAAGGCAGACCAGACAAGTATTGGCAGTTTTTTCAGAGTCGTTGTAGGCTCGGTACAGACGATGCAAAGAGAGAAACGTTTAAATAAATTTCCGCCTGATTACTTTGATACGATTGTCATAGATGAAGCTCACCACTGTATCAGTGAAGGGTATCAACGAGTATTAAAACATTTTGATGAATCGAATGTGTTAGGCGTAACCGCAACGCCAGATCGTGGAGACATGAGAAATTTAGGTTCTTATTTTGAAAGTTTAGCTTATGAATATTCGCTAGTACAAGCCATTAAAGAAGGGTATCTATCACCAATAAAGGCCCTAACTATTCCTTTAAAATTAGATTTATCAGGTGTAAAACAGCAAACTGGCGATTTCTCTACTAAAGATTTAGGGACAGCATTAGATCCTTATTTAGAACAAATAGCCGAAGAAATGGCTAAGCACTGTTTAGATAGAAAAACAGTCGTATTTCTCCCATTAGTAAAAACATCTAAAAAATTTAGAGATATTCTAAACGCTAAAGGGTTTAAAGCTGCAGAAGTGAATGGAGATTCACAGGATCGCCAAAAAGTATTAGAAGATTTTGACTAAGGAAAATACAACGTATTATGCAACTCAATGTTACTTACTGAAGGTTGGGATTGTCCATCAGTAGATTGTGTCGTTGTCTTGCGACCAACAAAAGTCCGTGCGTTGTATTCTCAAATGGTTGGGAGAGGCACCCGGCTATTTCCAGGGAAAGAAGAGTTATTACTTTTAGACTTTTTATGGCATACAGAAAGACATGAGCTTTGCCACCCAGCACATTTGATTGCAGGTAGTGATGAAGTGGCTAAAAAAATGACCGAAAATATTGAAGAAGCAGGATCAGCAATTGATTTGCAGGAAGCAGAGGAGAAAGCAGCAGAAGACGTTATCGCGCAACGAGAAGAAGCCCTGGCTAAGAAATTGGCTGAAATGAGAAAACGTAAACGAAAATTAGTGGATCCTTTGCAATTTGAAATGTCAATTCAAGCAGAAGATTTAACAAATTATGTTCCGTCCTTTGGGTGGGAGATGGCCCCACCATCAGACAAGCAGTTGCAGACTTTAGAAAAACTAGGCATTTTACCTGATGCGGTAGAGAATGCAGGAAAAGCAGCAAAAATGCTCGATCGTTTAGCCAAAAGAAGAGCTGAAGGATTAGCCACGCCAAAACAAATTCGTTTTTTAGAACAACGTGGGTTCCAACATGTTGGTACTTGGCCGTTTGAAGGAGCAAAAAAATTGATAGATAGAATCGCTTCTAATGGTTGGAGAATTCCAAGTGGAGTTAATCCCAAGACTTATAGTGCTGAAAAGTAGTACAAATGTATTTTTATTGATGGAGGAAGCAAAATGAATAAACAAGAATTGATTGAAGAATTAGAATGCATAGAAGTTTCTACAGACAGCCTTGATTATTTGAAAGGTGCTGACTATGCCAACGAAAGAGCAATTAATTTAGCAAAACAACTAGATGAACCGATAAAAGTTGTTGTTCCGAAGTTTGTTGCGGAATGGTTTGAAAACGAAAAAAATTCGCTTGAAATAGCCATTAATTATGCAATTTCTTTATTAAATGACGATGAATATCCATTTAACACAGAATTCGCTAGATGGTTAGATAATCCGAAAAACAAACCGCTTGAGACTCTAATTGCTATGAAAAATGGCTATGATATTGAGAAAGAGCAATTGTATTATGTGAAGTTGCCTGGCGTTGGTTATTTGAATAATGCAGACGGTGGGATAAAACATACAGAACAAGAAATCAAAGCAATTGATGAACGTTATCTGGCCTTTGCTGTGAAAGTTGATGGTGAATAAATGGAAAAATCAAAAAGTTTAATCATATGGCTACCGACTGGTGAGACAATGAAGTTTGAAGATGTTAGGAATGTTGAAACAGTTACAACTGATATAGACTGGGATGTTTTAAAATTTAATTATCTAGGTGTTTCAACTGGTGTAAGACGAAATGCAGTATTTGAAATGAGTAAATTAATGGGATGGGCATTGGAGGAAGGATAAATGAATATATTGCCAAAAGAAATATATTCTGATGCATTACGCGGAGCAAGAAATAAGTTGAAAGCTGCAAAAAGTGAATATAGACAGCATCCGACCATCGAAAAAGAGCGAAAAATTAGAGAAATACGTCGTAGATGTTCTGTTTACGGTCAAATGGCGAAAGGATGTAAGTAAGTAGATGGAAAATAAATTGGATTTGACTGAACTACTAGAATATATTGATCCAGCTTCTCTTGGCTATCAGGAATGGATTAATGTAGGAATGGCGTTAAAACACGAAGGCTACGATGCTTCTGATTGGGACAATTGGAGCCGAGCAGATAGTCGGTATCATGAGGGAGAATGCTTTAAGAAATGGGAATCTTTTCAAGGGAACGCTTCGCCAGTTACTGGCGCGACAATTACACAATTAGCGAAGGAAAATGGCTGGCATCCACAATATGATGGTGACGATGCGTTTCTTGATTGGAATGACAGCTTTATTGCTGTGGATAAAGGATATAAATTAGTCAATACTGATTGGGTCATGGGGAAAGAAATTAAAGAACCAGAGCACTGGAACCCGTCACAAGAAATCATTCGCTATTTAGAGGCACTTTTTGCCCCTGGTGATATTATTGGCTTTGTAAATGATGGCTATTTGCAAAGTAAAGCAGATGGAACAGAAAAATGGTTACCTCGGCAAGGCGTCTATAAAAAGACTGCTGGTGAAATCATTGACGCATTACGTAAAAATGATGGCGATATTGGCGCTGTTATGGGAGACCCTAATAAAAATTCAGGTGCATGGATTCGTTTCAATCCATTGGACGGTGAAGGTGTAAAAAATACAAATGTTATAGATTTTCGCTATGCATTGGTTGAATCGGATAGCATGAGTATTGAACAACAGTATGAAATCTTACAACAGTTAGAATTACCAATTACAGCATTAACTTATAGCGGAGGCAAAAGCTTACATGCCATAGTGAAAGTAGATGCGGTGAATTATCCGCAATATCAGGAGCGAGTTGACTATCTCTATAAAATTGTTGAGAAAAATGGTTTGAGAGTCGATAAGCAAAATAAAAATCCTTCTAGGTTAACACGTCTACCAGGATTTGAGCGACAAAATCATAAGCAATTTTTAATTGGAACAAACTTAGGAAAAAGTAATTGGGAAGAATGGCAGGAATATATTGAAGATATGAACGATAATTTGCCAGAACCCGAAAGCTTAAAAGATTTGTTCGAACAAAACATAACTTTAGCTCCAGAGCTAATCAAAGGGGTACTTCGTCAAGGGCATAAGATGTTGATTGCTGGCCCATCAAAAGCCGGTAAATCCTTTGCATTAATTCAATTAGCTGTTGCAATTGCTGAAGGAAAGAAATGGTTTGGCTTTGATTGTACAAAAGGAAAAGTATTATATGTCAATTTAGAATTAGATGATCGATCTGCAAAAATGCGGTTTATTGAAATTTATAATAAGTTGGGTCATGGCCACGAAAACATTTCAAATATTGATGTTTGGAATTTACGCGGGAAAACAAGCCCAATGGATAAACTAGCACCCAAATTAATTAGAAGATCACAAAAAGAAAACTACATTGCTGTTATTATCGATCCTATCTATAAAGTACTAACAGGTGATGAAAATAGCGCCCACGAAATGGCTAATTTTACGAACCAATTTGACAAAATAGCGACTGAATTGGATTGTGCAGTTATCTATTGCCATCATCACTCAAAAGGTTCACAAGGGGGCAAAAGTTCTATTGACCGTTCAAGTGGTTCAGGAGTATTCGCACGAGATCCTGACGCAATTCTTGACTTAATTGAATTACCAGTGACTGAAGACAGATATCTTGTGTTAGAAAACCAGGCCATTTGTCAAACATACTTACAAGCAATCAAGACGTTTAATCCCTCTTATGATGAAATTGGAATTGATGATCAGTATAGCAAGAAACAAATGGGCCAACACTTAATGGCAGCTATCCAATCACAAGCAGTTTTACAACAAGTCGAGCAAAAACGAGTGCAAATGGTCCAATCAGCGAGACAGGCTAGTGCGTGGAGAATCGAGGGCACACTTCGAGAATTTCCTAAAATGCCACAAGTGAATGCTTGGTTTAGATATCCAGTACATGTATTAGATGAGACTTTAGCCGATATTAAGTTAGAAGAAGACCCAAAAGAAAAATGGAAGAAAGGCACAAAAAAGGCTAACGAATCCAGAAGTGAGAAGAGTAAAAAAGAGTTAGAAGAAGCATTTAATATTCTTAGCGAAGATGGTGAACCAGTTGATGTAACAACAGTGGCGGATTATTTAGACTTGGCAAGAAATACTGTTTATAACAGAGTAAAAAAACATAGTGGGTTTAAAATCGAAGAAGGCCAGCTATCTAAAATAGAAAAATAATAGTTGTCTGCACTATTTAGTTTCGACTGGTTTCGACAAAACAAATTTGTTCGTTGATACCTAAAAAGCTTCGACTGGCTTCGACAACCTTTATAAACGTTGTCATGTCGCTGTCCGCTATTCTTGTCTACTCTCCCTTTTCAAGGGATAGAGTAGACAAAAGAATACAGCGAGACAAAATTTAGCCCGTGAATAAGAAAAATGAAATCTGAAAATAAAAATTAAATAACATGGAATGAGGAATAACGTAATGGATGAAATTTTAGAAACGTATCGTAAACTAGGACCAAAAAGTCAGATATTCGCTGAGATTTTAATCTATGCTTTTATTGCTTTTCACACTCAAAATAAATCAAGGATTGAAGTTGCAAAAAGTAACAAGAAGACTGTCAATGGACAAAGGACGGTCAAGTATGAAATTGAGGTGATGCTTGATGATTGAATTTTTTCTAAACATAATTCCGCCAGAAACTACCCATCAGCAGAAGAAAGTCCATGTCATAAATAATAAGCCAGTATTTTATGAGCCAGACGATTTGAAAAAGGCACGTGCTAAGTTGATGGCTCATTTATCAAAACATGTACCGAATGAAAAATTTGAGGTGCCTGTTCGCATGATGGTGAAGTGGTGTTTCCCAGTTGTGGGTAATCATAGTAATGGTGAGTACAAATATACAAAACCTGACTTAGATAATAGTAATAAGCTGTTGCAAGACTGTATGACAAAACTGAATTTCTGGAAAGATGATAGTTATGTGGTCAGTTTGATCGTTGAAAAGTTTTGGGCAGACGTACCAGGTATTTATATTAGAGTGGAGGCGATTGAGTGAATTGGGATAATGTTTTTAATGATATAAAAAAATGGATGGAAGCCTCAAATGTTATGAGTCAAAAGTATTCAATTACTAGTGAAGTATATTGGGACTGGTTAATTGACACTTTAGGAAATCTAGGTAACCGTTACAATAATCATCCGGTGGTACTAGGTTTCTTAATAGTGTTAATTAAAATTCAAGAAGATAGTTACAAACAAGTAGTAGGAGGATAATGTCAAATGAGTAAAATTACTGAGTTATCGGATGAGCAGTTAGATATACTAGCTGAAAAGATTACCTTGAAATTGACTGAAGAGCAGCAAAATGAATTTAAAAAAATGAGACTGTATGCATTTCACAATACACGTTTGCTTTTGAAAAACTTTGATAAATTGAAAGCACATGTACAAACAGTTGCGGATCAACTTGAAGAGGATAAAGATACTTTCTGGAACCACAAGTATTTAACTCTTAGTGCGTTAATGCAGAACAGAGCAAAGACAGTTAAAATTATGCATCATGTAGATATCTGTTTAAATGAATATGAAAAGATGTGTAATGAGACTGGTGGCCGTGGCTATAATCTAATTGAGAAAAAATATTTTGGGCGCAAGATGAGTGACGAGGCAATTGCTGAGTATTACAATGTAGATCGTACTACAATAAATCGACAAATTAAAGAAGCGATAAATGAATTGTCAATTTTATTATACGGGATTGAAGCTTTAGAAATAAAATAATGCACAATCTACGCACAATCAATGCACCACAATGCCACATTTTCCATGTTATTATGGTATTGTGAAATAGGACTAAGCAGGACATCTTCCAACTGGGAGGTGTCTATTTTTTATACAGAAAGGCGGTGGATATCATGCGAATGACCGAGAAACAAAGACGATTTTGTGATTTTTACATTGAGACCGGAAATGCTAAAGAAGCAGCCGTTAAAGCGGGTTATAGCGAAAAGACAGCAAAACAAATAGGGCAGGAAAACTTGACTAAACCTGACCTCAGAGCCTATATAGACAAACGGCTTGAAGAATTGAAAAACGAGCGCACAGCTGATGCCCAAGAAGTTTTAGAATATTTAACGGCTGTTATGCGAGGTGAACACAAAGAAGCAACTTTAATAGGTGTAGGAGAAGGTGCGCAAGCAATAGCTAATATTGATGTTGGTGCAAAAGACCGATTAAAAGCTGCTGAACTTCTCGGAAAACGTCATGCGCTGTTCACTGATAAGGTTGATTTACAAACGGGTGACATTGTAATCAAAGTTGGTGAATGGGATGCAGACGAAGAAACGTAACATTGTTTTAGAATTTAATTTCCCATCAAAAGTTTTTAACAAGTCGTTTTATAATCGATTGGTGGATTATTCTAAATTCACCGAGGTTTATTGGGGCGGCGCATCTTCTGGCAAAAGTCATGGCGTTGTTCAAAAGGTCGTTTTTAAAGCCTGTCAGAAGTGGAAAAAGCCGAGAAAGATTTTATTCACAAGAAAAGTGGGGCGCAGCTTAAAAGACTCTATTTTCGAGGATGTGAAAGCGTGTCTTTCGGATTGGGGATTGCTAGACAAGTGCAAAGTTAATAACACCGATTTTAGAATTACTTTACCAAATGGGGCAGAGTTTCTCTTTAAGGGAATGGACGACCCAGAGAAAATAAAATCAATTAAAGGCTTATCTGATGTTGTAATGGAAGAAGCAACAGAGTTTACGTTAGAAGATTATACACAACTTACTTTGCGGTTACGTGAACGCAAGCATGTAAAACGTCAAATATTCTTAATGTTTAACCCAGTTTCTAAATTGAATTGGGTGTATAAATATTTCTTTGATGATGAAGCAACAGTCGACCAACAAAGAACAGGTATTTATCACAGCACCTATAAAGACAATCGGTTTCTTGATAGCGAAAATAAAAAGGTGATTGAGGATTTAGCCAAACGAAACCCAGCGTATTATCGCATATACGCTTTAGGGGAATTTGCTACGCTAGATAAGCTTGTGTTTCCGACTTATCAGAGAAAACGATTAGACAAGCACGACGAACTGTTAAGACAGATTGATTCAGATTTTGGCTTAGACTTTGGGTATGTAAACGACCCTTCCGCTTTTGTACATGCAAAGGTGGACGAGAAGAACAAACGTGTTTATGTTCTTGAAGAATACGTCAAAAAAGGCTTGCTGAATGATGAAATCTCAACGGTTATTAAAGATTTAGGCTATGCAAAAGAAGTTATCACTGCCGATTCAGCTGAAAAGAAATCTATTGCAGAAATCAAGAAGAACGGAATTTCGAGAATACGTGCAGCAAAGAAGGGACCTGACTCTATCCGTCAAGGTCTTTCTTTTTTACTGCAGTATGAAATTATCGTTGACGATCGTTGCGTTAAGCTGATTGAAGAATTAGAAAATTACACCTGGAAAAAAGATAAAAAAACAGGGGAATACACAAATGACCCTGTTGATAGTTATAACCATGTTATCGATGCTTTGCGTTATGCGGTGGAACATCGCAGTAAAAAAGCAAAAGGTGTGAAATTACAAAGTACAAAGGGGTTGATTTGATGCCAAATACAGCTAGTTCAAATAGAATCACAGATTTTGTAGACTTAATGGGCAACAGAGTATTGTATTGTGACAAAGATGCAGTAATTGATGAAAAACTTGTGGATACGTATATTCAAAAACATCGAAAGCTAATCGGATTTTATGAAGAACTTGAAAAACTATATAACGGACAACACGAAATATACTATCAGCAAAGAAAAGAAATGGGGAAACCGGACCACAGAATCGCTGTCAACTTTGCGCGATATGTTGTTGATAGTTCCTCTGCTTTTTTTAATGGAAAGCCTACAAGAATAACACATCCAGAAGAAAAATTAAAAGATTTTGTTCAGGACTTTCGTAAAAGGAATGAAGAAGAAGATAACGATGCAGAGCTTTCAAAGTTAACTGCTATTTATGGACATGCCTATAAACTTCTATATCAAAATGAACAGGCGGAAACTTGTGTAACCTATTTAAAACCAACACAAGGCTTTATTGTTTATGCTGATGATTTATTAAAAGAGCCCATGTTTGCTGTCCTTTATAATAAAGTTTCTGATAATAGTTTAACCGCAACTGTCTATCCGAAAAATAGTTACGAAACATTTATTTTTACAAAAGAAGAGACGAAAAAAAGGTTTGAAACAAAACGAGGAGTTAGTGTTTTTAAAAAGGCGCTGTCTTATTTATTAGGTGGGAAAGAGGCTATCACTAATCCATATGGAGAAGTTCCAATGATTGAATTTATGGAAAACGATGAGCGTCAAGGACGAGTTGAAGCGGTCTGGTCCTTAATTAATAATTACAATGAAGCCTTATCAGAAAAAGCGAATGATGTTAGCTATTTCGCTGATGCATATTTAAAAATGATAGGTGTAGATTTATCAGATACCGATGTCACAAACTACCTACGAGATAATCGAATTATCAGCAGTGCAGCACCCCTTGAAGAAGGCCAATCAGTTGATATTAACTTTTTAGATAAACCGAATTCTGATACTACACAAGAAAACTTATTAAACCGTTTAGAGCGTCTAATTTATCAAATGTCGATGACTTATAACGCAAATGACGAGACATTTAGCCGCAATGCATCTGGAATTTCGTTAGAATTTAAAATGCAAAATCCAAGAAATCTTGCGCAAGCCAAGGCTAGAAAATTTAAGAAAGCTTATGCGAAGATGTATCGAATGATTTTTGCATTACCTACCAACGTTCCGAAAGAAAAAGCAAATGAATGGTTCAATATAGAATATAAATTTGAATTTAATATTCCTCGTAATATTAGCGATGAAGCAGATACAGCACAAAAATTAGACGGTATTGTGTCAAAAGAAACTCAGTTAAGCGTATTATCGTTTGTCCCTGATGTTAGCCAAGAAATCGACAGAATGAAGATAGAAGATTATGATGAAAGGCTTGATCCGCAAGTTGACTTAAGTCTTCTTTCTCAAAAGGATAAAGAATTGAGTGACGAGAATGAGTAATTATTGGGCAAAACGAGAAGCAAAACATATCGATGAGGTGCTTAAGCGTCATAGCAATTATGAAAAAGAGATTCATAGTCGGTTTCAAGCACTTTACGAAATAATCAACTTTGAAATACAACAATTCTATTCCATATATTCTGGAAAAGAAAAAATAAGTATTAGTGAAGCAAAACGACGTGTGAATAAACACGATGTTGAAAAATTCGCAGAACAAGCAAAGCGTTATGTACAATCAAGAGACTTCTCTAAAGAAGCAAATGACCAGCTACGATTGTATAACTTGACGATGAAAGTTAATCGATTAGAGCTATTAAAATCAAAAATTGGCCTTTACTTAACTGACAATACAGATCAATTGCAGCGGTTTTTCAACAATAATTTAAAAGAGGAAGCTGTTCAAGAACTAAAAAGACAAGCTGGAATACTTGGTGAGACTATCCGTGAAGTAGATTATTATCAGACCTTAGCAAAATCTATTGTGACTGGTTCATTTAAAAATGCTACTTTTTCACAGCGATTATGGATGAATCAGGATATTTTAAAAGCCAACATTGACAGATTACTGAGTACGGGTCTTACGTCCGGTAAGCATCCAGATGTTATGGCTAGAGAACTGCGACAATTGGTAGCGATTGATTCGTTAAGAGGAAAAGAGACAGCGGACTATGTGGCAAGACGATTAATGATCAGTGAGTCTTCAAGAATCCAGAGTGAAGTACAAAAAAAAAGTTACGAAAAGCATGGATATAATGAATTTAATTTAATTGCTGAACCCACAGCTTGTTCTATCTGTAAAGGTATTGCAAGTGATGGACCCTATAAAGTAGAAAATATGAGTCCAGGAGAAAATGCCAGTCCTATTCATAATTGGTGCCGATGCAGTACTGTACCATCTTATAGGGAGTGATTACTATGAATGACGATCCTTATGACTACTTAGATGCTGATTATGAAGAATATTTAAGTAAGGAAGAGGTTAACAACCGTTAGGCTTTTTATATTGCCTTCTTACTGCTTACAGGCGTTAAAGAGAAAGCTGTTTCGACTGATGGGCGTAACCTATTAATTTCGATTGGTCACGTAATGACTGGAGGGTTTAACATGAAAGAGAAAAAACACTTATTATTACCAATGGATTTACAATTATTTGCTGAGAATCCTAATTCTAGTGATACGGTTAATCCTGAAACAACGCCGGCAAATGATACTCAGGATAAAGAAACCGATAATCCAGAAGATAAAGAAAAAGCAAAAACAAAAGATAATGGGAAAAGCTTTACTCGTGAGGACGTCGCAAAAATGATTGCAGCAGAAACAAAAAGAGCTGTAGAACAAGCGAAAACTCAATGGGAAAAGGAGAAATCTTATGAACAAATGACAGCGGAAGAACGCATCAAAGCAAAAGAAAAAGAGGCGTCTGATAAAGAAGCTTTAGCTGAGAAAAAAGAGCAGCAGGCACAAGCTCGTATCGATCGACTAGAGCGCGCAGAATCTGTTCGTAAGGATTTATCCGAAAGTGGTCTAACTGATTATGTTAGCGCTACTTATGCTGATTTACTTTTAGTAAAAGACAATGATGAGGATACCAAAAAAGCGACAGATGCAATGAAAAAAATTATTGCGGCAGCTCGTGAAGGAATCCAAAAAGAATTGTTAAAAGGCGACACTGTAAATGTTGCAACTGCAACAAAGAACGAAGCAAATTGGCGAGATAATTTAGCTAAAAATTTAAAAAATAAATAGGAGATGAACAATTATGCCAGTTATTTTAGATAGTAAAGATGTAAAAGCAATTGACAAAGAATTTGCGGCAGGCTCTCAAGTATGGGAATTGCTAAAAGGTGGAGCGTCTGGTGTTACTGAAGCAGACTTTGTAGGGGCACGTGAAGTACGAATTAATAAAATGAAGGGTTTTACAGCAAGTGATTATAAACGTAATGAAGAAAACAAACGGAATAAAATTGATGTAAGTAAAGAAACTGTAAAGCTTGAAAAAGAACGTTGGATGGGCTATGACCTAGATTCATTAGATCAATCGGAAAATGCCAGCTACGAAGTACAAGCCGTCGTCGAAGAACACACTCGGTTAATTTCTATCCCGGAAAAAGATCGTACAGCGATTGAGCGTTTATTAGAAGCAGCTTTTGCTGAACCAGCAGAAGATGATACGGAAGGAAAATACGTAGGGAAAACTGTTGTTGAAACAATCACCAAAGCGAATGCTTTAACATCTTATGATGAAGCTGAGGCTTATATGACAGATACTGAAGTGATTGGACCGTTTATTATGTTTGTATCTTCCGATTACTATAAAGCATTAAAAAATGCTGATGGTGTATCCAAATCATTTAGTACTAACGATATCCAAATTTCAGGAATCAATCGTAAAGTTGAACAACTAGACGGATCTGATGCGATTATCCAAAAAGTTGCTAAAAACCGATTACAAGTAGACCCAACGAAAAAAATTAATTATATCTTAGTTCCTTTAAACGTTTGTTCACCTTTGGAAAAATATAACTCAATTGATTTAATTCCAGCAGCGCAAGATCGTGATGGATATCGAGACACTGTTAAAGGATTAGATTACTATGATGCAATCGTAATTGAGAAAGCGCGTCCTGCAATTTATGTATCGTATGAAAAAGTAGGATCAAAGTAACATCCCCAACCGTAAAAAATGTTACTCCGACGGAAACAGGGGCAATTATTGAAGTGGAGTAGGTGCATAAGATGACCATTGAAAATCAACATTTAATCGAAGAATACAAAGACTTGTTAGACATTTCCGAAGAAACTTTCACTCAAGATAAGTTAAAGCTTCAAAAGATATGGTCAATCACTGAAAAACAGCTTCTAGCAAAGCTTAAAGCAAAAAAAGTGCCAGAATCGTTAGATTATATCGTACCTTCAATCGTGGTAAAGCGATACAATCGTATAGGACATGAAGGAATGAAACAGCATGCTCAATCAGAAGAAAAAATTGAGTATAACCTAAATGATTTTGCTGAATATCAAAGTGAAATTGACGATTATCTTGAAGAAAAAGGATTAGTCAGACAAAGAAAGGTGTCCTTTATATGAGAACGACCTTTGAATATTACGATAGCAAGCATCAATTAATTAAAAAGAATCTCGTTGGAAGTGTTACTGAGATTGGCACAGAAAAACAAATGACTATCTTTCCTAACATTAAGGAACAGATGGTCATTTTTCGTTTAAGAGATAGGGTAGTCATGCGTTCAGGATATCTTCAGTATTATGATAAAGAAGAAAAAAGGGACCGTAAATTTTCAGTTGTAAAAAATTTGCGGGTAAGTAAAGGTACGTCATGCTACGGAAGTGAATATCGATGAATGATTATAGTTTAAGCATTAACGGACTAGAAGAATTGCTCTCAACGGTAGAGAACGCTTCTAAATTAGATGACGTGAAATCGATTGTAAAAAATGATACAGCATATATGGCAAATCAGATTGCTAGAGAAACACCAGTAAAAAGTGGTCATTTGAAAAGAAGTGAAACTACTGCTATTAAAGATGGCGGGTTTACAGGTGAAGTAACAGCAAACACGAATTATGCGGCGTACGTAGAATATGGTACTCGATATATGTATGGGCGTTTTTACATGAAAAAAGGGCTTCTATCAGCAAGCAAAAAATTTATTGATGATATGGAGGCGTTAGTTAAATAATGGAATTTATCGATCCGTATACAGAATTGTACGAAGGCGTCTTTACAGCAATTGAGAGAGTAGGATATGAAACCTATGATCATCTGCCCAATGATGATGCCGCTTATCCATTTGTTTTTTTAGGTGAACAGACCTCTAAAGACAAACACACTAAAACAAGAACTTTAGGTACAACAAGTATCATTATTCACGTCTTTGATCATGACGACAAACGTCGAGAAATGAATAGACTACTAGCAACAATCCGAAAAACAGTTCATGATATTAGGAAAACAGAACATTTTAGTTGGTCTGTAACGTCCAGTGATACGGATGTTTTATATGAGAATACAACAAATTTTGGAAACAAATTAGCACATGGCGTTCTAAATTTAACGCTAGAATTTGAATAGAAAGAAGGAAAAAACATGGAAAAAGCAATTCAAGGTAAAAAAATTAAGTTAATGTTTCGACTAACACGTGAACGTGCGACAACAGCAGCGAAGTTGTTAGCTTTAGAAATTTCACACGAATATAAGTCAGAAACAAAAACAGATACGCAATCAACGAAGGATGGGAATGTTCCTACATCAGGTATGCCGTCAGCGTCTATTGAAATGGAGTTTTTGCGTACAGGTACAGAAACCTATGATATGTTGAAATATGCATACCGTCATGGCTTAGAAATAGATGTATGGCGCATCAACTTTGATAAAAAAGACGAGAAAACAGGAAAGTACGAGGCAGAATTTGGCACAGGGTTGCTTGATTCATTTGGAGATTCTGCCGAATCGGATTCAAACTCAAGTATCAAACCTACGCTAGTATTGAATGGAGATTTAGTTGAAGGTTGGGCGACGGTTGATTCTGATAATGAAGAATTAGCAAAAGCATTCTTCTATGATACTGTTGCAGGTGCGGAAGCAGAGGAACCAATTGAAAAATATCACCCAAAAAAATAATGGCCCCGAAAGTTGAAAGTGTTACACCTACAACCGACGGGGCAATCGTAAAGATTAAGGAAGGGGAATAGAGATGCCCGATACGTATAGAATTTATAAAGGTAATGAAAAAGTAGCAGAAAGTGAGAATCCAATCACTCTTGCAGGTCTACAATCTAATACTAAATATGAAGCTGGAGCATTTAAGATTGTGCGAGTAAAAGGAAATGAGGAATCTGAAAAAATTCCTATTTCTGAATTTACTACATTGGCCTCAATCGTTTCGGTAACGGAAGTCACTTTGTCTCCTAAAACTTCTACAGCTAACGCAGGGGTGGCTGGTAGCCGGCAGTTAACTGCAACAGTGACACCAGTAGAAGCGACAAATAAAAAAGTATCGTATAAAATTGAGCCAGCAACCGAAGGGCTTGATGTATCAGATTCTGGAAATATCACATGGACAGAAACAGTACCAGCTGGTGAATATGTAACCACGGTAACTACAGAAGATGGAAATAAAACAGATACAAACACATTAACATTAACTAAAACAGTATAAATATAGCTAAAAGGGCAGCTTTTGATAGTTGTCCTTTTTTAGGAGGACAAACAGATGGCAGTAAAAATGAAACCTGTAGTAACAATTAACGAGAAAAAATATCCATTGAATTTTGGATTTAAATTTTTAAATGAAGTAAAAGCAATAAAACCAGAAGTTGAAGAAGTAGATAATTTTGTGCAGTTGATAGGTGGAATCCAAGACGGAGATGCATTTGCCTTAAGAGAATTAATTCATGCTGCACTTGCTACTTATGATGATTTGACGACTGAAGATATTGATAATTATTTAGAAACGTCTGATGAGGTTCATAAATTATTTGAAAATTTTATGATTTTCTTAGAACAAGCACCTCTTACAGCACTTCGTACAAAGAAAGCGAAGGAAGCCATAGAGAAAATCGTGGATCTGATGGAGCAGATGGACGTCAACCAAGCGCTCAGTCGGTAGAAGACCAAGAGCTAAGTTATGAAGATATAATCGTTGAGTGTTTCCAGTATTTTCCCAACATTACGTTAAAAGAGATCGAGCGTATGACACCTTATGAGTTTAGTTTACGAACGAAAGCTGTAAATCTTCGAGCTATTAATGAGGAACGTAAGTTATACGTTAATGCGTTAGCCAATCGAATTTTTACGGCTACTGATGATAAAGGTGAAAAATATATTTTTAATGATGTAAAAGATATTTATGATTATGAAAACTTGGAATTAAAAGTTAAAGGTAAATCTTCATCAGAAGAGCTTGAGAAACTAAATGAAATAACAGAAAATGCGCGTCGATTAGAACAAGCAAGAAAAATAGTTGAGGAAAGGAGGAAAAAACATGGGACAGAGTAAATCTGTGACAGCGATTCTTACGGCCAGAGATAACGGTTTTACTAGAACTATGAATGGTGCCACAGGAGCGATAAAAACTTTTAAAGTTGGGGTTGGCGGGATTTCTGGAGCTATTCAAACAGCAGGATCAGCGATGGGCTCATTTGGAAATAAGATAAGTACAATCGGCAGCAAAATAGAAAAAGTAGGTAAATTTTCAACAAAAGCTTTAAGTGTTCCGATTGTCGCAGGGCTTGGTCTTGCTACGAAATCAGCCGTTGAATTCGATAATGAAATCCAAAGTATGGGCGCTCTTTTAGATGACGGTAGCTTATCCGCTGGGGATTTGCAAAAACAATTGGCCGGCCTTTCCGATGCATCAATGAAATGGTCACAACAATATGGCGTTTCGACTAGTGCAATTAACGATGGTATGGCAGAACTTATTAAAAAGGGGTACAGCTATAACCAAGTTATCGGTGCCATGCCGTCTATTTTGGATGCTTCTAAAGCTTCAGGAGAAGATTTCAACCTGGTAATGAATAACTCTACAGCAGTTTTAGAGCAATTCGGACTTAAAGCCGACTCGACAGAAGAAACGTTGAAAAATACTCAGAGAGTAACTGACTCTTTAACTTACGTTGCAAATGCGACGGCGGCTGGATTCTCAGATATGGGTGAAGCAATGAAATATGTCGGTCCTGTTGCTAATACTGTAGGATTCTCAATGGAAGAAACCGCAGCAGCCATAGGCCTTATGTCTAATAACGGTATTGAAGGCTCTATAGCAGGTACGGCGCTACGTGGTGCTTTAACCAGACTATTAAAACCATCCAAACAAAATATTGCAGGATTCGAGCAATTAGGGATTTCAGTTGATGAATTCAAAAACGGGACATTAACCTTGCCTGATATCCTAGACAAGATTAAGAATAATACGGAAGGTTGGACTGATGCTCAAAAAGCGGCTGCCATCGCAACAGCTTTTGGAACAGAGGCTCAGTCGGGGATGAACGTATTAATTCACCAAGGTGGAGATGCTTTACGTAACTTGACTGAAAAAACTCAAAATGCATCAGGTTACACCAAAGAAATTGCTAATACAATGAATAATACGGCTGCAGCTAAGATTGAAAAATTTAAAGCAAGCCTCAATGTATTAGGGATAACGATTGGCGAAAAGGTTATTCCGATAATGACGCCTTTTATTGAAAAAGCAACAGAGCTAATTAAGAAATTCAGTGAAATGGACGAAGGGACAAAAGCGAATATCTTAAAATGGGGAGCGCTAATTGCTGCCATCGGGCCAGTGTTGACTGTGTTTGGTAAGCTAAGTAAAGTTTTTGGTAAAACAATTTCAGGAATGTTTAGAACTGCTTCAAAATTGGATAGTAAATGGCAACAATTTATCGTTAATCCTATAAAAAAGGGGTCAGAAAGTGCTATACAAGCAGTACGAGGATTTGTTTCTAAGTACAAAGCAAATCTTGCTGGATTAGAAAGTTCTGGTGTTAATGTAAACTTATTAACAAGATTTACCACTTTAGGAGAGACTATTTCAGGTCTTTTTCCTACGTTAGATACATTTAGAGCAAATCTTCGAGCGAGTCAGAGACAACTAAATATGTTGGGAGACGGAAATAAGGTAACTAATTTCTTTCGCTCTTTTTCTGCCTCCTTACAACTCTCTAATGGGAAATTAGCTAAATTTGCATCAGTAGTTATTAATCCTATAGGCTCTCTAAGAAATTTATCCACTACTGCTGGGAAGTCAGGGACTGTTTTATCAGGACTCGGCGTAGCTGCCTCAAAAGCAGGTGGAGGTTTTAGAACATTTGCGGCAACAGGTATACGATCCATAGCTAGCCTAAGTGGTGCAATGTTAAGTAATCCAATTACTGCCGTATTACTGCTTATTACTGCTGGAGTTGCTTCAGCAATAAGCGCATGGAAATCAAACTTTATGAATGTACAAGGATACGCCAAGACTGCTTTTGGAGGTATTATTGATTCGCTAAAAAATGTCTTACCTAGTTTCAAGAGTGTGACAAACGTAGTAAAAAGTTTCGGGAATACGTTTAAATGGCTAGGAACTGGTGTAATCGTGGGTACTACATTTGCTATAGCAGGTTTTGTTGATGGCCTACGTTTAATTGTGACCGTTGGTAAGTCAGTAGTTAACGCAGTAATGGCTATGGCTAATGGAATCAAAGGCTTGTGGAAAAGATTAACCGGTGATTCTGAAGGAGCTGACAAAGCGTTTAAAGACGCGAAGAAAAGCTTATCTGATATTGAAAAAGATTGGGATAAGATGTTTTCCGATTCAGCTTTAAAGAAAGCTGCTAAAAGTACAGAAGAGCTAGGAGAAAAATCTAAGGAAACTGCAAAAGGAATTTCTCTTAATATGGAGTCGGCCTCTACAAGTGTAGATGAGTATTCTTCGAAATTAGATGAAGCAAAACAAGCAATGACAGATATGTTTTCGCAAGCGAACGGAAGTACAGCAGGCGTTGAAGCATACTTCAAAAATACCCTTGACTTAGTAACAAGTATGAAGGAACAACAGAAAAAAGCTGTTGAGACTTATAATAAGCAAATTGAGTCAGCGGAAGGAAAATCGGAAGAGAAAAAGCGTGAGATCTATGCTAATGCCTCAAGCGAATACATGAAAACTGTTCAAAATTCAAACTCTAATCTAATGAAGGTCTACAGTGATTATTCTGCTCAACTTAAAAATAATAAAACGGTTGAGGGTCAAGAGCTGAACGAACAGCAAAGAAATACGCTACAAAATCAAACAAATATTATTCGCGATCAGTTGTTACAACAAAACAAACAGTATGTTGAAGCAAGCGTTAATAAATTAGCTAACAAACAACAACTAAGTGCTCAAGAGCAACAACAAGCACAACAAAGTTTACAGACATTAGGTGAAATTGAAACTCAACAGATACAAGCAAATGATGCACAAATTAAGCAATTGACCGATCAGAAGAATCAAGCAAAAACAGCATCAGAACAAGCAGCGTTCCAAAACCAAATCACACAGTTACAAACACAAAATGCTCAGATTAGACAAAATGAGTTAGAACAAGGGGCACAATTATTAGCTATCATTTCACAAAATGGTTCGAATAATGTCGCTGTCACTTCAAATAATCTAGCACAATTAAAAAATGTCACGGATCAACAGTTATTAGGTGTTTATCAATCCTATGTAAATAACGGGGCAAACACTAACGAACAAATGGCATTGCTTGCAGGAATGCTACGTCAAAGAGGGATAGATGGAGCAAATGGCCTTGTTCAAGGTCTCCAAAGTAGCGACCCATCAAAATGGGCGAGTATGTCTCGAGCAGATATAATTAACACTTTACAAGCTTTACCTCCTGATTTATTTAGAAATGGTCAAGACGGTAAAAACCAGTTAATTAACGGGCTTGAATCAGGTAAAACAGCAATCAATAACGTTGGTAAAGAGTTAATGTCTTCAATGAATAGTGGTCAAAACTCTCAAAAGTCCAATTCAAGACGAGCAGGTGCTGACAATAGTAGTGCCACCGCTGAGGGTACCAGAAGTAAAAGCAACGAGCATAAAAATGCTGGGAAAAGTAACGCACAACAAACGAACTCTGGTACTAATTCAGAAAAATCCAACGCAAATAATGCAGGTAATCAATTAGGCGCGGCAACTGTTCAAGGTGTCCTTTCTCAAACAGGTGGTGCGAATAATGCTGGTAAGTCATTAGGTAATGCTGTAAGTAACGGTGCTGGATCAGTAGACATGAGCCCAATTGGTGTTAATATGGCGAGAGGCGTTGGAAGTGGGATTACGGCAGGAAAAGCTGCCGCCGTGGGAGCTATGCAACAATTAGTTGCAGAAGTTAACGCAGAAGCGCAAAAAAAAGCTAAAATCAAATCGCCTTCAAGATTATTGAAATACAGCGTAGGTGTTTTCCTAGCACAAGGGGTCGCTGCTGGTATTAAAGAAGATACGTCAGTTGCTGTTCAAAGTGCTAGAGATATGATTACAAGTATTCAAAAATCTATTACAGGTAGTAACCTTGTTAAACGTTCCAATGCTATAGAAATTAAACATTCCATTGACAACACACCGATAAATAAAATGTTTGAGATGTTACAAGATATTAAAAATTTAACAGTTGTAATGGATACAGGACGTGTTGTTGGCGCACTTGGAACACCGATGAACAATAACTTAGCAGAACAACAAAAGCAAGATGGGAGGTATCGTAGTTGATTGAAATTGTAGAATATATGGCCAAAGGTCGTTTTAATAGCAAAGAACATGGTTTCTACATTATTGAACACGATGCTCCTTCAGCGGAAGAAGTGGAAATTATTGAACAGATCCCTTTCATGCAAGGTCAGTATGATTTTTCCATGCTTACAGGAGAACGAATTTTTAGTAATCGCATTGTCACTGTTACTTTTTGGCGACCTAATACGCCATACGAAGAACGAAAGGTATTAGAGGCGAAAGTAAAAGAAGAGTTGATGATGGATGGAATTGATTACATTGATGATTCTTGGTTACGTTCAGGGCTTCGCTGGTATGGAAAATGCAAAAGTGTGAAAGCAGAAGATGACTCGTCAAGTAATTCATTAACGTTAACCGTAGAATTTGACGTGTATCCTTTTGCTTTAAGGGAAAATATTTCTTATTCCGATGTCTTTGACGAGGACTATTTCACAGACGATAGCGCCGACAATTGGACAGGCTACTATATTCACGGAAAAAGAGAAATTTTTCTTATCAATATGGGAGCGAATGCTTCTAGTCCAACAATAAAGGCAACGTCTACAATGCAATTAACTACTGATGACGGAACAACAATAAAAGTTCCGAAAGGCGAATCGCAAGATTATTTCTTTAAATTAAAAAGAGGGACCAACCACTTAACTATTTATGGCGAAGGTCATATCTCTTTCTTTATGTCTAGTGAGGTGATGGTCTAATGTATCGAGTATTATTGTTTGATAATCCGAACAGAAAGAATCCAAAGATTGTTCATGAGCCATATAGCTATGGTGAGAAAATCAAAGATAGTGAAGTATATTTATCGCTTAACGGATTAGGAATTTCTACTTTTGAATTTACCTTTAATATTAACAATAAATACTATCAAAAGATTGAGCCGATTATTCACTTTATCCAGATTCTGGATGTTACAAGAAATAAAGAAATTTTTTATGGTAGAGTTGCTAAAATCACGAATAAAATGGAAGCATCAGGAAGCTTTTCTCAAACTCTTTTAGCGGAGGATGAGAAAGCTTTTTTATATGATTCTGTTCAAACCTATATGAAACCAACACGGATGACTGTATCTGCTTATTTACAAAAAATACTCGATGCACACAATAAACAAGTTGAAGCGCATAAGCAGTTTCGGCTTGGTGAAGTGAATGTTGTAGATAATGGGGACTTGCTAAGAGGATTAGGCTATCAAAGTACAGCGGATACCATTAAAGAAAAATTGTTGGATAGGCTGGGCGGTACGTTAACACTTCGACGCGTTGGAAATATAAATTATTTAGATTATCTATCTAATTATGGTGTGAACAGTGAAACTCCTTTACAGTTAACCAAAAATCTAAAAAGTGCTACTCGAGATATTGATATTTCTGAATTGTTTACAAGGATTGTGCCCGTCGGTCAAGATATTGAAGATACGTCAAATACTGATATTGAAGTGGGAACAGATTTTTCACGACCTAAATACACCATCGAAAAAGTAAATGGCGGTAAGAATTACCTTGATGATGAAGCGTTAATCAAAAAATTTGGATTAAACACGGGTATTGTAGAATTTTCAAATGTCAAAGACCCATCAATTTTAAAACGTCGAGGGTTGCAATGGCTAAAAGACCAAAGCTTGATGCTGGTAACTTGGACAGTTGAAGCCATTGAGTTAGGGCTATTGGATAAACGGTATGAATTAATCACTTTAGGAAACAGTTATAAAGTAGATAATCAATTTATTTATGCTGTAGAACGATTACAAGTGATTGAGAAAAAATTTAGTATTTTAGAACCGCAAAAGGTTACTTTGACTATTGGTTCGAAAAAGAAAAAACTGACCGATTATCAAAACGAAATAAAAGCTATTCAATCCAATTTAGTAAACGTAAAAAAATTTGCGACGGCAGGAGTTCAAAACATATCAGAGTTGATAAAAAGACAGGAAGAATTTGACAATGATTTATCTGTTCAAAGTAGTAAAGTTAGTTCTTTGGAAGACTTAACCAGTGAATTATCAACAACCGTGACAGAATCGACGGAAGCCTTTAAACAATTAGCAAGTGATTTAACAAATACAGTCGAATCTGTAGGTACTGCTCAAACTGAGATGAAAAAGGCGTTAGACGATTTAATTAAGCGCGTAGAGAAATTAGAAAAATAAGAGAGGTGAGACGGTTGGCACAAGAATTTAAGGATACTCGACCAACAAATGAACCAAATACAACAGTTGATTATCAAGACCCGACCGATGTCGATGAGGTGCAAGATGAAATAAAAAACGGTGTGATTGATCCTATTTCTCAAACGTTCGCTTTGTGGATTCGAACAAAGATGTATCGACGACATGTTCGAGAATCTTTAGCTCGTATGATGGAGTATACCAGTGTTTTATTTAATAAAATAAAGGCTATTTCTGAAAATACAGAAAAACGCCAATCCAAAGTAGAACAACGTCAAACCAATTTAGAGGAACGTTTTAAAGATGTAATCGCAAATGCTACAACAGATAGCGAAGTTATCGATGCTCGAAGTAGTGAACGTTTGGGGAATTTTAAAACGTTGGATGAACGGCTAGAATATTTTGAAAATATTATTGCTTCTGTAATTCCAGTTGGTTTTGATGTAACTATTGTTCACAATTTAGGAGCTCAACCAGTCGTTAATGTTCGTACTTGGACACATGGTATAGGTGTACTGCCTTTAGGTACAGAACCAACAGGGTTATTTGGCGGTAGTGCTTCTCAATCAATTCAAAGCACTGTAAGACATGTTAATTCTTCAGAGTGCATTGTATCTATTCCTTTGGATTATACAACGGAATTTTTACCAGTAAAAATTAATGAATATAAATATTTACTTATAGATGAAAAAAATAGTCGATCCATAGTGTTTGATTTAATTATATAGAAAGGATGTTGAGAATATGGAATTAACCAGAATTTATCGAGGGATGGAGAACGGAGCAGAAGCTATTGAAGAAAATTTTGATAGTCTTGAAAAGTTACTAAATAAGTTATCTGAAACAAATATTTTAAATGTAGGTAAAAAAGTTTGGTCAGGAGCATGGTATATGGGGGAAAATCAATCAATTAATCCGAGTTTACCATTGGATCAATGTCTTTCTGGCTGGTTATTTTTATATCAACCATATAACACAAGTACAAGCCTAGGAGAAAATTGGGATTTGAACTATGTATTTGTTCCAAAAACGCATATAGTGGAATTTGGAGGTCATGCGGTTGTTCATCATTTAGAAACATTGAATGGAGCAAAATACAACAAATATATTTATATAAGCAATACGCAAATTTTAGGCCATAAAAATAATAATACTGCTTCAAAAACTTTTGTATTGACACGGGTGTATGCAATTTAAGAAAGGAGAAAGTTAGCTATGAAAATATGGATTGATGATATTCAAGGTTATTTACAAGGATATTCCACAATGGAACAACCTAATGCGATTGAACTTGAAGTAGAAAAAGAGCCAACAGATTTTTTTAATTATCGTTGGAATGGTACAAATTTAATATACGATCCTGACAATGTGCCAGAACCAGAGCCAACACCGCCTACGGAATTGGAACTTTTACAAAAGCAAAATGCGGAATTAATGAAGCAAGTTTCTCAGCAGAATCAAGTTATTCAACAAACACAAAGAATGACTGGCGAATTGATGAAACAAGTCGCTGAACTTACGAAAGGAGCGGAATAAGATGAAAACGAATGCTTTTCCAGGTTTCGATAATATTAAACAGTTGTATGATTGGAATTGTTATACAAAACAAGATTTAGTTGATTACGTGAATATGAATTGCTTAACAAAAGAAGAATATACAAAAATTTGTGGGGAACCGTTTAGCGAAAGCTAAGCGGTTCTTATTATTGGAGGAATTGTTTTGTCAAATGAAATTGTTGTCGCTGTTATAGGATTAGTAGGCAGCACAATTGGTGCGTTTATTGGAGTTGTAGCTAGTGCCAATTTGACAGCTTACAGAATTGAACAGCTAGAAAAGAAAGTAGAAAAACATAATGGGGTAATTGAAAGAACCTTTAAATTAGAAGGTCGAATGCAAGAAGCGGAACATGACATAATAGAATTGAAAGGAGCAAAAAAATGATTCTACCAGATAAGTACTACAAGATTATCAAATGGGGCGTGTTAACAGTACTTCCTGCAAGTTCTGTTTTGGTTGCCACACTAGGCAAAGCCTATGGATGGCAGCAAACAGATATGGCTGTTTTAACTATTAATGCCATAGCAACTTTTTTAGGAGTAGTAACAGGTGTGTCAGCATATAATTTAAAAGACAAGGAGAAGTAAAAATGAAAAAGAAAATTTTAGTAGGAGCGCTTGTCGCTCTATTTTTTATGCCTTTAAATGTATTCGCTGCAAAAGGTGATCAAGGCGTTGACTGGGCGATTTATCAAGGCGAACAAGGCCGTTTTGGCTATGCACATGATAAATTCGCTATTGCCCAGATTGGTGGCTACAATGCTAGCGGTATTTATGAACAATACACATATAAAACGCAAGTAGCAAGTGCTATTGCTCAAGGTAAACGTGCGCATACCTATATTTGGTATGACACTTGGGGAAACATGGACATTGCGAAAACAACAATGGATTACTTTTTGCCACGTATTCAAACGCCTAAAAATTCCATCGTTGCATTAGATTTTGAACATGGAGCGTTGGCTAGTGTTCCAGATGGATATGGAGGATATGTAAGTTCAGATGCCGAAAAAGCAGCAAATACAGAGACAATTTTGTACGGTATGCGCAGAATCAAACAGGCTGGCTATACTCCAATGTATTACAGCTATAAGCCATTTACACTAAATCATGTAAACTATCAACAAATCATCAAAGAGTTTCCTAATTCTTTATGGATTGCTGCGTATCCTATCGATGGTGTGTCACCATATCCATTGTATGCTTATTTCCCAAGCATGGATGGTATTGGTATTTGGCAATTCACATCCGCTTATATTGCAGGTGGTTTAGATGGTAACGTAGATTTAACAGGAATTACGGATAGTGGTTATACAGATACCAATAAACCAGAAACGGATACGCCAGCAACAGATGCAGGCGAAGAAATTGAAAAAATACCTAATTCTGATGTTAAAGTTGGCGATACCGTCAAAGTGAAATTTAATGTAGATGCTTGGGCAACTGGTGAAGCTATTCCGCAATGGGTAAAAGGCAATAGTTACAAAGTGCAAGAAGTAACCGGAAGCAGAGTATTGCTAGAAGGCATTTTGTCATGGATTAGCAAAGGCGATATTGAATTATTGCCAGATGCAGCAACTGTTCCTGATAAACAACCAGAGGCAACCCATGTGGTACAATACGGCGAAACATTATCCAGCATTGCTTATCAATACGGTACTGATTATCAAACGTTAGCTACATTAAATGGTTTGGCTAATCCAAATCTGATTTATCCTGGCCAAGTATTGAAAGTCAGTGGATTGGCAACAAGTAATGTTTATACTGTCCAGTTTGGTGATAACTTATCAAGTATTGCAGCCAAACTCGGCACGACTTATCAAGCTTTAGCACAACGAAACGGGTTAGCAAATCCTAACTTGATTTATCCTGGTCAAAGCTTAAATTATTAATTAAAAACGTAAAAGCCTACTTCTCTTTGTGAGAGGTAGGTCTTTTTTTGTATACGATTTTCAATACTATTTGTATGTATAAATATGCAAATAGTATTTGATGAAATAAAAGTAAACATTAAAATAATCATAATGCAAAATCAGTGCAAAATATTTTGCATTTCTCTACTTTTTTACCCTTTTCTTTTAGAAATAAAAAGAGCTAAAACCTTTATTTTATAAGGTTTTAGCTCTTTTTTCGTTTTTCTCTACTTTTCTAAAAATGGAGACGGCGGGAGTCGAACCCGCGTCCAAACATATTGCCACTTAAATCTCTACGTTCATAGACACTCATTTAAAGGTTCGCTTTACAGCGTGCCGAGTGACAGGCATTCTGTATTGCTAGTCTGGTAAGCTCCTCTAAATTTTACAGACGGAAAAATTTAGCGTATCCCACTTCGATTAGGACCCTGACCCGAGCACATGGGCGATGCCGGGAGGATCTTCGCTAGCTGGTTTTTAGGCAGCTAAAGCGAAAGAATTGTTTTCGTTTTTAGCAGTTATATTTAACTGTAACGTTTTAACGTAGCCGTAACCTACGAAACGCAATTCAAGCTCAACTATGCCTGTCGAATCCGTAACGCCCCCGAAATAACATAAGTATCCCTTGATACTTATCAAAGTATAGCATAAATTCCTTGTTTTTTCAAAGAGTAGGATAACACTCTGTTAGATATTCATAAAAAGAGGAAGGATGGACCGTAACTCAGTTCATCCTTCCTCTTTTTATGAAAGTGTGTGGGTATGTTTTGTAATCCATTGTTGCAAACGGATATTCAACCAAAAACCATAAATTCCTAAAGTAATTATAGTTAATAAAAGCCATTTAATCCAATGACCGAATAATTGCATAGCTGTACCGTCAAAATAAAGGCGTTTACCATCAATAACGGTATGCTTGATTTTCCAGTTGTACATCATACAAATTCCCCAAGGTGCGCAAATGCCTAATGTAAAGACAGTAATCAAGGTTGCTAAAATTGAAGTCCCGATATACGTTGCTAAACCACCGTCAAAATATGAATTTTTCATTCTTTTCCTCCTTATCTCATAACTTTTATTATAACAAGAATAAATGGCCTGGGAAACAAAATGAGGATGAAATAAGTATTTTTATTCATTATTGATGTGAAATATGTTATTTATGCAACCCAAACTTGGCAGCATTAGATATTTTGTAACAAATGTTATCTAATGTAACTACCATAATAAAACGTTTTCCTTAGGAAGTGAATTAGAAATTTAAAAAAAAGGCTATTTAAATGAGCATTAATATTGTACGAGACATATCTTTTTGCTATTGTCAACTTCTGAAAAAGACCACTAAGTGGAAAAAATAAGAGAAAAGAAGGGTGAATATTTTTTTATGACAAAAAGTGTAAAATTTTTAGTGTTACTGTTGGTAATGATTCTACCAATTGCGGGGGCGTTATTGATTGGTCCAATTTCGTTTGGCGCCGAATTGAGCAAAAGTCCAATCGTTGACAAAGTAGAATTAGATCACACTACTTTATATCAAGGGGAGATGACCTCCATTAAAGTATCTTTTAGTGACAAAGAAAATCAGAAAATAAAACCTGGCGATACTATTACTTTAACTTTACCAGACGAACTAGTTGGAATGACCGAGAACGATGGCTCACCACGAAAAATCAATTTAAATGGTTTAGGGGAAGTTTTTATCTATAAAGATCATGTTGTAGCAACATTTAATGAAAAAGTTGAATCTTTACATAATGTGAATGGGCATTTTTCTTTCGGGATTAAAACGCTTATCACCAATAGTTCGCAACCGAATGTGATAGAAACGGATTTCGGAACAGCAACGGCGACTCAACGTTTGACGATTGAAGGAGTGACCAACACAGAGACTGGCCAAATTGAGCGAGACTATCCGTTTTTTTATAAAGTAGGCGATTTGGCTGGAGAGTCAAATCAAGTACGTTGGTTTTTAAATGTGAACCTCAATAAATCCGATGTCACAGAAGATATTTCAATTGCGGATCGACAAGGAAGTGGTCAACAATTAAATAAAGAGAGTTTTACATTTGATATTGTGAATGACAAAGAAACTAAATATATTTCACTTGCCGAGTTTGAGCAACAAGGTTATGGCAAAATTGACTTCGTAACAGATAATGACTTTAATTTACGTTTTTATCGGGATAAAGCACGCTTTACTTCCTTTATCGTCCGTTACACTTCGACAATCACGGAAGCAGGCCAACATCAAGCAACATTTGAAAATAGTTATGACATCAATTATCAACTAAACAATCAAGACGCAACGAATGAAAAAAATACATCACAGGTTAAAAATGTTTTTGTAGAAGGCGAGGCAAGCGGCAATCAAAATGTGGAAATGCCAACAGAAGAAAGTCTAGACATTCCTTTAGAGACAATAGAAGAATGGGAACCAAAGACACCTACTTCGGAACAGGCAACAGAAACAAGTGAAAAGACAGACACAATAGAAACCGTAGAAAGCAGCCAACCAGAAGTTCATGTTTCACCAACAGAAGAAGAAAATCCAGATGAAAGTGAAACACTAGGCACGATTGAGCCAATCCTACCTGAAAAACCAAGTGTGACAACTGAAGAGAACGGCACAACAGAAACCGCAGAAAGCAGTCAACCAGAAGTCCATGTCTCACCAACAAAAGAAATTACTACAACTGAGAAAAAACAGCCATCCACAGAAACAACTGTGGAGACAAATAAAAATGTTACATCAAAAAATCAACCACAAATACTAAACGCTCCATTAAATACATTGAAAAATGAAGGAAGCCCACAATTGGTTCCCCAACTGCTTAGTGAACCAATTCAAAAATTAAATGAAGCAAACGGGCAACGAGAACTTCCCAAAACAGGCACAACAAAAACACCGTTTATGTTAATAGCAGGAATACTGGCAAGTACATTTGCCGTTTTAGGTGTAAGTTATCTACAAATCAGAAAGAATTAACAATAGAAAAGCCATCCAGCTTTCGCTGGGGGGCTTTTCTATTATCTGGAGATAAATTGTTGATAGGCGCCAATCAAAAACTATGCTACAGTAAGGTATATAATGCTCGAAAAGGAGGGAGTAAATGACTAAAAAAATATGGTCGCACTTTCGGAAAAGCTTCACTTGGTACATTTTGATTGGCGTGATTGTTTCATTATGTAGTGCTTTAGCAATTTATTTTTTTCAACAGTTGTTAGATCATTATCAAAAAAGTTTCCAACTAGGGTTGTTAGTAGCGTATGGAACGACAATTATTTTAATTCCGCTATTGTCTTATTGTGAACAGAAACCAAAAGCTTACTTAACTAATGGCATCTATTTCTATTTGAAGAAATTAAGTTTAATAAAAATGAGCAAGATTTCCTATGAAGAATATCTAAAACTGGGAGCGGGAGCTTTACTACAAAAAGTAGAAGTTGGTGCAGCAGCTGGGAGAAATATCCACTTGAATTTTTATGGGCGCTTATTTCGAGAGCTAATTCCAGAGACGTTATTTAATTTATTTTTCATAGCATTGATTGATAAAAAATTACTACCAGCAATTCTAATTGGTTATGTGATTGTATTTATTTTAACCAAAATACTTTTGAAAACGCTACAAAACATGAAAGAAAAAACACTTATTTCTGAAGAAGCAATGAATGCTACTTTGATACGAGGGATGACCGAACTAGTAACTTTTAGAATTAATCGAAAATATAAAAAAGAGATTGAAAATTACGCGTTAATGGCAGAGGAAAATAGTCAAAATATAACAAAAATGACTATGATCCATGAATTTTTCTTTGGCTTTTTTGCTTTGTTAGTTGCACTAATCAAAGTAAGTATTGTCGTACTTAGTTTTACTAACGTCGTGACGTTAAGTTTAGGTGGACTTGTAGCGATAGTGATGTATATCGATCGAATTTATACGCCGATAGCCATATTTAATGTTTTATTTGTTCAATATAATTTGGATAAAGTAGCCTATCAGCGCTTGGAAGATTTTTATAAAAAAGAAGATGATCCTGATTTAGTGGTTCCAGGCAAAGCGTTACCTGAAATTCAAACAATTTCATTAAAAGATGTGTGTTTTAGCGTAGATAGTCAAACGATTATGTCCCAACAAAATCGACAATTTTCAATGAATAAAACCTATGGCTTGATTGGAAAAAGTGGGACAGGCAAATCTACCCTGATTAAATTGATTTTAGGATTATTGAAGCCGACAGAGGGGACAATTTATGTGAATCAATTTCCTCTAACACAATTTAATTTGGAAGATTATTATGAAAAAGTTTTTTATTTATCTCAAGATGTGCCAATATTTCAAGGAACGTTAAAAGAAAATATTGTATTTAATCAAGAAATTTCTGATGAACAAGTAATTGAAGCTATGTATCGTTTTCAGTTGGGGGAACTTTATGAACGGTTGCCGGAAGGCTTAAATACTATTGTGAGTGAAAAAGGAATGAATTTTTCTGGTGGCGAGAAACAACGGATTGCTTTCACGCGCTTAGCATTTACACAAGCAGAGATCCTTATTTTAGATGAGGCGACTTCCGCATTGGACGAAAAGACCGAAGAAAAAGTGTTACAAGAAGTACAAGAATTTACCCACAATAAGTTGACTATTTTGGTTACTCATCGACCTAAAACCCTGCGATTTGTAGATGAAATTATTGATTTAAATGAGTGAACTTGTTAGCTCTTTGGCGCTTCTTTTGCTACACTTTTTATAAGAATTGAGAGAAAGGGGCAACTGTTGATGAATAATAATGAGCAAGAATTAGCGGAATTTTGGGATGAATTTGCAGAAGAATATGAAGAAATTCAACAAGAATCGCCATTTCCAATTGCTCGAGAATTACGTGATTTCTTGGTCCAAGAAGGCATTTTTCCGTGTCAGACATTTCTGGATATCGCAGGTGGGACAGGACGATATTTGCCTTTTTTTCAAGAGCAAGTCACGGAGTACACGCTAGCCGATATTTCTCAGAGAATGTTGGAGATTGCGGAAGCAAAAGCACAAAGCAACGTTGTTTTTCTTCACCAAAGCCAAGAAAGACTGATTGAGACTGGGAAAAAATTTCAAGTCGTTTTTTCAGCGATGAACCCTGCTTTGGATACGCCGGAAAAAGTTAATGCATTGTGCCAATTAAGTGAGAAATGGTGTCTTATATTTCGGCTAGTGGAAGAGCAAGATTCGTTATTTTCTCCTTTTGAGCAAGAGAGCAACCCGCAGTTAAATTGGATGGCAAAATACAAAGCATTTCTAAAAAAAGAACAGCGACCTTTTTTCACAAAAAAATTTTTCTTTGAAGCATCAGAAGCTATTTCAAAAGACTTTTTCCGCAACTATTTTGAAGAACAATGGTCAGTTCCAATTTTAGAACAACGCATACAAGAAATTTTTGGTTCTCATGAAATTAAGCAAAATCAGCATACCGTTATTTATGAATTAATTGTTATTTCATGTAAAAAAACAACCAGCGATTACTAATTATCGCTGGTTGTTTTTCGGTTATTTAATTGTGCGAAAGCTTTTTCTGGAATCTCTTTTTTATCAATTTTGACAGGAGATTGGATGATTCTTTTTTTACTAATGGTTGCTTCTATGTAAGCATTCGGTTCCAAAGGTTGAGGATTTTTGTCTGTCCGTTCGTAATCCATGACTTGCGTTTTTCCATTACTTTTAACAAAAGTTAATGCGTATTTTAATGAATATAGACCAGAGACTGGTTGTTTTTGATTGTTTAATGCTTGTTTTCTTTCAGGAATTTCTAGAGGAACTTGTGCATAGGCTTTTTCACCCTTATATGTATCTGCATAAAAACGATAGCTTATATAACCACCAACAATCAATACGCCAATCAATAAAATAGCGCCAATTTTTTTCATTTTTTCTCCTCCTAACAATTTACAAAAATAGTATAGCAAAAGAAGACGGCTTTTGAACATCGAAAAAACGAACAGTTGTCTTACAAAACTGTTCGTTTTTTTTTGGTCTATTTAGCTTTCATCAGAGAGTAGAAAGGAATCATTTTTCTTACGATAACTAAAGAAAATAACAAAGTACAGTAGGCCTGTTAAAAGAGTGACGCCTAACGAATTTGTAAATAAGATGCCAATAAAGATGAGACCTAAAATGATTAAAGCAAGGAGATTAATACTTTTTTCAAAGAGAGACCCTCGTTTTAAAGACAGAACAAACGCCGCAGCGCTAATTAAAATCCAAATTAGCAAGACAGTGTAAGAGAGGGAACCGGCTAAGTAACCAAATAATTCATCGCCAACAAAATAAGAAAGAATAACGCCCAGATATAAAACACTTGCGCAGAAGAAAACTGAACGTTGAGGTACTTGGTGCTTGTTTAAAACCGCTAGTTTACTCATGGGTCCTTTTTTATCTTTTAAGCGAAAATATAAAAGGCGAGAAGAGGCGTATACCCCAGAATTAATAGAAGAAAACAAGGCTAAAATAATCACAAAATTTACGATGTCAGCAGCAAAAGGAATATTCATTTTTTCAAAAACCATAACAAATGGACTCACCGTTGTGCCTGCTAATGTATTCCAAGGGAAAATAATCAAAAGTAAGAATAATGGAATGATATAGAAGGAAATAATCCGTCCCATCACACCACGAATCGCTTTAGGAATGGCTTTTTTAGGATCATCTGCTTCACTGACAGTAATCGCGATTAATTCTGAACCGCCATAAGAATAAATAACTACTAATAAAGAATTAACAATACCTTTCATGCCATGTGGGGCGAAGCCACCATGATCGGTGATACTTTGTAAAGTAGGGAAGACACCACTGCCTAGCATTTGTTGTCCCACCAGATAAACACCAAAAATAATTAACAAAATGATGACACTAATTTTAGCAAACGCCAACCAATATTCTGTTTCTGCAAATAAACGAACCGAGTAAAGATTAATGAGCGTCGTTAAAATAGCTAAAATGAAAACAAAAAACCAAGCAGGAATATTAGGAAACCAAAGTTGTAAAAAGGAAGCTGCGGCAACCGCTTCTGCGATAATATTAATTGTCCACATGGAATAATAAACCCAATCAATAAAATCAGCAGAATGTGCACCTAAAAATGGTCGAACTAAGCCAGACAAACCATGATGTGTGTCTCCGCCATCTAAAACAAGTTTTCCTAAACCACTCATGACGATGAAGAGAACAGCACCGCCAATTAGAAAGGCGATTAAAACAGAAGGACCAGCAATACCAATTGCTTCGCCACTTCCTTTAAAAAGACCTGCGCCAATCGCTCCCCCTAAGGCTAACATCGTAATGTGGCGCGAGCTTAATTGTTTTTTTAAGGTTGTTTGTTGTGTTTCACTCATAGGATTCTCCTTTAATTGAAAAAAATAATATGAAAATAACTTTCTTTATTATATACAATTTTCTGACAATTACAACTATTCTGTCAATGAAAATGAAAAAATAAGTGAAAAATATTATGAAAATAAAAAAATCGAGCAATTTAAGTGATTAAAATCGCTCAATTTTTTTATTAATTTTTATTTTTTAATAGAGTCATAATTGTTAATGGAACAGTAATGACTACATAGCCGATGATACTAGCCACTACTAAATAAGCTATAGGACTCGAGAAATTAAATAAGTCCGTTAAAAGTATTGCGACAATCATTGAAATAGCATAACAAATGAATAATTGAATAAACCGCTTTGCAGACAAAAAATCACCTCTTCCTAATTAGTTAAAGTCTCTTTTCAATCATTTAGTATACACCTGAAAAGAAGAATAAACTATCATTAATTAAAAGAAAAAGTGAAACAACTAGCGGATTTTTTGTTCAGCTGATTATCTTAAGAATTAGAAAATGGGCCATAAGTCATTTCGACTTATGGCCCATTTTCATTTATGACGTTGGCTTCGTGTAAATTGAGAAGTCTCGTCCTCTCTAGTGGTTGATTGCTGTGTTCGTTGTACGGCTTGCTTTTCTGGCTCGCTCTTTTTTGCAACATCAGTCACAACATTTGGCTTCTGAGAAGGGGGAACAGTTGTTTTTTTGTTTAAAGTTGGCGTAGTTCTTTTTGTTTCTTTCTTTTGTTTCTTTTTATTATTTTTATCATTTCCAGTGACTGTCAAATAGATAATCAGAAAAATCATTAGGATCGTTGCAACAATTAATAGAATAAACATGTTAAATGAAATGAACATGCATGGCCCTCGTTTCTCGTTTTTTCTTAGTTTACCAAAATTTCAAAATTTCGTCACTCTTTTCTTCAGAAAAAACGAATTTCAAAGGGGTTAAAAGAAACTTTTATAAAAAAGCTTCCTTTTTTGTGTGAAAATGCACAAAATTTCTGGAATCGTTTGCTGTTAAAACCAGATACTGGTAAAATAATTATTGTATAAGAATCATTTTAAAAAACGATTTTTGTTACAAATAACGTATTTGTTGAAAAGGCACTGTGAAGTAGTTAGAGACGACAGCCAAGTGACTTTTAATGACAGCCGCCCAATTAATTTCATGGAGCCTTTTCGTAGAAAACGAGGAGGTTATTTTGCGTGAAAGTGAGTATATTTTCGACATGCGTGGTGGATTTACTTTTTCCAAATGTAGGGCAAGCAATGGTAGAGGTTTTGGAACGGTATGGCTGTGAAACGGTTTTACCAACAAGCCAAACGTGTTGTGGTCAGCCAACGTACAATAGTGGCTATGTGACAGAGAGCACGACAACGCTTAAGAATCAAATTGATAGTTTTGACGGTGCCGATTATGTGGTGGGACCTGCGGGGTCTTGTGTCGGCATGATGAAAGAATACCACAAATTTTTAGCAGATGATCCTATTTATGGACCAAAAGCACAACGTTTAGCTGAGCGAACTTACGAGTTTAGTCAGTTTCTTTATCGTGTCTTAGGGGTCAAAGATGTTGGCGCAACGTTACATGGGAAAGCCACTTATCATCGTTCTTGTCATATGACGCGAATTTTAAATGAACGAGAATCACCCTTTGTTTTGTTGGATCATGTGAAAGGATTAGAAATGATTCCTTTAGGACATCTTGAAAATTGTTGCGGATTTGGCGGAACGTTTTCAGTGAAAATGCCAGCTATTTCTGAACAAATGGTGACGGAAAAAATGAACGATGTGATTGATACAGGCGCAGAAATTTTAATTAGTGCGGATATGGGTTGCCTGATGAATATCGGGGGTAAATTCAATCGTGATGGGAAAAAGATTAAGATTATGCATATTGCAGAAGTCCTTAATCACGAAGTGGATGAATCACGCATGGACCAACCACAAATCATATCGGTAGGGTAAGGGGGAAGAACTGTGGGATTATCAACGAGCAATAAGCCGTTAAGTGAACGAATTGAAGAAAGTAAAAAAGATGTGTTTATGCAAAAGGCTGTCGCCAAAGCACAAGATGCCCAATGGGAGAAACGAGAAGGTGCGCGGGAAGCTTTAGGCAATTGGCCACAATGGCGTGAACTGGGAGAACAAATTCGCCAACATACAATTCAGTATCTGCCTGACTATTTAGAAGAGTTCAGTGATAACGTCGCCAAACGAGGTGGCAAAGTCTTTTTTGCTCAAACCGCCGAAGAGGCCAATGAATATGTGAAACAAGTGGTTCTAGAAAAAAAGGCGAAAAAAATTGTGAAATCTAAATCAATGGTGACGACCGAAGTCGATATTGATCCAATGTTATTGGGATTAGACGATGTCAGTGTGATGGAAACAGACTTGGCGGAATTCATTTTACAAATGGATGACTGGGATGAGCCGTCACATATTGTTTTCCCAAGTATTCATAAAAATCGCGAACAGATTCGTCAGGTTTTTGCGAAAAAATTAGGGTATCAAGGAGATAATGACCCGGTAAATTTGGCACGCTGTGCACGAGAAGTGATGCGCAAATTCTTTTTGGAAGCGGAGATTGGCATTACAGGTTGTAATTTCGCTATTGCGGATAGCGGCTTAATTAACTTAAATACAAATGAAGGAAATGCTGATTTGACCATCAGTATTCCTAAGACACAAATCGTGTTAATGGGAATGGAAAGAATCGTACCAACAATGCGTGAAGCAGAGGTTTTAGATAACCTTTTAGCCAGAAGTGCCGTTGGTCAAAATTTAACAACGTATGTGACGTTTGCTGGGCAAAAAAATGCGGATGAATCCGATGGACCAGAAGAATTTCACGTGGTCATTTTGGATAACGGGCGTTCAAAAGCGTTAGGAACAGCCTTTCAGCCAGTCTTACAGTGTATTCGTTGTGGGTCTTGTCTGAATGTTTGTCCGGTCTATCGCCATATTGGAGGGCACGGTTATGGCTCTATTTATCCAGGACCAATTGGTGCTGTGCTTTCTCCAATTTTAGGTGGATATAAACAGTTTGGGGAATTGCCTTATGCGTCTAGTCTTTGTGGGGCATGTACGGAAACGTGTCCTGTGAAAATTCCATTGCACGAATTATTAATTGAACATCGTAAAGTGATGACCGATGATCTGAAAATGAAACACGGATTTGAAGATTTCCAAATGCGTATGGTAGGTAAAGCCACTGGTTCACCAGCAATGTTTAAAGCAGCCATGAAAGTCGATCATGCTGCAGCGGGCATTTTAAGTAAACAAAAAGAAATTACTGTTGAAAACATGTATAATCATGGGGGCTACCTTGATAAAGGACCAGGGTTAGTAAAAGGTTGGACCGATGTTCGTGATTTGCCAAGACCACCAAAATCTTCAGAAAACTTCAGAAGTTGGTTCAAAAAACATCAAGAAGGTGAAAAAAATGACTAACGAAGCGATTCAAAATCGAGAACCTTTTTTACAAAATCTACGAGAAAAATTAGGCGTAGAAAAACAGCCTGTTTCGGCCCATCCATTTGAGCCAATTAATCATTTACCAGAAGAACAGTTGGCAGATAAAACATCAGCAGAGCTATTAACAATTGTGAAAGAGCGTGTGGAAACGATTCACACGAACTTAGTGGAAACCACACAAGAAAATTTACTGACGACGATTCAGCAAATTGTTGCTGAGTTTGGTGGGGGCAATCTTTTATTGCCAACAGATGCACGTTTTGAAGCCTATGGATTAGCTGATTTAGCTAAGTCATTAGAGGCTGTTTCTGTTAAGCAATGGCAACCTGGAAGTGAGCAACGAGAAGCGAATATTCAAACAGCTGCTCAGGCAAATATTGCGATTGCCTTTGCTGAGTTTTTACTAGCTGAATCAGGAACGATTGTGGTGGAGTCCAATGCGGGACAAGGCAGAGCCTTACATTTTTTACCGAAGCATTACATTTCAATTATACCGTTTAGCAAACTCGTTCCACGTTCGACTCAGCCAGCAGCTTTTTATACAGATAAAATAGAAAAAGGCGAAAAAATCGGCTCAGCGATTCACTTTATTTCAGGGCCTTCTAATTCAGGAGATATTGAAATGCAACTGGTTGTCGGGTTGCATGGTCCTTTAGAAGTTTGTTACGTGGTTGTGATGAATCGCTAAAACGCTAGAAGCATAATCAATTCAGCCCTTTTTAGAATTGATTATGCTTTTTTTATGAGCAGGATCAAAAAAGTAAGAATCAAATTTGAAAGAAATACGTTTTTTTTCTGACCATTTTGTAAAAAAAGCGTACATAAAAATTAATTGGGTGTTAAGCACTATAGGATTGATTTACTTTGTGGTAGAATATGAGACATAAGATAATAAGGTTTTTGGAGGAATGAGTTTGAAATCAAAAGAATTAATTAAAACAGTCGTCTTTTTTGCCTGTTTAGCTTTGGGTCTGTTTTTACTGAGACAATTTGTATTTACGCCTGTCGTAGTGAGAGGTCATTCAATGGATCCAACGTTAGCAGATGGTGAACGGGTAATTACGTTAAAAAACACAGAAATTAATCGTTTCGATATTATTACTTTCCCAGCGCCAGATGAACCAGATAAAAATTATATTAAACGTGTGATTGGTTTACCTGGAGATACAATTGCGTACAAGGATGATACGTTGTACATCAATGGAAAAGAAGTTGACGAACCCTATTTAGATGAATTTAAAAAAGCCTTAACAGATGGTCAACCTTTGACAGGCGATTTTTCATTAAAAGAAAAAGTACCAGCAGATAGCTACTTTGTTTTAGGTGATAATCGACGGAATTCAAAAGACGGTCGTGTCATTGGTTTTATTCATAAAAAAGATATTTTGGGTGAAGTGAAATTCGTTATGTGGCCATTCTCACGGTTTGGTCCAATACCAGAAGTGTCAAAACAATAAAAGAGACAATGAGTAAAAGAGAAGGACGGAAATGTGTAAAAACAAACACATGTTTCCGTCCTTCTTTTGTGGTAAAATAAAGGCAGTGCAAAGGAAAAGGATGTGAAACCATGAGTGTGCAGTTTATTAGAGGAACCGCCGTGGCAGACTTAGAAGCGCCACTTATACAGGCGACAAAACAATGGCTAGAGGAAGACGCACAGCATGAAGTATTTTATTTAGTCCCGAACCATATTAAGTTTGAGCAAGAAATTCAAGTCTTGCAAAAGTTACGTCAATTACAGACAACTACGTCTGATTCAATAACCAGTACCCGTCTGCAGGTTTTTAGTTTTTATCGTTTGGCTTGGTACTATTTACAACATACACCTTTTTACTCGGCAGATGTTTTATCTGATGCAGGTGCTGCGATGATTTTCCGCAAAATTTTAGTAGAAGCAGAAGAAGAGTTAAAAATTTTTAGAGGTGAAATTAACAAGCCTGGCTTTATTCAGCAACTATTTCAGCTTTATCAAGAAATGCGCGAAGGCAATATTGAGATTGCGGAGCTTTATCCATTTTTAGAAAAACAAACGGAGAACCCTAAAGGACAAGATTTACAACTTAAGTTTCAAGATTTAACGTTGATTTTTACGCGATTCCAATTACAAATGAGTCAGTATGGCTATGAATCAGCGGAGATTATTCAACATTTAAGCGAGTATTTACAAACGGTTGATTTGTCGAATGTTCAATTCGTTATTTCAGGCTATCAGCAGTTTACTGCCAGAGAATTAAAGTTGATTGAAGTGCTAATGGCGCAAGCAGGTTCTGTGAAAGTAGCCCTCTTATTGGACAAACAATATCCGCATGACTTACCTGATCCGCGGTCGTTATTTTATGAAGCGGGACAAACCTATCATCAGCTTTATCAACTAGCAAGACAGAAGCAAATCCCGATTCTTTCAGATTATGTGGAAAAGAAAGAGGTATTAATTACAAACCCAGACTTGCAAGGATTAAATGATTATTGGATTCAATCGCAAGAGCACCTGCCTCCATTAAGCACAACTGACTGGAGAGGCGATGGCTTATTTCTGTGGCGTGCTGAAAACGTTAAAGAAGAATTAACACATGTTGCAACCGAAATTCGCCGTTTAGTGGTGGAAGAAGGGTATCGGTACAAAGAAATTCAGGTGTTGACTCGTGATTTAGATTGTTATGAAAATTTATTAGAACCGATTTTTGCGGAACACGAGATTCCTGTTTATGTCGACCGAGATATGGCTATGGATCGGCATCCTTTAGTCGAATGGATTGAATCTTTATTTGCTATTCATTCGTACAATTATCGTTATCGCGATGTGCTCCGTTTTTTGAGAACGGAATTATTTATGCCAATGAATCAACTCGCTACTTCTGAAGAAAGCTTGACTGATTGGTTAAACCAACGGAACGCTTGGCGCAGAAAAGTTGATATTACCGAAAATGTGGTCCTGGCATACGGCTATGAAGGTTATTATTGGTCGCAAGAAAAAGATTGGGAATTTATTCGGTATGATTTTGAAGCGGAAGAGCAAGAAGATGTCGCTACGATGGAAGAAGAGTCAAATGCGATTCGTCAATCGCTTCAACGGCTGTTACCTAGTTACTTTCAAGCAATGATAAGTGCCAAAACTGGTTTGGAAGCAGCAACCGTCTTCTATCACTTTTTACTGCAAAGTGGTGTGGCAACACAATTAAAAATGTGGCGCTTACAAGCTATCGAAGCCGGTCAACTAGAAACAGCTCGTAACCATGAACAGACTTGGGATGCATTGATGTCGTTACTAGATGAATACGTCACTGTTTACGGAGAAAGTTCGTTTGATTTTACAACGTTTCAAGAAATATTTGTTAGTGGCTTGGAAGGTTTGCACTATAGTAAAGTGCCGACAGCGATTGACCAAGTACAAGTTCGCGCAATGGATTTAACTCGACCTGGCGCTGCCAAGGTTACTTTTGCTATTGGGATGACGGAAGAAATTTTTCCACAAAAGATTGAAAATAAAACACTATTGTCTGATGAAGAACGGCAGACAATCAATGATACGTTAACGGAAAACCAATATTTACGTGGGACAACTGGACGCAAAATTGCGCAAGAACCGTTTGTTGCGTATCTCGTCTTTTCTTCAGCGCGAGAACGGTTATATTTAACCTATCCAAGTGTTAAAGACACCGCTCAAGAAGTCAAACCGTCTCCTTATTTTAAAAATATCCAAAAAGATTTAAACTTGCCCGTTTTTGAAAAAAATGAAACAACCATTTTTGATGATGAAACGACCAGTTTAGCCCATATTAGTACGTATCGGACGTTAATCGGTGAATTAACGCGTTTGAAAAGACAACGGAAAGAAACACAAGAAGGATTGTTGCCTTTCTGGTTAAATATGGAAAAAGCGCTAATGAACCAATCAATTGCGCCGCTAGCCAAGCAAGTTTTCGAAAGTTTAACGCATCAAAATATTCCTGAAAAGATTGGTGAGGTCTTAGCAGAACCTTTATATGGTAAAGATATTTATACATCCGTTTCTCGGATGGAGAGTTTTTATCGGTGTCAATATCAATACTTTTCTCGCTATGGCTTACGGTTGAAAGAAAGAGATGTTTTTGGGCTTTCGCCAGCAGCTACAGGGGAATTTTTCCATGAAGCATTGGATCAGTTCTTTAAATTATTGATTATGAATCAACGGAACTTATCTGAGCTAACCGATCAGGAAGTCAATTTATTGGCGGAGGAAGTACTAAATAGCATCTTAGGGGATGCGCGTTTTTCTGTATTAACGACCTCTAGTCGCATGAACTATATTCGCTATCAATTGAGTCAAACAATTAAAAAAGTCAGTTGGGCGCTGAAACGCCAAAGCCAACGAAGTGGCATGACGACTGTTCAAACGGAAGTGTTATTTGGCCAAATTGCCGCTAAAAAAGGAATTTCTGGTTTGGAATTACCATTAAAAAATCAAGGGAAGATTCATGTTCGGGGAAAAATCGACCGGATTGATCAATTGGTTACACCCGAATCAACCTATTTAGGTGTGATTGATTATAAATCGAGTCACCGTAAATTTAATATGACAGAAGCGTATTACGGCTTAGCCATGCAAATGCTGACGTACTTGGATGTGGCTTTAATGGATGCTGTGCAATTAGTTGGTCAAGAAGCTAAACCTGCTGGCTCACTTTATCTGCATGTACACAATCCTACGTTATCTTATGAAGGCAAAGACGACATTGAACAACAAATGCTTAAAAAATATCAGTTTGATGGTCTTTTGATGAAAGACCCAGATTTATTGGATCATTTAGATACGAGTCTGCAAGCCAAACAAAGTTCGTTGCTGTTTCCGATTGAAGAATCCGCCAAAGAACAAATTAAACCTGGTCGTCGCCAAGAAGATAAATTTGTGACAGAACCAGAATTAGGCGCGTTGCTTTCCCATAACCGAAATAAATTTATTGAAGCGGGGAATCAAATTATTGGCGGCGAAGTTCAACTTAATCCCGCTTATCAAGGCAAGGAACGGATTGCTTGTCGCTATTGTCCGTTTCGAAGTGTCTGTGATTTTGATGTGATGCTAAAAGAAAATAATTATCATCGTATTGAGAATTTATCCAAAGAGGAAATTATGGCGCGCTTGTTAAACAAAGATGAGGAAGGAGCAACCGAAGATGAGTAAAACAATTCCACTACGTCCAGCCAATGAGCAATTCACCGACAGTCAATGGCAAGCGGTGTTTGATGGCGATGAAAATATCTTAGTTTCTGCTTCGGCTGGCTCAGGAAAAACCACCGTTTTAGTCCGCCGTGTCATTGAAAAAGTCAAAAGCGGCGTCGATATCGATCGTCTCTTGATTGTGACGTACACTGAAGCCGCCGCCCGTGAGATGAAAGAACGTATCCAAGTGGCTTTACAAAAGGCAATGAATGAAGAACAAAATCCAGAAAGAAGACGGCATTTTTCTCGTCAAATTGCTCTTTTGCCAACAGCCAATATCAGCACGTTACATGCCTTTTGTTTAACTGTTATTCGTCGTTTTTATTATTTAATTGACATAGATCCAGTTTTTCGGATGTTAACAGATGAAACAGAAACATTGTTATTAAAAGAAGATGTTTGGGATGCATTACGTGAACAATTTTATGCGGAAAATCAAGAAGAATTTTACCAATTAACAGCGAATTTTTCCAATGACCGTAGTGATGACGGACTCACTAACTTAATTTTTTCTTTTTATGAATTTGCCAAAGCCAATCCTGATCCAGAGGCGTGGATTAATGGCTTAACACAAGCCTACGAAGTAGGTGATCAGCTAGGCGAATCAACGTTATTTCAGACGTATTTAAAACCGCTAGCCGTTGAGACATTACAACGAACTCTTCAGCGTTACGAAGAAATGGTGACCTTAACAGAGGGCGAAGAGAAACTTCAAAAGATTTGGTATTTAGCTCAAAATGAAAAGGAACAAACAAAACAATTTTTACAATTTTTAGAGAGAAATGATTTAGAAAGCGCCTATAATTTGACTGAATTGTTGAGCTTTGAGCGCTACCCAACGGTTCGTGCCGAAGAGTTGAAACCAACCGCGGAACAAGCCAAACAGTTACGAGAACAAAATAAAAAAGCGTTAAACGATTTGAAAAAGCAACTGTTTACACTTTCTCCAGATGCCATGAAACAAGTCTTGAAAGAGGCCACGCCCATTGTTCAAGAAATGGCTCACGTGGGGAAACAATTTATGGAGGCCTATGGCGCAGAAAAACGGCTTAAAAATTTAGTGGATTTTAACGATTTAGAACATTATACGTTAGCTATTTTAGCGAAAAATCAGGCAGATGGCTGGCATGCATCAGAAGCCTCGGTTTACTATCGCGAAAAATTTGATGAAGTGTTAGTCGATGAATACCAAGATATCAATCAATTACAAGAATCTATTTTGTATTGGTTGCGCCGCCCGCTTAGCGCAGAAGGAAACCTTTTTATGGTAGGAGATGTGAAACAGTCTATTTATTCTTTCCGCTTGGCAGATCCTACATTGTTTATTGAAAAATACAATCAGTATGGGCAAGGCAAAGAGGGTAAACGAATCATTCTAGCTGAAAATTTTCGTTCTCGCAAAGACGTTTTAGACTTTACGAATTTAGTATTTAGTCAATTAATGGATGAGCGAGTGGGCCAAATTGCTTACGATGAGTCAGCTGCTTTGGTTCATGGTTTTGATCAATTTTCGGAGGCGGCTGATTATTCAACTGAATTGCTAATTTATGAAAAAAAAGCAACAGAATCAGTTGAATTTCCAGAATTACAATCCCCTGAGTTGTTGATTGAAGATAAGACAGAAGGGGAACTTTACGTTACTGCTTTGAAAATTCGTGAATTAATTGACCAAAATTTCTTAATTTATGATAAAAAGCTGAAAACGGATCGACCGATTACTTATCAAGATATTGTCTTATTAACGCCTACAAAGAAAAATAATTTAACTATTTTAGATGTCTTTAAATCATTAGAAATTCCAGTTCAAGTCAATGATGCTCAAAATTATTTCCAAGCAACGGAAATTCGTACAATGATTGCCTTGCTTCAATTGATTGATAATCCCTATCAAGACATTCCTTTGGCAGCTGTGTTACGTTCACCAATTGTTGGATTAAAAGAAAACGAATTAGTGCTTATTCGTTTGGCTAATAAGGAAACCAGTTACTACGAAGCATTTTTAACGTTTAATCAAAAGATGGAACCAACCATGGAGGAAGCAGTTGTTCAGGAAAAAACTATACGTTTTGCTGAATCATTAGAAAAATGGCGGGAACAGGCTCGACGCAACCAGATTAGCAACTTGCTGTGGACGATTTATCGTGAAACGGCCTATCTTGATTATATTGGCGGGTTGCCTGTTGGCAAACAACGCCAAGCCAATTTATATGCGTTGGTCGATCGGGCCGCGGCGTATGAAAAAACAACCTTCCGCGGATTATTTCAATTTGTTCGCTTCATCGAAAAAATGCAAGAAAAAGACAAAGATTTAGCGGAACCAGTCGTTTTAAGTGAAGAGAATGCCGTACGCGTCATGACGATTCACGCTAGTAAAGGGTTAGAATTTCCGGTGGTATTCGTTTTAGATATGACCAAAGAATTTAATGTCAGTGATTTGAATGAACGCTATATCTTTGAAGAAAATTTAGGGGTAGGCATTCGTTATTTACAACCTGAAGAACGAGTTATGTACGATACTTTACCATTTTTGGCGATTAAACAAGTACGATTGAGAAAATTACTATCTGAAGAAATGCGGAAGTTATATGTGGCGTTGACACGTGCAGAACAGAAACTTTTTCTGGTGGGCTCCTATAAAGACCAAGCGGCGATGTGGAAAGAGTGGCTGAAAGTTGGCGATGTAGAAACACTGGTGCTACCAGCTGAAAATCGCTTGCAAAGTAAAAGTAGTTTAATGAATTGGGTTGGGATGACATTGGTACGCCATCAAAAAGCCGATGAATATCAGCAAGAAGTAGTAGTAAGTAACGTTCCGCAAGTCAAAAAGCACCCAGCTAACTTTCATATTCAGTGGTTCAACGAAGAACAACTACGAGCAGCCATTCAGCAATTACAATTGCCAGAAAGACAAGCAGAGGATTTAGCCGAAAAAGCGCAATTATCTGCTGACAAAATCAATCGTGGTCTTGCACGGTTAAGTTTCAATTATCCGTTTGAAGTGGCTACTCGGACCACCAGTTATCAGTCTGTTTCTGAAATCAAGCGAGTATTTGATGACCCCGATAACAAAGAAATTGGTAAAATTGAGGTTCGGGAAGACAATACTATTCAAGCGCAACCGTTGATTGTCAATCGAATGATTGAAGGAGATTTAAGTAAGCCTAAATTTTTAGATACGGTTCAAGCGCCCTCAGCAGCTGAGATTGGGACAGCAACCCATTATTTATTACAACTAATTGATTTAAGTAAGCAACCTTCTTACGAGGAAGTGCGAGCTGTTCAAGAACGCTTAGTGGAAAATAAATTGATTTTACCAGCAATTGCTGAAAAAATGAATCTGGAACAAATCGTGGCCTTCTTTGACACCGCCTTAGGAAAACAATTGATTCAACACCATCAAACCGTTAGAAGGGAACAACCTTTTTCTATGCTGATTGAAGCAGAAGAGCTCATTCAAAATTATCCAGAAACGACACAAGATGATTTATTAATTCATGGGATTATTGATGGCTATATCGAATTAGACAATCAATGCATTTTGTATGACTATAAAACCGATCATGTAAAAGGCACCTCTCTCCAAGCGATTTCTGAAATTGTCGAACGGTATCGCGGACAGATGAATCTTTATCGTAGAGCACTACAAGAGGCAACGCATAAAGAGGTGTCGCACGTCTATTTAATTTTATTAAATGGAGGAGTAATTATTGACATGCAGACAGGAAATGTTGTAGATTTTATAAAGTAGAAAAAATTAGAAGCAGAAACACTTACATTTTGTAAGGAATGTGCTATACTCATTGAAGAGGTGAGGAAGATGGAAAAAGTAAAAACAGAATCGTTTGTACTTTGTCCCAAATTTGAAAAATCATTTTCAATACTTGGTAAAAAATGGAATGGTTTAATTATTGATGTTTTATTAGAGCGAGGTCCTCAACGTTTTGGCGAACTAAAAGAAAAAATTCCAATGTTAAGTGATCGTGTCTTAGTAGAGCGATTGAAGGAACTAGAAGCTGAAGGAATTATCACCAAAGCTGTTCGTTGCGGTGAAGGAAATCGCTTAGAATATTTCCTAACCGAAAAAGGCGAAGACTTGCAATTAGCAATGGAACAAATTCAACATTGGGCAGAAAAATGGGTAAAAGACGAAGAATGCAGTTGACCGCAAGCAAAACTTCTTGTAAACTAAACGTAATTAAATAACTAAAAAAACAGTGATGGAAACAAGTAGTTTGAATTGACGTGTTTTAGGGAGAGTCAGCCAGAGACTGGAAGCTGATTTACACAGTCACCAAGCGAAATTCACTTCCTGAGTTTGTTTGTTTTCAAGAAGAAAGCAAACCGGTAATTGCCGTTAAATGAAATGAGTGCATGACAACAATTTGTTATGAATTAGGATGGTAACACGATAGCTCGTTCCTTTGAAAGGAATGGGTTATCGTTTTTTTTAGTTTAAATAAAAGATAGAGGGGAACGCATAATGACATTACAAGCGCAATTAGAAGCTCTTAGAGACAATACGCTCAAAGAAATCGCACAAGTTGCTACTTTAAAAGAATTAAACCAAATTCGCGTAGAAACATTAGGAAAAAAAGGGCCAATCACCGAAGTATTAAGAGGCATGAAAAACCTTTCACCAGAAGAACGACCAGTGGTGGGGGGCTTTGCAAATGAAATTCGTGATTTATTAACAGAAGCAATTGAAGCGCGCAAAGTTGTTTTAGAAAACGAAGCGTTAAATGCGGCACTAAAAGAAGAAAGTTTAGATGTAACTTTACCTGGAAAACAAATGCCTCAAGGTACACGTCATATTTTGACACAAGTTATGGAAGAGATTGAAGATATTTTCTTAGGCATGGGTTATCAAGTAGTGGAAGGATACGAAGTAGAATCCGATCATTATAATTTCGAACGCATGAATCTACCAAAAGATCATCCGGCACGCGACATGCAAGATACGTTTTATATTTCAGATGAGATGTTAATTCGTACGCATACTTCACCAGTTCAAGCTCGAACAATGGAAAAACACGATTTTTCAAAAGGTGCATTACGAATGATTTCTCCTGGGAAAGTATTCCGTCGTGATACAGATGATGCGACACATAGTCACCAATTCCATCAGATTGAAGGCCTTGTTGTCGATAAAAATGTCACAATGGGTGATTTAAAAGGGACGTTAGAAGTCATGATGAAAAAAATGTTTGGTGAAGATCGTAAAATTCGTTTACGTCCTAGCTATTTCCCTTTTACAGAACCTTCAGTCGAAGTAGATGTTAGCTGTTTTAAATGTGGCGGCGCAGGTTGTAACGTCTGCAAACATACAGGTTGGATTGAAATTTTAGGTGCGGGGATGGTTCATCCAGATGTGTTACAAATGTCAGGGATTGATCCAACAGAGTACTCAGGCTTTGCCTTTGGCTTAGGACCAGATCGCGTTGCTATGTTACGTTACGGTGTAAATGATATCCGTAATTTTTATCAAAATGATTTACGTTTCTTAAATCAATTCAAGGTAAAGGAGTAGTTGAAAAATGTTAGTTTCTTATAAATGGTTAAATGAATATGTTAATCTTTCAAACGTTACTCCGCAAGAATTAGCGGACAAAATGTCTGTGACAGGTATCGAAGTTGAGGGCGTTGCTGTACCTGAAGAAGGATTAAAGAAAATTGTTGTCGGTGAAGTAAAAGAATGTGTTTCTCATCCAAACTCTGACCACTTATCAATTTGCCAAGTAGACATCGGTGAAGAAGAATTGTCACAAATTGTTTGTGGAGCACCAAATGTAAAAGCCGGAATTAAAGTCATCGTAGCATTACCTGGTTCAAGAATTGCAGGAAATCAAAAAATTAAAAAAGGTAAAATGCGTGGCGAAGTCTCTAACGGAATGATTTGTTCGTTAGAAGAGCTAGGATATTCAGACAATGTCGTACCAAAAGCCTATGCTGAAGGGATTTATTATTTACCTCAAGAAGCAGTGAATGGGACACCTGTTTTCCCTTATTTAGACATGGATGATGCGATTATTGAATTATCAATTACACCAAACCGTGCAGATGCACTAAGTATGAGAGGGGTAGCCTATGAAGTTGGCGCAATTTATCGTCAAACGCCTCAGTTTAATGATCCCGAACTCAAAGAAGATGCTTCAGATAACGTGGGAAATTACGTAACAGTGACTGTTGAAGATTCACAAGATGCGCCAGCGTATCAAATTCGTGTCATTAAAGATGTGACGATTGCAGAAAGTCCTCAGTGGTTGCAAAATCGATTGATGAATGAAGGAATCCGTCCGATTAACAATGTGGTGGACGTGACAAATTATATTTTATTATTATTTGGTCAACCGTTGCATGCATTTGACTACCAAAAATTAGATAGCAAAGAAATCTTGGTTCGTCGAGCAACAGCAGCAGAAGAACTAATTACATTAGATGGTGAAACACGTCAATTAACAGAAGAAAATATCGTCATTACGAATGGAAAAACGCCTGTCGGTTTAGCTGGCGTAATGGGTGGGGCTAATTCTGAAATCAGTCAAGAAACAACAACTGTGGCTTTAGAAGCGGCATTGTTCAATCCATTGTCTATTCGCAAAACGTCTAAACAATTCAATTTACGGAGTGAATCTTCAAGTAGATTTGAAAAAGGCATCAACCAAGCGACAGTTGGGTTAGCTTGTGATGTGGCAGCCGCGATGATTGCAGAGTTAGCCGACGGAACAGTGGTTTCAGGCACTGCAGTTGGTTCTGAAGTGGCCGTTAAAGAAGCGCAGGTAGCTGTGACTTTAGAACGAATCAACCAATATTTAGGTACTGCATTAGATGAAGCAACGGTGAATGAAATTTTTGAAGCACTCGGTTTTGCTTATGAAGTAAATCAAGGCGCATATGAAATTACGATTCCACCAAGACGTTGGGATATTGCGATTGAAGCAGATATTATTGAAGAAGTGGCGCGCATTTATGGATATGATCATTTACCTTCAACATTGCCAAGTGGAGAAACAGTTGCTGGAAGTCTAACCAAAGCACAACATGTTACGCGCCAATTAAAGAGCTTACTGGAAGGTCATGGTACGAGTGAAGCCATCAGCTATGCGTTGACAACAGAAGAAAAATCCCGTCAATTTATGATGAAAGAAAGTCAAACAACACGTTTGCAATGGCCAATGAGTGAAGAGCGTTCTGTGTTACGTATGAACTTAATTTCTGGTTTATTAGATGATGTCGCATACAATGTGGCACGTAAAAATAATAATATCGCCTTCTACGAAGTAGGACGCGTTTTCTACCAAACAGAAGATCCAACAAAAAATTTACCTACAGAAGAAAATCACTTAGCACTTGCTTTAACTGGTAATACAATGGTTAAAGATTGGCAAACAAAAGCAACAGCCGTTGATTTTTATACAGTAAAAGGCTTAGTGGAAAGTATTGTAGCTGTTTTAGGATTAACAGAAAAAATCAGTTATCAAGCGACAACGGCGATTCCAGAAATGCATCCAGGCCGGACAGCATGGATTTATTTAGAAGATGAAGTGGTTGGTTTTGTCGGACAAGTTCACCCAACGACAGCAAAAGCGTACGATATTCCTGAAACATATGTTGCTGAATTAAACTTGCAACAATTAGTAGCCACAGAAGCAGGCGGGGTTACTTATGAAGCAGTTTCTAAATTCCCAGCAGTTTCTCGAGATATTGCTTTATTAGTCGATGAAACAGTTACTAATCAAGAACTAGTTAAAACTATTTCAGATAACGCAGGTAAATATTTGAAAGAGATTCATTTATTTGATGTATATCAAGGTAAAAAACTAGGCGCTGGCAAAAAATCAATGGCGTATAGTTTAACTTTCGTTAATGCAGAAGCGACATTAGTGGATGAAGAAATTAACCGTTCAATGGAAAAAGTTGAAAAAGCGCTAATTGAAAAACATCAAGTAGAAGTAAGATAAAATAAAAACAGGAAAGTGGGGCATAAGTCGAAATGACTTATGCCCCACTTTCTAAATCTTAAGATAATCAGCTGAACAAAAGCAGCTCCTTCGGAAATAAGCCGAAATTCTCCAAAAATTAAAGAACAATTTTCGGAAATTCCTTCTTATTTCTTGGAGCTAAACACTTTTGTCTCAGCCTCCTGTTTTTAACTACATTAATAACTTTTCGCCCAATTTCGTGAAAGCCAACGTGAAAATTGTGAGATACTAAAGTTAATAATGAAATAAATTAGGGCGACGATTCCGTAAATAGTGAATACTTGTCCTGTTTGTGCGTAGCGCCCCATTAAGATATAAGATTTGCCAAAGAGTTCTTGTAAAGCAATTACGGAATACAAGAAACTTGTATCCTTGATGACAGTAACAAACTGAGAAACGATCGCTGGTAAAACATTGCGAATGGCTTGAGGCAAAACAATATGATAAAGAATTTGCCAATTTGAAAACCCTTGAGAACGCGCCGCTTCAATTTGTCCTTTATCAACACCATTTAAACCACCACGAATAATTTCCGCTAAAGCAGCGGTAGTAAACACAGTAAAACTCACAATTCCAGCAGGTGTGGATTTGATTTTGAAAATCAAAAAAATAACATAAATCCACAATAAGTTTGGAATATTACGCACTACTTCTACATAAATACTGGCAAGTAACTTCAGTGGTCCATTGGTTTGATTTCGCAAAACGGCTAGAATGGTGCCAAAAATCGTACTCAAAATAATTGAGACGAAGGAAATATAGAGCGTCAATTTTAAGCCGTTAAATAGAAATTGAAAATTATTTGCTGTCAGTAATTGACGCATTTCTTCTGAAAAAGGCATCTGTTTTCCTCCTATCTGCTATATGCTTTCTTATTTTTTTCTTCCATTTTTCTAGCCAAATTCGCTAATGGGAAGCAAAGAATGAAATATAAGAAACCAGCGAGCGCAAAGGCGGGAATATAGTTCAAGTTGACAGACGACCAACTATTGGCAGCAAACATTACGTCTGCGCCAGAAATAATGGCAACTGTTGACGTATTTTTAATTAGGTTCACTACTTGATTGGTTAAAGGCGGTAACATAATCCGCCATGCTTGTGGTAAAATCACATACCGCATCGTTTGACCATACGTTAATCCTTGGGAGTAAGCCGCTTCAAATTGCCCTCTTGGGACAGCTCCGATTCCTGAGCGAACCACTTCAGAAATGTAGGCGCCATGATAGAGGCCTACACACAGAATGGCAATCGTAGTAATAGAAAATGAAAGCAGCGGGCTTAGCAGAGGAAAGCCATAATAGACTACGATAAATTGAATCAACAAAGGTGTGTTTTGAAAAAATTCTACATAGACACGACTAATTGCGTGTAAAAGTTTACTTTTGGTCGCTGATAAACTGCCAAAGAAAATGCCTAAAGCAAAGGCAACTAAGATCGCTCCTAAAGAAAGCAGAATAGTATAGAGAAATGCCTGACCAAAAATTCGCCAATCTTGAAATAAAGCTTCCCAACGATATAAGGCAAATGGCCCTTCTTCAAGCCAGGAAATATTGGCTAACAAAAACATAAAAATCCCTCCTAAAATTTTTGATTCTTCAAGTCTTAGGAATGATTAATTTTTTAAGCCCCAGTCTTGATAAATTTTTTCTAGTGTGCCGTCTTTTTCCCATTTTTCAATTAAACCATTTAGATAATCATTTAATTCAGTATTTGCTTTCTTTGTGGTAATTCCATATTCTTGTGGCGAAAAACCATCTTTTAAAATTTCTGTCTTGCCATCCACATAGCCAGATAGGATTGATTTATCCACTGAAAATGCATCAATTCGTTTAGAAGTTAACGCTGTTTTTAATTCTGGATAGGAACCTAATTCTTGATAAGTAAATTTGATTCCTTCCTCTTGCGCTTTTTTCTCTAAGTTTTCTTTTGTCGTAGCAGATTGTGCAACGCCGATTGTTTTTCCGTCTAAATCTTTCATGCTGGAGAAGTTATCCTCTTTGCGCACAAGGAAACCAATCTCATCTGTATAATAAGGAGTTGTAAAATTATAAGTCTTTTTACGTTCATCAGTAATTGTAAATGTAGCAATTACCATATCTAGTTCACCATTGTCTAAAAGGGGACCGCGCGTTTTTGCTGTCACGCCCACAAATTCCACATTCTCTTCGCTGCCGGTAATTTCTTTCGCAATCAAGCGTGCAATATCTGGTTCCATTCCTTCATTTTTGTTTGTATCAGGATTCATATAGCCAAAATTAGGAATGTCTTCTTTGACACCTACTTTAATTTTCCCCGCTTTTTTTAATTGTTCTACTGTGACCGTTTTGTTTGATGAAGCACTTTTTGAAGTTGAGTCATTGTTGCCGCTACCACAGCCCACAATGATGCCTGCTAATACAAGTAAGGAGAGTCCAGCCAGCCATTTATTTTGTTTTTTCATTCCTTCATTCCTCCAATTTTTTGTTTTTTATTCATTACCCGTTATGAATAATTTTGCTTAGAAATTCTTTTGCACGAGGGTTTTCAGTGCTTGTAAAGAAATGTTCAGGCGTTCCTTGTTCAATAATCTGTCCTTGGTCCATGAAGATTACACGGTCAGCCACTTGACGAGCAAAGCCCATCTCATGTGTGACACAAACCATGGTAATATTTTGTTTGGAAAGATCGACCATTACATCTAAAACTTCTTGAATCATTTCTGGATCAAGTGCCGAAGTCGGTTCATCAAAAAGGATAATCTCAGGATGCATATTTAAGGCACGAGCAATAGCGACCCGTTGTTGCTGCCCGCCAGAAAGCTGCGAAGGATAAGCAGAAGCTTTATCAGCCAAACCGACTCGTTCTAAATACTCCATGCCAGTACGAACCGCTTCTTCTTTGGAAACGCCCATCACTTTAATCGGTGCTAACGTTAAATTATCAATAATCGTTTTGTGAGCATATAAGTTAAAATTTTGAAAGACCATGGCAACTTTCTGGCGAACCTTTTGAATCGGTGCTTTCGGTTTGGTGATGTCAATGTTATCAATTACGACGGAACCATCATTGACTTTTTCCAATTGGTTCATACACCGTATTAATGTACTTTTGCCAGAGCCGGAGGGTCCGATAATGACAATTTTTTCTCCTTGCTCTACATTCAAAGTAATATCTTTTAAAACGTGATGCTCCCCAAAATACTTATTTACATGTTCTAAAGAAATCATAGGCAGTCTCCTTTGCAATCATTTGGTAGAAAAGATAACAGAGGATTCGGTGAGAAACGTGTTATTTAAATTAAATTAACCAAATGTATTTCTAATTGTATTCTCAATGTTAGGAATTATAACATACAAAAAAATGAATTACTAGTTTTTTAATCGAAAAAGATTTCCTTCAAAAAAAGAAATAAATGAGAGCAAAACAGGAAAAATTGACAATAGTCCTTAAAAAGTAGAAAATAAAGGCAGTGAATAAAAGGCAAAGGTAGGATGAGAATGAGCAATCAAGAAGCCATTGGATTAATTGATTCTGGCGTTGGTGGATTAACTGTTTTAAAGGAAGCGCTAAAACAATTACCAAATGAACGATTAATTTATTTAGGAGATACAGCCCGTTGCCCATATGGTCCACGACCAGCCGAACAAGTCGTTCAGTTTACTTGGGAAATGGCCGATTTTTTATTGAAAAAACGAATAAAAATGCTAGTAATCGCATGTAATACCGCGACGGCTGTCGCATTAGAAGAAATTAAAGCTGCCTTGCCAATTCCAGTTGTCGGTGTTATTTTACCTGGCGCACGAGCAGCCGTTAAAGTCACAAAAAATAACAAAATTGGTGTCATAGGTACCTTAGGGACAATCAAAAGTGCTTCCTATGAAATCGCCATTAAAAGTAAGGCACCAGCAATTGAGGTGACTAGTTTAGCTTGCCCTAAATTTGTCCCCATTGTTGAAAGTAATCAATATCGTTCTTCCGTAGCAAAAAAAATTGTGGCAGAAACACTTCAAGCACTACAATTAAAAGGACTTGATACGTTGATTTTAGGTTGTACCCATTACCCGTTGTTACGTCCGGTGATTCAAAATGTGATGGGGAGTCATGTGACATTAATTGACTCAGGAGCCGAAACAGTTGGCGAAGTCAGCATGCTTCTCGATTATTTTGACATTGCCCACACGCCTGAAGCGCCTACACAGCCCCATGAATTTTATACAACTGGTTCTGCAAAAATGTTTGAAGAGATTGCAAGCAGTTGGCTTGGTATAGAGAACTTAAAAGCACAACAGATTCACTTAGGAGGAAACGAAAATGATTAGACATGATAGTCGTGCACCAAAAGAATTGCGAAAGATCACTATTGAAACCAATGTTTTTAAACATCCAGAAGGTTCGGTGGTTATTTCGTTTGGTGATACAAAAGTAATTTGCTCAGCCACTGTCGAAGAAAAGGTTCCCCCATTTTTAAGAGGCGCGGGAACAGGTTGGGTAGCAGCTGAATATAGCATGCTCCCTCGAGCGACGAACACAAGAAATATTCGGGAAAGTGCGAAAGGAAAATTAACAGGGCGAACAATGGAGATCCAACGTTTGATTGGGCGGTCATTGCGAGCTGTTGTTGACTTAGAAAAGTTAGGGGAACGGAGCATTGTTGTCGATTGTGATGTGATTCAAGCAGATGGGGGAACCCGTACAGCTAGTATTACAGGCGCTTTTGTTGCTCTACGCTTAGCAGTCAATCATTTATTGATGACTGGTGCGCTAGCGGAAGACCCAATTAAAGAGCATTTAGCTGCTGTCAGCGTGGGCATTTTACCCGATGGTTATTGTGTGCTGGACTTAGATTACGCAGAGGACTCGAATGCTGCAGTGGATATGAACATCGTGATGACCGAGTCTGGTGAATTTGTGGAAATTCAAGGAACGGGTGAAGAAGCTACCTTCTCAGGAGATGAGTTAAATGCCATGCTCTTTTATGGAAAAACAGGGATCGAGGAATTAATTGCGTATCAGAAAGAAGCGCTTTATGCTTTAGCCTCTGAAGAAGTCCCTTCGCAAGATTCAGAAGAGAAAGTGATTGTCATTGCAACTAGAAATCCTGGTAAAGCGAAAGAGTTTAGTTCAATTTTTGGTGAAAAAGGATATACAGTTAAGACGTTATTAGATTATCCAAATTTACCAGATGTAGAAGAAACTGGTCGAACATTTGAAGAAAATGCTCGTCTAAAAGCTGAAACAATTGCAGAAATTTTACAGAAACCAGTATTAGCAGATGATTCAGGATTAATTGTTGATGCGTTAGGGGGAATGCCGGGAATCTATTCTGCTCGTTTTGCTGGTGAACCAACTAACGATGCTTCAAATAATGCGAAACTATTGCATGAGTTAACGGGCGTGCCAAAAGAAAAAAGACAAGCGCGTTTCCATTGTACATTGGTTTTTGCTGAACCAAAGAAAGAAAGTCTGGTGGTCGAAGCTGAATGGCCAGGAGAAGTCGGCACGATTCCTCGTGGTGAAGGAGGCTTTGGGTACGATTCACTTTTCTATGTTCCAGAGCTTGGTAAGACAGCAGCTGAATTGTCTGGAGAAGAGAAAAATAAAGTTAGTCATCGTGGACAAGCAGTGGCAAAATTAAAAGAACAATGGGAAGAATGGCTAAAAAAATAGGAGTTGAAACGTATGAAAATCTTGGTAGTAAGCGATAACCATTGCGATCGCGACTGTTTAGTTGACTTAGTGAATCATTATGAAGGACAAGTCGATGCACTCTTTCACTGTGGTGATTCTGAATTAGAACCGACAGATGAACTTTGGCAGAAATTAATTGTAGTCCAAGGAAATTGTGATTTTTATGATGAATTTCCCAAAACTGTGACTAAAAAAGTGGGGGATCAAGTTATTTATATGACACATGGTCATTTGGCCAATGTTAGAATGGGACTCACGACACTTGCTTTACAAGCGGAAGAAGCAGGAGCGACAATTGCCTTATTTGGTCACACTCATGTACTGGGCGCAGAGCGACACAATAACATTCTCTTTGTTAATCCGGGAAGTATTCGTTTACCTCGTGGACCAGTTCAAGAGAAAACATATGCCATAATTGAAAGTACACCTGAACAATATCTCGTTCAGTACTATAACAAAGAGCACCAACCATTGGAACGATTAAAGGCAACGTTTACGAAGTAAGTGAATGTTAAGAAATAAGTGCTACTTTTTTATTTATCAGATTTTGAGTGTAGGACAAAAATCTCTTTTTGATTTTTGTCCTACGCTCTTTTTTTAGTCGACTTGGATAACCTTTAAGCCGGTCTTACGAAGTTCTGTAATTAAAGTTGATGAGCAATGTTTGTCTGTAATCAAACAATCAAAAGCGGTAATATCAGCAATTTTAAATTTAGATGTCAAGCCGATTTTTCGATGGTCCGCGACCAGAATTTTTACTTTTGTTGTTTGTTTTATCATAAGCTCATTAATTTTTGCTTCATTGAAAATTTTTGTAGTGACGCCATGTTCTAAACTGACCCCGCTACAGCCAATTACGCAAACATCGGCATGCGTTGCGGTGATTGTGTTAATGGCAATATCTCCTACCAGAACTTCTTTGGGAAAACGTAATTCGCCTCCGGTCAAAATATAATTGTATTGAGAAACATGAGGCTTGGTGGCAATTTTTAAATTATTCGTTACGATGGTCAGATGGTCGGCCTTTAAATAATGGAGAATATTCAAAGCAGTGGAACTTGAATTGATGAAAACGGTATCATAATCACTTAGATAGCTACAAGCAACACGAGCAATGGCTTGTTTTAATAACTCCGGTCCTGATTGATCAAAGTCTTTCTGATTTTGGTCGTTGTAAATACAATACCCATATTTTCGAATGATGTCATTCTTAGTTTCTAAGACATTTAAATCACGACGAATTGTGCTTAAGGAAACATTTAAAACATCTGCTAATTTATAGGTAGTCATTTGTTTGTTTTTTTGCAGCAGCGCGAGAATGTTTTGTTGCCTTTTTTCAATGGTTTCTAATGAACTTTTCAAGTAATACAACCTCCTTTAGTTATTTTTTTGGACACGGTCCCCCATGAAATAGTATAACTCATAGGAAAACAAAACACGTAAAAGAATCATTAAAAGTGCAAACAATCATATAAAAGGGTTTTCATTGTAATTTTTTGCGGCTATGATTTTCTTATAAAGCATAACACAATCATTTGAGAAGAGGAGTGGTAGCATGAGCAAATCGATTCATGAAATTACAAAAGAAAGTTGGTTGAAGGCGACATTTCCAGAATGGGGCACTTATTTAAACGAAGAAATTAATCAGACAACTGTGCTTCAAGGAACGGTTGCACTTTGGTGGCTTGGTTGTACAGGCATTTGGCTGAAAACGCATGAGAACACGAATATTTTATGTGATTTATGGTGTGGAACAGGAAAACAAACGCACGGGAACGGCTTAATGAAAAATGGCCATCAAATGATGCGCATGAGTGGTTGCCAAAAAATGCAACCTAATTTAAGAACACAACCTTTTGTGATTGATCCTTTTGAAATAAAAGAGGTTGATGCTTTAGTTGTCACACATATTCATTCAGACCATTTGGATATTCACACAGCTGCTGCTGTTCATCAAAATTGTCCTAAGGCTCTATTTATTGGTCCAAAAGAAGTAGTGAAAACATGGCAGCGTTGGGGTGTTCCGGCAGAAAAAACACGGGTTATAGAACCTGGTCAAGAAATAAAAGTGAATGATGTGAATGTAGTGGCCTTGGAAGCTTTTGATCGAACCGCGCTAATTACTTCTGATGATCCTGAAAATACATTTAAAGGTAAAATGCCTCAGGACATGAATGAACTAGCTGTCAATTATCTATTTGAAACCTCAGGTGGTACGGTATATCACGCCGGAGACTCTCATTATTCTAACTTGTTTGCGAAACATGGTAATCAATATGCAATTGATGTTTGCTTAGGAGCATATGGCGAAAATCCTCGCGGTATCACAGATAAAATAACTTCTGTTGATATGTTGAGAATGGCCGAATCTTTAAATGCGAAAGTAGTCATTCCCGTTCATTATGATATTTGGTCTAATTTTATGGCGGATCCAAAAGAAATCATGGAAATTTGGAAATTTAAAAAAGATCGTTTACATTATCAATTTAAACCATATATTTGGCAAGTGGGTGGCAAATTTGTTTATCCAGATGACAAAGACAACTTAGAATTTAACTTTGATCGTGGCTTTGATGATGTTTTTGTTAAAGAAAATGATACACCATTTCCTTCATTCTTGTAAGAAAGGCTGGATGTACAATGTTAACTTATTTTTGGGAGCAAGAGCTTATTCATTACCCTGATAAAGAACCGGTTAGTTGGCAAGAGGCGATTCAGGAAAGTTGTTTGATTTTACTCCAAAAACACGTCATCGATCAGAGTTATGTCGATGAGATTATTCAGTGTGTCGAAACGTTTGGACCTTATATCATCATTGCTCCTGAAGTAGCCATGCCACATTCATCAGAGGAAAGCGCAGGTGTTTTTGGAACGGCCATTTCTTTTACAAAATTTAAGCAAGCAGTCACTTTTACTGGCGATCAAGAAGCAAAAACAGCAACATTATTTTTTACATTGGCAGCCCAAAATCCCGCCGAACATCTTGAAAATATTCAGCAATTGATGGATTTATTGATGACGGATGGCGTGATTGCTGACTTGTTAGCAACAAACACGCCAATGGATTTTAAAGAAGTTATGGAGAAATATCAATTATAGGGGGAAAAATCAATGGGGGAGTTCTTGTTAAATAGTTGGACTTATTTTGCTACAAACGTTTTAACACAGCCAGCATATTTGATTGGTTTCATCGTATTATTAGGTTATCTCTTGTTACGGAGGCCCTTTTATGAATGTTTAGCAGGTTTTCTGAAAGCGACAGTTGGTTATTTTATTTTGAGTGTTGGTTCTGGTGGTTTGGTTAATAATTTTCGCCCTATTTTAGTAGGCTTGAAAGAGCGATTTAATTTACAGGCAATGGTTACCGATCCATATTTCGGGCAAAATGCAGTCGATGCCGGATTGATGAAAACCTTTGGACGAACCTTTGGTGATGTGATGATTTTGTTATTGATCGCATTTATTATGAATATTTTGTTGGTTCGTTTTCAAAAATATACAAAATTGAGAGCCGTTTTTACAACAGGGAATGTTCAGATTCAACAAGCAGCTACCGCTTTCTGGATTTTACTCTTTTGTTTTCCTAACTTAGGTAGAATCGAAGTACTAATTTTTATGGGCTTAATTCTTGGTTGTTATTGGGCAGTTGCTTCAAATTTAACGGTAGGGATTACGCAGGAATTAACAGAAGGTGCTGGTTTTGCGGTAGCCCATCAACAAATGTTTGGCATATTTATTTTTGCAAAATTAGCAGAATGGTTGAAAAAACGTGATCAAAAGAAACATCGTTCAGAGAAGGTCGATAAAAAATTGGAAGATATTGAATTACCAGGATTTCTATCCATTTTTAATGAAAATATGGTTGCTACGTCCATTTTGATGCTCTTTTTCTTTGGCATTATCTTGCTTGTTTTGGGACAAGATTATTTAATTCAAGCTAAATTTATGCAAGAAGGGCAGAGTTTCTTCTTTTATATCATGACCACTTCATTAAATTTTGCTGTCTATTTAGCTATCTTACAATTAGGCGTTAGAACCTTTGTCGACGAGTTGACGCAGTCATTCCAAGGGATTTCAAATACCATTTTACCAGGCGCTGTTCCTGGGATTGACGTAGCAGCGACTTTCGGGTTTGGCTCGCCCAATGCAGTAACAATTGGGTTTCTCTTTGGCGCATTAGGCCAGTTTTTAATGATTGGCTTACTGATTCTATTAAAGTCTCCGACAATCGTTATTGCGGGTTTTATCCCATTGTTTTTTGATAACGCTGTCATATCTGTTTATGCAAATAATCGTGGCGGAGTAAAAGCTGCTTGTTTATTCCCCTTCCTTTCAGGTTTAATCCAAGTAGGTGGCTCAGCTTTATTTGCTACATGGATTGGATTATCTCAATATGGCGGTTATTTGGGCATGTTCGATTGGGCGACAGCTTGGCCGTTATTTACAATTATTATGAAAGTTCTAGGCTATGTTGGCGTAGCAGTGGTGGTGATTGGGTTACTAATAATTCCGCAACTTCAGTATCGAAAAAATCCAGAAGGTTACTTTATGATTGTCAATGATTATGAACAATATGCTAAAAAATTTCAAGAGAATTAAAGGAGGAATTTGAAATGAGAATACTTGTTTCCTATGCCAATGGTTCTGGCACGAGTCTAATGATGATGCGGAGTGTTGAAAAAGCAATGAAAGAACTAGGCGTACCGATTACAAAAATTCATCATTGCGCCATTTCAGAAGGAAAAAGCTCTGCTAGCCAATACGACGTTGTTTTTACTCCAGTCAATTTTTTACAAATGTTTCAGCAAGCAGAAAAACGTGGAGTCACAGTGATTGGCATTAAAAATGTAATGTCTGCAAAAGAAATTCAAGAAAAATATATGGCTTCAGATCGTTATCAAAAATCTGAATAAAAGGATGGGAAAGATGAAAAGACCAAACTTACAAATCGCTTTAGATCATAATAGATTAGAAGACGCTTTAGCAGATTGTATGAAAGTCGGAGAAATTGTCGATATTATCGAAGTTGGCACTATTTTGTGTTTACAAGAAGGCCAAAAAGCAATTCGTTGTTTAAAACGCATGTTTCCTAATAAAACGATTGTTGCTGATACAAAATGTGCTGATGCGGGCGGTACAGTTGCTCGTAATGTCGCACAAGCAGGCGCTGATTTCATGACGGTCATTTGTTGCGCCACCTTGCCAACGATGGCTGCAGCTCAAAAAGAAGTCCGAGAATTACAAGTAGAACTATATGGAGATTGGACAATGCAACAAGCTCGACAATGGCGAGAATTAGGGATTAATCAGGTGATTTATCATCAAAGTAGAGATGCTCTTTTAGCTGGCGGCAGCTGGGGAGAGAAAGATTTGAATAAAGTTCAAGAACTAATTGACTTAGGCTTTGAAGTGTCCGTCACAGGTGGTTTAACTGTCGAAACGCTTGAATTGTTTCAAACAATGGCAGTTGCAACATTTATTGCGGGCCGTGGGATTACTGAATCAAAAAATCCTGAACAAGCAGCCAAAGATTTTCAAAAAAAAATCGATCAGATTTGGAAGTGATAAAATGGCACGAATTGGACTATATGAAAAAGCACTCCCGCAAAATTTAACTTGGACAGAACGATTAACTTGGGCCAAAAAGTTAGGGTTTGATTTTTTAGAAATGTCAATTGATGAATCCGATGAACGTTTAGCACGATTGGCTTGGACACCAAGCCAGTTACAAGAACTTTCTCAATTAATGGTGAAAGAAGATTTTTTTATCCATTCTTTGTGTTTAAGTGGTCATCGGCGGTTCCCTTTAGGCTCTTTAAATAAAGAAACACGTGAAAAAGGACGGGAAATTTTATCTCAAGCGATTCATTTGGTCCATCAATTAAACATACGGGTAATTCAAATAGCTGGCTATGACGTCTTTTACGAAGAAAAAACTGCTGAAACAAGGGAATTTTTTCTTCAAGGTCTGAAAAAGGGCGTTGAGGAAGCTGCACAATACGGTGTCATTCTGGCTGTTGAGATTATGGATGACCCTTTTATGAATAGCATACAAAAATTTCTAGAAATTAAAGAACAAATTCCGTCTCCTTTTTTGCATGTCTATCCTGATTTAGGTAATTTGTCTGCTTGGCCGGAAAATAATCCGGCGGTTGAGCTTGAAAAGGGAATTGCTGAAATCGCTGCTATTCACTTAAAAGATACCTTCGCTGTAACAGACACATTTGAAGGGAAGTTTCGGGAAGTTACTTTTGGAGAAGGCTGTGTTGATTTTACAGGCTTATTGAAAACACTCAAGCGGTTAAACTATAGTGGTCCTTTTTTAATTGAAATGTGGAATGAAACGGATTTGAATTTTCAAGAAAAAATTCAAGCCGCGCAGCAGTATCTCTATCCCAAATTAGCAGAGGTGGGTTATTATGAACAATAAAGCGATCATCCAAGCAATGAAACAACGTGTTTATGAAGCGAATCTGGCTTTGCCAAAACTGGGCTTAGTCAAATTAACGTGGGGCAATGTTAGTGAAATCAATCGGTCATTAGGGATTATCGTAATTAAACCAAGCGGCGTCAAGTATCAAGAAATGTCCAAGGAACAGATGGTAGTGACTGATTTAAACGGACAACTATTGGAAACCAATGCATTAAAGCCGTCTTCTGATTTACCCACGCATCTTTATCTTTATCAAAAAATGCCAGAAATTGGAGCGATTGCGCACACGCACTCCCTGAATAGTGTTACGTGGGCTCAAGCAGGGCGAGCCTTACCTCCTTGCGGTACCACCCATGCGGATGCTTTTTATGGCGCTGTACCTTGCACAAGAGCGCTCTCTGAAAGTGAAATTAAAGAAAACTATGAAAAAGAGACTGGCAAAGTCATTGTTGAAACATTTCATGAACAAGAACTAGATCCTTTAGCAATTCCAGGAGTGCTAGTTTATGGACATGGCCCATTTACTTGGGGAATGACTCCGGAAAAAGCAGTTGAAAACAGCTTGATTTTAGATGAAATCTGTTCAATGGCACGTTTGACGGAAATAATTAATCCAGCTGTTGAACCAATTGATCATTTTTTATTGGATAAACACTATCTTAGAAAACATGGGATTTCCGCTTATTATGGTCAGTGATGGCTGTGATGAAACGTGTGAAAAAGAAGGATAATTGACTGATTAATTGGTCTTTTATAAAAACTTAGTTGTCTGTTATGGGACAACTAAGTTTTTATTTTTTTAAGAAAGCGTTCTCTTTTTTTGGGGAGAATAGAACAAAACGTTAATTTTCGTTTGTTAAGTTATGAAGAATTTGCGAATTCCAAGACTTTTTCCGCAGAATTAGGTACAATAAGTTACGTGTTAAAGAATTAGAAATGGAGGCAACCCAATCATGATAGGGACTGCTGTAAAAGAATTATTATTAGAAAAACAAGAAACATTTTTAGTACCCGCCGAAAATGTCGCCAACGTAATGTGTTTAAATCCGTTAAGTCACGCGGCATTAGTCTTATCGCAAGTTCGCTATTCCAAGATTCCTGTGTTAGATAAGGGAGATCGCTTTGTTGGCTTAATCGGCTTGACAGACGTTGTAGATAAAATGTTTGATTTGACTTCAGTGGATTTTGAAAAATTGAATGAATTTACTGTGGCCGATGTAATGGAAGTCAATGTTCCTGTAATTGGTGAATCGTGGGATTTAGAAGAAGTGTTACATTTATTAGTAGATGCTTCTTTTTTACCAGTGGTTGATGATAATCAACGCTTTAAAGGTATCATTACACGCAAAGAAATTTTAAAAGCGGTCAATCATATGGCGCATGAGTTAGAAAAACATCATCTTGTTCTGCCTAAATCAGAAGAAGAAATGAAAGTAATTTAAATAAAACGCAAGAAACTCTTTACTTTTTTCTCATAAATGCGTTATTCTGTATGATAACACGAAGTAAAGGAGTGCTGTGATTGGACGCATATGAGATTATTCAGTATATTGGCGATGCCAAAAAGCAAACGCCTGTTAAAGTAACACTGAAAGGGCAATTAAAAGAAGTCACGTTTCCGGAAACAATTAAGGTCTTTAATAATTGTAAAACTGGGACATTGTTTGGCGATTGGGCTGACGTAAAACCTTTTTTAGAAGCAAACAAAGAAAAAATTGAGGATTATGTTGTAGAAAACGATGCACGTAACTCAGCAATTCCTTTTCTTGATCTGAAAGACATTAATGCTCGGATTGAACCAGGTGCTTTGATTCGCGAAAAAGTTGAAATTGGCGATCAAGCGGTGATTATGATGGGGGCTATTCTAAATATTGGCGCCGTCGTTGGTGCAGGGACTATGATTGATATGGGCGCTGTTTTGGGCGGTCGTGCAACTGTAGGGAAGCATTGTCATATTGGCGCAGGAACGGTTTTAGCTGGTGTCATTGAACCACCAAGTGCCGCACCTGTGGTTATTGAAAACGAGGTTGTCATTGGAGCGAATGCGGTCGTACTAGAAGGGGTTCGTGTTGGTGAAGGTGCCGTTGTGGCTGCTGGGGCAGTAGTTGTGGAAGACGTTCCAGCGCATACCGTTGTTGCAGGCGTGCCAGCAAAAGTAATTAAACAAATTGATGATAAAACCAAGAGTAAAACAGAGATTTTAGAAGAATTACGTAAACTATAAAAATAAATTAGTCAGTCGCGATGAAGAAACTTCTTCATGGCGGCTTTCGATTACCCAAAAAATGAAGGAGTGGCTTTTGTGGAGCAAGAAGAATTAATTGCGATTAGACGGCAACTACATCAAATACCTGAAATCGGTTTAGAAGAAAAGGAAACACAAGCCTTTTTACTTAATGAAATTAATAAAATGAAGCAACCTTATCTGCAAGTTCGAACATGGCAAACGGGGATTTTAGTATTCATAGAAGGCAAAAATCCTCAGAAAACCATCGGCTGGCGTGCTGATATTGATGGTTTGCCTATTCAAGAGGAAGTGGTTTCTGCTTTTCAATCAAAACGACCAGGGTTTATGCATGCCTGTGGGCACGATTTTCACATGACAATCGGTTTAGGGGTTTTGAAAGAATTAAGTCAACAGCAACCAGACAATAACTTTTTATTTTTATTTCAACCTGCTGAAGAAAATGAAGCAGGGGGGATGTTGATGTATGAAGATCACGCGTTTGGTGAGTGGTTACCTGATGAATTTTATGCGCTTCATGTTAATCCTGATTTGCCAGTCGGAATTATTAGTACCAGAGTAGGGACATTGTTTGCTGCCACTTGTGAAGTGAACATTACCTTAAAAGGAAAAGGTGGACATGCGGCTTTTCCACATCAAGCAAATGATATGGTCTTGGCGGCCACCAATTTAATTCAGCAAGCGCAAACGATCGTTAGTCGAAATGTTGATCCTGTGGTTGGGGCAGTCGTTACCTTTGGGACTTTTCATGCAGGGACTGCCTGTAATGTGATTGCCGAAGAAGCAACTTTATCTGGTACAATTCGCACATTGACAGCAGAAACGAATGAACAAACGCAGCGAAGAATTCGCGAAATTAGTGAAGGTATTGCGCAATCTTTTCAATGTGAAGTAACTGTTCATCTTGATCAGAAAGGGTATTTACCTGTAGTGAATGAGCCAGCATGTACCACGAATTTGATTGAATACATGAGCAAACAAGCAACGGTTCAATTTCAACAAGCACCGGTTGCAATGACAGGTGAAGATTTTGGCTATCTATTGTCTAAAGTCCCAGGCACGATGTTTTGGTTAGGCGTGGCAAGTCCCTACAGCCTTCATTCTGCTAAGTTTGAACCGAACGAAGAGGCGTTATTGTTTGGAGTGGAGGCAGTTAGTGGCTTTTTAAAATCATTGGACAATTAGAAAAACAGCCACCAGATAACTAATAAATATCTGGTGGCTGTTTTTTATTTTGCAATAATGGGCGTATTGGGAATCGTAAAACCGGCCTCTGTTAATGCTTTGATATATTGAGCTAGAAATTCTTCTTTGACCGCAAATTGTTTGCCGTTTAGTACATACATGGTCGTTCGCACCGCAAAGTTGCCATTGCCTAAATCGACCATACCAAAAATATCTGGCCCAGTTTGAATACTTTCGATATACTTTTCTTTTAACGTTTCATTGACTTCTGTAATCACTTCACAAATTTTTTCATAACCTTCTTCAGGATTGATGCGGACATCAATTAACACTTGCATATTGGCACGAGACAGGTTACTGATTGTGGTGATGTTTCGGTTTGGAATAAAATGAACAGTTCCATCAACCGCTTTAATTTGAGTGGTTCGTAATCCGACAGAAGTAACAGTTCCTTCAATATTTAACGCCAATAAGCGAATATAATCACCTACATCCATTTGTTGTTCTAAAATAATGAAAAATCCGGTAATTAAGTCATTCATGAATCCTTGAGCCCCTAAACCAATGGCAACACCGGCAATTCCCGCTCCAGCTAATAATGAGCCAACAGGCACACCGACAATGGTCAAAAGAGAATAGATGAAGAAAAAGAACAGCGTATATTGAAATGCATTAATAATTAAAGTGTGTAACGTTTTTAAACGGCTTTCACTAAAATGTTGCTTTTTACTATAATTTGCATAGGTGCGATCAATTAAATATTTCCCGATTCGCTGAATGATAAAAAATAGAAAAATTAAAAATAAAATTGATAAACTTTTTTCAATTAAGGTAGCGACAATGGCATCCCAATTAATATTGTTCCAAAAGCGTTGTAGCGCGCTCACTTTTTTTACGGTCGCTTCTGCTAAATCAGGAGCAGAAGAATCGACTGTTTCAGTACTGGCTAAACCAAGTATCAACATAAAAATCCAACTTTCTCTAAAATTTCTTCTTTTAGTATACTAAATCTCTCGGCGAAAGGGGAAGAAAATAGAAAGTTTTTTTAAAGACTTAACATGTTTTTTTAGGAATGTTATAATTTTGTAAATAAATAATATATTTTATAATTTTGTTAAAGGTTGTGAGTGCTGCGTGAAAGTTTCAATTGAATGGGCAAAAAATGATTTACTTTCTAAATTACCTGTAACAATTTTTATTGATGAACGATGTGCCACTCGCTTGACGGCTGACAAGCGACGAACATTCATCTTCCATAATCCAGTCGCTTTACGATTAGGGAGTCGTTTTTTTAGTAGTCAGATAATCGAAATTGCGGAATCATGTACATTGAAAGTTTCCTTTAATTGGTCCTGTGTTTATCTCTTTTGTATCTGGTTACTTGCAGTTAAACTGTGGATTGGAAGCGTTAGCGGTCGAACAATTGTAGTTGTGGCACTAATCGGAGTGCTGACCTATTGGCGTCGTTATTTATTGAAAATAAAGAAAATGACCTGACGAGTCGTGATTGTTTCGTGAAAGAAGAATGCGTAGTATACTAAAAGTAATGAAAATGAAGGGACTGAAGAAACACATGACTTTGGATAAAACAAAAAAATTAGCAAACGGCAATGAAATGCCACGCCTAGGTTTAGGCGTTTGGCGTGTAGAAGATGGCTCAGAAGCAACAAATTCAGTAAAATGGGCTTTAAAAGCGGGTTATCGCTTGATTGATACGGCAGCCGTTTATAAAAACGAAGTAGGGGTGGGCGAAGGTATTCGTCAATCGGGTATTCCCCGCGAAGAAATTTTCGTGACGACGAAATTATGGAATGAAGATCAAGGCTATGAAAATGCGATTAAAGCATTTGATAAAAGCTTAGAAAAATTAGGGTTAGACTATGTTGATTTATATTTAATTCACTGGCCTGTTGCTGGTAAATATAAAGAATCATGGAAAGCATTAGAAGAAATTTACGCAAGTGGTCGTGCCAAAGCAATTGGCGTTTCCAATTTTCATCAACATCATTTGGAAGATTTATTAACAGAAGCAAATGTTGTGCCAATGGTGGATCAAATTGAATTACATCCTACGTTAACACAAGAACCGCTACGAAAATATTTAGCCGAAAATAAGATTGCCGTGGAGGCTTGGTCTCCTCTAGGACAAGGTAATTTATTATCTGAACCAGTACTAGTGAAAATTGGTGAAAAATATGGTAAATCAGCGGCCCAAGTGATTATTCGTTGGCACTTACAAAATGATATTATCGTGATTCCTAAATCTGTTCACGAAAAAAGAATTCAGGAAAATTTTGCTGTCTTTGATTTTGAATTAACACCAGAAGAAATAACCGCAATTAATCAGTTAAATAAGGATCATCGTTTTGGTGCAGATCCAGATAATTTTGATTTTTAAGTATGATAGCAAGTAAAAACGGAGGGGCGAAAGACGTCCCTCCGTTTTTACTATAATTTTTGAACAAAGTAGTTAAAGAGTGCTTGGGATTTGGCATCACGTGCGTACATTAGTTCAGGATGCCATTGAACAGCTAATAAAGGCTGCTGTTCATTTGTTGATTCCACTGCTTCTGCAAGGCCATCAGAGGACCAAGCAGTAACGCGTAAATCTTTTCCTAAAGTATGTAGTGCTTGGTGATGGTACGAGTTGACTTGACCAGTTGTACCATATATGTTTGATAATTGACTGTCTGGTTCAACATCAATACGATGCGTCGCAAAGATTGGTTGAGTGGGTTGTTGTCCGTGCTTAACTGACCATTGAGGATACATCGATAAATCTTGATATAATGTGCCACCTAAAGCAACATTGACTAATTGCATTCCACGGCAAACCGCAAAAATAGGTTTGTTTTGTTTTAAGGCTTCTTCAATTAGGGCTAACTCAAACTCGTCACGATCACGATTCGTTTCTTCTAATTTTATATGGGGTTCTTGTCCGTAAAATTCAGGGGCAACATCTTGACCGCCTGCTAAAAGTAGTTTATCAATTTGTTGTATATACGTAGCGGCTAATTCTTTGGGGCCAATTGGCAAAACGAGAGGAACGCCACCTGCAGCTTGAACAGCGCTGACAAAACCTTGTGGGGTGTAAGTCACTTGGTTACCGTGAAACACTTCAGCTGCCTGCAAAAGTTGATTGCCAGCGATTCCAATAATTTTTTTTGTCATAATAACATCACATCCACAATAAATTCATACGTTCTATTGTAGCACTTTTTTTGAAAAAAGTGTTTGAGAAGAAGTCGAGACAAGTTTTGTCTCGGACAGCTCTCAAACACAAAAAGCTCAGTAAGTGAACAAGTGAAATTTTTTAACGTTCACGAATGACTTCGATTTTATACCCATCTGGGTCGACAACAAAGTAATAAGATGGTGCAGTTCCAGGTAAGCCTTTTAAGTCAGTGACAGTTAAGCCAGCCGCTTGATGTTTTTCGTGTAATCCTTCTAAATCATCTGTACTGATGGCGATATGACCATAACCGTTTCCTAAATCGTATGCTTCATGATCATAATTATAAGTTAGTTCTAGTTCGTAGTCGTCTCCTGGTAAAGTTAAATAAACCAAAGTAAATTTATTTTCTGGAAAATCACGACGGCGACTTTCTTCAAAATTGAAGGCTTTTTGATAGAAATCTAATGATGCCTCTAAATCTTTTACACGCACACATGTATGAGCCATTTTCATAGTTAAAAACTCCCTTTCAAACTTAATTATATTTCCAACGTTAATAGTAGCATAGATAAACGTGAAATGTAGAGAAAAACGCTTGGTTTCTGACTTGTTCTAAAGGAATTTCTCAGGTAAAATAGATGAAAAGAGAAGAGGTGCGCCAATGAAAACGCCAACGTTTGGAAAAAGAGAAGAGACATTGACCTATCAAACAAGATATGCTGCATACATTATTGTTTCAAAACCAGAAAATAACACAATGGTTCTGGTACAAGCGCCAAATGGAGCTTATTTTTTACCAGGAGGCGAAATTGAAGGCACCGAAACGAAAGAAGAAGCAATCCATCGAGAAGTGCTAGAAGAATTGGGAATTAGTGTAGAAATTGGCTGTTATTTAGGGGAAGCTGATGAATATTTTTATTCGAACCATCGCCAAACGGCCTATTATAATCCTGGCTATTTTTATGTAGCGAATACTTGGCGGCAACTTAGCGAGCCCTTAGAAAGGACCAATACTTTACACTGGGTTGCACCAGAAGAAGCAGTCCGTTTATTAAAAAGAGGAAGCCACCGCTGGGCCGTTGAAAAATGGCTAGCGGCATCATCATAAAATAACGAATAACCCTCAATCTATGTTGATTAGATTGAGGGTTATTGTTATTGAAAAGAATGTTTAAATTAAAACCATTTTTTCAATAATTTGAGCGACACCATCTTCGTCATTACTAGTGGTATGCACATCGGCAATTGTTTTAACATTTTCTGTCGCATTGCCCATCGCAACACCAATCCCAGCGTAATCAATCATGGATAAGTCATTTTCATTGTCACCAATGGCCATCACTTCGTCTTTATTTAAGCCTAAATGGTCTGCCAATTTTGCTAGAGCATTGCCTTTGCTAGCATTTTTATTCATGATTTCATAGTAAAAAGGCGTACTTTTAACAGTCGTATATTTTTCGGTAAAATGTAATGGTAATTTTGCAATGGCAGGATCTAAAACTTCCGGCTCATCAATCATCATCATTTTAATAATGTTCATCTCTGGTGTCATTTCATCCACCGTACGATATTTCAAAGGCATGTTCACTAAAGATGCTTCGTGAATCGTATATTTGCCAATATTGCGATTGGCAGTGTAAATAGCGGAATCATCAATTGTATGCAAGTGAGCGCCGACTTTACGAGAATACATTTCAATTTCTAAAAAATCCTCATAACTCAAGGTATAGCGTGAAATAATCGTATTATCTTTGGTTGCTTGGACAAGCGAACCGTTGTAGGTAATCACGAAATCATTTTCACCATATAAGGCTAATTCATCCAATTGTTCTTTCACGCCTGGCAAAGGACGGCCTGTACATAAAACAATACGAACGCCTTGCTCATTTGCTTTTTGGAGCGCTTCTTTGACCCGTGGGGTAATCTTGTGTTGTGAATTTAGCAATGTTCCGTCGATATCAATAGCAACTAACTTAATTGACATAGAATCCTCCTAGAAAACCTATTTTTTTAAAACTAACGCACCATTATGAATGTAACTTGAAAACTCACGATACGTCTCATCAAATAAATCGTAATGTTTTTTATTTCCTTGGTCAAGCATTTCTTTAGGGAAATAGAAACGTTCATCTCCTTGACTTTGACCAGCAAGTGCTGCAACTAGGGGACTAACCGTTGCCAATTCCACTAATGAGCCATCTTTTTGCATCAATTCAATTTGTGTACGATGACGGTCTTTATTTGGACGATAAAAATCGTAAGGTAAATCATAGCTTGAATTAATGGCAGTATAATATTTAGGGTTGAAACCAACTTTTTCAATCAATTCCCTTAAATAAGCAATCGTTGCTGCGCTCTCTTTTTCGTTCGTAAAGGTGGCTGACTTCAGAGGCTTACGCATAAGGAAACGTTTGGCTAAATCACCTAGAATTGAATCAGGCACATCCATCCATTGTGTAAAGTACGTAGAGAGGACGCCATCATCCAATTTTAAATATTCTTGTAAGGTGAAGTCCCCTTTAAAGAATGGTACAAGCAGAGAGGCTTGTAAATCATAGTCAAATTCAGGGTTTTCAAATAATTCTTTCGCCCGATGCAATAAATGATCAAGAATCACTTCCATCCCACGAGAAACAGGGTGGAAATAGACTTGGACATACATTTGATAACGACTAACGATATAGTCTTCCACCGCATGCATCCCATTCATAGCAAAGGCAATGCCTCCTTTGTAGGGTCGAATCACACGTAAAATTCTAGTTAAATCGAAGGTTCCGTATTCAGTCCCTGTAAAGTAAGCATCACGTAACAGATAGTCCATACGATCGGCATCAATTTGACTAGAAATCATTTGCACCACTTGAGGATTTGGGTATTGTTTAGTAATAACGCTGGCGACTTTTTCAGGAAAATCTGCCGAAACACGATTTAAAATTTGATAGACTTCCGTTTCTGGTGAGGTGATGATTTGGACCGTGATTGCTTCATGGTTTGTATCAAAAATATGCTCGAATGTATGTGAATAAGGACCATGACCGACATCATGTAATAAAGCTGCGCAAAGTGTAATCAAGCGCTCGTCGTCATTCCAGCCGTTTTCACCTAATCGTTCCACAGAGTAGTTACGTTGGAAAATCTCACAAATCCGACGTGTAATTTCGTAAACACCCAAAGAATGGGAAAAACGACTATGTTCGGCACCGTGAAACGTAAAAGAAGAAGTACCTAGTTGCTTAATGCGACGTAATCGTTGCACTTCAGCAGAATTAATAAGGTCTAAAATCACTTGATGTTGGACATGAATATAATTATGGACGGGATCACGGAAAACTTTTTCGATTGGTAATCGTTGCTCTTTATACGGAATCGTCATACGATCTCTCCTTTAATTAAGGCGTTTCGTTGCGCCATTTTTTCCAGCTGGACAGTTAAATTTGTTTGGAACCATTCTGAGGTTATAATTGGTTCGGTTAAGTTTGGATCAATAGATTTTTCAAATTGTTGAGGTAATGCTTCGATTAAACGGGTTTTTACGGCGTCTATTGTTAATGGAGTCTCAATCAGCGTTTCTAAATTTGCCATCACTGCTGGATCAACGGGTGGATAGCCATTTTCACCAAATTGTTCTTGTAAGCCAGCAAGGTAAAAGTCTCGAACCACTTCTCCACGAGCAAGTTGATTGCCGTTAACGCTGATGTAAATCATGACAGCAATACCGTCTTTGACGCGTCGTTGGGCAATCCCTGCAAACTTTTGACCGCCAATACTTAAATCATAAGTACCGGGACAATAGGATGTAGTAATTTCAAAGGCGTCAATCTCTTTCTCCGGAAAACTCTGACGGAGCCAAGCCCACATTAATTCATAAGCCGCATCGATACTTAATTTGTGTTCAGAATTATTTGGTAAAATAAGTGAAACATTTAAAATACCCGAATCGGCCATCACCCCTAAACCGCCGGCATTGCGAACGACTACAGAATAATCGTTTTCTTGCAGAGAAGCGATGCCTTCTTTTAGATGTGGTACACGGGTATCTTTCATGCCAAGAATCATTGCTTGATCCAATTGCCAGAAATGAATGATTGGTTGGTGCTGCATTCCTGAAAAAGTGGTTAAAACATCGGTCAAGGCAAAAGGTAAAAAATAGTCACTGTTTGTTAAACAACCTGAATCAAGGAGCATAAATGATTCGGTGTGAAGGGGAAAAGTTGTGCTCATAAAAAACGTCCTGTCTATTTATAATTACGTCATTTAATACGTTTATGTTCTTACTCTCTCTTATATTATATACAAAAAACGCAAAAAAGCATGTTATATAAACGAATTCTGAAGGAATTCTCTAAAATAGTAAACGGTTTTCTTATTAAATAGATGAAACAAATGCTTGCAACCCGTGAAAAGAGCTTATACAATAAGAAAAGGTACATAAGCAAGGAAAAATTGACTTTAGTTGACAAATACATTGAAAAAGTCAACAATAAGAAAGTTATATTTTGGAAAAGGAGTGACCATTATGGATTTATCAACAGGCGTTCCTGTATCGATTCAACTAAAAACGATTGTCCAACAAGGCAACGAACAAAAAGATTTTTTCTTTGACTTAGAAGGTCAATTAGTAAAAATGGGTGATACATTATACATTCGTTACAAAGAAGAATTATTAGAGGATACAGAACCAACCCCCGTAACCATTAAAATTGAACCAGACGGGCATGTTCAGCTGATTCGTGCTGGCGAATTACGGATGCGTTTAAGATTTGGCTATCAGGAAAAATTAGATACAAGTTATCGAACCCCTTATGGCTTGCTACAGATTAGTACGTTTACCCATAATTTGCGTGTTAGTTTAAAAGACCAACCAATGTCTGGTAAGATTTTAGTTGATTATGATTTATACTCTCAAACAGAGCGAATCGGAGAATATCATTTAGAATTAGAATTTACTGCATAAATATTGCAGAATAGAATTGATTTTTTTTCAATGTTTTTGTATGATAAGGAGTAGACTGTGAAAGGACGTGTACCTCTTGGAAATTAATGTATTTGAAGGGTTAAACAAAAAAGAATTATCCATGGTTGAAGTAGCACACGCTATTTTAGAACAACATGCAGATGTAATGGATTTTTCTGATTTAGTTAACCAAATCCAAAATTATCTTGGCAAGTCTGATAGTGAAATTCGTGACCAATTAGCACAATTTTATACAGATTTAAACATCGACGGTAGCTTTATCTCATTGGGAGACAATCGTTGGGGCTTACGTTCATGGTATCCAATCGATTCAATCGATGAAGAAGTTACACATGGCTTGGAAGAAGACGAAGAAGATGCACCACGTCGTAGAAAACGTAAAAAAGTAAATGCCTTCATCACTAATCCAAACGATGAAGATGTAATTGACTATAACGATGACGATCCAGAAGATGCTGAATTAACAAATGATGATGAAGAAGACATCTTGTACGATGATGAAGAAGATGAAGATGAAGAAATCAAAGCATACAACTCTGACTTACAAGAGATTGGTGCAGATTCAGACGATGATGAAGAAGACATTCCGCAAATCGAAGAAGATTTAACGATCATTGATGACGATGATGTTGAAGATGAAGACGATTTTGATGACGAATATTCTGAAGAGTAAGAAACCAAAAAGCTTGATTCCTAAGAAGGAGTCAAGCTTTTTAGTTGAATGTCCAAGAAAAATGAGAAAATAGAAAAAATTATTTTCTTGAATAGAAGTACTTGACCTGATGTCCGTTTGCTTGTATTATACTACTTGGGCACCTTTAAGAAGGTCAGAAGTTTGAACGAACTTACAAGCTCCCTATTCGTAATGGATAGGGAGCTTTTCTATTTTTGTTTCTTTTTTATTTGGAGAAACGTAAGAGTCTCAAAGTTGTTTTACTTCTCTCTACAAAATATTATCAAAGAAAGGGTTTTTAACTATTATGACAAAATACATCTTTGTTACAGGTGGCGTGGTTTCTTCTATCGGAAAAGGGATTGTCGCAGCATCTTTAGGACGATTATTAAAAAATCGTGGATTAAAAGTAACGATTCAAAAATTCGATCCATATATTAATGTGGATCCGGGGACAATGAGTCCTTACCAACATGGAGAGGTTTTTGTCACAGATGATGGTGCCGAAACAGATTTGGACTTAGGTCACTATGAACGTTTTATTGATATTAACTTAAATAAATACTCAAACGTAACCACTGGGAAAATTTATTCAGAAGTCTTACGTAAAGAACGTAAAGGGGAATACTTAGGTGCAACAGTGCAAGTTATTCCACACATTACCAATGAAATCAAAGAAAAAATCATGCGTGCAGCGAAAATGACAGATGCCGATGTGATTATCACAGAAGTAGGTGGTACTGTCGGCGACATCGAATCATTACCTTTCCTAGAAGCATTGCGCCAAATGAAAGCTGATATGGGTAGTGACAACGTAATGTACATCCATACAACCTTGATTCCTTACTTAAAAGCGGCTGGCGAAATGAAAACTAAACCAACACAACATAGTGTCAAAGAATTAAGAAGTTTAGGGATTCAACCAAATATTTTAGTGGTCCGTACGGAATTACCTGTTTCTCAAAACACTAAAAACAAATTAGCACAATTCTGTGATGTTAATCCAGAAGCGGTAATTGAATCTCGTGATGTTGAAACATTGTATTCCATTCCATTAGCACTTCAAGCACAAAACATGGATCAAATTGTTTGTGATCATTTAAAATTGGACGCACCGGCTGCAGACATGACGGAGTGGCGTGCATTAGAAGAAAAAGTTCTTAACTTGAAAAAGAAAACAAAAATTGCGCTGGTTGGTAAATATGTTGAATTACCAGATGCCTATATTTCTGTTGTAGAAGCATTAAAACATGCTGGGTTTGATTTTGATTCAGATATCGAAATTGATTGGGTTGATTCACAAGAATTAACTGCTGAAAATGTCGCTGAAAGAATTGGTTCAGCAGATGGTATTTTGGTTCCTGGTGGTTTTGGTGATCGTGGAATTGAAGGAAAAATTGAAGCGATTCGTTTTGCTCGCGAAAATGACGTACCATTCCTTGGTATTTGCTTAGGTATGCAAATGGCCTGTGTAGAATTTGGTCGTAACGTTGTGGGCTTAGAAGATGCTGGTTCTGCAGAAACTAATCCTGACGTGACAAATAACATTATTGATTTAATGGCAGATCAAGAAAACATCGAGAATTTAGGTGGCACACTACGTTTAGGTTTATATCCATGTAAATTGAAAAAAGGAACGAAAACTGCGGCAGCATACGGAAATGAAGATGTTGTCCAAGAACGTCACCGCCATCGTTATGAATTTAACAATAAATACCGTCAATTATTTGAAGAAAATGGCTTAGTTTTCTCTGGAGTTTCACCAGATAATCGTTTAGTTGAGATTGTTGAAATTCCTGAAAAACAATTCTTTGTGGCTTGTCAATTCCACCCAGAATTAATTTCTCGTCCAAATCGCCCACAACGCTTAATCAAAGGATTTGTTGGTGCAGCTTTGGCAAATAAAGAAAGTAAATAAGCAAAAATGGATGAAGTGATTCAGTTCACTTCGTCCATTTTTAATCTAAAAAAGTACGGGGCTCATGGTGAGCCCCGTACTTTTTATGCTGCTTTATTTTCATCTGGTTTAGAACTACTTTCAGGTGGTTGCGGCGGTTCTTGTGAACTAGAACTTGATGGTTCAGGCGGTTGTTCCGATGTTGCCGGTTGCTCTGCTGAGGAAGAGCTTGCCGGTTGTTCGGTTGATGGTGGCGCTTCAGAGGAAGAAGGCGCACTTTCTGAACTAGAACTTGATGAACTTTCCGCTTCTTTTGTGGAAGAGGATTCCACCGTACTGCTAGATTCCGGCTGTGGTGCTGAAGAGGTAGTACTTGGTAAAACTTGTACATTTGGTACCTCATAGGCATCTTTCACGTATAATTCATTACCTACCCGCACAACACTGTCTGGCTGCACCCAGTCATCGTTTGAAACATTTTGAGACAAGTAACTCATTATTTCACGATAAACATCCGAGGCAATTCCATAGTATTCTTGATAGATTGGTGTATTTCGATCATTGTATCCAGTCCAAACAGAAACGGCATAGTGTGTTGTATAACCAACAAAGGTACTATCCGGGGCAATTCCTTTTTCTGTTGTCCCCATTCGCGCTAAATCTTCATCAGTATAGTTAGAAGTCCCTGTTTTGGCCGCTTGGATTAAGCCTGGAATGGCGCCGTTAAATCCTGTTCCGCCGTTTAAAACATCTTTTAACATATCCGTCATCATATAGGCGGTAGAGTCTTTCATCGCACGTTTACCATCAGGTTGATAATCAACGCTAGTTCCATCATTGAAAACGACTTTGTTTACGTAATACGGTTTGTTGTAAATCCCGTTATTAGCGAAAGCCGCATAAGCTGCTGCTAACTTCAATGAGGAAATTCCATATTTATCGCCATCTACATCGCTTGTGTTACTTGAAATGGCATTCGAGGCTTCTAAGTTTTTATAGTCAATTCCTAGCCCTTTAATGAAAGGCATGATGTTTTCTTTACCAACTTCATCAAACGTCTGGACCGCGGTCGTGTTACGAGAACCCATAATCGCACGGCGCATAGTAATGACGCCTTGATATGTTAAATCAGAGTTGAAGACATCAATGTCGGTACCAGGATATTTCGTTGGTTTATCCACCATGAGGCGACCTGTCGAATAATTTAAATTCTCAATTGCGGGACCATAATCCATGATTGGTTTCACGGTTGAACCAACATCACGTTGGGTGTTAACAGCTAAATTGTTTCCTAATTGTACATCATCAGGAATGTGACGACCACCAATCTGTGCTCGGACTTGTCCAGAGGCAACATCAATAACGGTTGAAGCCACTTGCATTTTATCATCTGGAAACGCAACGTATTGATCACTGTTGACAATATCGTAAAGTTGTTTTTGGGCATTCATATCTAAGTTTGTGTAGATATCTAGTCCGTCTGTGTAAACATTTTTACCAGTTTTTGCTTTCACTTCATTGATTACTTCTTTGACGTAATTATCTACGACTTTTCGATTGTCATCACTGGCTTTTAATGGAACTAAGCCTTCATCGATTGGGGTAGCTTTGGCTTTTTCGTACTCTGCTTTCGAGATTTTTTTATTGTCGTACATTGTGTAGAGTACGACATCCCGGCGTTCTTTAGCAGTATCTGGTTTTGTATAGGGATCGTATGAGTTTGGCGCTTGTGGCATTCCTGCCAGTAGGGCCGTTTGTGGTAAATCAAGTTCAGATAAATGTTTACCATAATAATTTTCAGCCGCTGTTTCCATTCCATAGAAACCATTTGCCATGTAGACTTTGTTAATGTAGTAAGTTAAAATTTCTTCTTTTGATTTTTCACGTTCTAAACGAACAGCCATCCATGCTTCTTGTGCTTTCCGTTTCAAGGTTTGGTCAGATTCTTTTGTAGAGAAGTAGGACAATTTAATTAATTGTTGGGTTAAGGTACTTCCGCCTTGTAATCCACCATTTTTGACATTTGAAAGAGCAGAACCGATAATCCGAATCGGATCCACACCAATGTGTTTATAGAAACGACGGTCTTCGACAGAAACAATGGCATCTTTTAATAATTGAGGCACATCATTTGGTTGAATTAATTCACGCTTTTCTGCGCCTAAATCCTCAAAAATTTCATTATTAATATCGTAAAGCTTCGATGAAACTGTCGCATTCAGTTTGTCATCTTCTAATTTTGGGGCTTGTCGTGCATAGAACCAAAAAAGACCAACGCCTGCTAAAAAAGCGACCATCCCAGCGATAAGTAAGCCAAGAAAGATTTTTAAAACAACCCGTTTTTTCTTTTTCGGCGGTTGTGTCTTTTTCTTGTAACTCGACTTCGATGAGGTGTTGGATGCATGTCTAGCAGCTCGCGAGCCTGAATTTGCGGTTGGCATAAATAGCAACTCCTTTGTTATACTTTCAAAACTTTATGAATCTAGTGTGTCTGAATATATTGTTCCACTGCGTCGAGATAAGGGATTCGCGGTGCGATTCCAAAAGATAATTCAATTCCTTCTTTCTCGATGAGTGCAAGCGGCATAGATTTTTTTCCAGTAACTGCTTGGTTTTTCCAATGCGTTATTAGATTTTCACCACTAAAAAAGAAGCAGCGTTTTAAGCTTGAAAACCATAATAGCACAAAACAAATCCCTTGTTGTGCTATACATTGTTCCATATGATCAATTTGATGTTGATGAAAATTTTTAAAGGGAAAGGACGTGGTATTTTTCGTTTCTTTCGCTTCAAAATCTATGTAACGGCCTTGATATACACCGTTATAATCAGTCGTTGAAGCTTGTCTAAAGTAGGCCTCCTTAATAACAGCCGCACTTCGTTTGGGATAATCTACTTTAACAATTTGAACAGGAGTGGGTTTCTTATGAACGACTGCTTGCTTATTCAATAGATAATATTGATTGCTTTGATTGATCGCTTCTTCGAAATCCATCCCGCGATTACCAAATTCAACGGGGCGTTTCTTTTTTACTTGTTTTTTTGGTGATTGTGCTTCATGATGATTATAAGGTATTCCGTTAGGATAATGGAACGTCACGTTTATCACACTCCTAGCCTGTATTATACCAAAAAAAAGACCTGAAAGAAAAGGGATGACTTATGGAAATGATAAAAACCCTCTATGTCACCGGTTATCGCAGCTTTGAATTGGGGATATTTCAAGGAAAAGACCCGAAAATCACAGTTATTAAAAATGTCTTAAAAAAAGAGTTAGCCAGTTATATTGAAACGGGAGTAGAATGGATTTTGATTTCTGGCAATTTAGGTGTTGAACTTTGGACAGCTGAAGTAGTTGGGGAATTAAAAACGGAATATCCAGAAGTTCAGCTAGGTTTGCTTTATCCATTTAAAGACTTTGGCAATAATTGGAATGAACAAAATCGAGAACTGTTAACGAAAGCGGAAAGTTTGGCTGATTATATCAACTCAGTAAGTCACCAGCCCTATCAATCGCCAGCACAATTAAAAATGCATACAAAATTTCTTTTGGAACATTCTGGGGGCAGCTTACTTATTTATGACAAAGAGTACCCTGGCAAAACGGAGTATTTTTTAAAGGACGCACAACATTTTTCGGAACGAGAACCCTATGATATTCGCTTAATTACAATGGATGATTTACAAAACTCAGTGATTGATTAGAGAATCTGTTTGATTTTCTAGCTATTTTTCGTTACAATAGTATTTGTGGAACTATGAAATTTTCTATCGTAAATAAACAAATGAGGTGTAAACATGGCAAATTTAGTATATAGTCCTAAAGACATTTTACAAAAAGAATTTAAAACGAAAATGATGAACGGGTATGACCCAATTGAAGTAGACGAATTTTTAGACAATGTCATTAAAGACTACGAAGCTTATAATAAAGAATTATTAAGCTTGCAAGAAGAAAACAGCCGCTTAATGGCAAAATTAGACCAATTATCAAAAGCCCAACCAACGCCTCGTGTTGCTCAAGAAGTACCAAAAAGTGCAGCAGTGACCAACTTTGATATTTTAAAACGTTTATCAAACTTAGAGCGTGAAGTTTTTGGTAAAAAGTTAGATGAAACACCTTCAACACCTGTAACGCCTTCTGCACCGTCAATGACTGCAGAACCAGCGAACCATGATGTTGATAATGCACAAACACGTCAATTTTAACAAGACAATTTAAGTCAAGTTTTCACAAGGAACAGAAAGCATTTGTTAGAATAGCGGACACTTGTTGTAGTGTGTAAATTTTTGCTGTTCGTCTAAACAGATTTGTAATTTTCGGGTGATCGCGGTTTGCTTTTGCAAGCTGAGGAAAGTCCATGCTCGCACAAGCTGAGATGCTTGTAGTGTTCGTGCTTAGCGAAATCATAAGCTAAGGTACTCTTTTAGAGTAACGGCAGGAAAAATGACTAAGGTTTCGACTATGTCAAAGTATCCTTGAAAGTGCCACAGTGACGAAGCGATGTGGGAAACTCCATCGGTGGAACGCGGTAAACCCCTCGAGCGAGCAACCCAAACAATGGTAGGGGCGCTCTTCTAAAGGAAATGAACGAGTAGAAGAGGCAGAGTTTACTCTGCAGATAGATGATGACCGTCACCAATTTTTCCTGAAGAATTGGTGATACAGAACATGGCTTATAGAAAATTACAAGTAATTCAGGAAGACCTTCCAACGTAGTTGTGAAGGCTTTTTTTACGAAAAGAATAAAAAAATGTTAAAATAAAGAAACTGAGATAAAAGTAGTAAGCTGTCTGTTCTAAAGAAGCCGAGACAGGACCGTTTAGTTCAGAGAAAGCGGACAATTACAAAAAACAAGCGGAGCAGTAGTCGGCAGGACTGTTAGCTCCAGACAATAAAAAAGAGTCAAGAAGGAGTTTTTATGACGAAAGAAAAAACATTCAAACTTGTTGCAACGGCTGCTAGTGGCTTAGAAGCATTAGTTGGAAAAGAATTGCGTGATTTAGGGATTCCCTGTGAAGTAGAAAATGGCCGGGCCGTCTTTGAAGGAACAGTTGAAACAATTGCTACTGCCAATTTATGGCTACGAACAGCAGATCGGATTAAAATCGTCGTTGGCGAATTTAACGCCTATAGTTTTGATGAATTATTTGAAAAAGTTAAAGCACTTCCTTGGGAAGATTATTTGCCTTTAGATGCAGAATTTCCAGTTGCAGGTAAATCAATTAAGTCAAAATTGTATAGTGTTCCTGATTGCCAAGCCATCACCAAAAAAGCCATTGTTAACCGTTTAAGAGAAGTTTACCATCGTCCAGCGACGGTGCCTTTAACCGAAACAGGAGCTTTGTTTAAATTAGAAGTGGCTCTGCTAAAAGATAAAGTGACGTTGACGTTGGACACGACTGGACCAAGTTTATTTAAACGAGGCTATCGCATTGAAAAGGGGGGCGCACCTCTTAAGGAAAACATGGCAGCTGCTTTAGTGATGTTGACCAATTGGCGCAAAGATCGTCCTTTTTATGATCCAGTTTGTGGTTCTGGAACAATTTGTATTGAAGCAGCATTAATTGGCCATAACATTGCCCCTGGCTTTAATCGTAGTTTCACTTGTGAAACATGGGATTGGGTTGATCCAGCGATTTTTGAAAAAGTACGTAACGAAGCCGAGGCAAAGGCAGACTACGATGTTGAATTAGATATCTGTGGTTCAGATGTTGATGGGCGAATGATTGAAGTCGCACGAGCGAATGCTGAGGAAGTTGGTTTAGGTGATTCAATTACTTTTAAACAATTGGCATTAAAAGATTTTACAACCGAGAAGGAATATGGTGTAATGGTAGCTAACCCGCCTTATGGTGAGCGTTTAGGAGAAGAGGAAAGTGTTCGTCGTTTGTATAAAGAAATGGGCCATGTTTTCCGTCCGTTAACTACTTGGAGCAAGTATATACTGACGAGTGATCTTGCTTTTGAAGAATATTATGGTGCCAAAGCTACTAAAAAACGGAAGCTTTACAACGGAGCCTTACGAACAGATTTATTCCAATACTGGGGAACACGTCCACCAAGAAAACCACGGGAAGACTAAGAAAGCTGGTGTAAAAAAATGAAGGAAGCTGTATTTTTACAAGAAGTGAAAGAAATTCAATTGCTAAAAAATGCCTTGACATTATTAGACTGGGATTCATCAACTGGGATGCCAGAAAAAAGTAGTCCTTTTCGAGGAGAAGTAGAAGGGTATTTAACCGGATTATATTTTGAACGAAGTATTGGCCCAGTTATTCAAGAAGCATTGGCCTATTTTGAGACACGCCCTGAAGAATTATCTGAATTAGGGAAACTGGTTTTTGAAAAAGTAAAAGAAGAATATGCTTTGAATAAAAATGTTCCAGCTGAACGTATGCAAGAATATGTTAAAGTATTAAACCAAGCACATACAGATTGGCTAAAAGCACGCGCTGCACAAGATTTCGGCTTGTTAGAAGAAACCTTAACGAAGGTCGTTGCGTTCCAAAAAGAGTTCATTCCTTATTGGCAAAAAGAAGAAAAAACTCCGTATGATGTGTTATTAAATCAATTTGAACCAGGGATGACGGTTGAGAAACTAGACCAAGTATTCGACCAAGTAAAACAAGGGATTCAAGAGATTCGGACCGTTTTGGCAGAAAAAGGTACGCCGCCTAGAACTGACTTTTTATCTAGAAAAATGACCAAAGAACAACAACGCCGTTTTGTGATTGGTGTTGTTGAGCAATTAGGCTATGATTTTTCAAAAGGACGATTAGATGATACAGTTCATCCATTTATGACAGCTCTAAATCGAAATGATGCGCGGATTACTACGCGCTGGGAAGAAAATAATTTCTCAATGGCAACATTTGGTGTGATTCATGAAGCGGGTCATGGGATGTATGAACAAAATTTTGATCCTAAATTTGACTTTACGCCACTAAGCGAAGGTGCCTCTATGGGGATTCACGAATCACAATCGCTCTTTAATGAAATTATCATTGGTAGCAACCGGGCTTTTTGGCAAAAACAATACCCGTTTTTCCAAGAATGCGCAGAAGGTACTTTTGATGATATTGCTTTTGAAGATTTCTATGCTTCTTTAAAAGAAACGAAAGCAAGTTTGATTCGGATTGATTCCGATAGTCTTACCTATCCTTTGCATATCATTATTCGTTATGAAATTGAGAAAATGTTGTTTAATGGTTCTTTGGAAGTCGCTGATTTGCCAAAAGTGTGGAACGAAAAATACCAAGAGTACTTAGGCGTATCACCTGAAAATGATTTAGAAGGTGTCCTTCAAGATGTTCATTGGTCTGGAGGTAGCTTTGGTTATTTCCCATCTTATGCCTTGGGTTATATGTACGCCGCACAACTATTTCACGCAATGAAACAAGAATTATCTGTTGATGAAATTTTAGCTTCGGAGGATTATTCTGATATCCGTAAATGGTTAACACAACATATTCATCAGTACGGCGCTTCACGTAAACCAAATCAATTAATTTATGATGCAACGGGAGAAGAATTGAATCCTGGTTATTTAATTGATTATATGAAAGCTATTTATTTTGATGTTTATCAAGTGCAATAAGTGAAACAAGCAAGGGGAAGTGGACAACAACAATGTTATCAATTCGTGAATATTTAGAAGCTGGTGAAACAACAATCTCAAACTTACTATTTGATCATTACCAAAAAATTGGTTTGAAAGATGATGAATTTCTCTTTTTACTGCAACTTTTTCGTTCGCAAAATGCAGGCGATTTATTTCCAGACTTAATGGCGATTGCAGAGACGATGGGTAAAACGCCAGATACGATTTATAAGTTATTAAATCAATTGGTTTCTCGCGGTTTTATTCGAATTGAAACACAACAAAACCAAAAAGGTCAAATGATGGATACGTATGATTTACTGCCTGTTTTTCAAAAGATTCAATTATTTTTACAAACGAGCAAAGAAAAACAAGTTGTCGCAAACCACGAAGATGAAATTAAACAGCTTTACCAAGGCTTTGAAAAAGAATTCGGACGTCCACTTTCACCAATTGAATTAGAAATGATTGGTCAGTGGTTGAACACAGACCATTATTCCCCTGAATTAATCCGGTTAGCGTTGCGAGAAGCCGTTTTAAATCAGGCGTATAGTTTGAAATATATTGATCGTATTTTACTTGCGTGGGAGCGTAAAAATATTACCACCAAAGAACAAGTGGCTGCTGATCAGAAAAAACGAAAAGATTCTATGATTCAAAATGAGATTGAACAACAAGGTCAGACACAAGAATCGTTACCAAAGGTTACATTACACAATTGGTTAAATCCAGAAGACAGTGAATAAAAAGGAGGTGGGCCATGCTATCACAAGAGAAAACAATGGAAGCTATTGAAATTATGTATGAGATGTTTCCAAATGCAGAATGTGAATTAAAACATAAGAATCCTTTTGAATTATTAATTGCTGTGATTTTAAGTGCGCAAGCAACCGATGTATCGGTAAATAAAGCGACTCCTGGTTTATTCGCAGCTTTTCCAACACCAGAAGCTTTAGCAGCTGCGCCGGTGGAGGAGATTATTGCTAAAATAAAAACCATTGGCTTATATCGCAATAAAGCAAAAAATATTAAAGCATGCGCACAACAACTTTTAGAACGTTTCAATGGAGAAGTTCCGCAAACCAGAGATGAACTGGTCAGTTTACCTGGCGTGGGGAGAAAAACAGCCAATGTAGTAATGGGAGATGCTTTCGGCGAACCGGCTTTTGCAGTAGATACACACGTGGAACGAGTGTCCAAGCGCCTTAGAATTTGTAAGCTAAATGCGAATGTTACTGAAGTTGAGCAGACCTTAATGCGTAAAGTTCCGAAAGAACTCTGGGTGAAAACGCACCATACCATGATTTTCTTTGGGCGTTATCATTGCCTAGCAAGAGCGCCTAAATGTGAAGCCTGTCCGCTACTCTATATGTGTCAAGAAGGCAAAGAACGGATGAAAGGGAAATAACACATTTTTTCCTAAAAAAGCGAGCCACAAGTCCAACCGACTTTTGGCTCGCTTTCTTTTTTTGATTTTTAAGAAACGCAACAAATGATTGCGGTTTCTTAAAAATTGATTTAGTATAGACAGTGTGGTATATACTAGAAAATTTATTTTTTTGAAGAAAGATAGGCGATGAAATGACAGAAAATGCACCCAAATTTAAGCAAATTTCTGCAGAAATTGAAAAGAAGATTCGAGACGGTCTGTATGTAAGTGCACAAAAATTACCTTCAGAATATGATTTAGCTAAAGAATATAACTGCAGTCGCTTGACCATCCGTAAAGCGATTGATGATTTGATCCGCAAAAATATTTTGGTAAAACGACATGGTAAAGGTAGTTATGTGATGTCGCAAGCGAAAATTCAAAGTGGTCGCGCTGGCTTACAAGGTTTTACTGAGGCAGCCAAAGCTTACGGGAAAAAAAGCCAGACAGAAGTCATTTCCTTTGAAGAAGTAGTACATCCCGATGAGAAAATTCGGGAGGCGCTCCAAGTGGGCAAAAATGAGGCAATTTATGAACTGATTCGCCGCCGAATGTTAGACGGCGAGCCAATGACAGTTGAAAAAATTTATTTGCCACAGGCATACGTACAAGGCCATACGAAGCAAGACTTCGAGGGCTCTCTTTTCTGCTTAATCGAGAAAAACGTTGAGATTGCTTATTCGCATCAAGAAATTGAAGCAATTTTAGTTGAAGCGGAAATTTCAGAATTATTGAATGTTCCTGTGGGCCAACCACTTTTACAAGTCCACTCTATCACCTATGCGCTTGATGCAACCCCCATTTTATATGATGTCTCTTTATATCGAGCAGATCGGTACACGTTTAAAAACACACTGACCCGCTATAGCCCGTCTGAAAACAACCAAGTGGAGCTAGGAGGTTCTTGGAACGAATGAAGATCAAAGAAGAAATAGCCGCTCAAAAAGATTTATTTTATGAAGACTTAAACAAAATTATGGCGATTCGAAGTGTGAAAGGGTCGCCTAAAAAAGAGGCACCTTTTGGCGAAGGACCGAAAAGAGCCTTGGAAGAAACGCTGAAACTGGCAGAGCGTTATGGTTTTCAAACTGGGATTGTCAATGACGCAGTTGGCTATGCGCAATGGGGAACAGCGGAAGAATATCTGGGAATTATTGGTCATTTAGACGTAGTACCAGAAGGTTCTGGTTGGTCAGTGCCGCCCTTTCAATTAACGAAAAAAAATCAACGTTTGTATGGTAGAGGAATTCTAGATAATAAAGGTCCTATCTTGGCTTGCCTGTATGGAATGAAATTACTGAAAGAACTTGGTTACCAACCAAAGAAAACCATTCGCTTAATGTTTGGCACGGATGAAGAAAGTGGGAGTGGAGATATCCCCTTATATTTAGAGAAGGAAAACGCACCCGTTTCTGGATTTACTCCAGATTGTAAATATCCAGTAGTTTATGGGGAGCGAGGGATTGTTAATTATGAAATTACAACGACCATCCCAGATGATTCAAGTGAACAAATTGGTCAGATTATGGGTGATCAAGCAAAAGACCACGTACCTGATCAATTAAGTGTGGTGATTGCAGGAAAAACAACAGCAATCACGGGAAAACGTGCTCCTTCCAATGCGCCAGAACTAGGCAAGAACGCGATTACTTTATTGGCACAGAAAATTAGCGAGGAACAGTTAGTCAAAGGAAATTTATTACAGTATTTCGACTGGTTAACCGCTAGTTTTCACGAAAAGCACTATGGCGAAGGAGTAGCTCTGGACTTTAAGGATCAGGATAGTGGGCAATTGATTTTAACGCCCTATGCGTTGGAAAAACGAGGACAGCAATTGGTGTTATCATTGGCCGTGCGTTATCCTGTTTCTATTACAGAAAACGAAGTAACCACGCAGCTAACGAAGGCACTATTTCCAGAAAGTGAAGTGACCGTCATCCGCCGCCTCCCTAGTACGCTGTTTCCAAAAGATGAGCGTAATGTTCAAAAATTAACCAAGGTTTATGAACAAATTACTGGCTTAGATGGGACGCCAGTTACAACTACCGGTGCTACGTATGCTCGCTTTATGCCGAATATCGTTGCTTTTGGTCCATCATTTCCTGGTCAAAAAGGCATTGCGCATAACCAAGATGAATATATGGATGAAAAAGATTTACTGCTTAATCTGGAAATCTATATGCAAGCGATGATTGCATTAACAGAAGCGTAAAACCAATAGAAGATACACGTATGAGAAGAAGCCAATGTGTTTCGTAGAGGTCGCATACGTGTATCTTTTATTTTTCTGTATAAAATTTCGTTTTCAGTATATACAAAACAGTATATACTAGTTTATAATGGTGGAGAAATGTAAGCGTTAACGAAAGGGCGGATGGAAAATGACTTGGGGTGCAATTGCGACATGGCGGATGGCACATGATGGGTTACTAAAAGCTACAGAAGAATTACAACAAGGAGGTGCTGCAGGCACGGCCGTGGAACAATTAATTAAAGAAGTAGAAGACTATCCTTTTTATAAGTCAGTGGGCTACGGCGGTTTACCTAATGAGGAAGGGATTTTAGAAATGGATGCTGCCTATATGGATGGAGACACATTTGCAATTGGTGCTGTGGCAGGAATTACAGATGTTAAAAATCCGATTTCAGTGGCTAAAGCATTAAGTAAAGAGAAGTTTAATAGTTTTCGTGTTGGCGCAGGTGCAACGAAATATTCAATGTTGCACGGTTTTGAAAGAAAGAATATGTTGACAGAACGCGCTAATCAATGGTGGCAAAAGCGTTTAAAAGAAATTCAGGAAAATCAGTTGAACCCCTATGATGGGCATGATACCGTCGGCGCTATTACGTTAGACCAAACAGGATCAATGGCAGCTGGCACTTCCAGTTCGGGACTCTTCATGAAAAAAGCAGGACGTGTTGGTGATTCACCACTGTCAGGTTCTGGTTTTTATGTTGATAGTGAAATTGGTGGTGCTGCGGCTACAGGATTAGGTGAAGATTTAATGAAAGGCTGTCTTTCTTATGAAATCGTCCGTTTAATGGGGGAAGGGCGCTCGCCACAACAAGCATGTGATCAAGCCGTCTATGCTTTTCATGAAAAATTGACCCAACGTTATGGGAAAGCAGGAGCTTTTTCACTAGTGGCCATGAACAAACAGGGAGACTGGGGCGTAGCTACGAATGTGGAATTTACTTTTACGGTTGGTACTGATATGCAGCAACCAGAAATCTATATTGCAAATCCAGGCAAGAATCATACCACAGAGATTCAGCCGATTTCACAAGAATGGTTAGCGGCCTATGAAAAAAGAATCAAAGCACCAATTGAATAAATGAGGAGAGTGAAGGAACATGAGTAAAAAACAAATTTATCTTTTTTGTGATGCAGGAATGTCTACAAGTATTATGGTTAATAAAATGATGGAAGTGGTTGAAAAACATCAAATGCCTTTAATGATTACTGCTTTTCCTATTGCAAGAGCACAAGAAGTGGTTGAAGCAGAGAAGCCTGTTGCTATTTTATTAGGACCACAAGTCCGTTTTTTATTAGAAAAAACAAAAGAACAATTTGCTCCTCAAGGGATTCCTGTCGCTGCAATTGCGCCAGAAATTTATGGCATGATGGATGGCGAAAAAGCATTGAAAGAAGCGCTGCGGTTAATTAAGCAAAATAAAAAATAATAGATAGGAGTGACGACCGTGCAAAAATTTTTGGATTGGTTAGAGCGCGTATTGACCCCTTTGGCAAAAGTGATAGGAGAAAATAAGTATTTAGTAGCGATTCGTGATGGCTTCCTTTTATCAACGCCCTTGTTGATTGTTGGTTCGGTCTTCTTATTAATTGCTAATTTTCCTTTGCCACAATGGGATACTTGGATGTCTCATTTGCTTGGTAAAGACTGGGCGACAATGATGTCTGTTCCAGCTAGTGCTAGTTTTGATGTAATGACCATTCTGGCCGTTGTCGGTATTGCCTATAGTTTAGGGAAACAATTCAATGTGGATGCAATGCAAGCAGGAATTATCGCATTGGTTTCATTTTTTATTGTAACGCCTTATCAAACATTATTTACACCGGAAAATAGTTCAAAGGTTTATGAAGTTACTAGTTTACCTTTAAAATGGATGGGTTCCAGTGGCTTGTTTTTAGGAATGATTGTCGCATTAATTGCGACTCGTTTATTTGTGGCCATTGTTCGTAAAGGGTGGACAATAAAAATGCCAGAAGGAGTGCCACCAACAGTGGTTAAGTCTTTTGAGGCCCTGATCCCGAGCTTTTTAGTTGTTACTCTCATGTTTTTAGTCAATTGGCTGGCTGCTTTAACTCCTTATGGTAATTTACAAGATGTTATTTTTGAATTTCTACAAACGCCCTTATTGAGTCTTGGTAATACCTTAGGTGCAATGAGCATTGCTTATTTATTTTTACACTTCTTTTGGTTCTTTGGCATTAACGGAGGTAGCGTGGTTGGCGCAGTCTTTAATCCTGTTTTGCGGGCATTGTCTGTTGAAAATTTACAAGCATTCAAAGACGGCCATGAAATTCCCAACATCATCACTGGACAATTTCAAGATATGTTTGCAACATTTGGTGGCGCCGGTTCCACACTCTCATTAATCATTGTGATGGTCTTATTCTGTAAAAGTCAACGAATTAAAAAGCTTTCGCAACTTTCACTAATTCCTGGTGTTTTTGGGATTAACGAACCAATCATTTTTGGGTTGCCAATTGTTTTAAATCCAATCCTTTTAATTCCATTTGTCTTAGTACCCGCAATTAATATTATTATTGCCTATTTTGCTATGGATTGGGGCTTAGTTCCATTGACGAATGGTATTCAATTGCCGTGGACGACCCCACCAATTATCTCAGGATTTTTAGTCAGCGGTTGGCAAGGATCAATTCTGCAAGCTCTCTTATTGGTACTAGGAATGTTCATTTATTATCCTTTTATTCGAGTTATGGATGACCAATATTTACGTGAAGAATGGAAAGCACAAGAAGAAGAGAGTGAAGAAATAGATTTTGATTCCTTTGACTTCGATGATTTATAAATAAGGAGGAAATAGGCGTGAAAAAAATCCTTTTAGTCTTAAACCACAGTTTAGCAGGATTTGGCAGTGATGAACAAGCTCAGTTGAAACCAAGTGGTAAAAAAGCTCCCTTAGGTCCAGGGGTAACATTGCTACCATTTTTACAGAAGCAAGGAGCGGAAATTGTTGCGACACTTTATTGTGGTGACCAATATTATTTGGAAAACGAGGAAGAGGTAGCAAAGAAATTTATTGGCTTTGCAAAAAAGTTTCATGCCGATGCGGTTCTTTGCGGACCAGCCATGCATTATCCTAATTTTGGAGAAATGGCTGCTCGTCTAGCTTGTAAGTTTAATGCTGCGGGCATTCCTGCAATTGCAGCGATGGCAGAAGAAAATCCAGCAGTCAGTCACTATTATCAGCAAGTGCCAATTGTGAAGATGCCCAAAAAGGGTGGCATTGGTTTAAATAATTCGTTTAAACAAATGGCGCAATTGGTCGTGGCAAAAGCAAATGGAAAAGAAACCAAACAGTTAGAAGAAACGAGTTGTTTTTAATTGTTGATAATCTAAAGAGAAATCCAGAATGAATGCATGATTGTGTTCGTTTTGGATTTTTTGCTTTTGTTTAGCGAATGTATGTTCTATAATAGGGAGGCAGATAGGTGGGATTACGTGAAATCAACGAGAAAAATTGCGGTTCGTCAAGTGGTCGAATTTATTTTAAGGCGGGGAAGTATCAATTCTCGCCATGTGAGTGAACATACACCACAAGAAGGTAGTCGCCTTCATCGAATGTTGCAAAAGGAAGCGGGGAGCCTTTATCAAAAGGAAGTATCTTTAAAAATTGAGGTGCCTTTAAATGGCCATAATTATTGTGTAGAAGGTCGTGCAGACGGCATTTTTGTGAAAGAAACTGGGCAAGTGGTCATTGATGAAATTAAAACATCCGAGCCAGCGTTTGAAGAATTGCCGCCAGAAAAGGTCGAATTGTTTTGGTATCAAGTGATGTGTTATGGTCACATGTATTGCCAACAAGAACAACTTTCTGAAATAACGCTGCAACTCACTTATTATCAGACCACCACAAAACAAATCACACGACAAGAACGCCATTTTACAGAAGCTGCATTAGCGGAGTTTTTTACTGATTTGATGAAGCGCTATGAACAGTGGGTAATTTTTAAAGAAGAGTGGCGTATTTTGAGAAATAAATCATTAAAAAATCTTAGTTTTCCTTACGGGGAGTATCGCAAAGGGCAACGAGAATTGGCGGTAGCCGTCTATAAAACAATTCTTAGTAAACAGCGGCTCTTCGTGGAAGCACCAACTGGAACAGGCAAGACAATGTCCACTCTTTTTCCAGCGATGAAAGCAATTGGTGAAGAAGAAGGTGAACGGATTTTTTATTTAACAGCTAAGACCATTACGCGGCAAGTGGCTGAAGATGCCGTCAAAGCGCTGTCCGAAAAACAAGCGCAAACTAAGAGTATTACGTTAACAGCAAAAGATAAAATTTGTTTTTTAACTGAACGAAATTGTACACCAGAACATTGCCCGTTTGCTGACGGCTATTATGATCGTTTAAATGAGGGACTGTGGGATTTATTGCAACATGAAAATCATTTAACGAGAGAGGTTATTGAACGGTATGCACAAAAGCACCAATTGTGTCCATTCGAGTTGTCGTTAGATGCAAGTCTTTGGTGTGATTTAATTATTGGCGATTACAATTATCTATTTGACCCAACGGTTTATTTGCGGCGCTTCTTTGAAGAACCCCAAAGTGCAGAAGAGAATATTTTTTTAGTGGATGAAACCCATAATTTGGTTAATCGTTCACGGGAGATGTATTCGGCCGCTATTTCTAGGAATGCGGTTTTGCAAATTCAAAAAAGATTGCAAAAAGAATCTGTTCAATTAAAAAGAGCTTGTCAAAAAGTCTTAACTACGTTTGATGATATTGAAGCAATCTGCGAAGAAAAAGACACGGATTTTTTTGCCCAACGCGCGCCAATTGATTCATTAGTTAAACAGATACATCGATTAACAGAAGTAATTGCAGAATGGTTGCCAGAAAATCAACACATTGAGGAATTGGCGTCGATTCTCAGTTTTTATTTTGATTGTTTAAGTTATCTTCGAATCAGCGAGTATTACGACAACGGCTTTTATACGTCTATTTCTTTGCGAAACTATGACTGCGTTGTGAAACAATTTTGTGTCGATCCGGCTTATTTATTGTCACAACGATTAGATAAAGGGAAAGCGAGTATCTTATTTTCAGCAAGTTTAACACCTCTGAATTATTATCAAGAAGTGCTTGGTGGAGGTGAAGAAAGCCTACGTTATCGGATTCCGTATCCTTTTCCAGAAGAAAATCAATTGTTGATGATTGGTAGTCATCTTCAAACAACCTATAAAAACCGTGAAAAAAGTTATCCACAGATTAGTGAACTTTTAGGGAAGTTAAGTGAAACAAAAACAGGTAATTATTTAATTTTCTTCCCTTCTTATGCCTATATGGATGATGTCTATCAAGTATTTAGCCAACGCTACCCGCAAGTAAAAACTCAAATTCAGGGAACGGACTTAAACGAAAAAGAGCGAGAAGCATTTTTAGCTGAATTTAAAGAGAATCCTCAAGAAACTTTCATCGGTTTTTGTGTTTTAGGTGGTATATTTTCAGAAGGAATTGACTTGAAAGGTACCCGATTGATTGGTACGATAATTGTTAGTGTCGGGCTACCACAAATGAATCCGGAGCAAGAACTGATTCGCACGTTTTATCAAGAAGAGCGAGGGCAAGGGTTTCAATTTGCGTATCAAATTCCTGGTATGAATAAAGTCTTGCAAGCGGCTGGACGTGTCATTCGAGATGCGCGAGATAAAGGCTTTGTGTTGTTATTAGACGAACGATTTGAATTACCAAGTGTCCAGCGTTTCTTTCCGCCGCATTGGTTGGCGCATCGAAAGGCAAACACCAATGAACAACTTATTCAACAAGTGAAACAATTTTGGTTAAAAAATAAAGAAAACAAAGGAGGAAACAAATGAAGACCATTTTAGTCCTTCATACAGGTGGAACCATTTCCATGTCGAAAGTAGCAGGAGGAAGTGTTGCCCCGAATGAAAAAAATCCGTTGATGGAACAAGAAGCATTATTTTCTGGCAAGGTTCATTTAGTTGTCGAAGATATTTTTAATATTCCCTCACCACACATGACCTTAGAACGGATGTTTCAATTAAAAGAACGGATTCAAAAAGCTTATTCTGAACCAATTGATGGCGTGGTTATTACGCATGGAACAGATACATTAGAAGAAACAGCTTATTTTTTAGATATAACCTTAGAGAAAAAAATCCCCATTGTTTTAACAGGAGCAATGCGGTCAAGTAATGAAATCGGTAGTGATGGCTTGTATAATTTCATCAGTGCTATTTGGACTGCTTGTTCAGACGAATCGTACGATAAAGGTGTTTTAGTCGTGATGAATGATGAAATTCATACGGCGCGTTATGTGACAAAAACACATACAACGAACGTAGCAACATTTCGGACGCCAACTTTCGGACCAATTGGAACCATTGCGAAAGAACGTGCTTTTTTTGCGAAAGAGGTCTTACCGCAAGAAGTCTGCGATGTTTCTTCTGTGAAAGGAAATGTCCACGTAGTGAAGGCCTATGCGGGGATGGGTGAACGGATGTTTGAATTATTAAACACCCCAGAAACGGATGGGTTAGTAATTGAAGCGCTAGGCGCGGGTAATTTACCGCCAGAAACGCTCCCAGCATTACAAAAGATGCTAGACAACGGGATTCCAGTCGTTTTAGTTTCTCGTTGTTCCAATGGCATTGCTGAAGATATCTATGATTATGCTGGTGGTGGCGTTGGCTTGAAAAAAATGGGGGTCGTTTTTGCCCGTGGTTTAAACGGACCGAAAGCGCGGATTCGTTTAATTGTTGGTTTAAACAGCGAAAAAAATCCTACAGAGTTAAAAGAATTTTTGGAACAGTAACTAATTTTAAGGAGAAAATAAATGAAGCTGTTTGAACGCATTCATCAAGATACTGAAATTCGACAAATTTATGATGCAATTGGTCAAATGGAAGATGAAGAAGCTGGGTGGGCATACCATAATTGGCTTCATGTAACCAATGTCGTAGCCATGACGGAAATGATTTTGAAACAACTTGCTGTTTCAGAGGAGTATTTAGAAGCGGCAAAAATTGCGGCACTGCTCCATGATGTGGGTGCGCTACAAGGAAAAGCAGGACATGCACTTCGGGGGAAACAATTTGCAGAAGCATATTTTCGTAAGCAAAAGATTTGTTTGCCTTATCAAGAAGAAATTTTATCTTCTATAGAAAATCATAGTAACGGCTTTGATTCGGAAGAGCTAATGACGCTAGCGCTAATCATTAGTGATAAATTAGACATTACAACCTCTCGTGTTGCAAAGGCTGGTTATTTCGTGCCGGGAATGCGGCAACTTCAATTTTTAAAGAAAATTGAAATTATGCTTTCAGAACAAGAGGTTTGTGTCTCGTTTACGGCAGAAGAAGAACTGGATTTAGAAGAATTAAATGCGTTTTATTTTATGCCAAAGGTCTTCAAAGCAATTGCCGCTTTTTCAGAAAAAATTCAACGCCGACCAATCGTTTTATTGAATAATCAAGAATGGCCGGTACCAAAACCAAAAAATCCTTCAACTGTTCATTAACAGTTGAAGGATTTTTTTAGCGATAATTATTAAACTCAAGAGCCATTGGTAAATCTAATTCTCGTAAAAGAGCCATGACTTTTTGTAAATCATCCCGACTTTTTCCAGTTACCCGAATTTTGTCTTCTTGGATTTGTGACTTAACTTTAATCCCAGAGTTTTTGATAGCTGTGTTGATTTTTTTTGCATTTTCTTTATCAATACCACTGATTAAATCACCATATTGGCGAGCAGTACCGCCTAAGGCTTTTTCACTTTCTGAGAAATGAATATTTTTAATCGGAACATTGCGTTTGACTAATTTTCCAAATAAAATATCCTTCACTTGCTCGACTTTATAATCATCTTCAGCTACGACTACTAGTTTATCGTTTTCCAATTTAATATCAGCAATTGACCCTTTAAAGTCAAAACGATTTTTCAATTCTTTCAAGGCAATTTGAATTGCGTTTTTGACTTCCTCCATATTGACCTCTGAAACTACATCAAAACTTGCTTCTTTTGCAGCCATGTAAAAACCTCCTAAAATATTCTTTGCTTCATCATATCATGAAATAGTAAAAAAGGTTAGGTTAGAATCATTTTGAATAGAGAAATAAGAAGATCAATTTTTAGGGATATCTTCCCGCATTCTTTTATGGAAACGTTGCAAAAAAAATTTTCAATGTTCGCTTTTAGCCCCTTTTCTTTTAGGATAGAACCTGTTATTCTAAGTCAGAAGAATAGCGAAGGAGCGAAGAAAAATGAGTCGATTGGTTAGTACTTACCAAAGAAATGAATCGATAAAAAAAATAGCAGTGATGGCGATAACCGCTTTGACTTCTGCGGTCGGTTTGAATTTCTTTTTGATTCCGGCAAAAGTTTTTTCGGCAGGGATGAACGGAATTGCGCAAATCATTGCTACATTATTATATACAAATTTAGGAATCCATATTAATACAGGGATCTTCATTTTATTTTTAAACATTCCCGTCTTCATTCTAGGGTTTGTAAAATTAGGGAAACAATCAACGATTCTTAGTTTCATCAATGTTATTGGCATTTCCGTTGTCACTATGTTTGTGCCAATCGTAACAGTCACAACGAATCCTTTGATGAACGCAATTATGGGTGGTGTCTTAGTCGGCGTTGGCGCAGGGCTTTCATTGAAAATGGGCTTTAACACTGGCGGCATGGACATTATTTCACTGATTCTTTCAAAAACAACAGGGAAAACAGTTGGTAATTTTATGTTCTTATTAAATGGTATTATTGTGCTGTTGGCTGGTTTTGTATTTAACTGGGAAAGTGCGTTGTATACTATTATTTCTATTTACTGTTTGAGTCAGGTGGTCGACATGATTCATACCAGTCACCAAAAAGTCACAGCAATGATTGTCACCACGAGACCAGAAGCCGTTGCCTTAGAAGTTTCTCAACAAATCGCTCGTGGCATGACCTTGTTGCCTTCAATCGGCGGCTATTCAGGTGCAGAAGGTCGGATGATTATGATGGTCATTACTCGCTACGAACTCTATGATTTAGAACAAGCAGTTTACAGTATCGATGAGAATGCCTTTGTAAATATTTTACCAACACAATCGGTTTTAGGTCGTTTTGCCAATGAAGATGAACAACGGATTTTTCATAGTACAGGAACATTTCCTGAGCTTCAATCTTACAAGGTGAAACGTTATCCACCAAAGAAAAAATTAAAATAGCAAGTCGGCCTTCAGATCCCAAAGTGATAACGGGAAAACTGGAGGTTTTTTTATAAAAATGAAGGTTATGTGAAAGAATAGACAAAAATTTTCTGAAAAAGGGAATTTTACTAGAAAAGTGTCAGAAATTCTGCTAAAATAGAACCGTTGGTTAGGGAACACCTAACAAATAAAGTTTTTAAAAACTTAGGAGGAATTTTTTATGCCAGTAGTATCAGGAGCAGAATTCTTAAAAGCAGCACGTAAAGGCGGCTATGCAGTAGGTGGCTATAACACAAATAACTTAGAATGGACACAAGCGATTTTAGAAGCAGCAGAAGCTAAAAAAGCACCAGTTCTAATCCAAACATCAATGGGCGCTGCTAAATACATGGGCGGCTACAAAGTAGCTAAAGACATGATTACTAATTTAGTAGACTCAATGAATATCACAGTTCCAGTAGCAATTCACTTAGACCACGGTGACTACGAAGCTGCTTTAGAATGTATCGAAGTTGGCTATACTTCAATCATGTTTGATGGTTCTCACTTACCATTCGAAGAAAACTTAAAATTAGCGAAAGATGTAGTTGAAAAAGCTCACGCTAAAGGTATTTCTGTCGAATGTGAAGTTGGTTCAATCGGTGGTGAAGAAGACGGAATCATCGGTACTGGCGAATTAGCTGATATCGAAGAATGTAAACAAATGGTTGCTACAGGTATTGACTACTTAGCATGTGGTATCGGTAACATCCATGGTCAATATCCAGAAAACTGGAAAGGTTTAGCATTTGATCACTTACAAGCAATTGCTGAAGCTGTCGGTTCTGATGTACCTCTAGTATTACACGGAGGTTCTGGTATTCCTCAAGAACAAATTGAAAAAGCAATTTCAATGGGTATCTCAAAAGTTAACGTAAATACAGAATTCCAATTATCATTCGCTAAAGCAACGCGCGAATATATTGAAGCTGGTAAAGATTTAGAAGGTAAAGGATTTGACCCTCGTAAATTATTAGCACCAGGTAAAGCTGCAATCATCAAAGATGCAGAAGAACACATTGATTGGTTCGGTTCAGCTAACAAAGCTTAATCAACTAGTTACGTTAAAGACAGCCACAGCACGTGGCTGTCTTTTTTATTTTTTGTTATTTTTTCATTCTATTAAAATACCTGAGAAGTTTTCTTTTTTCTTAAGCTTGATTATGATAGAATGATTGGGTAGTTTATTTAGAAAACGTATATTACAGATAGGTGAGAATATAAATGAAAAAAATCATAATCAATGGGAATCGTCCATTAAAGGGCGAAGTAACCATTAGCGGCGCCAAAAATAGTGTGGTCGCTTTAATTCCAGCTGCTATTTTAGCAGATTCGCCCGTGACTTTAGATGGCGTTCCTGACATTCAGGATGTTCACTCATTAATTGAAATTTTAGAAATTATGGGTGCTAAAATTACTTTTGAAAATAATACATTAATTATTGACCCAACAGAAGTTGTTTCTGTGCCAATGCCAAAAGGAAAAATCAATAGCTTACGTGCGTCCTATTATTTTATGGGCTCACTTCTTGGTCGATTTGGGGAAGGCGTTGTCGGCTTACCTGGCGGTTGTTACTTAGGACCTCGTCCAATTGATTTACATATCAAAGGATTTGAAGCATTAGGCGCTCATGTAACCAACGAACATGGGGCGATGTACTTGAGAACAGACGAAGCTGGCTTACAAGGAACACGAATTTTTATGGATATGGTATCTATTGGTGCTACAATCAATGTCATGTTAGCCGCAGTTAAAGCCAAAGGCAAAACGATTATTGAAAATGCTGCGCGTGAGCCAGAAATTATTGATATTGCTACACTATTAAATAACATGGGTGCAAAAGTCCGAGGAGCTGGAACGGACGTTATTCGGATTGAAGGTGTCGAAGAATTACATGGTTGTCGTCACTCGATTATTCCAGATCGAATTGAAGCTGGGACTTATTTAGCTATGGCAGCAGCTATGGGTGAAGGAATCAAAGTTCGAAATGTTATTTATGAGCATTTAGAAAGCTTCATTGCGAAATTGCAAGAAATAGGCGTTAAGATGACAATTGAAGAAGACATGATTGAAGTTCATCCGTCACATGATCTGAAAATGACAACGGTGAAAACCTATCCATATCCTGGTTTTGCCACAGACTTGCAACAACCGTTAACGCCATTACTTTTAAAAGCGCAAGGAACTGGTGAAATTATTGATACGATTTATGCTCAACGAAATAAGCATATCCCTGAGTTAGTGCGGATGGGGGCTGATGCTTCGGTTGAAGGCAATATGATTATCTTAAATGGCCCAAATCAATTGCACGGTGCAGAAGTAGTCGCCTCTGATTTACGGGCAGGCGCTTGCCTAGTCACTGCCGGCTTGATGGCTGAAGGTACGACCACGATTTATAATGTAGAATATATTTTACGTGGGTACGACCACATTATCGAAAAGTTAACTGCTTTGGGTGCTGATATTCAAATGCTAGAAACCGAAGAACAAGAAGGTCCGTTTGAGGTGGATCAATGAGCGACTATTTAACAATGGCTGAATTGGAAAACAGTACGTTAAAAGATATTTATGCGTACGCGAAAGAGTTTAAAATTCCTTATTATAGCCAAATGAACAAAAAAGAATTGTCTTTAGCTGTGATTCGTGCACAAGCTGAGAAGCAAGGGTTTTTCTTCATGGAAGGAATTTTAGATATTGTTTCTCAGGATGGTTATGGTTTTTTGCGGCCAATTAATTATGGACCAAGTGCAGAAGACATTTATATTTCTTCTTCTCAAATTCGTCGTTTCGGATTGAGAAATGGGGACAAAGTAGCTGGCAAGGCGCGTCCGCCAAAGGAATCAGAACGTTACTATGGACTCATGCATGTTGAAAGTGTCAATGGGAAAGATCCTGAAGAAGCGAAAGAGCGGCCACATTTTCCAGCGCTAACACCGTTGTATCCTGAAAAACAATTAACGTTAGAAACAACGGCTGGCAGATTATCAACACGAATGATTGATGTATTTGCCCCAATTGGTTTTGGGCAACGTGGTTTAATTGTAGCGCCGCCAAAAGCGGGGAAAACAAGTGTTTTAAAGGAAATTGCTAATGGGATTACAGAAAATCATCCTGATGTGGAATTGATTCTGTTGTTAATTGACGAGCGTCCTGAAGAAGTGACTGATTTAGAGCGAAGTGTTAAAGGCGATGTGGTTTCTTCAACTTTTGATCAACAACCACAAAATCATACGCGAGTTGCTGAATTGGTTCTGGATCGAGCAATGCGCTTAGTTGAAGACAAACGGGACGTAGTTATTTTAATGGACAGCATCACTCGTTTAGCAAGGGCCTATAATTTAGTGGTCCCGCCTAGTGGTCGAACCTTAAGTGGCGGAATAGATCCAGCTGCGTTTTTCAAACCTAAACGATTTTTTGGTGCTGCCAGAAATATCGAAGAAGGGGGCAGTCTAACTATTTTAGCCACAGCATTGGTGGATACAGGTAGCCGAATGGATGATGTCATCTATGAAGAATTCAAAGGCACAGGCAATATGGAGCTCCATTTATCTCGTGAATTAGCAGAGCGCCGTATTTTCCCAGCAATTGATATTAAAAAATCAAGTACGCGAAAAGAAGAGTTGCTAATGACACCAGAACAACTAGAAGAAACGTGGAAATTGAGAAATAATATGTCAGGAGACTCGCTGGAATATACGGATCAATTCATAAAAATGTTGAAACGGACCCAAAATAATCAACAATTATTTGAAGTTTTCCATGATGTTTCGTTTGGCAAACAAATTAAAAGAAATCCAAAAAGATAATTGCATACCAACTGAAAACATGGTAAGATAGCATTGTTGTATACCGACAAAATAACTCTGATACAGCAAATGGATCAGGGCAAAGGAGCGAAAAAACGTATGAAACAAGATATCCATCCAAATTACCAACCAGTAGTATTCATGGATTCAACAACAGGTTTCAAATTCCTTTCAGGTTCAACTAAAGGATCTTCAGAAACTGTTGAATGGGAAGATGGCAACACTTATCCATTATTACGTGTTGAGGTTACTTCAGACTCACACCCATTCTACACTGGTCGTCAAAAATTCACACAAGCCGACGGACGTGTGGACCGTTTCAACAAAAAATACGGTCTCAAAGACGAAAATGCAAATCCAGACGCATAGTCTTTCAAAACATTGTTATGACAAGGTTTATAGAGGTTTTCCACTGTGGTGGGAAACCTCTATTTTTGTTGGATAGGCAGTTTTAAATTCAGAGAAATTATTTAAATATTATTTTATTTAAGTGAAAGTATAGCTAGTCCGTATACCGTATAATTTAAATTATTTGGATAGTATACATATTGTAAAGTGCAATTGTCTTTTTAGAATCTTTAAGGTATAATTTGTTTTAATGAGTTTATATGTAAGCTTTTTCTTTTTAAAGACTTTGATCATATCTTTTTTATAAGAAAACTATTGTTTGTGAAAGGATATAAAAGTGCTAAAACAATTGTACTTAACAGTATTAAGATGGAGACCGTACAAGCATAAAAAAGTAAAAATTGTGTACATAATGAGTTTCCCAAGAAATGATGGACATTTAATTGAACAATTAGAACAACAATATCACGGAATGATAATAGTACTTTATACAAAAAATTGTCAATCATACGCAGCATCCTTAAATCAAAAAGGCATAAAGACGATACTTTTTGATAAGAAAACTTTGTTGATTACAACGGCGATTTCATACTTGAAGTCAGCGCCGTTAATTTTTGTAGATAATTATTTTCCAGAATTGGCAATTTTAAAAAAAAAGCAAGTAGTTATCCAATTATGGCATGCTAATGGGGCTTTAAAACAGTTTGGCTGGGGTGCTTATCACACGAAACATAGAAGTAGCAAGGATCAAATCAGGTTTCAAAAAGTTTACGATAAAATGAATTATTTTATCGTTAATTCACTAAAAATGGAAGCAATTTTTAGAAACAATTATCGTCTCGAGAATGCTCAATTTTGTCATTTTGGTTCGCCGCGTCTTGCTTATCTTGAAAAATTAGAGGTAGGAGAAACAAATCAGAATAATAAAGTTTTATATGCACCAACTTACCGAGAGGGAATGAATGAAATGATGCTTGTGATAAATCAAGCAATAAAGGCTTTTTCTGCTATGCCAAATTTTCATTTTTATATGAAATTACATCCATCAATCCAGTTAGATGCCATTGAACTACCGAGAAATGTTTCTATTTGGGAAAAGCATATTTTTGAAAGCTTTAGTGAAATAGGCTACTTGATTACTGATTATTCGAGTGTGGTCTTTGAATACATGCATGTTAAAGAGCAACCGAACATTTTATTTTTTTGTCCAGATTTAGAAAAATACGCATTAAATCCTGGAATTGAGCCTGATTTTTTTGAATATTTACCAGGACCGTTAGTTGAAAATGAAAAACAGTTGATTGTGGCATTGTCAAATTTTTCAATAAATAGTTATAAAGATAATATTACTAGAATTAACGAAGAATGGAATCAATATCAGTCAAAAGAGACCATTAATAAAATAGTAGAGTTGGTAGAGAGAATCTTGGGGGGATTTTGTGAAAAGTAAGGTACGCACTGAATATATTGGGGGATTACCAGTTGACGTATTAACACATCAAGAAATTATGGATGACTTAGAAAGTTATCTCAAAGCTAAAGAGAAAATGATTGTAACTAGCGTTAATCCGCAGATTTCATTGTTAGCATTTGAACATCCAGAAGTTAAGTTATATTTGAAAAGAGCAACTCATCGGATTGCAGATGGGATAGGTGTGGTCAAGGCATCGAAGCTAATGGGTGGGTCTATTCGTGAAAGAGTTACAGGAATTGATGTCATGGATAATTTTTTAGAGTATGCAAATCAACATAAGGAACGAATCTTCTTGTATGGTGCAAAGCAAGAAGTAGTTGAAGCAGCAGCTAAAAATATTCAACGACAATATCCAGGGATTGTTATTAGCGGTATTTTACATGGCTATACAAAGAAAAAACAGCAAGAAATTGTGGAACAAATTAACAAAGCTGAACCAAGGTTTGTCTTTGTAGCATTAGGTTCACCGAAACAAGAGATTTTTTTGGAACAAACAATTGATCACCTGAGAGCTAATGTATTTTTAGACGTAGGCGGTACTTTTGACGTATTAGCTGGATCAGTAAAAAGAGCGCCAGAATTTTATATAAATCACAATTTGGAATGGTTATATCGTTGTTTGACAATGAAGAGATACGATCGGTTAATGCAAATTCCTAAATATATTTATTTGACTATTAAGTATCGGAACAACAAGTCTAGGGGGCAGTAAATGATTATTTTGTTTATTTGGGAAAATGACTTAGACACAACTTTTTATATCGTGAAAATAGAGAAAGATGAGAAGTTCATTTTACGAGTACCACCTATTCACAAACTAAGTAAATTTGTTCAAAATAATCAATGGAATAGTTTGATAGAAGAATTAAGAAAATTGTCTTCATATGAAGTAACTGAGTACATAATTATAAAAAAAGCAATGCTTTTTTCGTATCTTTTTGAAGACGATAAAGAAATTGTTATTTCAAATCAAAGTGAGCGGCATCTAATAGATCAAAATGGCAAAGAATGGTTTTTACCAAAAGGAAAAGTTGCTGTAAATCAAGAGGTGCTTTCAGAATATCTTCGTTTTAATCATTCAGATGCTGAACGTTCATTTGAGCATCAGGAACACATTTTTCGTTTAACGAAAATTAAATTATTAAAAGATAAAAATCCGTTAAAATTGCAAAAGCAGTTAAAGCAATTAAAAAAAGCTACAACAACGTCTTTCTCTATAAAATCTCTGAGTAAGTTATTACTAATTTATACTGCTACAGAAAATAAAAAATTTGATCGAAAAACCATCAAAGTCAATCAAGAGTAGCCTTTTTTCTATTCACAAAAATTGATAATTAACGAAGAAATATCAAAGTACAATGGAGGTTTTTATGAAAAAAATACTTACTTACGGCACATTTGACCTCCTGCACTATGGTCATATTAATTTGTTGAAAAAAGCGAAACAACAAGGGGACTACCTGATTGTTGGACTTTCAACAGATGCTTTTAATTTAGAAAAAAAGAAACAAAGTTATTTTTCATATGAAAAACGTAAACAATTATTAGAGGCAATTCGTTATGTTGATTTAGTTATTCCTGAAACTAGTTGGAAACAAAAAGTTTCCGATATTGCTGAATTTAAAATTGATACTTTAGTCATGGGCGATGATTGGCAAGGGGCTTTTGATTTTCTAGAAGTTGAAACAACCGCAAAGGTTCTTTATTTGCCACGAACGCCAGAAGTATCAACCACACAGATAAAAAAAGAATTATATTATAGTGAATAATAAAAAGTCTCCTTGGTATTTTTCAAGGAGACTTTTTTCAAGATTATCCTTCCCAAAAGTCAAAGATTGATCAGCATTGTTTCGCTGATTTGTTAGACTAGTAGGTACATTCAGCTTTATAAAGGAGATCTTGAAGAAATGAGTAGAAAAAAAGTCGGTGTTTTCTGTCTATTTCTGTTTTTTACATTTTTTATTATTGTTCCAAAAGTAGAAGCTACAGAAGAAATGAAGACTAAATTTACAGTAACGCCTGTTTTACCAGAAAATCAAGTGTCAGGAACATCTAGTTATTATGATTTAATTCTGGCACCAAAGCAATCTTCCACTATTGTCTTAGACATAAAAAATAAGACAGACGAAAAATTGTCCATCGTATTGACTCTAGCAAATGCATCAACAAATGATAATGGTTTGATTGTGTACAATGATTTTGATAAACCACTTGATTCATCGTTAAAGGTTCCGCTGACAGACTTGGTTACTTTAGAAAATGAGGAAGTGAGTGTGCCGCCTCATCAAACAGTATCAGCAAAGATGAAGGTGAAGGGACTTGATCAGCCTATCAAAGGAGTTGTTTTGGGCGGGGTTTATGCGCATCTCAAAGATGAAAAAACAGAGGAAGAGAACCAAACAACGGGATTAACCAGTCGCTACGGGTTTAATGTTGCGATTGCCATGAGGAGTGCTGAGAATGCTCCTTTAACAGAGGTGAACCAACTGAAATTAGCGAAAGTAACACCTACAATTGCTTTAGGGTCCAAATCGCTAAAGGCGGTCATTCAAAATCCGTATGCTGCTATTTTTCCAGAAGTTCGTTTAGAAGGTCAAGTGATAAAAAAAGGATCCTCTAAAAAAATTGCACAACGGACACTAAAAAATGTTCGCTTTGCCCCAAATAGTTCCATGAATTTTCATCTTGATTTGGGCAAACAGCCGCTAGATGCTGGGACTTATATATTTACAGGACGTGCTATTTTACAACAAGATGAACAACAGTCTTGGCCTTTTCAACAAGAATTTACGATTAACACTCGTGAAGCAAAAAAATTAAATCAAGAAGCTACGGTCAAATGGGTCCTACCTACATGGTGGTTACCGACTTTCTACACGTTGTTAGTAATCACAATCGGGGCAATTTGTAGTGTCATTTGGCGCAATAATTACCAAAAAACAAGCGAAAAGGAGAGTGAGAATAATGGCTAGTTGGTTTTGGTTGTCTGGCGGTTTAGCGGTCATTTGTTTTATGTTTTTCCTCTTTTCTTTGCTGACTAGTATGAGTTTTATTCAGCATGCAAAAGAACCCAGAAGTATTCTAAAAGAAACGCTTTTGAGTTGGTTAATGCTTTTACTTAGTGGTGGGTGGATTACAATCGGACTATTGTTATATTTTTCGCTAAAGAATCAATAAACAAAAAACGAGCATTCATTGTTAGATAACCGTGAATGCTCGTTTTTTTGTTTTAGGAAAATGCTCTTTAGCAACTTGCCAGATTTCATTGGGCAACCTGACTGAAATTGTTAAATTGTTCTGTCGAAACGAAAAAAAAGTGGTAAACTAAACGTGTATGTTAGTTATTTAATCAAAAGTAATGTATCCGCTTACTTATAAAATGGAAACGAAGGAGCATATTGCAATGACAGAAAAACTTTTAGGAAGTATCGAAGCCGGTGGCACAAAATTTGTATGTGGCGTTGGGACAGATGATTTGACCATTGTGGAACGTGTCAGTTTTCCCACAACAACCCCAGAAGAAACAATGAAAAAAGTAATAGAATTTTTCCAACAATATCCTTTAAAAGCGATTGGGATTGGTTCGTTTGGTCCGATTGATATTCACGTTGATTCTCCTACGTATGGTTATATCACTTCTACACCAAAATTAGCTTGGCGTAACTTTGACTTGTTAGGAACTATGAAACAACATTTTGATGTGCCAATGGCTTGGACAACGGATGTGAATGCTGCGGCATATGGTGAGTATGTTGCTGGAAATGGGCAACATACATCTAGTTGTGTATATTATACAATTGGAACTGGTGTTGGCGCTGGAGCGATTCAAAACGGTGAGTTTATTGAAGGCTTTAGCCACCCAGAAATGGGGCATGCGTTAGTCCGTCGTCATCCTGAAGATACGTATGCAGGAAATTGTCCTTATCATGGAGATTGTTTAGAAGGGATTGCAGCAGGACCAGCAGTTGAAGGTCGTTCTGGTAAAAAAGGACATTTATTGGAAGAGGATCATAAAACTTGGGAACTAGAAGCTTATTATTTAGCGCAAGCAGCGTACAATACGACTTTATTATTAGCGCCAGAAGTGATCATTTTAGGCGGCGGCGTCATGAAACAACGTCATTTGATGCCGAAAGTTCGTGAAAAATTTGCTGAATTAGTCAATGGATACGTGGAAACACCACCTTTAGAAAAATACTTGGTGACGCCTCTTTTAGAAGATAATCCAGGAACAATTGGTTGCTTTGCCTTGGCAAAAAAAGCTTTAATGGCTCAAAATTAACCATTTATTCGCAGTTCATGCATTATATTTGAAGGAAATGGCTAAGAATGATACTCTTATTATGTAATTAATTATTTAGGAGGGATTAGCATGGCAGATTTAAAAGGACGTTTTGACGATGCAAAAGATAAAGTAGAAGGTACTGCAAAAGAAGCGCAAGGCAAAGTTACGGATGATAAAGGCAAAGAACTTGAAGGAAAAGCTCAATCAACCTTTGCTGACGTAAAAGACAAAGCACGTGATGCCGGCGACGACCTTAAAGAAGGCGCTGAAAAATTAACTGATAAAGTTAAAGAAGGCTTTGAAGACTTAAAAGACAAATT